>JAAUYD010132121.1_pt1 | contig 12103 bp, 9 predicted proteins | sample 7278101 | NCBI WGS metagenome assembly JAAUYD01 (sample SAMN14350128, study PRJNA611818) | marine sediment metagenome | isolation source: surface marine sediment (0.6m) | place: French Polynesia: Moorea | collected 2018-08 | reverse complement strand
TGAAGAGCTGGAAACAAACTATTCGTTGAGTGAAATTGCAGCAGCGGCAGAACAATGGTACGAGATACGAAATTAAAAATCCGATTTACGATTGAAATATCATGATACACCAATTACCAATAATCAATAATCAATGGTCAACAACTAATACCCACTACCTATCACCCATCACCCACCACCCACCACCCACCCTGGAGGTTTTATGAAATTTGCGCGGTTTGCCTACAACGGAAAAATTTATGAAGGCGTTTTGGAAAATGGTCAGCTTATGGTGGGCACGGTGCCCTTTGATCCGGCCGATGTGATGTGGCTGCCGCCGGTGGATGTGCGGGGAATAACGGCTATCGGGATCGCTTTGGGGTATAAAGACCATGCGGAAGAGCTCAAGCTTGAGCTGCCGGAATATCCGCTGCTGTTTCACAAAATGCCGCATACGCTGATCGGTCACAACTCAAAAGTGGTGCGGCCGGATGTGGAGTACATGCATTATGAAGGGGAACTCGTGGCCATTATGGGTCGATCCTGCTATCAGGTCAGCGCGGCCGAAGCACTTGATTATGTGGGCGGATACACTATCGGCAATGAGTACACGGTGCGGGATTTTGTAACCAACTACTTTCGGCCGCCGGTAAAGGCGAAGGGGTTTCATACCTTTGGCCCGATCGGACCGGTGTGGGTCACGCCAGAGCATGTCGATCCGGAAAACGCGGAAATCAAAACCTACGTCAACGGTGAACTGCGGCAGCATGGTAACACCCGCTTTTTGCGGCACAGCGTGGCCGAATTGATCGAGTATATCAGCGAGTTTATGGTGTTAAATCGCGGCGATCTAATTTTTTCCGGCACCCCAAAGGGGATTTCCCATGTTTATGTAGGGGATGAGGTCCGGGTTGAAATTCCGGGAATTGGGACGCTGGAAAACACGATTGTAGGGTCTTTAAGTGATTAATTATATTAATCTTTTCTTCGCCCGAGGGTACTCTGTCATCCCGAGCGTCAGCGAGGGATCCCGCCAAGGTTCATTGAGGAGCAGATGGCTAAAATTGGACAACACTGTAACAGATTAAAGGCCAATTTAGTGTGACCTGGCGAGATTCTTCTCTCCGCTGCGCTCCGATCAGAATGACATGTGGTTTGGAAGAGGTGGTGGAGTTAAGTGGTTTACAAAAAGAATTGTTAAAAAAAGCCACGGATTAACACGGATTTTCACAGATTTCTCTTTCTAATCTGCGAAAATCTGCGTAATCTGCGGATATTTTTTTTCGTAAAACTTCTTGATGACTACTTAATTAGGTAACGCGATTGATCGCGTTTTGGTCTTATGGCCGCTGAATTTTGAGTTTTAACAAAACAACACCGATACAGCGCTGTCATTCCCGCGAAAGCGGCAATCTATTGGCTTGCCACCGGTGGATCCCCGCCGTCGTTTACCCCCGTGAAGACGGGGGCCAGGATGACGGGCTTGTTTTGGAAGATGGTTTATATCCGTATTGATTTGTAAATTTTCAAAATTCAGCGGGGAACAGTTAACGGAGAACGTGATGGCATCAGGAGCGAGTGTAGAGCAAAACATGCAAAAGGCCGCGGAATATCGGGCGGCCGTTGCCCAACGGGGCGTTAAAAATTTGATCAACGGGGAATGGGTGGATGGGGCGGCCGAGTTTACAACGTCATCCCCGATCGACAACAGCTTAATTTGCCGCGTGGCTGAGGGAGACGCGGCCGATATTGACCGGGCAGCCCAGGCGGCCTGGGAAGCATTTCCGGCGTGGGCGGCACTCAAAGCCAAAACCCGGCGGGATATTCTTTACCGGTTTGCCGAGCTAATCGAGGAAAACGCCGAGCGTATATCACTCCTTGAATCGCTCGATACCGGTCAGCCGATTCGCTTTATGAGCAAGGCGGCCCTGCGCGGGGCGGCCAACTTTCGCTTTTTTGCCGATCGGGTGGAGGGGGCCCGAGACGGCCTGTCGCTGCCGGCCGATGATCATCTCAACTACACCATCCGGCAGCCGATTGGGCCGGTGGGGGTCATTACGCCCTGGAACACCCCGTTTATGCTCAGCACCTGGAAAATCGCTCCGGCGCTGGCGGCCGGCTGTACGGTGGTGCACAAACCGGCCGAGCTGTCACCGGTGACGGCCCAAATCCTGAGCGAGCTGGGGCTGGCGGCGGGGCTGCCGCCGGGAGTGCTCAATCTGGTCAACGGGTTTGGAGAGACGGCCGGCAAAGCGCTGACCGAGCACCCGCACATCAAGGCAATCGCCTTTGTCGGCGAAACGGTTACCGGTTCGCTGATTATGCAGCAGGGTGCGCCGACGCTTAAACGAGTTCATTTTGAGCTGGGCGGCAAAAATCCGGTCATCGTTTTTGCCGATGCTGATCTCGACCGGGCGCTGGATGCGGCTATCTTTATGAAATACAGTCTGAACGGCGAACGGTGCACTTCTTCCAGCCGGCTGCTGGTTGAAGAACCGATCTATGATGAATTTGTCGAAAAACTGGCGGCAAGGGTCGAAAAAATTAGAGTGGGCCATCCGCTTGATCCCGCTACCGAGGTTGGACCGCTCATCGACCCCGGTCACCTGGCTAAGGTTCAAAGCTATGTGGACCTGGCTGAGGAAGAGGGCGCCGTTAAAGCGTTTGGCGGGGGGCAGCCGGCCGGGTTGGAGAGCGGCAACTATATCCGGCCGACATTTGTAACCCAGGCCACCGCCGAGATGCGGATCGCTCAGGAAGAGATTTTTGGCCCCTACCTGATCGCCATCCCCTTTGAGGGTGAAGAAGAAGCGCTAAAAATTGCCAACGGCGTCAAATACGGGTTAACCGCCTATATTTGGACCAGGGACGTGGCCCGTGCCTTAAAGATGGCGCATGAGGTTGAAGCGGGAATGGTGTGGGTCAACAGTCAAAACGTGCGGCATCTGCCCACGCCGTTTGGCGGGGTAAAATCATCCGGAATTGGTCGTGACGGGGGAGACTACTCCTTTGATTTTTATATGGAAACAAAAAATATCAGCATCGCTCTGGGAGATCATCCGATTTCCCGTCTGGGCGCATCATAGGAGGGTATGATGCTTAAACATAATTTACACCCACCTTTTGATATTATTCGAGTGGGATATGTCGATTTGGGGGTGACTGACCTCGGGTATGCCCGAGAATTTTATGGGGATTTGTTAGGGTATCATATCGAAGAAGAAACGGCCGAATCCCTATACTGTCGCGGGATGGAGGAGCGTCACCATCACTCGCTGATTTTGAGTAAAAATGATCGGCCGCAGGTGAACCGCCTGGCGTTTAAGGTGCGTTCAGAGGAAGATTTAGATAAAGCGGAAGCGTTTTTTGCCGGTAAGGGGCTCCCCACAGCCTGGGCAACCCGTCTGGCTCAGGGACGAACACTACACACTCGCGATCCATTTGGGGTTCCGCTCGAATTTTATTATGAGATGAATTTTGTAGAGGATATTTTGCAGCAGTATCCCCTTTATCATGGGGGGCGCATTCAGCGGATCGATCATCTGAACCTTTTTCATCACGACGTCAATGCGGCCGCTGCCTTTTACGGGGGAGAGTTGGGGTTTCAGGTGACGGAAGCAACGGTTGAGGATATTAACGAAGCAAACAGCAATTTATGGGCGGTTTGGATGCATCGCAAAGGAGGGGTACACGACATCGCTTTTACCAACGGTAAAGGTCCTCGACTCCATCATATTGGCGTGTGGGTCCCGGCCGTCAGCGATATTTTGAACTTCTGCGATTTACTGGCGACTTCCGGACATATGGAAGCGTTTGAGCGCGGCCCCGGCCGTCACGGCATTTCCAACGCCTTCTTCTTATATATACGAGATCGAGATGGTCATCGCACCGAGTTGTTTGCGGCCGATTATCTTACTGTCGATCCGGATTTGCCCCCTCGTTTATGGGATTTGCGCGATCCGCAGCGGCAAACGCTGTGGGGTCAGGCGGCTCCTCGATCTTGGTTTGAGTTGGGATCGTTATTTGATGGGGTGACTTTGTCTAATTCGGACCTGGCGAGCCAGCCGATTATTGCGCCAGAGTAATCAAACTGATTTTAGGGTGCCATTTATCAAAAATTTATTGATCACCGTCGTGAATTCTGCGGAAAATCTGTGTGGCAAATTGCTTAATTTACGATACGGTTTAGCTATATTTGGCTATGTTAGTGAATGAACCAATAGGGTAAGATAGATTGGGGGGAATTTTTCTGTTTAGTTAAACGGGTCTATGGACATTTTTCAAAATTTGGCCTATTGTTGTGTAATATTACAAACGGGAAACCCAGCTGTTCGCGGTTAGGTTGCAAATAATGTTATTAAAATTATTTGATCGCTATAACCGACCTGTCAATGCCTCACGTCCTGATGATCGCGTCTTGCTTCTGACGTGGCAATTGCTCATGGTTACCAATCTAGCTACCGGCTTGATTGGACTAATATTCTTATTTAATGCTGAATCCTGGACTGATCGCTTGTCTACTATTGGTCTGGTTGGATTTGCTTTCCTGGTTGTATTCCTCCTCTTAGGTGAAGTCAAGCGTCGCCAAACGGTATTTGTCGGCAATTTGCTATGTTCCACTTTGTTTATGGTAGGGATCATAAACGCCTACTTCTATAACGGTATCCGCAGCGTCAACATCACGATCTTTTTTATTCTGATCTGCTTAGCTGGTATTCTGCTCGGTATTCGAGGGTTAGCCATCTATAGTACACTGTCGGTTGCAGCCCTGGCCGCCTTTTATTTATTGGAAAGGTCGGGCCAGCTGCCGATTGTCGATACCACTCTTGGTAGTTTTGAGTATCACCTCATTATTGGGACAACTTATTTACTGGTGGGGGTATTGGTGGGGTCGGCCATTTCAAACCTCAATCAAAAGGCAGCCGATTTAAATCAAGCGCTTTATCAGCTGCAGCAGACAACCTATTCAAAAGAGTATGTCGACAGCATTATCCACGCAATGGAAGATTTCTTGTTTGTGGTCAACCAGAAATTAACCCTGGAAACAACCAATCAAGCGGTTAATATCGTTTTAGGTTATTCAGAAGACGACTTAAAGACAATTTCTCTCCGTTCATTATTCCCCACAAATCAGGCGCCACAGTGGGTGACGGGTGTGCTCGATGGCCAGAAATTGTTAGCCCCCAGTCAGACGGAGACGAGCTTAATTAAAAGTGATGGATCAACGATTGAGGTGATGATGACCGCATCGCCGATGACCGATCATGAGGATCAGGAATTTATTGTCTGCGTGGCGTATGATATCACTCAGAGGAAGGAAGCAGAGCGGGCCTTGATCAAAGCCAAGGAAGAAGCTGAAAATATGGCCCGAACCAAATCGGAGTTCCTGGCGACGATGAGTCATGAGATTCGCACGCCAATGAATGGGGTAATCGGGATGACCGATTTGTTAATGGGCACGCCTCTTGATAGTCAACAGCGAGAATTTGTGCGAACGATCCACAAAAGCGGTGAAGCTCTGCTGGTCATTATCAACGATATCCTTGATTACTCAAAAATTGAGGCCAATCGGGTTGAAATTGAATCGTATCCATTTGTTCTGCACGATTGTTTACAGACGGCCGTCGATGTGGTGAAACAAACCGCGCTGCAAAAAGGGCTGCTGATGAATTATCATATCCGGCCGGATATGCCGCCGATATTAATTGGTGATGAAACCCGTCTCCGACAAATTTTGATTAATCTATTGTCAAATGGGATCAAGTTTACCCATCAAGGCCGGGTCTCAATTGATGTCGATTTTAAATTTCTGGATGATGATCAAATTGAGCTGTTTTTTGTGGTTGAAGACACCGGCATCGGCATTCCACCTGATAAGATCCCTCGATTGTTTGACGCGTTCTCTCAGGTGGATGGTTCTACAACCCGAAAATATGGTGGAACCGGTTTGGGGTTGGTGATCAGCCAGCGGCTGGCTGAATTGATGAACGGCCGGATGTGGGTTGAAAGCGCTTCCGATATTGGATCAAAATTTTATTTCACGATTCAGGTTAAGAATGGGGTTTCGGACCCGCAATTTTCTGATGCGTTTTCGCAGAGCAGGCTCAACCGACCGAAAATCGACCCCCTTGTTGTCTTGGGGGAAGACCATCCGCTTGAAATTTTGCTGGTGGAAGATAATCGAGTAAACCAAAGAGTGACCGTCACCCTCCTAAAAAGTATCGGGTACGTACCAGATATAGCCACCAATGGGCTTGAGGCGGTTGAAATGGCTTCAAATAAAGCGTACGATCTTATTTTCATGGATATCCATATGCCTGAAATGGATGGGGTAGAGGCCACGCTTAAAATTAAATCTAATCAAGCTCACGGTAGCCCGCCCAAAATATATGCCATCACCGCTTCGGTCTCGACTGAAGATCGAGCCAGGAGCTTAGCGGCCGGGATGGATGGAATAATTCATAAACCGGTAAAAGCCAACATGTTCTCCCAGGTGATTGTAAACGTCATCAAGGGCCATGTGATCCAAAAAAACTGACCTCCTCCCGGGGCCAGACCCTCCCCTGCAGATTTTCAAAATCACTTTCTAAATTTATTTTTTTTGATACAGTAGCAGCATACCGATTGGTACAGGAGACCGTGTATGGTAAAAAAAACCCCCTTCTTCGCTCGTACCGGCCCTCTAAATGAAACCATGCTGTGGGAGCATTGGGCGGGCTATCTTGTGGCCCAGAAATATCAATATTCTGAACTGTATGAATATTATTCGGTCCGCAACAGCGCCGGACTGTTTGATTCTTCCCCTTTGTTTAAATATCAAATCAAAGGCGCGGACGCAGCCGATTTCTTGAGAGGAGTTTTGGCTCGCGATATTGGGCAGTGCCCGGTCGGCCGGGCCCAATACACAATTTGGTGTGATGATCACGGGTGGATTTTGGAGGACGGGGTAGTTTTACACGTTGATGATGACGAATATTGGCTAACGGCCGCTGAACCGAATCTGCGTTATTTTCAAAATTTGAGCCACCCGTACGAGGTCACAATTTCTGATATCTCTGAAGAATACGGTCTGCTTGCTTTGCAAGGGCCTCATTCGCGAAATATTTTAAAACAGCTCACTCCAGATGCCGAAAAGCTGGCGTATTTTGAGCTTTCGTCTACCCAAATCGCCCAGAAAAATGTGGTGCTTTCCCGGACCGGGTATACCGGAGACTTGGGGTACGAAATTTGGGTTAACAAGGATGATGCTCTTGCGGTGTGGGATGCATTAATGGAAGCCGGTTCGGGCTACAACATCACGCCATTTGGTCAAAAGGTGCTGCATATGGCTCGTATCGATGCCGGTTTGATTTTAATTGACGTCGAATATCACACGGCCCGCCACGCCTGGGTTGATGAACAGCGTTCTAGCCCCATTGAACTTGGTTTTTCCTGGATGTTTCGCGGTTTACAGGAGGATTCCCGGCCGTTTATTGGCCGGCGGGCGATCGAAAATGAGCTGGTCAGCAGAAGTTCACGCTGGCATTTGGTCGGGATAGAAGTTGATTGGCAGCGATATGAAAATTTGTACAACGGTTTGGGTTTGATCGCCCCCAAAGATCATACGCCGATCGAAGAGGCGATGGCTTTATATGACGGGGAACACAACTGGGTAGGGCATACGACGAGCTTTATGTTTTCTTCGGTTTTGAAAAAGCACGTCGGTTTGGCCAAAGTGGCCCCCTATCACGCAAAATCGGGTTCACCGTTACAGCTTGAGCTGGTCGTTAACAATCGGCCGCTGACGGTAGCGGCGAAGGTCGTCAAAATGCCCTTTTATAATCCGGCTCGCAAGACAGCTTAAGTGTTCTATTTCATAATTGATTAATGAACCTGAAAATCTAAAGAATTGAAACAGAGATTAGGTTCCGTTGACAATTAATTCTATATGATGATCGATCCTCAATTATGCGATATTTTCTTTACCCGTCGATTTAAATCGATACCCGCCGATTAAAACCGACGGCTAAAGAGTTGGTTACCCATCAGGTCAGGCTCTTTAGCCTCGCATTTTAATGCGGGGGTGGAGAAATATCCCAAATGTCAACACAACTGTTAAAATAGGGAAGGTTTCATGTCCCAAGCACAGACAAAATACGACGCTATCGTCATTGGGGGAGGCCATAACGGATTGGTCAACGGGGCTTATCTGGCCAAATCCGGCTTAAAAACGTTGATATTGGAAAAACGGCATCTGGTTGGTGGGGCTGCCATCACCGAAGAGCTCTATCCCGGATATCATTTTACAACGTTTTCGTACGCGCTGAGTTTGATCCGGCCGGACATCGTACAGGAGCTTGAACTGGTCAAAAACGGCCTGCTGGTATTGAACATGCCCACGACACTCGCCCCTATGGAAAACGGCGACTACCTTTTTTTGGGCAGCGATCATTACGCCAACTATCACGAGATTGCCCGCCACTCAAAAGCGGATGCCGAGGCGTATGATGATTACACCACGATGCTAAACAAGGTATGTCATGCGGTAAAACCGCTCTTTGACCAGATTCCCCCAAATCTTTTTAGTCAAGAGCCTGATGAATTGGCCCGCCTGGCCGATCTCGGCCGGCATATGCGCCACCTGGATCCCAAAACGCTGCATATGCTGGTGCGTTTCTTGACCGGCAGCGCAGCTGAGATTCTCGATGATTATTTTGAATCGGATATTGTCAAGGGGTTGTTCTCCTCAAGCAGCATCATAGGCAGCAAAGTTGGTCCTCGTTCCCAAGGATCTGGCTTGGTGCTTTTATTTCACAAAATGGGTGAGGTTGACGGAGCGTTTGGGGAATGGGGGTTTCACAAAGGAGGAAACGGTGGGTTTACCCAGGTGTTGGCCCGTGCGGCTCAATCGTTTGGGGCTGACATCCGACTCAACGCCGGGGTTTCATCCGTAATCAGTAAAAATGGAGAAGCAATTGGGGTTGCCTTGGAAAATGGCGATGAAGTCTACGCCGATGTCATCGTCAGTGCCCTGGACCCACGACGCACATTTTTGCAGCTGGTCGATCCCCGGGAATTACCAACAGACCTGGTTGAGGATATTAGCAAATATAAATTTCAGGGGGTATCCGCCAAGGTAAACTTTGCGCTCGATGGCCTGCCGGAATATCCGGCGCTGCCCGGCCGCTTTGACTTATATCGTGGCTTCATTAATATCGGACCGTCAATTGATTACATTGAACGCGCGTTTGACGATGCAAAATACGGGTCGTTTAGCAAGCGGCCGTATATTGATGCTTGTATTCAATCGACGCTGGACCCAGACATGACCCCACCAGGCAAGCACGTCTTGTCCTGTTTTGTGCAATACTGCCCTTATGAACTCAAAGACAGCGATTGGGACAGTGAACGGGAAAACCTGGGGGATACGGTCCAGAATACGCTGGAATCGTTTTTTCCAAATTTTAATGATCTTGTCCTGCACCGTGAGGTGGTTACCCCGCTCGATATCGAACGCACCGTTGGGTTAAGCGAAGGGAATATTTTTGCCGGAGAATTCTTGGCCCCGCAAATGTACTTCTTCCGGCCGGCACCTGGCTGGAATCAATATCGCACCCCGATCCGCGGTTACTATCAATGCGGCTCCGGGACCCATCCTGGAGGGTGCGTTATCGGCGGGCCGGGCAAATTGGCGGCTCAGCAAATCATCGGTGATATGAAACAATGAAAAATTCTCTCTTAAAACCCGATCATATTGTTTATGCCGTTCATAATTTAGACGAAGCGATCGACTATTTTGAACAATTGACCGGCGTCCGGCCGATTTTTGGTGGGCAACACCCCGGACGCGGGAGCCACAACGCGCTGTTATCTTTAGGAGAAAAGGTCTATTTGGAGATTATCGCCCCGGACCCAAATCAGCCTGACCCGCCATCCGCCCGGTCATTTGCTCTTGATCGGCTGAGGGAGCCCAAATTGGCGACCTGGGCGGTGGGAACGAAAGATATTGAAGCGGCTGCTGCTCGGTCCAGGACGGCCGGTTATGATCCTGGCGATATTTTTGACAGCGCGCGTTCCCGCAGTGATGGGCTGCACATGAAATGGCGGCTCACACGCCAGCCGGAGGCGATTCGTGGGGATGATCCTGCGGGGGAGTGGCTTATTCCATTTTTGATCGATTGGGGCGAGGCCCCTCATCCGGCCGAGACCAGTCCTCAAGGGTGTCAGCTGGTTGACGTGCGCGGTGTACATCCTGATCCGCAGATCGTTTCTGATATGGCGGCCGCCTTAGGCGTTCATTTGCCGGTGGAAAAAGGGGAAACCGCGCAGCTAATTGCCACTTTAAATACGCCAAACGGCCGGGTCATTCTGGATTGATATTCCAGGACATCACCGCAAAGTTCGCAGAGGGATTGACTCAAATAGCAAGAAACGTCAAGAAACGGCCGAGACAATGGCTTATACTGGTGGCATGTCAACCATCGATGCCCGCAAAGATGCCGGCCGTTTATTGCCCGTTCTCACCCACGTTCAAACCCACTTAAACGACGATTTGTCGTTGGAGGTGCTGGCCGGTCTTGCTAGTCTATCCGCATCTCACTTTCACCGCCTTTTTCACCACATAATTGGCGAAACACCCAAACAATATACTCAACGACTGCGATTAGAGCAGGCCGCATATCAGCTCAAGCTGCTGAACACGTCGATTCTCGATATTGCCATCAACACCGGTTATCACTCCCATGAGACCTTTAGCCGGGCGTTTCGCCGCCAGTTTGGGATCACCCCCAAAATGTATCGCCGGAAAGAATCATTACGGGAGTGGATTGATCAACACACCGCTGAATCGCTCAATCATTTACAAACCGAATTCCAAATTTCTCGGCCGGCCATTGTGAATATTCAGCCGATTTCAGTGGCTTTTATTCGCAACCTGGGCCCCTATGTTGACGCGGATATGCATGCGTATGACCGTTTGATTTCTTGGGTCAAAACAAGGGGTTTTTATCGAGGAGATAATTTACTTTTGGGAGTTGGTCATGATGATCCGACGATTACTCCGGCTGAAAAACTGCGTTTTGATGCCTGTATCGAGATCGATCAGCCAGCCGAATCGGATGGTGAAATCGGCTTTCAGGTAATTCCGGAGGGTATCTTTGCTCGCACGACGTATATTGGCCCTTACGGCCGGATGCTGGAACAGGCTTACGGCGCGATTTTTCAGCAGTTGTTTTCACTCAAACGATACCAAATCATCGGCATTCCAGCGATAGAAATTTATCGCACAACCCGCATTAATCCGTCGTATGAACTCAATCATACCGATATTTACCTGCCTGTAGAAAAATTAGCTTAAAGGAGAAAGATATGTCAGGCTTTACCCTCAGTGAATGGATCAACCACCCGGTCGAAGATGTTTTTGAGGCGCTGATGAGCCCCGAAAAGGCACCTAAAGTGATGTCAAACATCAAGAGCATGAAGCAGCTCACCCCCGGCCCGGTTGGTGTGGGGACCCGCTTTCGCGAAATCAGATTGATGAACGGACAAGAGCAGCAAACCGACCTGGAAGTGGTGCGGTTTGAGGCCCCCACTCGTTATTCAGTCACGGCCGAAGCCTCTGGCATTGAAGTTACCTATCATTATCACCTTAAGCCTCAAGATAATGGTACTCAGGTGGAGATGGAGTGCGTCGTGTCGACTAAGGGATTAAAAAAGCTCATGCTGCCGGTAGTGGCCCAGGTTATGAAAAAAGAGGATAGCCATCACCTTCAGGATTTAAAATTAGCCCTGGAATCCGCCTGATACCCTATAATTATTTTAGTAGATGAAGTGATCCTCACTAATTCAGGAGGATCACTTTTTTGTTTCCACTGTAGACCGGCTAATCTTCATGAATTTGCGCCCATTAATCACCCAATTTTTTTAGTTTGTAACCCTACCTTCCCGATGAATAGGCCAAATTAACCCGATAAATCGCGTTAACTAGGCTGTGTTGACATTTGGGAAATTTCTTCACCCCCGCATTGAAATGCGAGGCTAAAGGGTCTGACCTGATGGCAAACCAACCCTTTAGCCGTCGGTTTTAACCGACGGGTGTAGAAAATATCGCAAAAATGACGATAAATCACCAAAATGGATCAAATGT
>JAAUYD010199604.1_pt1 | contig 12109 bp, 13 predicted proteins | sample 7278101 | NCBI WGS metagenome assembly JAAUYD01 (sample SAMN14350128, study PRJNA611818) | marine sediment metagenome | isolation source: surface marine sediment (0.6m) | place: French Polynesia: Moorea | collected 2018-08 | reverse complement strand
GGCCGGTGGGGCCCTCGCCATTTCCGGCAGCGGCACAGCGATGGAGTGGGCCGTCCATATGCGCCGCTTCAGCCAAGATGATCTCTATTCGGCGCTGGCCCGAAGGCACAAGATTGATGATGGGATGATCAAAGATCTGGCCGCAACCGTTGCCGCCTACCACACGCGTTCGGATCCGCAGGCAACGCAAGATGGCACGCAGCCGGTCGGTAACATCATCACCGAGCTGCGCGATGCGTTTGTGCAGTTGGAGCAGTTCATTCCACCCGACACTGCCGATGCTTACCTCACGGCCGCCGAGAAGCGATTGACCGAGGTCGCGCCCGTGCTGGATGCGCGCGCGGCGAAGGGATTGATCCGGCGATGCCACGGAGACTTGCACCTGGGCAACATCGTGCAGTGGAACGGCAAGCCCGTTTTATTCGACGCGCTGGAGTTTGACGAGGCACTGGCCACCACCGACCTGTTGTACGAGATGGCCTTTCTGGTGATGGATCTCTGGCATGAGGGTCTACGCGCCGAAGCCAACCTGTTGCTCAACCGCTATCTCTTCGAAACCGCCAATCTGGATCAGCTTGACGGCCTCTCAGCCTTTGGGCTGTTCATGGCGATACGCGCCGGCATCCGCGCCATGGTGACTGCCCAGCGCGCATCTCTGGTGGCGGGCGGTGACGCCACCGGCCCTCGGGACGCAAAGACTTATCTGAACGACGGACTGGGCTTTCTCACCCCCCATCAGCCAAGGCTTGTGGCAGTCGGAGGGTTGTCGGGCACAGGCAAATCCACCCTCGCCGCAGAGATAGCCGTTCACATCGGCTCCGTCCCAGGCGCCATCCATGTCCGCAGTGACTTGGAGCGAAAGCTCTTGTTTGGTGCAGGAGAGACGGAACGGTTGGGTGATGCCTGCTACACGCCTCAGGCCAATATGCGCGTTTATGAGGCCGTGCTCGCAAAGGCCGCGAAAGCCTTGAGCGCAGGGCAAGCCGTTGTTGTGGACGCCGTCTTTTCTGATGGGGCCTGGCGGGAGAAGGCTGAACAGGTGGCCGACGATCTTAAGGTGCCGTTCACGGGCCTGTGGCTGGACGCCCCGCCTGAGACACTGATCAGCCGCGTCGATGCGCGAGAGGGCGATGCCTCAGATGCCACCGCTGATGTGGTCCGCCGCCAGCTCGCGAAGGATGTCTCGGCCCGGTCCTGGCATCAGATTGACGCGGGCGGCTCCCCGCTTGAAACGGTGATCGCCGCCGATCTCGCTTTAAGGCAGGAGAATGCGCTGAGGTTCGACGAAGCGTTTGCCCGTGAACGCGCGGCCGGCTAGACGCTCACTTCTGGTTGCTATCCAAGGTCTGCAGATAGGCCATCAGATCCATAAGCTGCTGGTCTGGCAAAAAGCGCATGGCGAGCATATCGGTACCGGGAAAGCCGTTCAGGATTTTGTGCAACACCTGCTGGGGCCGGTTGCGCGACAGCCAGCCGAGAGAGGATTTGTCCCCGCGCTCTCCGCGCAGGTAGGCCCGCCCGTCCAGCTGATGGCAGTTCGAGCATGCGCCCTCAAAGATGGGTTGCCCCGCAGACGCGGTGCCCCGAGACAGGCCATTCTCATCCAAAAGGACGCTCGCGTCGTATTGCCCCAGACTCAAGAACAGTCCCAAAATGTCAGCCACATATTCCGGCATAAGCTCCGCGCTGTAGGCGTGCGGCTGGGACCGGATCTTGTTGGAGATCTCCTTTGGGTCCATGCCTTCCATCGCCCTCAGGCTGGTGAACGCACTTGATTTGGCCACAGCGCCACGTTCGCCGTCGGCACCCAGATAGTCCCAGCCATGGCAGGCCACGCACCGCCAAGTTCCAAGGCTCTTCGCGCTCACGTCGGACGGATATTTCAGATTGGACTCAGCCGGTTCCTCTTTGCCCAGCATCGTGAAGAGGTTATCGTAGAGCTTGCCCCCGATTGAGAGCACAAACACTTCGCCCACATTCTCCTCAAGCTGCTGATCAACCGATTGCGCCTTGACCGCAAGGGCGGCGGACACCAGTACGGCGAGGCTTAAGACGCATAAGAAAGTGGCAGACCGGCGAGGTCTCATGGACCGCATCCCTTCACAGCTGGTCTATCAACGCACAACCAGAACCGAGCACGTGGAGTGCCTGACGACCCGGCCCGCAGTAGATCCCAGGAGGTAATCTTGCAAGCCAGGCCGGTGCGATCCGATGATGATAAGATCGGCGGCCATATCATCGGCGACCTCCAAGATGGCGGTTTTCGCATGACCCGTGCGCACCTCAACTTCCACATTGTCACCAGCCGCAGACGCGACATCCCCAAGCTGCTCTTGCGCATTGGCTTTGGACTTTTCCACCAAACCGGCGGGCAACTCGGCAGCCACATATGAGGGGATGTCCTCAACCACATAAAGCAGCCGGATGCGGCATCCATCACCCCCGAGGCGTTGGGCGATATCGATCGTGGCCTTACCCTTGTCGAGATCTGACAGGTCAATCGGCACCAATATGGTCTTGTACATTGTATTCTCCTTAAGACAGCGGGCTGAGGTTGCGCGCCCACTTCTGCACACTAGCACAGAGATGCGGCGGCGTCTTGATTGAGGTCAAACCGGCAACGCTGTCAGCTGGGCGCTACTGATCCTTTTCCGCGGCAGACCATGCGGCGTATCCACCGGCCAAGGACAACACCTCCGGATACCCCATGTCCGCCAGCGTCTTGGCCGCTAAAGCAGAGCGCCCGCCCGTGCCGCAGTAAAGCACCAATCTGCGATCGGTTGTGAGGGCATCGTTGTAGATGGGACTCTCCGGGTCGGCCATAAACTCCAGAAGCCCGCGCGGAGCGTGAACCGAGTAGGGGATGGCCCCTTCCCGCTCACGCTCGGCCTCATCGCGCACGTCCACGATCACCACATCCGGATCATCCTGCAGGTAAGGCAGGTCCGGGACAGAGACGGTTTCGATCACCGCATTGGCCTCAGCCAACATCTGCTTGAAGCCCAATTTGAGTGGTGTGGTCGACATCAGTTCTTCAACTCATCAAAATGTTGCGCGTTTGGGCAGAACCAATTCGCATCCGCTTTCTTGGCGCGCCCATCCAGCCAATCTCCGCAAAGGTCTCGTTTCCGGCACCGGCTGCAGGCCCCGGCCATAAGCCATACGCGACCGTTCTCATCGTCCAGAACTTCAGGCCGCACGCCCTTCTTCGCAGCCATCCGGCCCATCATGGCGCGGGTGTCTGTCGGCGCATCCAGCGCTTCCAGAAGAGCCGACTTTGACAAGGAGCCGGCCATAAGTTCAGCACCGCTGAAGCTGCCCAGCGCCTTTTGATCCTGACGGCGAACGAACCATTCACGAACAGATCTAAACGTTTGGGTCAACATGAGCGCCTCCGCACAAATGAGCACAGATCTCATGCTAGGGTGCGCAACGCCAGGTCACTTTGATCTGGATCAACAATATGTGGGCTTACAAGCCGAGATTTCGAACTTGTCCTTGCCGGGCGCACGAATTGCATCGAAACTGCGTTTGTCCTCGCAATGGGCCTTCGCCTTGATGCCGTCGGTGGCGCTTTCGGACACATCGGTCAGATAGTTCAGGCGGCACTGCTCAGCCTCCATCAGCTGCTGCTCCAGCAACACCTTCCAAGTCTCTTCAGATTGGGCGGGACCGGCGAGACCGGCACAAACCGCAAGCACCAGGGCGGCAGACTTCACAGCATACTTCATGAAACAACCTCCATGCGTTGACCATGTTTGCTGAGCATAGGGGCACCTGGCATCGGCTCCCTTGATTAGGATCAATGCGTCCCCACACCAGTCAACTAAGGTTGGGGCAAATCAACGAGGAGGTATCCGCCATGGTGGAGAAAGCGCATACGGCCGGCTGGTTGCCGGACCTTTATGAACCCTTCAAAAATCTTGGCCGCAAGGTCGCCAACTGGTTCGCCCCCAAATCGGAAGCTTCGGTCACAAACGAGGATTATCAGGTGGTGATGGAACTGCCCGGCGTTGAGGCGGACAATATCGAGATCACTGCCCGGGGCAGCGATCTCACCGTGCGCGGCGAGAAGAAATTCGAGCACGAGGAAAGCGGGAAAACCTACTTCTTCTCGGAGCGCGAATACGGCGCCTTCCAACGCACGTTCCGTCTGCCCCCGGACGCAGACCACGACGCCATCCAGGCTGATTTCAGCAACGGCATTCTGACCATAAAGCTGCCGAAACAGAGCGCTGCCAAGGACGCGGATCGGCAGATCAAAATCAATGTGAGCTGAGCGCACGCACCGCCTTGGCGATCACCAGCTCTTCGTTTGTGGGGATCACCAGGACATCAACCACCGATGCTTCCGCACTGATCCGCAGCGCATTCTGGTCATTGCGGCGCAAATCAAGCTCAAGGCCCATCCAGGTGAGGCGCTCGCAGATCTGGCGCCTCACCTGACCCGCATTCTCACCAATGCCAGCCGTGAAGATCAGGGCGTCCAAGCCACCCAAGGCTGCCGCCAGCCGGCCCACTTCGCCAGCCGCGAGGTAACAGTAAAGCTCAATGGCCTCGCGGGCCCGTTCGTCATCACTCTCCAGCAACACCTGCATATTGTTACTGACACCTGAGACACCGAGGAGGCCGGATTCCCGGTAGAGCATATGCTGGACCTCATCAATACTCATTCCCACGTTTTTCAGCAGGTGAAGCACAACGCCGGCATCCAGGGTGCCGCATCTGCGGCCCATCATCAGCCCATGAAGAGCGGTGAACCCCATACTGGTGGCCACGCTTCTGCGCTCCTTCAGAGCACACATGCTGGCCCCGTTCCCAAGATGCGCAACAATCACCCGGCCATCTGCCCGATCGCCTAAGTGGCTCTCCATCACGCTGGCAATGTAATCGTAGGAGAGGCCGTGAAAGCCGTAGCGGATCACCCCTTCGTCTGCCAGCGCCCTCGGCAAGGCAAAGAGTTCTGCCATGCGCGGCTGTGTGCGGTGAAAGCTGGTGTCGAAGCAGGCCACTTGGGCAAGGCCCGGATAGCGCCCAGCAAGCGCCTTGATGGCCGAAAGGTTATGGGGCTGGTGCAAAGGGGCCAAGGACACCAGGTCCTCCAGTTGCTCCATGATGGCGGGGGTAAGCCGAACCGGCTCGGCAAAGTTGCGCCCGCCATGCACCACCCGATGGCCAGCGGCCACAACCTCAACACCTGAATTGTGACCCTCCAACCAGTCGAGCAGCCGCAAGGTAAGCGTCCCATGGCTTGCATCCGCCTCGATTTGGCCAAGCCCATCCTCCTCCAGCACGCGGCCCTCGGGATCTATGGCTTTGAACCTGGGCGCCCGGCCCACACCGGCAATCTTGCCGGACATCAGAACCTTGAGCTCAGACCCCACCTCTGGATAGAGCGCAAACTTGATACTGGACGAGCCGGAGTTAAGGACGAGAACCGCCCGCATCATGGCAGTGCCCCACGTTGGCGATGGGTGAACAGTTGGGCCAGCGCGCACGACGCGAGGCGAGACAAAGTGCCGTCTGCTCGGCTGGTGAGCACAATCGGCACCCGGGCACCCAGCACGATCCCGGCAGACTGGGCATCGGCCAGATAAATCAGCTGCTTGGCGATCATGTTGCCCGCTTCCAGATCGGGCGCCACCAGAATGTCCGCATCGCCGGCCACCTCAGAGACAATCCCCTTTGTCTTGGCCGCCTTCATGGAAATGGCATTGTCAAAGGCCAAGGGCCCGTCCAGGAGCCCGCCGGTGATCTGGCCGCGGTCAGCCATTTTGCACAGAGCGGCCGCATCCACCGTTGAGGCGATCTTCGGGTAAACCGTTTCCACGGCCGAGAGCACGGCAACCTTGGGCGTCTCAACCCCCAGCGCGCTCACCAGATCGATGGCATTCTGAACAATGTCGAGCTTGTCGTCGAGATCTGGATAAATGTTGATCGCCGCATCGGTGATGAAGAGCGCCTTGTGGTAGTTCGGCACATCGAGCGCAAACACATGGCTCATCCGGCGTTCCGTGCGCAGGCCCCGGGCACTGTCCACCACCGCGTCCATCAGCTCATCCGTGTGCAGCTTGCCCTTCATCAAAGCTTCAGCTCGGCCCGCCCGCACCAGCTCAACGCATTTCTCCGCAGCCGCGTGGCTGTGCGGCGCGTCCACCAGCTCAACGCCCTCAAGGCTTCGACCCGCTTCCCCGGCGGCCGCGGAAATCTTTGCCTTAGGCCCAACGAGAATGGGCTCAATCAACCCTTTTGCCTGGGCTTCCAGTGCTCCGATGAGAGATGTGGTGTCACAAGGATGCGCCACCGCAGTGCGCACCGGATCCAGCTCCTGGGTTGCGCCAATGAGCTCCTGATGGCGTGCACCGAGCACTTCTTCTTGATCCTCAGGAGGTGCGTTGCTTTCCATCTCTCTTCACCCCTTTGCTGCGACGATAGCGCGCCTGCCCGACGAAGATGTGACACTCAGAATCTGGGCTCTTGCCCCTTACTCTACGGGTCTCGAATTGCCGTCCTGATCGAGAGCCACGAAGGTGAACGTGCCTTCTGTCACCTTGACCCGCTCTCCGAGCCGGCCGCGGAGTGCCCAGGCTTCCAGATTGACCGAGATAGAGGTGCGTCCGACCCGTTCAATGGTGGCGTAGACGCACAGAATGTCCCCGACATTGACGGGCCGGATGAAGCTCATGGCATTGACGGCGACAGTGGCCACACGCCCCTTGGCGCGCTGGCCGGCGGCGATCCCCCCGGCAATGTCCATCTGCGACAACACCCATCCGCCAAAGATATCCCCGCTGGGATTGGCATCGGCTGGCATGGCCAGCGTGCGGGTCGTCAGTTCGCCCTGGGGTTCATCTTGTGTTGGGCTCATCTGTGCCCCCTTTGATCGTGCACCCTTATTGGTGTGCCCCGCATAAGCCAAACAGGTCCTCCATGGCAAGAACGATACTCAGGTCTTTCGCTTATACAAGCCCATGACAACCCCGTTGTCCGTGTGGCCGGACTTGATGAGCGAAAACCGCGCTGGCACGGCCCCGTCACCGAACAACCGCTTGCCCCCACCAGCCACCACCGGGAACGTCCATAGCCGCAGCTCGTCAACCAGATCGTGCGCCAGCAACGTTTGCACCAATTGGCAGCTGCCGTGGACTTGAAGCAGCGGCCCGTCCTCTTGTTTCAACCGAGCCACTTGGGCCGGAATATTGCCGGTGATGGCTCTGGAGTTCGTCCACGAGAGCGTCTCCGGCCGCGAGGTGGCAACATGTTTGGTGAAGCCGTTCATAGGGTGGGTGTCGCCGGCATGGGCCGCGAACATGTCGTAGGTGTTGCGGCCGAACAGCACGTCATAGGGCTCCGCCATCGCCTCTTTGCCCACCAGGGCCATCACCTGATCCCAATAAGGGTCGGCCCATCCGCCCTGACCAAATCCACCGGATCGATCTTCCTCCGGCATCTTTGGCGCCTGCATGACGCCGTCCAGAGTGATAAATTCCAACACTGCGAGCTTTCTCATGACAACACCTTGTGCGAGGACATCCGCTCAAGCGGCCTGCCGGAGCCACTGGACGAACGTGTCCACATCTTGGTTTGTTGAGCCGCCGGCCGGCAGGGCCAGATGATAACCGTAATCGGCGAGCTCATGGGACGACAGGCGGAACAGTCTGCCGGCCTCAACTTCCTGGTCCACCAGGCTGTCATTGAGCGCAACCCCCTGGCCATCAATCACCGCCTGAACCCTCACATTCGGGTCGGGAACCACCAGCGTATCAGCCCGCTCCATATAGTCCAGACCCGCCACATCATACCAATGAGACCAGGCATTGCTGTCGTCCCGGTCCCGCAGCAGCGTGAAGCTATTGAACGCGTCGGCCAGACCAGACGTCTGAACCTCCTGCCAGGCAGCGGCGTCCCCGGTGGGCCATGCGGGACAGGCAAACAGCGGCTCAGTCTCAACATCGGTCCAATCCCCCCTGCCCCAGCGGATGGCAAGGTCCACCCCGTCGGCTTCCTCGGTCAAGAGATCGATCATCGGCTGGATCCGTAGGCGGATTTCCGGATGCATGCGCATGAACTCCATAAGGCGCGGTGACAGCCAGCGCGAGGCGAAATAGGTGGTCACCCCGATGGTCAGCACCCGGTTGTCGGCCCGGCGGATGTCTTCGATCTTCCGTTCAATATCCCTCAACGCAGCCTGCGTCGACGCCAGGAAGTTCGTCCCCTGACTGGTGAGGCGGGTGCCACGAGCGAGCCGCTCAAACAGCACAAAGCCCAATTCATCTTCGAGCTGCTTGATCTGATAGCTGACGGCCCCCTTGGTCAGCCGCAATTCATCAGCCGCTGCAGAGAAGCTCCCCAAACGGGCAATGGCCTCAAAGACCGGCAGTCTGTCAAAAGATCGGAAGCGCATTTCTATCGATTAATTTTTTTGAACACTAGTTCAAATCTTTTGCATTTTCAATCATCCAAAACAGGCGAAAAATGGCCACTGAACGCAAGCCAGAGGATCAGGCAAATTGCACGCTAAGAACACCGAGCAAGCGCACAATCACACCACACCGGCACAGCAACGCCGCCCGGCGCGTCAGGGCCGGCGTTCACGAACCGAAGCGCACACATCCGGGCCGGCCGTCCATGCGAGCCCAAAACGACAAATCCCCGTCTACGAGCTTCTGGACCCGGAAGCATTACAGCTGCTGGAAGATCACGCAGACTGGATCATGCACACGGTCGGAATTGAGTTCCGCGGCGATACGGTCGCCCTCGACCTTTTCGCGAAGGCCGGCGCCCGGGTGGAAGGCGAGCGCGTGTTCTTTGAACCGGGTCATTTGCGCAGCCTCTGCGTCACCGCACCGGCGCGCTTTGAGCTCCGTGCCCGCGATCCACAGAGAACCGTTGAGCTGGGTGGGGACACCATTGTGCTCATGCCAGGCTATGGCTCGCCCTTCGTCACGGACCTCGATCAAGTCCGGCGCTATGCCACGTTGGAGGACTTCCGGAATTTCGTGAAGCTCACCTATTTGACGCCGTGGCTGACCCATTCGGGCGGAACCATCTGCGAGCCCACGGATGTGCCGGTCAACAAGCGCCATTTGGATATGGTCTACAGCCATCTGCGGCTGTCCACCAAGCCGTTCATGGGCGGCGTCACGGCACGGCACAGAGCGCAGGACAGCCTCAACATGGCACGCCTCGTCTTCGGTGAAGCGTTCATGGAGGAGAACGCGGTGATGCAGGCGAACATCAACGTGAACTCGCCCCTCGTCTACGACCACACCATGTCGTCGGCTTTGAGAATCTATGCGGACGCCAATCAATGCGTTTGCGTGTCCCCGGCCATTTTCGGCGGCGCCATGGGCCCGGTCTCCCCTGCTGCAATGGCTGCCCAAACCTTGGCCGAAGCCATGGTGGGCATCGCGCTCGCCCAATTGGTGCGGCCCGGATGCCCCGTGGTGCTCGGCAGCTTCCATTCCACCATGAGCTTGAAATCCGGCGCCCTCACCTTCGGCACGCCGGAGGCTGGTCTTGTGACCATGGTCCTTTCGCAGCTGGGACGGCGCCTTGGGGTTCCGGTGCGCTCCGGCGGCGGCCAGATCACCGCGTCCAACGCGCCGGACGGACAGGCCATGCAGGACAGCAGCAACGCCATGTGGTCCACGCTGCTGACCGGCGCCCACCAGGTGTGGCATGCGGCCGGCTGGCTGGAGGGTGGCCTCACCATGTCCTACGAGAAGTTCATCCTGGATGCCGACAATTGCGGCGCCATGCTGAAACTCATGCGCGGCATGGACGTCACGGCAGAGGCCTTAGCGCGCGATGCTTATGGTGAGATTGAGCCAGGCGAGAACTTCCTCTCCACACGCCACACCATGCGCCACTTCGCAACCGCAAATTTTGAGCCCCAGGTGCCCGAAGCCGGCCCCTATGAGACCTGGGCGGAAAACGGCAGCCCGACGGCTGCCCAACGCGCCAATCGGCGCTGGAAGGCGCTTCTGGCCGCCTACGAGGCGCCCCCCATGGACGAGGGCATTGATGAGGCCCTGAAAGCGTTTGTGGCCCGCCGCAAGGCGGTCCATCAGGACGAATGGTACTAGGACAGTTTGGAGACCAAAATGACAGAAGAACTCAGCCGAACTTCCGCCCTTGCCTCGCGCCACACCGCGCTTGGATCGGGTCTGGAAGACTGGAACGGGATGGGCACGGCCTGGACCTATTCAACCGACCCCAATGATGAGCACGATGCGGTGCGCGAGCGGGCCGGCATGTTCGACATGTCGCCGCTCAAGAAGGTCTTCGTGCGCGGGGCAGATGCCATGGCGGTTCTCAACCATCTCACCACCCGGCAGATGGAGCGCATCGCACCTGGCCAGTCGGCGTACCTGTCTGTCCTCACCGACGACGGCACCATGGCTGATGATGCGATCGTCTCCAACAATGGGGGTGATGAGTGGATGATCGTGCACGGATCAGGGGACACCATGGCGCTGCTGGAAGCCTCATCTGAGGGCAAGTCCGTCACATTGGAGTTCACAGACGAGCTGCATGATATCTCCGTGCAGGGGCCTCAAGCCCTCGCTCTGATGGATGCCCAGTGCGGCGCAGACCTTGCTCCGATGCGCTACTTCCACCACACCAATACGACCCTGTTTGGACATCCGTGCCGTATCTCGCGCACCGGTTACTCTGGTGAACGCGGCTACGAGGTGTTCGCCAATACGGACGTGGTGGGCGAGATCTGGGACGGCCTTTTGGATGCCGGCGTGATGCCCTGTTCCTTCACAGCCCTGGATAAGGTGCGCATTGAGGCGGGTCTCCTGTTCTATGGCTACGACATGACAACCGACCACACGCCCTGGGAAGTAGGCCTTGGCTTCACCGTCAACCGCAATAAGACTGGCTTCCGCGGTCACCAGGCGCTGATGGCCGCCAATGGCAGCGAAAAGATCAAGAATGTGTGCCTCGTGATCGACCACGACGACATGGTGAACGGTGAGGAGACCTTGCTGCTGGATGACGCCGAGGTGGGGACCGTCAACAGTCCCTGCTATTCGCACCGCTTAGGCAAGTCTCTGGCGCTCGCGCACGTGGCTCCTTTGGCCTCCGCTGTGGGAACAACGCTTCAGTTAGCAGGCGGCGGCATAGAGACCTCAGCCACAGTGGTGGCCATGCCGATCTACGATCCGCAGAAAGCCAAGACGCACGCTTGAATTCTCTACGCCGGGCGTTATCGTGCCCCTCCCCCAACCCGCTGAGAGGCTCAAACGATGGTGAAAAAGCGTAGCTGGATTGCCCTGCAAGCGCAGCGCGACGAGTGGCTGAGCAAAGTGCGCGAACCTATCGTCGACCCAGACCGGGAGATCGTCGACCCGCATCACCATCTGTGGGACCGGGAGAACGCCCTTTACGAGCTGGACCAGTTCTGGGCCGATACCGGGACCGGGCACAAGATCGTGCAAACGGTATTCGTCGAGTGTGGGGAAAGCTATCGCACAGAGGGCCCTGACCATCTGCGGCCTGTGGGAGAAACCGAGTATGTGGCCGCCATGGCAAAGGCCTCCGCAGCCGATCCCAACCGCGCCACCATTGCCGGGATCGTGTCCCATGCAGATCTGCGAGGCCGCCAGCTGGACAAGGTTCTGGACGCCCATGAGGAAGCCGGACGGGGCCTTTTCCGCGGCATCCGGCACTCCGGCGCATACGAGGCCGACGAAGACATCCTCACAATTCTTCCCCGGGGTGTGCAAGGGCTCTATGCCGATCCCGCTTTCCGGCGCGGCTTGGCCACATTGGGCAAGCGCGGCCTGACGTATGACACCTGGCATTTCCACCACCAGATCGCAGACTTCCGAGCCCTGGCCGAAGCCGTTCCTGAAACCGTTTTGGTGATGGACCACTTTGGAACGCCGCTGGGCGTTGGCCCATATGCAGGCAAGCGTCAGGAGATATTCGCCAGATGGAAGGACGATATTGCTGCCGTCGCGGCCTGCCCCAACGTGATCGCCAAGCTGGGCGGCATGGCCATGCCTGACAATGGTTTCGGCTGGCACGAGCGCGACCTGCCGCCCACCTCTGACGAGTTCGTGGAGGCCCAGGCGCCCTGGTATCACCACACCAT
>JAAUYD010103825.1_pt1 | contig 12109 bp, 8 predicted proteins | sample 7278101 | NCBI WGS metagenome assembly JAAUYD01 (sample SAMN14350128, study PRJNA611818) | marine sediment metagenome | isolation source: surface marine sediment (0.6m) | place: French Polynesia: Moorea | collected 2018-08 | reverse complement strand
GAAAGAAATCGCAAGTGGCGAAACTGTTCCATTGGATGAGGTTTTTCCGGTTAAACCATGAAATCGAGTGTTACAAAAACATTTCGCAAACAACTCGACGAACTTCCCGCAGCAGTGCAAGAACAGGCTGAAAAAGCTTACAAAATTTGGCGTGAAGACCCTTACTATAATAGTTTGCAATTTAAGATCTGACTAAGAAATAGAACTTACATTCAGGGGAGCAGATGAAATGATCTTTAATCCAGGCAGTTGGTATAATCTACCCAGGTGGATAGACTATAGAAACTATAGAACTAGAGGAGTAGAACAAGATTACAGGTTCCGCGAAGTACATAGGTATGCTCAAACTCATGGGTTTGTAAGTGGGTTCTCAACATTTGAGGAGGGTCGTGACATTGAGAATCAACTCATGTATCAGGCGATTGTCTTTCCTTCTTCCGGAACCCAGTATCGGCCTGATGTAAAATCCAGAGACTTAGAGGGCAATCCTGATCTCGGAAATATTGGAGATGTATTTAGGGCTGTGCATAGATATGCTGAAGGCCATGGTTTTATTAGTGGCTTTCCTTCTTTTGAAGAGGGTGTTGATCCAGATAATGAACGTGTTTACGGCATGACCTTACTAGAGGCCTCTATTGTAGATGTTAGAAGTGTTGCTGCAATTGATCTTGGTTCTCCAAATTTTAATAATGTTGGTGAAATGGTAAGAGCAGCCCATCGTTACGCTCGCTCCTTGGATCGAAGTTTATATGTTAGTGGATACCCACTTTTTGAACAAGGGCGAGATGCTGCTAATAATCTTTTTTATGGAGTTGCATTGGTAAAATTTCCAGTTTCCCTGCACCAAGTGCCAGCAGATGCTCTTGGCATTTTCAGAAGATTTTCATTCGATGCGACTATTACTGGCGAACAAATGAAGAGACTCTTGCAACAACATGTTTTCGCCGTATCAAGAATTACAAATTGCAGTAACTTAAATGGCGAACAGAAAAATAAGCTCAGGGAAACATACAGAAAAAACATAAAGCATGGTTCCACAACGCGGCCAGGCGTGAATGCTTTTGTGCCAATAACAGGGGCTGACGCAAGGATGCGAATAAATATAAACTTTGGCAATCTTTTTCCACTTGGAAACGATGAAATTGCACAAACATTAATACATGAAATGATGCATTGTGCAGGCTATGACCATCGATCTCGCCAGGCTACAGATGTGCCATTTGACGGAGGAGATTACTATGGTACTCTCCCTCTTGTGAGTGAAATATGTATTGCGGGAAATCAAACACTTACAGGGAGCCCTCACCGAGATTGCACGCCGAATAGCGATGGATATTTTATGTGAAGACCAATACTTTGTAGGACACTACACTATTTCATTCTCATGTTGAGTGGTTTAGCTTCTAACACTTGTATGCACCCGACGCTAAGGGTTTGACGACCTTTGGTAGAATTTTGAGGTATCTGCGTGCGGGTGATGCCCAGCGTTAAACAATAAAAACACACCAAAAACTCTATCGCCCAAAATCCCAAATGCTAAAATCTCACCATCACCCACAAACCAACTGACAGCTTTTTTAATAAGAATTGTACTATTTACCGTAATTTCCCTCATAAATCCGGTATCACTATAAAAATAAGCGAATATTCACAAGCTCATGCTAGGCATAGCGATGCTCCCAAGGGGAGCCGCCCAAGGGACGATGTTCCAAAGGAACCGCTTTTCAGCGATCGCAATTTTCATCAAATTCCTGCTATTATTTACTCTAATCCTAGGATTAGCGGGTTGTAATCTAGTGGGGATTTCCCCCGGTAGAGAAAGACTACCAATGGTTGCTCCTTTGAGTACCCCCCAATTACCGGATTGGATTGAACAAATTAGTCCCACGGGGGATGCTAAACCGCTGCAACAAATTCGCATTCGGTTTACAGAGGCTTTGATCCCTGTGGAGAGTCTGGAAAGTCCCCAACAACAGAAATTATTACAAAAGTTCAAACTTGACCCCCCATTACCCGGTAGTTTTCGGTTTTTAACACCCCGGATGGTAGGTTTCCAAGCCCAGAAAGCTTTACCAAAAGCAACGCGGGTGAAAGTAATTTTGAAGTCTGGGTTAGCAGATTTAAAGAATCATCGTCTGGAGCAGGATTTGGCTTGGACTTTTCAAACGGAGCCAATTAAGCTGACGAATTTATCTGGTAGGAATACCATTGAAGATTCCCGTTCCCATCCAATTGATTTAAAAGAGAAGTTAAAATTTATTTCTAATGTTGAATTAGATTTAACATCATTACAAAAACATTTACAATTAATCCCAGAAGGTAAGAAAAAGAGTGTACGTTTTCGAGTAGATTTAGAACAGGAAGATAAAGCCAAGCGCAGTGCAGATCCTTTTGCCAAGTTTGACCCATCAGCACGTAATTGGATTTATGATTTGACCCCCGTACAAGGGTTGAAAAAAGCCACTACCTATCGCTTACAATTGACTCCGGGTATACTACCAGCAATTGGTAATTTGCCTAGTGATAAGGAGTTTGCTAGTAAGATAACTACTTATTCCCCTTTGAAATTTGAGGGTATTAAACCATACGGACAGCCGGATGCGGGGGGTGCTTATGGTAGATTTGTGTCAGGTGCTCCCCAACTAGAGTTTAATAATGGTTTAGTTGCCGATTCTGTAATTGAGAATATTCAAATTAATCCTCAACCTAAAGCTATATCTAGGATAATTCAAGTTAGCGATCGCGATCAATTTGTTACAATTAATCCTTATGCCCTAGAACCACAAACTAATTATCAAATTACCATTGGTGGTAAGGTAAAGGACCAGTTTGGACAAACTTTAGGGAAGAAGGTCAAGGTTAATTATAATACCGGAGATTTAGCCGGGAATATTTGGGTTCCTGATGGGTTGAATATCTTCCCTTCAGGTCAAGATTTACAGTTGAATATTTCGACGATAAATTTACCAGAGTCTAGATATAAAGCGGCTTATAAAGTAATTAAACCAACGGATTTAGTTTATGTGAATTCGGCTTATCCCAGTGGTAATAAGAATGATTTATTACCGCCAGTGAGTAAGTGGGAAAGTTTTAAAGTATCTCAAAAAACGAATCAACCCCGGAAAATATCTGTACCTTTACGTAAACAAATGGGTGCTGCTACGGGAATGTTAGCCTATGGGGTGCAAGCACGTACCAATAGCTATGAGCAGAAAGGTAAGCGTAAGTGGCGGGAACCTACAACCTATGGTTTGGTGCAATTGACAAATTTAGGGGTATTTAATCAGTGGTTTCCCGATTCAGGTTTGATTCGTGTCCATCATCTGGCTGATGGTTCCCCTGTCAAAGCGGCTGATGTGGAAGTGTACGAATCAAAATTAGGAGCAAAATCCCGTCCCCAACCAATACCCTGTGCCTCGGGGAAAACAGGTGTAAATGGTACTTTGCGGTTAAATAAACAGGATTTGGGTAAATGTTTTGCTGGGAAGGAAAGTTTTGTGAAGCCACCCCAATTATTGGTGATTGCCAGGGAAAATCAAGATTGGGCATTTGCTCGCACGGAGAAATATAGTGGTGCCTATGGCTATGGTATCTATGCAGATTGGGATTATGGTAAGCCAGTGTCCCGGGGAGTAATTTTCTCTGATAGGAAGATGTATCAACCAGGGGAAAAGGCTTGGTTGACTGGTGTGGCTGATTATTTACAGAATGGAGAAATTAAGCAGGATAAGAATGCAGTTTACCAAGTTAGTCTTACTAATCCTAATGGACGTAAAACTGATTTAGGAAAGAAAACTACCAATGAGTTTGGCACCTTTTCCCTAGAGTTACCCATCAGTAAAACTCAGCCCTTGGGTTACTATACAATCCTGGCAAAGGGTAAACAAGGACAGGAAATTACCGGGGAGTTGCGGGTAGCTGAGTTTAAACCGCCCAATTTTAAGGTAGAGTTGAAAGTAGATCGAGAATTTGCTCAGATAGGCGATCGCATCATAGTTAAAGCTAGCAGTAATTACTTATTTGGGGCACCAGTGGAAGGAGGCAAAGCCAAGTATTTTGTCACCCGTAGCCGCACTTATTTTACACCCAAGGGTTGGTCTGAGTTTAGTTTTGGTAGGCAATGGTTTTGGCCAGAAGAATCCCCAAGTTTACCTAGTGATGTGGTGCAAGCTAATACCCTATTGGATAACCAGGGCAATAGTAGCCAAAGTTTTACCATTGCCCAAGATTTAGCCTATCCCATGATTTATCGGGTAGATGTGCAGGTGGCAGATGTTTCTAACTTATCGGTAGCAAATTCTCAGACAATTACCGCCTTACCTAGCGATAAATTAATTGGGTTAAAGAGTAATTTTGTTGGTGAAGCGGGTAAAGATTTGCCAGTGTCAGTCATTGTTACCGAACCTACAGGTAAAGCAATAGAAAATCAACGGGTACGTTTAGAATTACAACAAATTAAATATAGTAGCGTCACAAGGGTTGTGGAAGGTAGTCGCGCCGCCAAAAATCAGGTTGAGTATAAGACAGTTGCCAAAGCAGAGGTAACATCTGCCAAAAATCCCCAATCTGTAACTCTCAAACCACCCACATCAGGTTCTTACCGTATCCGAGCTAATTTTACCAATTGTAGAGACGTTACATGTAACGTCTCAGCCACCGATAGACAAATTTGGGTAGCGGGAGATAATCCCGTATTTTGGGGTACTAGGGATAAGGATGTTTTAGAACTGAAACTGGACAAAAAAGAGTATAACCCTGGCGAAACCGCCACCGTCTTACTGCAATCTCCTTACCCGGAAGCAGAATTGTACTTTGCTGTGGTGAAAGACAAACCCCTATATCAGCAAACTCTCAAAATTACAGGTAGTGCGCCGCAAATTCAATTCCCAGTCACCCCGGAAATGTTACCCAACGCAGCAGTACAAGCAGTATTAGTACGCCGTGGTAAACCTTTAAATCAAGTAGAGCCAGGAAGTTTAGATAAATTAGTCAAGATTGGTTTTGCTGACTTTCAGGTGAACTTGCAAAATAAACAGTTAAAAGTACAAGTCAAGCCAGTGCAACCATCCCTAGAACCGGGTGCAGAGCAAACATTACAACTACAACTGCAAGACAACCAAGGAAACCCCACTCAAGGACAATTAACAGTCATGGTGGTGAATGAAGCAGTACTGCAACTATCTGGTTATCGTCCTCCAAATTTAGTAGATACAGTATATGCCAACCATCCCATCACCACCCGGTTTAGCGATAATCGCAAAGATGTAGTAGTACAACAACAATCTCTCACTAAACCCAAAGGTTGGGGTTATGGTGGGGGATTATCCTCCGGGGCAGCAGGTACGCGGGTGCGTACAGATTTCCAAGCTCTAGCTTACTACAATGGCTCCCTACTTACAGATAATGATGGTAGAGCAGAGGTGACATTTAAACTCCCCGATGACTTAACCACATGGCGGGTAATGGTTGTCGCCACCGATGGCAATCTTCGCTTTGGTAAGGGAGAAGAAACGTTTATTACTACCAAGCCATTACTAACCAATGCCATCCTACCCCAATTCGCCCGTCCTGGAGATAACTTTCAAGCCGGTTTATCAGTTACTAACAACACTGGAAAGCAAGGAAATCTGCAAATTAATGGAGAAGTTAGGGGTGCAGTCAAATTTTTTGGTAAGAAACCCACAACTGTCAACTTACAAACCAAAACAGAATCAGCCACCCGCGCTTACCGTTTCCCGATGGTGGCAGAGAATGAGGGAGAGGGTAAAGTTCGTTTTACCACCCAGTTAAATAATATCGCCGCCGATGCTTTTGAAGTTCCTTTAGAAATTAAGCCACAACAAATTACAGAACAAGTGGTAGAAACTGGCGTTACCCAGAAACAGGCGAAAATTCCTTTAAATATTGATAAAAAAGCTGTTCCTGAAGCTGGAGGTTTAGATATTCAACTGGCGAGTACTCTCATCCCAGAAATCAAAGCACCAGCTAGAAAGGTGTGGGATGAGGATAAGTTACCTTTTGCAGAGCCAGCAGCAAGTCAACTATTGATTGCTGCAAATCTGGAAATCTTAGGTAAGAAATACGGGGTTGCAGAATTAAGGAACCGCAAAGACGCGAAGGACGCAAAGAAAAGAGTTTCTGATAGAGAGAGAGAGAGAAAAGAAAAGCAAACCTTTGCTGAATTTAATCCTCGCAAACAAGCAACCCAAGCCATTGAACAGTTGCAAAAACTACAACTAGCAGATGGTGGTTTTGCAGCTTATCCCGGACAGAAAAAATCAGATCCTTGGATTACCCCTTATGTAGCCGAGTCTTTAACTCAAGCACGTCAGGCGTTCCCCAACTCAGTTAATGCAGGGATGGTATCTCGCCTCAAGGGATATTTACAGAAAGTGTTGGCTAATCCGAGAAAATACTCAGTTTGTACAAAACAGTCGTGTAAAAATCAACTCCGTCTGCATAGCTTAATTGCCCTAGCAGAATTGGGAGACAAACGTAATACCTTCCTCGCCGATATCTATCAACAACGCCAGGAATTTGATTTTGTTACCCAAGTGAAACTAGCGCGATACCTCTCCCAGTTCCCCCAATGGCAGGATGAGTCCCAACAACTATTCCAACAACTGCAACAAAACATCTATGAAACCGGGCGTACCGCCACAGTCAGTTTACCACCCAGTTGGTCCTGGATGAGTTCACCCACCACCGCCCAAGCCCAAGCATTACGCCTATTTATCAACCAAGAAGCCAAACCAGAAGTCATTGATAGACTCTTACAAAGCCTACTGGGGTTAAGAAGGGATGGCACATGGCAAAATACCTATAATAATGCCCAAGCACTCACAGCATTGGTGGAATACAGCCAATTACAACCTACCCCACCCAACTTTGTCGCCACCGTTAAATTAGCTGGGAAGCAACTAGGGAAACATCAATTCGTCGGCAATCGCAATCCCAGCTTCGATATCAAAGTGCCGATGGATAAATTACCCCGTGGGCGACATGATTTACTACTTCAAACAGTTGCCAAAGGGCGTGGTAAAGGTAGCTTACATTACTTACTCGCCTACCGCTACCGCTTACAAGGTAAACAACCAGGGAGATTTAACGGCTTGCGGGTAACAAGGGAAATCCGCAAAGCCAACGCAGAGAAAGTCTTGCAAAAAGTTGGTTTATATGCATTCGACAAGCCATTTAGCACCAAAACCGGAGAAGTATTTGACATTGGTTTAGAAATTATTACAGACCATCCCGTGGATCATATAATTGTCACAGATCCCCTCCCAGCCGGATTTGAAGCCGTGGATAGAAGCTTCCAAACAACCACAGCCGCCCTACAAGCCCAAGCAGATAGCTGGCAACTGGGATATAAAATAATATACCGCGATCGCATCGTTGTCTATGGGAATCATCTAGAACCAGGAGTTTACAGCCTCCACTACTTAGTGCGTTCCGTTACACCTGGTGCGTTTAAATATCCGGGTTCTCAAGTACATCTGCAATATGTACCGGAAGAATTTGGTAGGGCGGCGGAGTCTACTTTGGTGTTGGAGGAGAGGTAAAATATGAATTTGTCTCACGCAGAGGCGCAGAGGCGCAGAGAATAAGTTTATTATACCCACCTTTTTCGCTCACCCAATTTGGTAGGGCGGCGGAATCTACCTTACACCAATTCACAAAAATATTGATACATATGTAGGGGATATGTAGGGGCGCAATGCTTGCGCCCTTGCCATTGGTAAAATTATTTTCAGAAATCACCTAACACGTCCTCCGTTTCAGTGATACTGATGAAGGTTGAGGGGTTGAAAACCTCTTCAAGGAGATGATCTTAATCGTTAAAACCTCAGTTTTTTTGGCAGGATCAAAGTCATGAAAACAGCCTCTTAGAGTTGTTTAATGTTAATTTTCTACATAAACCCCTCTTCCACAAAGGAGAATGAGTTGTCATTCATGTCAAAATTAAAGTCCAAACCACCGTTATTCATTACATTGGTAAGGCCAAACAATAATGAGTTCCCTTCACCAAGCTGGACACCGTCATCGAAATTATTAGAGATAGAGCTATTTGAAAACAGTCCTAACTCATTGTCATCCATCAACTGGATGCCATCATCACCGTTGTTATCAATGGTGACACCAATCAAGTCCAGGTCATTGTCATTATTACCAGATAAGCCTGAACCATTGTTATTTTCAACCCGACTCTGGTTGAGCGTTACTATGTTCTGGTCATCAAAGTGGATGCCATCACCACCATTCAAAAGGATATCACTAGCAAATACTTGCAGACTGTTACTGTCTTCCAGTTGGATGCCACCTGCATCATTGTTTTCGAGGTCACTAACGCTGACTGACAGGTTGTTGTTGTTGCTGATCTCGATACCATAACCACTGTTGTCTTTGATTAGGTTTCTGCCTCCGACATCGCTGCTGATCGTCACCGTATTCTCATCTTCGAGCTGGATGCCATCACCTCCATTGGATTGGATAGTAATATCGCGCAATGTGACCATATTCGAGTCAACAAGTTGGATGCCACCTGCATCATTGTTTTCGAGGTCACTAACGCTGACTGACAGGTTGTTTTCGTTATCTCCGAAGATACCATAACCCATATTGAAACTAATGTTGTTTCTGTCTTCACGAAAGCTGGTGAGCGTCACTGTGTTGTTGTCTTCAAACTGAATGCCATTCCCTTTGTTGTTGACGATGCCGACGGTGTCTACTGTCACCGTGTTGTTTTCTCCAACTTGAATGCCATTACCCTGATGGGATTGAATCGAGTCGCCACTGACTGTTACTATGTTATTGTTATCAAGTTGGATACCATTCCCCCCATTTTCAAAGATCTCGTTCTCACTCAGTTCCAAACTGTTGTTATCACTGAGCTGGACACCATCACCCTGATTGAAGCTAATCACGCTGTTGCTGACTGTCAGTTCGTTGTCGTCGCCACCGGAGATAGCTGCCTCACGATTGAAACTGAAGAAGCTATTGATCACTTCCAGGCTATTGTCATTGCCGAGATCAATGCCATTCTCACCGTTGACAATGCTCAGCCCTTGGATGGTGACTTCAGAGCGATTGTTAATCGAGAAAATGTCAAAAGTCTTATTACCACTGACGATCAGGCTAGCTGCTGTGACACCTTCGAGACCATTGATGGAGAGATCATCGGTAATTTCAAGTGTTCCATCGGTGAGATTAATCGTCTGGTCAGTCAACCCGACATTAAACTCAATCGTATCTAAGCCCGGTGTATTGTTCGCTTCGAGGATAGCTTCGCGTAGAGTTGTTGAACTATCATTGGGATTAATATTGTCATCAAGACTGTTAACGATAAATGAAACCATGATTATTTTCTCCCAAAGAGGTTTCTCGCGCCTTTTTACCCATTAGACATCTCCGAAAAAGAATGTAAAAGCCTTGTGCAGTCAGGGTTGATATCTCATTTCCGGAGAGGTCTATTATGCAGATTTGACCGTGATATCATGTCCGTTTAACATGTCCGTTTAAATAACCGTCATTTCACTTCGTTCCACTCGCAATGACATACTATGGGTATGCCCCCGGACATGATATGAGTGGATTGAGCATCCACCTGTGAATTTTAACCGGGGTTATTCTATCACGAAATCAACACTTTTTCTGTTAAAAAATGTTAATTGGACTTTGGACATATTGTTTCGTAAACTCAAAAGTCTAGAAGATGTTCCTAAAGGGAAATTAGCAGGAAAAATGGGAACAGTAATAGATTTAATGACTCGGTTACCAATAGAAATTTGGTTCAATGAAAATCCTAGAGCTTCTGATGTTAAATTTGAATTAGATATTTTAAATTTAGTTACAGCGAAAACCTTACTTTTACTGGATAGAGGGTTTTATCATTTTAGCTTTTGGCTGCAATTAATTGAACGAGAAGTTCACTTTATTACTCGCTTGAAAAAGGGAGCTTCCATTCAAGTTAAGCAAGTTTTTACAGACAGTTATGCTCTCAGAGACCGTTTGATACGTCTAGGGTCTGGCACGAAGAAAACTCCATTCATTACTTTACGTTTAATTGAAGTACGTTCGGGTAAGACTTGGCATTCTTATTTAACCAGTATACTTGACCCAACTATTTTACCTCCCTACGTAGTGGCTGATTTATACCGAAGACGTTGGCGCATTGAGGATGCTTTTAATACTGTTAAACGGCTTTTGGGTTTAAGTTATTTATGGACAGGTTCTCTTAATGGTATTCAGTTACAGATTTGGGGAACTTGGTTAGGAACAAGCAAAAAAATAAGATACCAGCCTTCATGAGGATCTTTCGGGTTCACTACTTTTTATTTATTTCCAAGGCTGGTATCTTATTAACGCGCAACTCCCTTATTTTATGCCGTATTGGTAGATTTAGGTGATGCCGTAGCTGATGAGCTATCTTTACCCTTCGATCGCATTTCTTTGGAGATGATTTATCGTGGTCTTTATCATTTTTCTGTCGCACACCAAAAAGGTCTTACTTCTGACCCAGTTAAGTATTTTGCTGCTCCTGAAAATCAAGATGAGCGGTATTGTTAAACGACAACGAAAACCCAACATTAAGTTAATGGTTGCACCATTCCCTGACAAACAGCGAGGCTCTGATCAATTTTTCTTTCAAGCATTTTCTAAAAGCCCCTTGACAATTGCGATACAGGCTTAACTTGTGACCAATGGCTGGGGGTGAGGTTCAGTCTGACATTTAATTACGCCTACCGAACTTATTAGCCACAGAATTTTTTCACGCATCACGCTATATTAAAAAACATATTCTTTAAAAAAGTTTACAAAACAGCCCCAAAAATGCAAGTAGCATATCCTCGCAAATACAACTCCATGAGTGCCCGAGACATACTCAAAAGAGTAGTCGCGGATCGCGAAATTCACCTCATCACCCTCAACCGCTACCGCTACAACGAACAACGTAGCTGTAAAGACCTCACAGAACTGATTGAACGGCTCAATGGTCAACCCCAAACATTGGTAAAGGATCTATCTCGCCACGTCTCGGATGAAGCGCGTCATGCCATGTGGCTGACAGATTTACTAGTAGATTTAGGCGCAGACATTGGTAAACCACCGGGAATGTCCTACATTGACGAATTTGAAAGGCTAATAGACCAAGAACTGTACGATGCCCAAACAAACGTAGAAGATGTTACAATTGCTGCCCTAGCATCGATTAATGTGACAGAAAAACGGGGTTGTGAGTACTTTTCTGCCCACATTCACGCCCTCAAACAAGCCCCCCAAACGGAAGAAAATATCCAAATTAGAGAAACCATTGCCAAAATTTTCCCAGAAGAAGCGGGTCATGTGCGTTGGGGAAATCGCTGGCTAGCCCAAATCGCTAAGAAAAGCCCGGAGCATCGGACAAAGGTAGAACGGGCGAAAAGCAAATATGCCGCCATAGAACAAGCGGCTTTTGAATCGGGGATGGATATTATGGCTGGTGCGGAACTGCGTCGGCTCAACAATCTCCTGGAAGTAAGTAATACAATGCCAGTTTGGGAACGTCCCCAGTATTTGATGCAGCGTTTACCCCAAACCCTATTAGCCCCTGAACTACAGATGACTAGGGTACAAGTGGCAAACAAAGCTTGGCAAAGAGATCCCCAGGCTTTTATGGAAAAATTTGTGCCAATGTTTTTAAATGGGTTGAATAATATTCAAAAAAAGCAAAAAAGTAGTTAAGGTTGCAAGAAAATTTCTGAATCGTGGATGTGAGCCATCCCCGATTTCTATCCTACAAATCACTATGATGTGCGGTTGAATAAGCTGTTGTGCAGCTCAATTGTATAAAGTGAAAACGTCAAATTATTGTAGTGCGGGCATCTTGCCCGCGTCCGATATACAAATTAAATACGCCACAGCTTATACCAATTTGAAAAAAGAATGCGACAGATGGGTAGGGGTTTAGCAGTGGATGGGTAGGGGTTTAGCACTGCTAAACCCCTACGAGTAATTTAATTTATGTGTCGCAAACATTATTTGAATTGGTATTACTTATAAAACCTCACCCCCTTATTCAGGAGAGGGTAAACGAGGGTTGGGGTGAATCAAGCAGGAATTATATCAGGTT
>JAAUYD010066348.1_pt1 | contig 12118 bp, 8 predicted proteins | sample 7278101 | NCBI WGS metagenome assembly JAAUYD01 (sample SAMN14350128, study PRJNA611818) | marine sediment metagenome | isolation source: surface marine sediment (0.6m) | place: French Polynesia: Moorea | collected 2018-08 | reverse complement strand
TAAGTCTGCTGATTCATTAAAGTTATCCCAACTAATATGGTCTAAGAATACATATCCGTCAAAGTAGCTAGCCGATAATTTCGCGCCAAATTCTACGGATTGTCTGGCTTTACCTCTGACAATAGGGCGGATGTGTGGTTGGTTTAAACTCACAATCCTATCTTCTATACTTTGTTTTTTATTTTCATATAACCATAACTGTTGACGATAGACTTCTGTGACCACTAGCAACATCTTATATTGTCTTTTACTTAGAGCTGATAATGTTGCCCCTAAACTGATTAGCCCCTCAATATGAGATAGGTTTCTTTTGATATATTGAAGTTGTTTTTTTATGGCTTTACTTCTTTGTTTGTGCCGGGGACGACGCTTCTTTGCCACCGCTAGGTAGTCTTTTCTTGCTAATCCTCGATAAGTTCTTGGCTTTTTATGCAATTGGAACTTAATCTGTTCATACAGGGAATCTATTATTCTTTCTGTTTGCTTTCTGGTTTGATTTAATATGCCTAAATCCGTTGGATAACTAATATCACTTGGTACGCAAGTCGCATCTAATATTAATTTACCTCGATTTTTTAATTCTAAAACCTTTTGTGTTCCTTTTTTTTTTCGTCTGCTGATGATGATGTTGCCTCTTGTATCTTTTTAACCATCATCTGATTGACTTTATTCACTACATTGGCACTGATTCTTTCACGAAAATGTACCAGCATCGATGCATCAAATGGTGCTTCATTAATATAAGATGACATTCCTATAAAGTACTGTAGATAAGGGTTCTCTTTGATTTGTTCTACTGTTTCCCTATCGCTTATCCCCAATTTCTCTTTGATTATTAATGCACCTAATGCCATGCGAAATGACTTTGCTGGTGCCCCCGTTTCTTCAGAGAATAATGAAGCATATTCATCTTCAAATTCTTGCCAAGGTATCAAATCAACCATCATTACCCACCGATTCTCACAAGACAACTTCCCCTCAAATGGCAGAAGGAAGTTTGATGCTGAAATTTGGGCTTGCTCTGATTTCCGGTACATAAGTACTAATTGTACCAGTGTTGTTACTGGTACGGTGATGCATGAGTTTTGTATTATTTTCCTCTTTTTTCTTGCATCTGAATATATTTCTCTGGTCTGATATCCCCACAGCAACTACTTTTTCTCTTTTTTCAGCAAGCCCTAAGTAATTAAGTTAACATGATATGACTAAAAGTGGTCGCGGTGACTGTTGTAAATCCATAGAAAAAAATAATCGGGCTTAGATGTGGCAACCCGATTACTTAATATTGAACTCTTTATGGAAGCTTACTTAGATTTTGCCTCTAAGTTTTCCAAACGACTTTTGAGCTCCTGATTTTGTTGTTTGAGCTCATCGAGTTCTTCGCGCAGTTGAACCATGGTTTTTTCTGGGCCAATATTCTTTTGTACCTTGGCAATTTTTTCATCAGCATGGCGACGTACTCGCCCATCAGGTGTTTGATTAGCTAAGGATTGCAAAATACCCAAGGCTTTTGGTGTTTCCATTTCTCCCAAAGCTGTTACTACTGCTACCTGGGTTAAAAAGAAGTTTTCGTTGGCAAGTTTTTTTAAATGCTCTAAAATCCGTTCTACATTTGCGGCAGTTTGACCTACAGAAATATTTCCTAATGCACGAATTGACGTTAAACGCAAGGGTTGGGGTACACCGAGTTTGGTGTATTCTAAAATCACATTCAAAGCTGCTTCTGAGGTTTTGAATTTTGCTAAACCGCCAATTGCACCACTGCGTACCACTTCATTCCAACCAGCTTTTTTTTCTAAAACTGTTGTTAATAACTTTAAAACCTTTTCTTCCGTGGGTTTATCTGTGCCGGTAAAAGCCGCAATTGCACCAATCCCACGACAAGCGTCTGCTTCCACGTAGTAGCTAGCATCACCCTGTTTGACTAATTCTTTTAAAGCCTTGTAGCTGGCATTGGTTTTGATTTTCCCTAGGGCTTGGACTACTGCTCGGCGCACTCGGTGATCGGTATCTTTTAACCCAGGGATTAAAGCGTCAAAAGCTTGATCTAATTTAATTTCTGCTATTTGTTGAGCAACTTCGGCTCGCACAGCCCAGAAGGAATCATCTTTCAGGGCTGTAGATAATGCTTTGAGTGCTTCTAATCCACCTTTTTTGCCCAATGCTTCTGCGGCATAAATCCGGGAAATGGAATCGGGATCGAATGCCAGTTGTGCTTTCAATTCTGGCACGGCATATTCTAAGGAAACTGTTTTCAGGTAATGATTACCGACATCAAAGCTGATAAATTGGGGCTTTTCTGGGAGGGGGAAGTAAAAGCTTTGTTCCCGTTCATGTACCCGTACAGTAAAGGTGGTTAACTGTGCTGTTTCCCCTGGTTGGGTATAACCAAAACCAATGGGAATTTTCAAATCGAATAAATAATTATCGCTACTGGTTTTCCCTGCTTGGGCTTGGGTTTGAGTGACTGTTACCTTGGCTAAGTTGCTGTCTCCATCCCAGGAATATGCCACTTTAAAATCAGGATGTCCTCCACGGTACACATATTGGTCGAAAAGGAAGCTCAGATTACGTCCGGTGGCTGTTTCAATGGCTCGTAATAAGTCTACGGTTTCTACACTCCTATGGGCGTTATCTTGGACAAATGTCTGTATGGCCCGCCAAAAAAGTTCTTCTCCCAATTCAGCGCGAATCATATGATAGACACAAGCGCCTTTTTCATAGATGTGGCGGTCGTAAAGTTCGATCGCTTCGCGATAAACATGGGTTACCATGGGACGACGGTAGCGCCCACTATCTTCACTCAAATAAGCGCGGGCATCTTGCAGGTGATAGTATTTTCCTTCATCCACATCATACTCTTGTTCTGCCCACATGATTTCGGAGTAGGTGGCCATGCCTTCTTTCACCCAAGCATGGGACCAATGTTTGATTACCACCAAGTCACCAAACCATTGGTGTGCTAGTTCATGTACTACCAATCTTTCGGTGTTGCGGTTGTCTAAGGCTGCTTTAGCATCCAATAAGCACCTATCTGTCAATAGGGTGGTGGAAGTATTTTCCATGCCACCAAAGATAAAGTCATCAACGCATACTTGGGCATACTTAGGATAAGCGTAGGGGTAGCCATACTTTTGACTGAGAAATTCTATCATCTGGGGAGTTTTACCCATGCTCAGTCTTGCTTGTTCCTCCCGCCCTTTCTCTACATAGTAAGTAACAGATTTACCTTGCCATTCATCCTTAATCTCTGCAAAATCACCTACGGCTAAGGTCATTAAATAGGTGGGATGAACTTGCTGCTGCAACCAATGATAAATTTTGTGTTCCCCAGCTGACTCTGTAGCAATTAATTCTCCATTGGAAACTGCCATCAAAGGCTTGGGGATCCGGACGCGAATTTCGCTGGTGGATAGTTGTCCGGGATAGTCAAAGCAAGGGAACCAAAAACGGGAGTCTTCATCCTCTCCTTGGGTCCAAACTTGGGTTGGTTTGTGGGGATAATGCTCGTTGGGTTGAATAAAGTAAATCCCCCTTTGGGGTTTTTCTACGGAGTAGGCGATGGCAATCTTAATCTGCTGGTTTGCCTGGGTGGGTGTATCTAATTTTACTGATATTTCTTCACCATCGTAATCGAATTTCTGCTCCACACCATCAACTTTAACAGAGGCGATATCCAAGTTAACGGCATTTAAGTTGAAGCGATGGATGCCATTACGTATGGGGTTGAGGGTAATTTGACAGTTGCCTTGTAAACTTTGCTTGGGGATATCCAAGGTCAAGTCTAAAAAAATATGTTTTACTTGTCCAGGGCGATCGGGGTTGTAATGTGGTTTTGCCCCTGGTAGTTCAAAGGTTTTGTGTTGGTTTTTTTCTGTATCAAAATAATAATTAGACATTGTATAGTTACTAGCTTGAAAATGGGGAGTGAGGGAGTGAAGGATTGAGGGAGTGAAGGATTGAGGGAGTGAAGGAGTGAGGGAGTGAGGAAATTGTTTTCATGCTTGGGTGTGGATTTTTCCGTGGGGGACTAGCTTGAAAATAGGGAGCAAAAATACACTTAGCAGAATCTGCCGGGGACTTAGGAGCAACACCGAAATTAGTTTCTCGATGTGATCAAAAAGACAATATGGTCAAAAAGACAAAAATTTAGGAACACTATGTTTTAGTGTCCCTAATAATTTTATGATAACAAATTCCTATTCTCCAAATACTACTAATATTTGAGGATATTAGTCGCTAACTGGTACCCTGCACCCTACCTAAAAGCCCCCTAATGGTACAGTGTGAGCCTTGTTGCTATTGGGCGGTAAGGAAATTGATACTTAGCAGTGATGAAACAAAGTTTCCAAATAAACTCGGGCTGCGCGGCGATCGCTATCTCCATTTTGCAGTAAAAATAAGGATAAGGCTGCTGTTAAGACCCTGTTTTGATCCCAGTCAGGGTGTGTTGCTAAGTAACTCTTGAGGGATTCGTGGAGTGTTTCGGGAATTTCGGTAAAGATGCTTACTGTTGGGTTCATGCACTTTTCTCCTTGGAACTCCATACAATGGGTTAATCTTGCTTGTGCTGAAGTCCGGGGCGGCGACACAAACTCCTTGACAATTACAGCAATTTGTTGTAAAAGTTTTGGCAATTTTACACAGCTACTCGGTGGACAAAAAAAGCAAGTCGCATCATTGTGCGCTAAAAGGGGGTGGGTTTGTCAATGCTGCGAAATGTTACGGATAACTTTATTTGAAAAAAATATTTACGAAAACATAGGAGTTTAAAGCATATTTTTGTTACATTTGTTAATGTAAACTCAGTGTCGCAAGCCTCATGTGTCTCAAGGTACAAAATCCCCAAGCAAACACCAAGAGCTGTTAAAAACGTCAATCCCCTGTGGAAAACGATCAATCCCCTGTGGAAACTCTGTGGAATTGGTGAGGAAAAATACCATTAATAATAAGAATTACAAAATGAGGAGAAATCCACAAACCTTAATGGGGTTGCTTGCATTCTCGTTTAGTGACTTGGTGGCGGTAACGAAACATACCTTCAAGTTGGGCTTGGATTAACCAACCAGCAATAAATTCTACTGGTTCTCCACCGGCTAAGGCAAAGGAAATTTCGTCAGTTAAGCGGGTTTTGCCATTTTCATCTTCAAATTTATGTCGATGTAGCCAATACTCAAAGGGCCCTGAGATTTGGCGATCGGCAAACAAATGATACTTTTCATATTCAGTGTGACGAGCTAACCAAGTTATAGGGATTGGTCCTAAAAATAACCTAAATTCCGTAATGGCATCTATATCTAGTCCCCCTTGGCGACGAATTACTTCTACTGGTTGCCAAGGGGGTGTGAGTAGTTGGAGGATGTCCTGTCGTTCGTGAAATTCCCAAACCACTTTGACTGGTGCATTGATAACTGAAGAATAATTAAATTGCAGCATGGATTGTAATGTCTAATAGTTAACCTTCATATTCAGTGTCTATTTCTATTTCTAAGGTATCTTCATCAATACGTATGTATAAAATATTGGGACGACAACAAACTTGACAATCTTCTACGTAGGATTGTTGTCCACCGGCACTTAAGTCTATAAATGTGGTATTTTCTTCGCCACAATAGGCACAGTAATATTCGGCTGTGTTTTGCATTTTAAAAAGTAAAAAATAAAAAGTAAAAAAATAATCCCCATAAATAAATTGAGAGTATTTAATAAGGACGTATTATTTCTCGCGCTATGAGTCTCGATTGGGAATGTTTTGCTGATAGTTCCATAAATTTAGGAGCTTGTGACCATTGTTCTTTATTCTTTATGAGTACCTTTTAACTTATTACTTTTGCCTTGTTCGATCAATTATATTACTGGCATCTGCCAAATGCTTTAGTAGTGTAGACTGGGGTAGGGGTCCTTGCAAGTGATGCCAAGGTAAGATGATATCTGTTTCCCAGTTGGTGTGGACGTAGAAATCTAAGGGGGGTATTTGCCCTTTTAATTGTTTAAAAGCACGCTTATAACTACCTAAAGAATCACCAAAATGGCGGGTAAGTTCCAACAATTTTGACAATCTGCGATCGCCCCTGGATAATAAGGCTTGAATGATGGACCAGTTGTAACTTTCGGGACGGTAATCGATGCCTTGGGGTTTAAGTTTTTTCTGTAAAAATTGTAACCGCTTCTGAGCTTGTTTATTAACTCCAAACCACTGGAATGGTGTATGGGACTTGGGTACAAAAGTACTACATCCCAGGGTTAACCGCAATCCAGGGGCAGCTTTTTTCACATCCTCCATCATGGTTACGGTGGCATCTAAATCTTCTCCCTCTTCCCCTGGTATGCCTACCATGCCGTAGAGTTTTAAGCCAGTTAAGCCTCCAGCTTTGGCATTGGCTGCGGCTGTGATGATTTCATCGTTATGTAGTTTTTTATTGATGATTTGCCGCACTTTTTCTGATCCACTTTCTACTGCAATAGTAAGCGATCGCGTGCCTCTTTGGGCTAGGGTGTGGGCTAGTTGTTGGGTGACTGTGTTGGTACGCACGGAAGCAATGCTTAGGCGCACGTCATCATATTGGGACTGATTAATATAGTTGAGTAATTCTGTAAATTCTGGATGCTGTGTCACCGAAGCACCCAATAATCCCAGACGTTTGGTGACTTTTAAACCTTTTTCAATGGCGGGGATGAGGGAGTTTTCGATGCTGGCGGTTCTAAATGGTAAAGTTAGGTAACTTGCCAGGCAAAAACGGCACATTTCCGGGCAACTCCTGACTACTTCCACCATGTAAATATTTGACCATGCAGCTCTGTGGGTGACTACGGTGGAGGCTGAGAGGACGTTACCGCGATAGGTTTGCTTTTGAACTACTGGGGGTATGTCTGGTGAGGCGGGTTGAATTGATGCGATCGCTCCATCTAGTTCGTGGTATTCTACTACATATAAACTGGGGATATAAATGCCGGGAACCTGGGCTAGTGCAGTTAGTTTATTTGTGCGATCGGCATTTCTAACTTGTTGGTAAGCTGTAATAAAGTTCCCTAATAAGTCTTCTCCATCACCCAATAAAATCACATCAAAGAAATCAGCAAAGGGTTCGGGATTTGCTGTGAGGACTGGACCTCCACCAAAAACTAGGGGATGATTATCGGTGCGGGTATTACTTCTAATGGGAATATCTAGGGATTCTAGGATATTTAAAATATTGACATAATCTAATTCCCAAGAAAGGGAGAAACCGAGTAATTCTGGTTCCCGGGGAAGGGGTTCTTGGGTATCGGTAAATAGGCGGCTGACTTGCACATCTGTACGCATTGCCAAACTAGCCCATACTATCTGATATCCCAGGCTAGTTATGCCCACAGTGTATTCGTTGGGAAAGGCGAAAATTGTGGGAATAGGTTTGCTGGTGGGGGTTGCATGGGTAAACAGCAGTCGTTCATCGGCAAATACAGAGGATGTCATTCTATTTTGGATTTTGGATTATGTCTAAGAGGATGAGGGCAAAAGTAATATGTAAAATATAATACTTTCAGTTGAGAATGAACCGCATTAGCTCTCGCCATGCCCGTTGGCGTAGCCGCCCTGAAAGGGCTAGGGCTTTAGGCGCAAAGTCAGATGTGGTTTTCGTTTATCAAATATTAGTAAAATAATTACTAACACATCAACAATTCAATATATTCTCAGTCTTTTATTACACAGTTTATTATTGTCATTATAAATACATAAATTGTGTTCATTAATTATTAAATATATAATCTATAACTTTCGATAGATGTCATCTATAATTGTGTGACTTCTAATTAAAATCCAATATCTTACGAGCGGCTCATAGTTGGCTTTTTGTTACTATTTGAATGTTTGATTGCGAACATGAATTTTATCAGCAAATATATTGAGTTAGGATGTTTTATAAATAACATTAATATCCTGACTTCCATACATCATTTTCTTAAGAAAAAGGGAAAAAAGATATACTTGATGATTGGTTAATGCAAAATAATTTGAGCTATAAATATCCGGAAATAGCAGTATTAAACAGCATATTTAATTAGACTCATCAACCCTTGAGTATATCTGGGAGTTAAATGGCAAACAATTAATAATGGTGTATTTTGACATCAATGTATATAGATGTGGAGTGAATGTGTATTTACATTTACTCAATTTTAAAATCTCCAAAAACGAATTTGGGTCAACTTATCTTTAAATTATAGAGGAATTTTACAGTGACTGATGCAGGTATTAATCAAAAACAGATACTAACAGTTCTCTTTACTAAGGATACAATAGATATTAGAAAAATTTTTGCAATTATACATCGTCGTCGTTGGTTAATATTGGGAGTTTCTGGTGCTATTGTATCCCTTGCTATTTCTATGACTATGATGGCAAAGCCTAAATATCAAGGTTCTATGCAGGTGATGGTAAGTGCTAATTCTTATCAAAAACAGGAAAATAAGGAAGGGGAAAATATAGAAGAAAAGCAACCTGATGAGGAAGATTACTTAATAGATTATACTAGTCAGCAAAAATTGATGACTAGTAGTAAATTAATGAACAAATTAGTGGATTTATTACGTAGTCAATATCCAGATATTACCGTCGAAGAGATAAAAGGTAAATTAGGCGATCGCAGTTTCAATATACCTTTGGCTGTTACACCAATTCCAGTCAAGGATAGGGGGAATAATCAAGTTGCTAGTCAGGTGTTTGAAGTATCCTTTCGGGGCGAAAATCCTGTGAAGGTAAAAAATATTTTATCGGGGATGGCACAAGTTTATAAAGACTATAATTTGGAGCAACAAAAACAGCGCCTAGCTCAAGGCTTAACTTTAGTTAATCATCTGTTACCTAAGATTAAACAAGACTTGAAGTTAGCAGAGGTTAAATTAGCAAAATTTCGTCAAAGAAATAACTTTCTCGATCCAACGATTCAAAGTAAAATCCTTTTGGAATCTTTGGCAAATGTGGAAAATAAATTACAAACTACCCGTGCAGAAATCAAGGATTTACAAGCTCGCCAAAATCACTTACAAAAGAAGCTATCTGACTCCGCACCAAACGCCGTTATCTCTTTTCGCTTAAGTAAATCTCCCCGTTACCAAAATTTATTAACAGAGATTCAAAAAACAGAAACATCCTTAGCCGAGGAACGCAAACGCTATACAGATGATGCTCCTTCAGTCAAAGAATTATTACAGAAAAGTCGCAGTCAAAAGAATCTGTTGCGACAGGAGATGGAAAAGGAATTAGGTAAATCTACAACTAAAACTATAGGTGATAGTAAAAGTTTCTTCAAACAGGAAAGCTTGGGAGAAGTTGAGCTAAATTTAATGCAGGAGTTATCCCAGGTACAAACTAAGATTTCCGGACTCCGTGCCAATGAGAATAGTTTAATGGCATCGGCGAAAAAAATAAATACTGAGTTAAATAAATATCCTCAATTAGTAGCAGAGTATAATCGCTTATTACCAGAGGTAGAAACCCATCGTAAAACCCTAGAAACGACTTTACAAAGACAACAATCTTTGGCATTGCAAGCGGCTCAATCTGGGTTTGATTGGCAAATAGTGGAGGAACCCCAACAGATAGTTGCAATGGGCAATGGCAAATTGTTGAATTTACTGAGTGGGGTTTTAGTTGCACCGATTTTAGGGATTGTAGTTGCTTTAAGTTGGGAATTGTTTGACGATGTAATTTATTCGGTGCAAGATTTACGCAAGCTCAAGCAATTGCGAATATTGGGTACTGTGAATAAGGTACCAGGACCAAATCAACAAAAGAAAACTTTGTTCTTACCTTGGGGACAAACTAACAATAGGGCTGCGGTTCCCACGGATTTTGCACCCTTACCCAACCATGAAAGCCTGGATATGGTTTATCAAAATATCCAGTTAGTAAATTCTACCCTTCCCTTTAAGTCGTTGATGTTGACTTCGGCAAAATCAGGGGAAGGAAAATCAACCTTAGCCTTGGGATTGGCTGTGAGTGCGGCTCGGATGCATCAACGGGTGCTGGTAATTGATGTCAATCTCCGTAACCCCCACTTGCATGATGCTTTAAACTTGACTAATGATGCGGGAATTTCTTTGTTGTTATTGGAAGATAATAATGCTGGTTTTAAAGATTATATCCAGCCTGTTCACCCTGCCATTGATATTTTAACCGCTGGAGTGGTAGCGGAAGATCCGGTGAAGTTGCTCAGTTCCCAAAGAATGAAGGAGTTGATTGAGTTTTTCGAGCATCATTATGACTTAGTGTTAATAGATGCTCCATCAATGTTGGGTACGGTGGATGCGAGAATTATTGCTTCTGTGTGCGATCGCATTGCTATAGTTGGATGTATGGGTAAATTGACAAAAACTGAGCTAGCACAAGCTACGGAAATTCTCAATGATGTAAATCTAATGGGAATTATTGCCAATCAACCCCATGTTTGAGGAGGAGGGAAGCAGTGATGGAGTGATGGAGTGAAAAAATTACCGCGCTCCTTGATTCACTGAATAACTCTTAACTTGTGAACACTGATTAAATGGATGACACTGATGACACGGATAGTTGATAACGCAACAATTAATTCTTAACTCTTAACTCTTAACTCTTAATTCCTAACTGTCAACTATCAACTATCAACTCCTAACTCTTAACTATCAACTGTCAATCTCGTGTTAATCTGAGGAGGAAATGTTATCTCCGGGAAACTACCACCCAAAAGAGCGTCAAATAATATATCAATTGTAACTAAATTATCAGTAGTATGAAGTTCCAAATGTTCTTAACCTCTTTTTTTTCCCAGTTTAAAGGGCGTTACTGGTGGCTTGGCATCTTGTTATGGATTGCTTTAATTGCTCCAGCTCAAGCATCTGTAATTATGCGTGTAGCAATTAAAAGAGAAGTAAATCAAGTAACACTTGGCAGCTCCACAACTGCGATTGTAAAAGATGCTACCGGCAAAACTTTGGGAAAGTTACCAGCCAGAACTGAATATTATGCTCAAGCTGTCCCTGGGGGAGTTGCTTTAGATAAGTGGCGTTCTAATTTATTTTGGATTGAGCCGACAACCAATAAGGGATTTGTTTATATTGGCGATCGCTGGTATCGGGGTAGAACTCTGGTGGTACCCACACAAAAGGGCTTAACGGCTGTAAACTGGGTGGATTTGGAAGAATATCTTTATAGTGTCATTGGTGGGGAGATGAACCACAATTGGCCCAAGGAAGCTTTGAAAGCCCAGGCGATCGCTGCTCGCACCTATGCTCTGCACGAACGGGAAAAACGCCGTAAACATCCCCTGTTTGATGTGGGTAATACTCCCGATCGCTGGCAAATTTATAAGGGTGTAATTAGCGAACATAATAATACTTTGGCTGCGGTAAATGCGACTGCTGGACAGGTATTAACTTATCAAAATAAGGTGATTCTGTCTGTTTTCCATGCTTGTTCTGGGGGACATACGGAAAATGTGGAAGATGTGTGGGGTGGAAAAAAGTTACCCTATCTGCGGGCTGTAAGGGATTTTGACCGAGATGTAAGACAATGTAATTGGGTAAGAACTTTCTCACCCCAAGATATTGGTACGAAGTTTCCGGAAGTGGGAAGTGTCAAGCAGATGAAGGTGGAGAAATTATCTCCTTACAATAGTGTCACGGCTTTGAAAATTGTTGGGGATAAGGGGGAGAAGGTGCTGAAGGGGGAAAAGGTACGTACTGCACTTAAACTCAAAAGTACTCGCTTCACCGTTAGTCAAGGGAATGGTGGTTTCGTCCTCAAGGGATTGGGTTATGGTCATGGTGTGGGTATGAGTCAATGGGGTGCTTACAATTTAGCTAAACGGGGAATCAATCACCTGCAAATTCTCGGACATTATTTTAGAGGTGTATCCCTCACGCCGATTCAGATTAAAAAGTAGTGATTTTGATGAGTTGTGGGAATTTAGATCCCCATAACTAATGCGATGAACCAGTAGTGGTTTGTCCCATAAAATATGATGGGTTGGATAATGAACCGCAAAGGGCGCAAAGGGCGCAAAGGAAGGAAGAAAGAAGAGAAATAGAGATATTCAATTTATCCATCAAAACTAATGGGACATAATTTTGATGGGTTAGACAATGAACCGCAGAGGCGCAG
>JAAUYD010179232.1_pt1 | contig 12122 bp, 12 predicted proteins | sample 7278101 | NCBI WGS metagenome assembly JAAUYD01 (sample SAMN14350128, study PRJNA611818) | marine sediment metagenome | isolation source: surface marine sediment (0.6m) | place: French Polynesia: Moorea | collected 2018-08 | reverse complement strand
GTCGCGGTTGAAAGAGATCACCATAGAAAACGAAGGCCGGGTCATCAAAACGATCGGGGAATAAGTGATGTGCACCTAACCGAGGCCGAACGATGCCGCCGAGACCGCCAGGCAGATGCACGAGGAGATCTCTTTCGATCCCCGCATGATGCAAGCCAACATTCACCTCCGGATCGGTTTTCACCATGGGGCTGTGATCTGCGAGCCCGAAGATGTGTTCGGAGATGCGGTCAATGTGGCTGCCCGCATGGTCGAACTGGCCAAAAGCGATCAGATCATTACCAACAAGGAGACCCTGGCGTTGATGAAACCGGCCATGCGACGCCGGGCGCGGATCGTTGATCGGACCTTGGTGCGGGGCAAAGATGACATCATGGAAATCAATGAGCTGATTTGGGGCAAACCGGAACAGATGACCATGTCCAACTCCTTCACCGAGGAGATCATAGCCTCACTGACCTCGGAAAAGGATTTTCTCCAGATTCGGCACCAGGAACACCGCATCCTGGTGGATCACGAGCGACCGATTCTCACGTTGGGTCGGGGCTTGGCCAACCATTTGATTGTGGACGACCCCATGGTCAGCCGCATGCATGCCCGGATCGAGTTGCAGCGCAACCGCTTCATGCTGATCGATGAAAGCACGAACGGCACATTCCTGGAAACCCAGGGCCGGGAGGCGATGTTCCTGCGCCGCAGCGCCAGCCAATTGAAAGGCACAGGATTGATCGGTCTGGGCCAACGGGTTTCCGCCAGCGCCCCCCTGGCCATACGCTATCGGATTTTATGAATCCTCGCCGCATATACGCTGCGAACGCCCTGCATTGGGACCAAGAGCCAACGGGTGTTCGTTCGCAGGGCGTTACGACCTACCGCTACCACCATTCACAACACAAGGAGGAAGTCGCATGAAAGTGAAGATCAACAGTCAGTGCATGGGTGACCGCAATTGCAACAATCTTTGTCCGGAGGTATTCGAGTATGACGAAGACCAGCTTCAATCCATCGTCAAGTTCGACGTGATTCCGGAGAAATACGAAGAGGTCGTCCGCCAGGCGGTGAGTGAATGTGGCGCTGAAGCAATCGAATTCATAGAAGAATAATCGTTCCCAGCAGGCAACCAGATCCAGGAGCGGCCGGGCTCATCTGTGCATGGTCCCAGGCCGCTCGTACCTGTGACAACCGCCGGGGGTCGTCTCGGTGGGCAGGCCACCCATAGGTCCACGATCAGGGGGTAGGAATGGGCGCTTTCAGGCAAAGCCAAACCGCAAAAAATCTACTGGTATCCTATGCCTTCGAATCGCAGGCGACCACACGATACACCTTTTTTGCGGATCAGGCCGCCAAGGATGGATACATTCAGGTGGCCGCCATTTTCAGGGAGACGGCCAACCAGGAATGCGAGCATGCGCTGCGGTTCTTCAAGTTCTTCAACGGCGGTGAATTGGACGTGTCCGCCCGTTTTCTCACCGGGGTCATCCAGACCACGTTGGACAACCTGTTGTCTGCGGCTGATTTGGAGCACTACGTGCACAGCGAGTTGTATTCCGGATTCGCAAATGAGGCCCGTACGGAGGGCTACACCCGCGCGGCCGATACGTGGGACGCCATTTCCGTAGCGGAGGTCCAGCACGAAAAGACGTTTCGGGCACTGGCAGCCCATGTGAAGGCCGGCAACACCTTCGTACGGGACTCACGCCATGTCTGGCGGTGCATCAACTGCGGCTACATCCATCAGGGCCGAGCGGCCCCGGACCCATGTCCGGCCTGCGCCAAACCCGCCAACTATTTTGAAGTCTTCGCTCCCCAATGGTAGCGCAAGATCGCTGTCAGGTGCCGATCCGGTCCGGCGGCCCCGAAAAGGCCGTTGTGGGCGGCGCCACCGCTCGGGTGCAGTACCGTTCAAGCATCCAGTGGGTCCAACCGCGCGCAATCGGAGTGTGACCCACTCGTTGGCAGATCGCAACGCGTCGCGAATGCTGCCGCATGCCCCGCCAGCGCTACCCCCTTGATTCCACTCCCACTGGCCGCCTGACGTCATGATGGCAAGCAAATGCGCTGACGCGTTGGTGCATCGAGTCCATGCGTTCGCCCTTCACCCACGCAAGCCGCATCCCGGGTCCGAACCGCATGCCGATCCCGTGATGATGGGGGACGATCCCCGAATCGCTGGAACGGATCTGGCCGGGCTTTCTGAAAGGAGGTGCAATCGACGACATCCTCGGGCGGGGGATACCCGGCGCGTGTAGGCGGGTTCGTTACAGATCAGACAAGGTTTTGACCATGACCGTGGAACGGTGAAAACCGAACAGAGAACCCAGGGGCCATACGGTCTGATGCCCTGCGATCTCGAATCCGAGACGTTGGTAGAGCTTGCGGGCCCGGGGATTGGTGTCGATCACCTCCAGGCAGAGCAGGGCCAATTGCCGATCGGCAGCCCAGGCTTCCAAAGCGGCGATCAGGCGACTGCCAATACCGCGTCCACGCCAATCCGGGGCCACTGCAATCCCATCGATGTATACCTCGCCGTCAACGGTCCTGTGGCGCAAACAGGCGAGCAGCGCCATCCGCCAGAGGCTGCCGATGCACCCGTATCCGCGGCGCATGGGACCCCAACGGATCTCCACGAATCCTGCCGCTGAGGTCTGCATGCCAAGAACACCGATCAGCCGCGTTCCGTCGTGGGCGGTCAGGCACATCCTGCGGTTCCATCCGTTTGCCAACGCCTGAATGGCCCGGTCGCCCCGGCCCAATACCGGCACCAACTTTTCGGCCAACGCGTCCAAATATAGCTGGGCGGCATCAACGGCCATGCCGTGCGGCAATCCCTCCCGAATCCGGATGCATGCATCAGTGTTGCGCTTCATGCTGCCCTTGGCCATGCCGGACAAACGAATCGCCCCGCCGACCATTGCCCATGGGTCTCCGCGGCCGGCGGGCTGGAAATAACCGCTTCTGGATCAGGCTCATTTGTGGTACTAACGGCGTACCTTTTTCCATCCCCCAGCTGGATCGAGAAGGGATGCCGTGAACGCGTAGCACCGGTCCATCGTTGGAAAAAGACGCAACCATTACGGTTGGCCTGGCCAACAAGGAGTCATATCCATGCTGCCCCGATTCTCCAATGAAGTGTTGTCCCGCGGCCCACATGCGATCTTGCCCCAGAATTTGAGCGACTACTGGCTGGGAATCCTTCAAAAACGCTGCGATGACTTTCTTGACGCCAACTTTGCCGTCGATGAATGCGCCGCATCTGTTGATGCGGGAGATTCGCTGTTGATCGCCTGTATCTACCAAGCCGTGCAGTACCGCAGTCCGGACACATCCGATCTGCCTGCCGATGAAGTGGCCGAAAACGCAACCATCTTCGCGCTCTCCATCACCATGGAATCCATCCGCCGAACGGCGGATCTCGACATGCCCCTGCCGACGCTGGAAAACCTGCTTTCCATCGATCGGATTATCGCCTTCGGCAAAACCAACCCGGAATTCGGCCGCTTCCTTGAGCAGGCCTGCATCATCCCCCACAACGGCCCCGCAAAGGAGGATAATTGGCTCCAACGGCTGAAAAAGAAGATCCTGGACCGCATCGACACCGCCGGCTGAAAAGGCGCTTACCGCCCACCCGGCGTCGGTTCCACAACCAGACGCATTGACCCACGATGCGGTCAGATGTTCCAGTCCGCAGGATCCAGGGTGTTATACCTCGAAATCGCTGTGTCTGCATCTCCTTTTAGCTGAAAATAGGTTCCCGAGTAGATGTTCCAGCGGCACAGGTCGATGGGCGTCACCTCAGAGGCGTTGACCGAGCCGACCGTACCGGCTTTTTCCAAACCGGCAGCCACCAATTCCGAGCAAAAAAACTTGCTGAAATCCTCGCGGTTGTAACCCGGTCCATGAATACCGAACGGCAACTGGTCCAGCGCATCGACGGCCGATTTCATCGCCTGAAGCATGTCATACCCCTTGCGGTCCTCCGCCTGGTTGAAGAGGAAATTGTAGAACGCCGCCGCATCGAACTGGGTCTCCCGCAGGGTGTTGTCGAGCGGCAGCCACCAGATTTCGCCCTCATAGGTATCCAGCCGATCGCTCAAGCGAGAGACCACGACCCCGTTGAAATTGTTCAATGAGGTCGATTCGATGATCTGATTAAAAAAACGCCCGCTGGTGTCGTCGACGACCTTGGTCTGCAGAATCACGCCGACGTGGGAAACGTCGGAACAGGTGGCAAATTTGATCACCTGGGAGAAATGCCCCTTGCCGCCGAAAGCGATCACATCCCCCGGCTGCATCTTCTTGCGAACATCGGTGTACGTCGTTTTCACCATTGCCATGATCGTCCTCCTTTCCTCTACGAAGGTAGCCATAAGAAGGCTGTCAGCGCATGGGCCGCTGAACAGCCCCACTCGGTCCATCCGGTTCGTCAGGGGGAGGTACGATCAATCCTCGTACCCCACCCGGTGGAGCTTGATCATATTGGTGGAACCGGTTTTTAGGCCCATGCCAATCACCAGGACCACCAGGTCGCCTTTTTGAACCCAGGATTTACCGATCAGCAGGCTCTCGCTGGCCTCCACCAGACGGGCGGCATTTTCGATGTCGGCAATGAACATGGGGGTGATGCCCCATAGCAGAGAGAGGCGGTTGTAGGTCGCCATTTTCGATGTGAAGGCATACACCGGGTTGGAGGGGCGCTGCTTGGAGATCTGCTTGGATGTAGCACCGGACACCGAGAAGGCGATGATGCAGCGGGCCTGAACCTCCTGGAGAATGTTCACGGCGCTTTGGGCCACCGCATGGGTGACCGGGTCCCCCGGATCCGATTCATGGTGTAGATTGACGTTGATAAACGGAGAACTTTCCGCCTGTTCGGCGATTTTGACCATCATCCGCACCGCCTTTTCGGGATATTTTCCGGATGCGGTTTCGCCGGAAAGCATCACGGCATCGGTACCGTCGAAAATGGCGTTGGCGACGTCGGAGGCTTCGGCACGGGTGGGGATCGGATTGACGCTCATGGTTTCCAGCATCTGGGTGGCAGTGATCACCGGCTTGTTCATGCGGACACTCGTGGTGATGATCTGCTTTTGGATAATGGGAACCAATTCCGGCCGCATCTCCACCCCCAGATCTCCCCGGGCAACCATGACGCCATCGGCGGCCTCCAGGATGGCGTCCACGTTCTCCACGGCCTCCGGCTTTTCGATTTTGGCGATCACCGGGATGGCAACCCCTTGTTTGTTCATGATCGATCGAATGGCCTCCAGGTCCTTGGCCGTGCGCACGAAGGAGAGGGCCAGAAAATCGATACCGTTCTTAATGCCAAAGTTCACATCGCGTATATCCTTGTCTGTCAGCGACGGCGCCGATACCGCCACTCCGGGCAGATTGATGCCCTTGTTTTCCTTGAGCCACCCGCCATTTTTTACGTTGCAGAACACGGTGTCATCGTCCTTGGACACCACCTGCAATCGGATCAGGCCGTCGTCCAGCAGTATGGTGTCCCCCGGTTGCACATCGGCCGGTAAGTTCTCATAGGTCGTCGATACCTTCCGCTCGTCCCCCAGGTAGGCTCGGGTCGTTATGGCAAAATCGCCATCGCGTTTCAGGTGCACGGCGTCCCCATTTTTCAGCTTGCCAACCCGGATCTTGGGGCCCTGAAGGTCCAAGAGGATGGCCACCGGCCGATTGAGTGTGCGGGCGATGGATCGAATGTTGCGAATCGCTTCGGAATGGGTTTCATAGTTGCCATGGGAAAAATTGAGTCGAGCGACGTTCATGCCGGCCGCAACCAGCTTCTCAAGCATGTTGCGGGAATTGGATGCCGGGCCGATGGTGGCCACGATTTTGGTGCGAATGGTCATGCCTACCCCTTTCTTGCCTGCCGTCCGAGAGGGACTTTTATTCGATGGAATCTGAGAGCCAGAAACTGTGGGGCGTAGGACGTACGCCGTACTGACCGGAACAATCGGTTGCTGGTGAGTAAAAACCAAACAGGTCAGGCCTTGCTGTTTGCATAAATGGTAAGCGGACTCGATCCAAGAATCAAGGGGAAAGTCATACAATCCGCAGCCGGCACCATGTACGATGTCTCATGGCGACGGATATGAGAAATGTGCTGTTCGCAGGCTTCGAACGTGGCCACCCGGCTGGTTGAGACCATGCCGGCGCCAGCCACCTCGGGGTGCAACTATTGCGTTGGTAAGGGGGGCCTGCCATACATCGTATTGTTCCCAGAAGAAGGCTGCCTGGAGACTGCCCGCATCCCCCAGGTATTGACGGATCCTGGGTGACAAGTCCTCTCCCCCGTCGTCCCCGCCCAAGGCAACGCCGGTGCCGGTTGCAGCCATGCGAACGCCGATATGCCCAGAGACGGTCGGAAACACCTCGGCTTCCCGAGTGGCACCGCTGCCGGTCTTATTGACAACGTCGTTATTCTCACCGACCTCCACTTGACTAAGCCCGATATCTACCGCCAGTGAGGCGTAAACCCCGTCACCGTCATCACGAGCCATGGGCGCTGCGGGCACGGTGAATGGGAGCAACGTCAAAATCAGGGTTCCGATGGTGATCATTTCATGTGCAGGTTTCCTTTCGCCAGCTGATGAGGGGTATTCCCGTTCGCGACGTCGGGGATCTTCATAGCGAGTGGGCCGCACGATCTCTGTGGGAGGCGTGTTTGCAAATGTAGGCAAATGCACGGCTTACCGTCAGCCGTCGCCGCGCAGGCGCAGTCATGAAAAACTAACAGCGCGTCGGGTGACGGCGGCCCAACTGCCAGCCGTAGGGTACCGGCCGGGATGCCGGTTGCTTGTGTCGCGGCCAGCGCACCCATCTGGGAGAACAATCCCATGGGACGGGTTCGGGGGGCCTCCCAAGGAAACGGCAGCAACCCGGTTACATTTGTATACAAGTACCTACAGATCCGAGACAGACACAGGCTCGCGCACCCGATAAGCTGATCGAGGCGTTTGATGATTGCGTCATCTTGGGATCCTGGATCGAGCGGTGATGGGAGGTCGGTGGACCGCACGGGTCGCAACATGGGTGTTTGGGGGAAGCGGATCGTATCGACGGCATCATGGCCCCCTTGGCAAATGCAGCTGAAAACGCTATGGGTGTCACCCGGAGACGGGGTCGAATCAGCGAGTGAACAGCAACATCATGGTGCAGCCTTCATCCGACGATGATACGCAGCGGCCGCAGGAGGCCGCGCCTGGGCATGCATCCGTAAAGACAAAGGCCACGAAAAATGGAAGACAAAGAATGCATTTTATTGGTCGAAGATGACCCGCGCCTGGCCGGATTGGTCCGGGATTATCTTACACGCCAGGGTTTCGACGTCCAGGTTGAGACTCGGGGAGATGCGGCCGTTGAGCGCATCCTCAGTGAGCAGCCACATCTGGTAATCCTCGACCTGATGCTGCCCGGCAAGGACGGACTGGCCGTATGTCGAAGTGTGCGCGCCGACTATCCCGGGCCAATCCTGATTCTGACGGCCCGCGAGGACGACATGGACCAGGTTGCCGGTCTGGAGTTGGGGGCCGACGATTATGTCAAGAAACCGATCGAGCCGCGCGTCTTGCTGGCCCGCATCCGGGCCCTGTTGCGGCGGGTTCAGCCTGACGCTGGCCACCAACCAGAAGCGGAACCAGCAGCCGTAGCGGAACGAATGACGTTTGGCAACCTTTCCATCACACCCTGTTCCCGCAGCGTTCATCTCGACGGCTGCCCGGTCGAACTGAAAACCAGCGAATTCGATCTGCTGCTGTTTCTGGCCGGCCGCAGCGGACAGATCGTAGACCGGGACACGGTTTACAGGCAGCTGCGAGGTATCGAGTATGACGGGTTGGATCGCTCGGTTGACCTGACCGTATCCCGCCTGCGCAAGAAACTGGGTGACGATGCGGCCCACCCCCGGCGCATCAAAACAGTCTGGGGGCAAGGGTATCTGTTTGTAGCGGATGCGTGGATATGAAAAAAATCTTCTTGAGCTTTTACCTTTTCGTTCTGATCACCCTGGCCGTGTTGGAATTCGGTTTTAGCCCGATCGTTGGCATGCTGATCCAAAGCCACATCGAAGGTCACCTGGCCCGCTACTACCGGGATCTGACCAAAGGGACCTATGACCTGCTGCAAAAGGAGCTCCAACGTCATCCGCAAGGCAACTGGCCGCAAACGATTGCCGGCCTGCAGCCGCGTTTCGGCTACCCGATCTCCCTGATCAGCCATGAACAGATCGAGTTGTCGCCCCAAGAACGGGAGCAGCTATTCGATGGTCAGATTGTCGTGAGAGGAGACGGCGACCAGTTTCATCAGCGCATCGGGCAAGGCGACCTGGTTCTGACGTTAGGACCCTTCCCTGAATTCAAGGCCAACATTGTCGCTTTGGAGATCAGCTTGTGGGCGTCTGTGATCATCCTTTTGGGGCTAATCACGCTTATCTGGGTGGTGCCTTTCTACCGGCGCCTGAACAGTGTCTCAGATGCCGCTTTGGCCTTTGGCAACGGTGATTTCAGCCGACGTGCTCAATTGCCCCACCGTTCGGCCTTGGCACCACTGGCCACCGCCTTCAACAACATGGCTGATCGCATCCAGCAACTCATCAAGTCGCACAAGCAATTGACCAGTGCCGTATCCCACGAACTGCGTACCCCGATCGCACGCATCCGGTTTGGTATGCAGATGATCGCCGACGCAGGTGACCCCGCCGAACGGCACGAGCATATCACGGGAATTCGCCGGGATGTGGACGAGCTTGAGGACCTGGTGACCGAGTTGCTTGAATACGCCCGGTTTGACCGCGAGCGGCCACCGTTGGACGTTCGCTCATATCCGCTGAATAGCTGGCTGCAGGCCATCGTCAGCGCGTCCAACCAGGCCCATACAGGTATCGGTGTTCGCCTGAAAGCCACACCTTCCGCCGGCCCCGTCAACTGCATGTTCGACGCCCGCTACCTGAACCGTGCCGTAACTAACTTGCTGCACAATGCCAGGCGTTATGCCCGGCAGCGCATCACAGTGTCGTTGCGCACCCATCCGGGCCATGTGGCAATTACGGTGGATGATGACGGCCCGGGGATTCCGGTCAATGAGCGGAAGAAAATATTTGACCCTTTCGTGCGCCTGGATGAAAGCCGCAGCCGCGAATCCGGCGGGTACGGTCTGGGTCTGGCGATCGTGAGGCAGGTCGCTCGCTGGCATGACGGGCGAGTCACGGCGTCCGCATCCCCTGACGGCGGAGCACGGTTTACAATCGAATGGCCCCGCCGGCCCCGTGAGGATACCCACACGCCCGTGCCGGAAAATCGGATCGAGCCAGCTGAACACAAGGATGTCACACCGTAGATAAGGTGCCATGACCCGGTTGGTTTGCGGCTCAACTTCCCTTTGCGCCGAACCTTCGATCAACCACGGCAACGGCGGTTTTGCAGCCGTGGGCGATCGGAAACAAATGGTTCGGTTCGCCGTTGGCGGTACGGAAAGAAAAACGATCATCGGCTGTACCGAGAGCATAACGGATGCAGGCCGGCTCCGGGTGGTCGATCAAGGAGGGCCTGCCCTGGATATAAAACGGATGTCCCGAAAGGAGAACGGCACGGATGCCACCGGGACATGTTGCGAGGATTGTAATGCCGACAAGCGGGCAACGGTGAGCGAATTGCAGCAGGAGAGACTGTTCGCGAAACGTACCCAGCAACCGATTGCATTGACGGGCCTCGATCTGAAAAGCCATCGGGTCACCGATACCGTTGCAATGACCGTGGAAGGAACCGGTTTTCGCGGCCAGGCCGATATCGATGCCCGTTCAGGCCATGCCGTGAATATGAAAGTCTCCACCCCATGGATGGAGCAGAACGGTGCCGTCATCAGCAAATATGAAGAGATCACTTGGTATAAAAGGAACGACGATAGCTGGTACCCGGACAAATCGATTGAGCACATGATCAAAGAACGCGACGGGCGCCGCTCTTCAGTCAACGGCGGCGTTTCCTCGGAAACCATTCTGGCAGACTTTGTTTGCATTCAATGAATCCGTGACCGAAGGGGTTGTCTGCGTGGGACAGGCGATACGATGATGATTGGACAATCGGCAACCACGGCGGTAGCAGGGTTCTCGTTCGGGGTGGCTGCCGGCTACGCATGATCACCGATGTCATGCGCCATTGGATCACGCACCGAATCGTCGCGGATTGATTTGGCATGCCCCTGGAGCCGCGGCAACGCACCGTCGGCAACGGTTTTCGGGGTTGGCCGGCCATTGACCCATCCGCCCACCGTCCGGGTCACCAGACCACGGGCATCATGACCGATTTGAATCAGGACCGGAATCAGAATCAGCGTGATCGGCGTGGCGAAAAGCTCACCGTAGGCCAGCGAAACCGCCGCCGGTATCAGGTACTGGGCCTGTTCCGATGTTTCGGCCAGCAGGGGCATCAGGCCGGCGACCGTGGTGACCGTGGTCAAAACGATCGGCCGGAATCGGCTCCCGCCGGCCCGAATCAACGCCTGCTGCAGGGGTAGGCCGTCCCGACGAGATTGGTTGAAGCGCGTGAGCATCACCAGGCTGTCGTTGACCACCACGCCGGTAAGCGCCAGCATGCCCAGAAAGGAAAGCACGCTCAGCGGCACGCCGGCAAGTTTGTGCCCCACCAAGGCTCCGGCAAAGCCGAACGGCACCACGGACATGATCACCAGTGGCTGCCAGTAGGATGTCAGGGGTATGGCCAGCAGGGCGTAGATCAGCAGCAAAATCATGATCAGCGCCTTTTTCAATCCCGCTTTCATCTCGCCCATCTCCTCCAGTTCGCCGGTCCCGCGGACGGAAATGCCCGGGTACCGGTCGCGGAGCTGCGGTAGAACCTCCCTTTGAAGTGCATCAAAAACGTCGGATGCGCCGATCTGCTGTTTATCGATACGGGCGTTGATCAGGACCGCACGACGCCCCCCCCGGCGGTTGATGGAACCGGGTGCCGTTTCCGATGCGATGGTGGCGACCATGGGCAGCGGCAGCCAGCGCCCATCGGCCGTCCGAATGCGGGTGCCGAAGAGATCGGACAGATATCGCCGGCGCTCGGGACCGTATTTGACAATCACCTTGACCTCTTCAGATTGGCGTTGCATGCGCTGGATTTCCAGCCCGCCGAATGCATCGCCGACCTGCCGGGCCAGGTCGGCCGCGGTCACGCCCAGGTGGGCGGCGGCGGGCTTGAGGTGCAGGCGCAGTTGCGGCCCCCCCCTGTGCAGGTCGTCACGCACCTCGAAGACACCTCGCAAATTGCTCAGGGCATCGGTAAGTGCGCCGACCGCGGCCTGGAGTTCGTCCGGATCCCGACCGGCCACTTCAACCATGAATCCGCCACCGGTTTCGAACGATCCGCTGAAGGTCAGTTCTTCCACGCCTTCGAGCGTGCCGACCGATTCTCGCCAGCGGCGCAGGGTCTGCATGGTCGCGACGGTGCGATTGTCTTCAGGCTGCAGTTCGGCGTAGAACTCGGCGCTGGTGGCATCGGTCAGTGCGGTCAGCAGACGCGCAATGGGCGGGTCGGTCAAGCGATGCGCAGCCATCAGGGATGCATTCGATTCCCCGGCGGCCCGCTCGATGCGATTCACGTTGGCCAGGGTCAGTCCCGGCGGGCTGCCAGCGCTCATCTTGAGATTCACGGTAATGATGTCGCCGGGTACGTCCGGAAAGAACCGTGTACGGATCTTGCCGTTGAACATCATACCGATACCTAAGGTCGCCAGGGTGACGAAAATCAGTAGCGTCGTGTAGCGATGACGCAGACCATGCGCCAAAAGAGGCTGGTAGAGTTTGTGGTTGACGGTGCCCAGCAGACGCCCAGCAGCCCGCTGCACCTGGGTCCACCACCGTCCGGTCCGGCTGCGCGGCGCAGCGGATTCCAGGGAGATCCGCGCCAGATGGGCCGGCAAAATCAATTTGCTCTCCAGCAGCGAAATAAGCAAGGCTACGATCACCACAACCGAAAAGCTGGCAAACAGGCGGCCCAGATCGTTGTCGATCAGCAGCGGCGGGTAAAACGCCGCCACCGTGGTAAAGCACCCGAAGACGGTGGCTGTCGTCACACGGTTCACGCCACGCATTGTGGCCTCGATGGGAT
>JAAUYD010275045.1_pt1 | contig 12126 bp, 9 predicted proteins | sample 7278101 | NCBI WGS metagenome assembly JAAUYD01 (sample SAMN14350128, study PRJNA611818) | marine sediment metagenome | isolation source: surface marine sediment (0.6m) | place: French Polynesia: Moorea | collected 2018-08 | reverse complement strand
TGGAGATTTGGACTTTAATTTCTGACATAAAGCCTGAAAGATTGATTTTTTGGTAAACCCTTTTGCTGCAAGGATTTCAGAATATGTTCTGGCGAGAGTGATGGAAGAGCGTTAGGTAGAGATGAGCAGAAGAATAGAAAGAAAATCAATCATATTGGTAACCTTATTAGCATTTAATGAAATCATAATAAAATTTCATCTCCTACTTACTCAAGTTTTTATACTCAATTAAGTTTGTAAATATATTAATTTTAAGGTGAAATAATCTTACAACAGCAAAAAAATGTTCAATATATACATTTTAGTAGATATTACTCATCAAAAGAACAGAAAATAGGATACTATTTTTTGATAAAAACAAAAATAAATATCTATATAAACGTTATCAATTAACTTCATATTACTTACATGAATTAATGTTTAAAAACCTGTTATTATCTGTTGTAAGCCTCTGTAAATGTAATATTTTTAATGAGTGGCAGAATGTAACAAGACAAGTATATTTAACATATAAGTATTATCTACTAACATAAAACAACAGTATTAAGTAACACTAACTTACTAATAAAATAGGTGTAAATTAATATTAATAAAACAAAATATTATGTCTTAATATCATTTTAATTATTCTATCTATGACAAATAAAACTAATGGAAAATACTTGAACAAATGTGGTGGATAACACAAGTTAACCGCCATATTTTTTTTAAAATAATGACAGGCGAACTTAAGTAAATTCCCTGAAATAAAAATATATGAGGGAGTTCTACTATGATTCGACCGCGAGGTGTGAGCAAATTTAGTGTGAGAGAGATTAACAAAATGACAAAAGGATTCTTCAATCTTCTGAAGCTGAGTCCGGTTGTTTTGGCTGCAACATTCTTCGCTGCTAACAGCGCAGTTGCTGAGCAAACTTCCGTAGCTCAATTGTCCGAGGAAGCTAACATCGGTCAAGTAACATCTGTTTCTCAGTTCTCTGATGTACAGCCTACTGACTGGGCTTTCCAAGCTGTACAGTCATTAGTTGAACGCTATGGCTGTATTGCTGGTTATCCTAATGGAACCTTCCGTGGTAACCGTGCAATGACTCGTTATGAGTTTGCTGCTGGTTTAAACGCTTGTTTGAATCGCGTTAACGAATTAATCGCTTCTGCAACCGCTAATGCAGTAACCAAAGAAGATTTGGCTACTTTAGAGCGTTTGCAAGACGAATTCTCCGCTGAATTGGCTACCCTACGCGGTCGTGTTGATGGTTTAGAAGTCCGTACAGAACAATTAGAAGCTAAGCAGTTCTCCACCACCACTAAATTAAAAGGTGAAGCTATATTTGCAGCTTCCGGCGTTTTCGGTGACGAGAAAGCTGATGGAAGTGGTGATGAAATCGACAATAACATTATTTTGTCTAACCGCGTTCGTTTGAAGTTAGAAAGTAGCTTCACCGGTAAAGACAAATTGCAAGTCCGCTTGCAAGCTCGTAACACTCCTAATTTTGATGGTACCGCAGGTACCAAAATGGCTCGCTTGGGCTTCGATGGTGACAATGGTAACGATGTTGAAATCGATAAAATTAACTACGCTTTCAACATAGCTAAAGGAGTACGCGTTAAGATTGATGCCTCTGATGCTGAAATGCAGGACAATACTAACGTGTTCAACCCCGTATTCAAGAGCAGTGGTGGCGGTGCTATCTCCCGTTACGGTCGTTTTAGCCCCATCTATCGCGTTGCGAATGGTGATGCTGGTGTAACCGTTAACTTTGGTACCAAGAAGAAGAAGTCCCGCTCTCCCATCATCTTGACTGCAGCTTACATTACCGATAACCAAAACGATCCTGCTGATGGTACTTTCGGCGGAAATAATACCTTCTTCGGTCAGGTTGATTTTGCACCTACCAAAAAATTGAATCTTGGTTTTGCTTACGCTCGTGCTTACGAGGCTAACGATGGCGGTAGCATCAACATTGGTAGCACCGGTAGCTCAAACGCTAATACACCTGTTGATGGTAGATCTAACACTAACCACTATAGCTTCATGGCTAGCTACAAGCTAAACAAGAAGACTATCTTGAGTGGTTGGTATGGTTTCGCTAATGCTAATCAAATTGATAGCAGTAACGAATCAGATATTAACTACTGGGCAGCATCTCTAGGTATTAAGGACTTTGGTGCTAAGGGTAACACCTTAGGTTTCATCTTCGGTCAGCCTCCTAAAGTTACTGACAGCAATATTGCAGGTAGAGAAGATGATGATACTTCTTTACACTTAGAGACTCTTTATAAGATGAAGCTTAACGACAGAATTGCCGTTACCCCTGGCTTGTTGGTAATCTTCAACCCCGAACACAACAACAATAACGACACCGTTTACGTAGGTACCGTTCGTACCACCTTCAAGTTCTAAGATTAGAGCTTCTCAGAGTTTCTAAAATAGCTTGAATAAATACGCCTCCACTCATTTTTGAGTGAGGCTAGATAGATAAAGCCTGCAACCTCAGCAGGCTTTTTATTTGTTGGGGATTGGTTGGCAAACCCTCTATGTTGGGGTGTTGAGTTTGATGGAATTCCTGAACCCCATAAATTGCCAATAGCTAATAGCCAATCCCCCACCTTAATTTAAGAATTATCTTCTCGATCAGAAGACAAATTCGAAGGAGGGCGATCGCTACTCCAAGCCCACCAGACACAACCGCAATGACACTGGTAGAATTCCTGCCACTTACGACGATGATCTGGTGTAAAAACGGGAGCACGTTTATTTATCCATACTTTTTCTGCTTCGCCGCTAGTGGCGCTGCAGGTGGGACAACAAAACTCAAAAGCATGAGTAGCATTATTTGTCCATTTTGGTGGTGTCGGTGCAAATGCATCCATGTAGCGAAAAACCTAGTTTCAATGCCTATTATGGCTGATAATTAATATTATGGAGCCAAAACTAGAAATTCGCCGTTTGTCAGAATTGATGCCTGCTTCTGGTCGGATGAATACCAAAATTATCCCCAAACCAGAACAGATAAAGGTTATTGATACATCCTTTCCTCTACCTTGGAACAGGGAACGACCGATATATATTAATTTTGATTTGTGGAGTCGTCTCGCGAAGCCACAACGAGATATGTTACTTTTACAAACTATTTGTTGGTTAAATGGGGTCAGGTGGTTTAAACCTGACATATCTCAAGGTTTAGTATTTGCAGGGTTAATAGGTGGACTGGTCGAATCTAGCCAACAAGATCCTATAGGTGTAATTGCGGCTTGTGGTGTATCAACACTTGCATTACTTCGTATTTGGCGCTTTAATAATTCTCAAGAATCACAGATAAATGCTGATATTGCAGCTGTACGTATAGCACAGCGTCGCGGATATTTGGAAGCCGAAGCAGCAGAATATTTATTAAGGGCGATCGAAACTGTTGCAAAAATTGAAGGGCGTTCTACTTTAAAGTTTATTGAATTGATTCGCTGCCAAAATTTACGTTCGATTGCTGGTTTACAGTTATTTTGAGACAAGGGATAGGGGACAAGGAAACGGAGATTTTACAGAATAGGAAATATAAAGTTGTGAAGATAACTCATATGGTCACAATTCCTAACCCCTAATCCCCAGTCGCCGGTCACTAGTCCTCAATCCCTACTCGCACCGATAAAGTTCATAATTATAACCATTAATTAGGGGTAAACGTCTCTTAATTTGAGCGCAGTTGTCAACTTGTTTTGGGGCATAAAAATTTACTAACCATAAATCAAATGGTCTGGGTAGTTGCTTAAGGGTATTTTCCAAAACCATACTGGGAGTGTTGGGTTCATTATCTTGATGCGCCAAAAGAAACAAGGGAGAAGGAGGTGCACTCTGAGGTGCAGATGGTCGAGGAGAAGCAAAAAACTGGAAATCTTTAAGTTTATCTCTTGCGTTCTGAATTTTAAATTCTCTGGCGACCCCAATCATTTCACCAATTTGCACGTGGGTTTTTTGGGTAGTGGCAATCAATACTGGTAATTTTGAAGTGTTTTGAATTAATTGTACGAATAAATCTGGACGATAGTATTTTTGATAACCCAAATTGCAAATAACGGTGATACTACTCAGTAGACTCACCAGCCAAATTGCGATCGCAGCTTGTTTGCCACTGATTTGCCATCGCCAAAATATAATTATTGGAGTACGCCAACAAACGGTTAAACTTAGTCCTAGTAATATAACAACAGCAGGAAAATAAACAAAGTTATAACGAGCACCCCTTGTTAAGTCGATTCCTAAAAAGTAAGTAAAAATAAAGAATAAACCAACCGCTCCCAAAACTATCGCCACAAATACTTTGGTCATTAACTGAGTTTGCAGTTGTTCTAAATTAAATTTTAAGCCCTTAAATAAAATTGGTGTTGTCCAAATTAAGAACAGTAACATTAATAATGCCGAAGCAATTACTAGAGTTAATTGCGGCGCTTCTACTGGTAGTAAAACAATCATTGTAATCCAAGCTGCTAAAGCTTGAAAGATTGGACTAATCAAAGCTAATCCTGTCCGTTCCCCTTGAATCCAGTCTGTTAATTTATTACCATAACTATTTTGTAAAAATATTGGTAGCCATACTAAGCCAGAGATTGCAGTACCTACAGCTGCAACATAAATACGTCTCCAAGGAGCACGAAGTAGAAATCCAAATCTAAATCTCTGTTCAAATCCAAACCTAAAAGTATTATCAAAATGTTTGCTAGATTTTTTAATAGAATTATTAATCTCATCTTTGGAACTACTTTCTTTTTTCCCCTCCAGCACAGCCAAAAATATCAAAGCAATACCTTCAGCAATTAAAGTCAAAACAAAAAAATAGTGAGTAGCAATACCCAAAGCATTTATTACGATCCATAACAATGCAAATTGTATTGGTAATTGAGTTCTGCCATCAATGTGACGCACGGCAACTACAAAGCAAGCAAATGTAGCAATTACCCATAAAATAGCTAATGTATAGTGACGTGCTTCTTGAGCGAGAAATATACCGTAAGGGGAAACAGCCATAAACGCTGCAGTCATATGACTTACTACTCGATCGCGAAATACTAACCAACTTAAGCTATAAATTCCACCTACAGATATACCGCCAAAAATTGCAGCTAAAGAGCGGGCTCCCCAAACTGAAATTAGACCACCTGCTGTGGGAAATAAGCTCAACCACCAATGAGTCAGCAAAAAATAAAGTGGTGGATGATTACTTTCTGTAAACAAATTTGTCCAGACATCTTTAATTCCAGCAGTAATTTGTGGTTGTAGTGGTTTCAACAAAACATCAGCAGAAATTACTCGATCTAAAGGTACTGGTAAAAAACTATTTCCCAAACTAAATACAAAGGTAGAAAATTCATCCGTCCAAGGAGGTTTCGCTGTTAAATTAATTAAACGCAAACTGATACCGATGACCAGCCAAGTTAACAGCAGTAAAATATTAAACCAACGAGAATTGAGTTTAGCTGTCATAGCTGTTATCCCAGTAAAGGAAAACAGGGAATTGAAAACAGCGTAATGCAAAACTTTTAGCCGTTCTTTTTTCCCCGTTTCCCGTTAAAAGTTCCCTGCTTCCTTCTAATTGAGACATCTATTTTTATGGTCGGTGGTAATTTTTTTGGTGGATAGTAAATTCATTTAACATCAGTTACCCGCCAACTTAACTTGAGATTCAGCCAAAAATTCCAGATTGTAGTTACTGCGATCGCAATTAAGTTAGCGAGATAGGGGTTGTTAATAATGAAATTAAATACCAAATTGAGTATTAAAACATTTAACATCAGTCCGGCAAGGCAAATCGCGTTAAATTTAAAAAATCGCTTGAGACGTTGTCGCCATTCTTGCTGTTTATAGGTAACATCAGCAAAAGTCCAAGCATCATTCCATAAAAAATTATTGATGATCGCGATTTCCGCAGCAATTATTTTACTGCGAGTCAGGGCCAAGGCAAGAGTATTTGGGTCGCTAAGTAAGTAAAGTACTACCATATCGACAAATACTCCACTTAAACCCACTACACCAAACCGAATAAAACGACTAAAAGGAAAATTAATTCGTCGATGAAAAATTTTCATCTGTTTTGTGGAAAATCGCAATCTTACTAAATGATGAATATAGTCTATATACTGTTTCCAGGTAACTTTACTTTCTCCCTGTTCGCGCTCGCAAAAAACATAACCTGCTTCAGCAATACGATCTATGTTTCCCCTTGCTAGGACTTCTAGCAAAATTTTATATCCAACTGGATTAAGGTTTTTCTCGGCGATACTACTTCTTCTAACCAAAAAATAACCACTCATTGGGTCCGAAACTCTACCCAAAATATGAGGTAGTAAAATCAATCCTATAATTTGGGCTCCACGGGACAAAAATCTCCTGAGCAAACTCCAGCTACTAACTCCTCCTCCTTCTACATGACGGCTAGCAACAGCTAAATCGGCCCCTTGTTTTATAAAACTTAGCAGTTCGAACAATACCTCTGGTGGGTGTTGTAAATCACCATCGATTACACCTAAAACTCTTCCTTGCGCTACTTGCCAACCGCGAATTACTGCTGATGAGAGTCCCCGCTCATTTTGGCGGCGTATTACCCTCAACTGTGGATATTGCTTGGTCAAACTCTGTGCAATTTTCCATGTTCCATCGGGACTATTATCATCAACCACAATTATTTCGTATTTACCAGCCAAACACTGGTCGAGTAAACTGCTCAACATTTCGATTGCTCGAGCAATATTATCTCGTTCTTGGTAAGTTGGAATGACTAAAGAAAAGTAAATATTACTATTGGCAACATCTACCAAAGCCGGAGGTAATTCCGGTATCCGCAAACTGTCCCCAAATACCCGAGAAACAGACTCAGGGGAGATGAAATTCATAAGCAAAATTGGGTTACATCACTCGTGTGTGGGGAGCTAGAACCTTACTTCGAACAGCGCTTACAGCTTATTTCATAAATTACTAAGTAAGTGGATTACTAAGTACTGTTTATGACTAATTTTAAGTAATACTAAGGTTATCGCCCCACGGACATGCTTGCTCACCTTGGTGCGGGCTAACAGCAGTACGTATTAGAACGCATCCTGACAGATGTTCGTCGTTGGTGCGTCCAAATATGCTAATGCTTACAAACGCAATAATTACCTTACACAGCGCTAGGTACTAGAAGAACAAGAAAAAGTATGAAATTTTTGCTTCTCCCAAACTCTAAGACGCCCATGAAGGCGAATAAGGTTTACTAAAAAGCTTATGTAATTTCTGTTAGTTAAAAAATGTAAGTAATTTCTAAGAAAGTTTATTTTTTGCGAAAATTTAGTTAGATGATGAGTGCATCCCGAATTTCTAGTGAGTAATAAAATTGTTGATAGCATCCTCGATCGTGCCTATAAAGGTGATGAATTATCTGTAGAGCAAGGGACCATATTATTAGAGCAGACAGAACCAAAAGTTATCCAAGCTATTCGGGAAACAGCAGATAAGCTTCGTCAACAACAAGTGGGTGACTTTGTCACTTATGTTATTAACCGTAATATTAACTTTACAAACATCTGCGAACAGCACTGTAGTTTTTGTGCTTTTCGAAGAGATGACGGTAAAGAAGGTGCTTACTGGTTAGACGAAGCCCAAATTTTAGCAAAAGTCCAAGCAGCATTAATAAAAAATGCCACAGAAATTTGTATTCAAGGAGGTTTAAATCCCCAAGCAAAGCTCCAAGGAAAAACTTTACCTTATTATTTGCATTTAGTAGCAATTATCAAGCAACAATTTCCACAAATTCATCTACATGCTTTTTCTCCCCAAGAAGTACAATTTATTGCCAGAGAAGATGATTTATCTTACACCGAGGTTATAGCTGCTTTGGGTGAAGCAGGAGTGGATTCAATGCCCGGAACTGCAGCTGAAGTATTGGATGATGAAGTCCGAAATATTATATGCCCAGAAAAAATTAATACTAATACTTGGTTAGAAATAATCAGTACAGCTCATAGGTTAGGTTTACATACAACTAGCACCATGCTTTGTGGACATATTGAAACACCACAACAACAGATAGTGCACCTGGAAAAATTGCGATCGCTGCAAAAAATTGCTCTCAAACATAATTATCCAGCAAAAATAACAGAGTTTATTTTATTACCATTCGTTGGTCAAGAAGCACCTAAAGCATTACGTAATCGTGTGGGAAGAGATCAGCCAGTATTAGCAGATACACTCCTATTGACTGCTGTTTCGAGGATTTTTTTAGGGAATTGGATTGTCAATCATCAACCCAGTTGGGTCAAACTTGGTTTAGAAGGAGCTAAGGAAGCCTTAACTTGGGGTTGTAATGACATTGGTGGAACCCTAATGGAAGAACATATCACCACAATGGCAGGAGCAATAGGGGGAACATGTATGGAAGTAGAAACTCTCTTAACTACCATTACTTCCCTGGGAAGACCTTACCAACAACGAGATACTTTGTATGGAAAAATTCATGGAACGTCACAAGAAAAGGGTAAAGAAGAAAAATTAATAACTTAACCAATCTCCAATGCCCAATCCCCAATGCCCAATGCCCATAAGATACAAATCCAGGATAGGATGGACGATAATTAGGTATTTACTCACTAAATGTTTATGAAGCGCTATTTGTCACGTCTGCTTGCTTTAGTATTAGTTGTATGTATTGGCTTAACGGGATGTTCTGCTAATGATACTCCTGGCGCTTTAACAGGAGATTATCGCCAAGACACTCTGGCTATAGTCAACACTTTGAGAGATGCCATCAATGTTCCAAATGATGCAGAAAATAAATCTGAAATTCAAGCAGAAGCACGTAAAAAAATTAATGATTTTGCTGCTCGCTATCAAAGGGATAACTCCGTATCTTCTCTGAGTTCCTTTACTACTATGCGAACTGCTCTTAACTCTCTTGCTGGACACTATAGCTCTTATCCCAATCGTCCCATACCAGAGAAATTGAAAACTCGTCTCGAACAAGAGTTTAAACGGGTAGAGTCAGCATTAAAACGTGGTAACTAAATACACTAAAATTTGTCAAAGACAGCCTAGAATCTACAAGTTTAACTGTAGAGCTTTTTGGATACCACAATTATTTGTTATTAAGCTGCGATCGCGGGTCATAAGTCAAGCATAATCACACGTAATACTTGAGATACGAAGATCGCGAAAATTTATCCGTAAAAGCTGGAATTAAAAAAAATCAAAAGAAAAATACATCTGTATCTGTACAAAAATCATCATTTTGTACAGATTTCTATATTTTTAAGCTAATTTATGTTAAATATCTTACTTATGCTTATCTAATTCTTTAGTTTGGAATTAGTTCGCATATACTTCGCTTATTGAATATTAAAACAACACCGAACATATCTTCAGGATTGCTAACCGTATAAAAAACAACGTTTGGGGAGTAGAAAATAACATCAAAATCTGCTGTAATTGGATTTTATATCGAGAATACGGCAACAGAAATCTGATTTTAAGAGTCACTAAAATCTAGGCTTGCCACCCATATTTCATGACGAGTTTGAGATTACATCATCTGAAGTAGTTAACTTCTGTTGATGATTGTTGTTCAATTGCGGAAAAGTAGGTATGTCCAATTTTTCTTTCAACCCTGTCAAATTAATGTTGTTTAAGCGACGTTTATATTCAGTAATTTTTACTACTGCCCTGCTCTTTCCCCAGTTGGAGAACAAACCAGTCCACGCACAATTATCAAAATTTTGCCAGTTATCTAATGTTGCAGTTAAACAAAAGCAAAAATTTCTTGGATCGGCATTGAAAGGTAACCAACAAGCACAACAACGTTATCAACAATTACTCAAACAACACGCACAACAGTTACAAGAATGTCGTCGTCGTAATTGGCCACAAATTCAAGCTATTTGGTTGCGCTTGTATCCCTGTGATGTAAGGTCTGGTGCGATCGACCAAATTATGGATGAGATTGTTAATAAAGGCTACAACCAAGTTTATTTAGAAACATTTTATGATGGGCAAGTCTTATTACCTTCCTCCAATAATCCTACGGTTTGGCCTTCAGTTGTACGCAATCCAGGCAAGGAAAAGGTTGATTTACTCGCACAAGCAATTGAAAAAGGGCGACAACGCGGTTTAAAAGTTTATGCGTGGATGTTTACAACAAATTTTGGTTATACCTATAGTCAACTTCGAGATCGACAAACAGCGATCGCCCGCAATGGTAAAGGTCAAACTAGTTTAGATGTTGTCAGCGATGGTTCGCAAGTATTTATTGATCCTTATAATTTAGAAGCTAAGCGTGATTACTATCGCATGGTTTTAGAAGTCATGCGCCGACGTCCAGATGGAATACTATTTGACTACATTCGCTATCCCCGTCAAACAGGAGCGAATTCTATCGTCACCAAAGTACAAGATTTATGGTTATATAGTGAAGCAACACAAAAAGCTTTATTCAGTAGAACTCAAAATGCTAAAGGATTGGAATTAATTCGCCGGTTTTTGAGTAAAGGTTATGTCAGCGCAGGAGACATTGCTCAAGTAGATCGAATGTATCCCCAAGAAGGAAAACCAATGTGGCAAGGTCGTGTACCTTCTGCCGAAAAGTCATTGCTTAGTGCTTCTGAAAGACAACCGTTACTGCAATGGGAATTATGGCAGTTATCAGTTGCCCATGCAATGCAAGGTATTATTGATTTTGCAACTTTGGCTTCTTATCCGGCAAAGCAACAGGGAATACCTGCAGGAGTGGTATTTTTCCCTGGTGGTAATAGCAGACTTGGTAGAGGTTATGATTCGCGGTTACAACCTTGGGATAGATTTCCCAATTCATTAGAATGGCACCCTATGTTATACGCTAATTGTGGTACCACCAACTGTATTGTCAAACAAATGCAGCGAATTTTGAGCAGTACCAAACATGGAACAAAAGTAATTCCTGCTTTAGCTGGTGATTGGGGTAAAAGAATCAAAAATCGACCTTCTTTAGAATCGCAAATGCAAGCTCTACGTCCATTCGCTTTTAAAGTCAAAGGTGTTAGTCATTTTGCTTATTCTTGGCAACATCCAGACAAGGATCGTCAACGTAAAACTTGTCCTATTCGGTAATGGTTAATGGGTAATTGGTAATTGGTAATGGGTAATTGGTAATGGGTAATTGGTACGTAGCTTTTAGTTGTTAATTGTTCTTAAATCCCGATACCTAATATCGAATGCCCATTAGCGTCTAGCAAAGCGTACTGGATCCTTAGGTGCACAGCTAGAGGCTAGAGGCTCCGCCGACGCTGCAGGCTCTAGGTATTGTGTGTCCGTAAGACATTACCCAATGCCCAATAATTGTCTTAATATTCTAAAAAATATTGAAATTGAATATCTATATTAGTATTTGTACCTGCGACTATAACTGCCGATTCGCTAAAGTTTGGAGGACCCGTAATAACCCGTGGATTACCGGAAAACCCAAAGCCTTCTGTAGGTATACCAAAAGAATTGCGATTAAGAGTGCCATCACTGTTGATATCATGAAACATTGCAACAGCATAACTTCCTGCTTTGACGGAACCAACCTTAAAAGGAACAGAAGCATTTTTAAGTTTCACACACTTTGCTTCCAAAGCTTGTTTTCTATCACCAGGGAAACCCTTACTACTGTCAAATAAGCTAAAACAAATCTGTCCCTCCTGGTTTTTTAATCCTGCAATGTTAACAGTCAAGTTACTGCTAATTGCAACACCTTTTACACTTTGGATGCACAGCAGATTTGCCAAAAAAATAAGAGCTAAAATACTTAGCGGAAACTTTTTCATTTTTAAATTCATAAATTCACATAGCGAATAACAATAAAATTTCTTTGACCAGGATAAATCAAATTACTGATGAATAAAGTAAAAATTAATACTACAACACCAGTGTAATACCTTAATATTATTTTTATCAGATTTGATTTTTCCTTATCTTGTCAGTCTTATTTAGCGTATAAACTAATCGATATTCTAGAAAATTGATACAAAATATATAAACATTAATAATTACATAAAAATTTATCAAACTTCCTTTTCTTTTCTTGTTAACAAAGGAGGTTGATTCACAAGGTGATATTTTACGATTGACTGAGCACATAGTCAATCAGAAAAATT
>JAAUYD010159583.1_pt1 | contig 12128 bp, 12 predicted proteins | sample 7278101 | NCBI WGS metagenome assembly JAAUYD01 (sample SAMN14350128, study PRJNA611818) | marine sediment metagenome | isolation source: surface marine sediment (0.6m) | place: French Polynesia: Moorea | collected 2018-08 | reverse complement strand
TATAACCCGATTCCGGCAATTGAAAATACAATCACGTTTGTCGAAAAGGAAGATGTATTCTGCCTTTTCAGCTATGTCGGTACGCCGACAGTAACGCGGGTGCTGCCGTTGCTGAAAAGCTATCGGGAACGCGACATCTATCTGTTGTTTCCCTTCACCGGCGCCCAACCACAAAGAGAGTTCCCCTACGCCGATTTCGTTTTCAATCTCAGAGCCTCTTACCACCAGGAGACTGCCGGACTCGTGGACAACCTGATTCGTGTCGGCTACTCGCGAATCGCCCTCTTTTACCAGGCAGATGCCTATGGACGCAGTGGGTGGGAAGGGGTCCGGCGGGAACTGGCCAAGCACCATCTTAAGATCATTGGCGAAGCCACCTACAAGCGAGGGGCCGCCTTTTCCGAGAGTTTCCGGGAGCAAGTGGCGATTCTCAAGGCGAAAGATGCCGATGTGGTGATTTCCATCGGTGCCTATGCGGCCTGTGCCGGATTTATCCGGGATGCCCGCGATGACAATTGGCAGGTTCCCATCGCCAACGTCTCTTTCGTGGACAGCGAAAACATGATCGCCCTGTTGAAGGGTGCCGGACAGGCCAAGGGCCTGGACTATACACGCCGGCTGATTAACTCCCAAGTGGTGCCGTGCTGTGAAATGTCGGACCTTGACGCCATTGCGCAATACCATCGCTTGATGGCAGAATCCAAAATCCGACTTCCCACGTCCCTGATGGATCCCGCCTATCGGCCCTTGAGTGCCAGCCCGGTTAGTTTCGAGGGGTTTCTCAATGCCAAGCTGCTGGTGGAAATCATCCGCCGCATGGGAGCCACCGTCGAACGGCGTCGCATCCGCACAATTATCGAGTCGATCAACAACTACGATATCGGCATCGATGTTGCCGTGCAATTCAGCCCGTATAAGCACCAAGGCTTGGATTCCGTTTACTTTACCACCGTCAAGGATGGGATGTCGGTTGCCATTGCCGATTGGAACAACTGGAGAAAGTAACCGTGTCGCGGCTTTTCCGAAAAACGCTTCTGATTATCGTCATCCTCTTCGGCTTTTATGCCAATTCTGCTTCGATATACTCGGCATGGGTGCTTTACAAGGGCATGGCAGCGCAATACCGCAGCAAAGCGGTGGCCATCGCCAAGAGCATCTCCAGTTCCAGTGCCGAAATATTTCTCAACCGCGATGCTGCCACCATCCAGTCCGTGATCGATCAGTTTGGTGAGATCGAAGGCGTCTCCTATATCCTGGTGGAGGATAGTGCCAAAGAGATCGTTTCGCACACCTTCATACCCAAAGTTCCCGATGACGTATTGGCGATATTGGAAAACCACGAGCCCAATGTTGGCGCTGATCTGAACGTCGGCAACGACAGGGTGCAGGTGACGGACAGCGAGGCATTCCTCGACATCTCCATCGGCCTGCTGGGCGGTCTGGCCGGCCGCGTTCATGTGGGTATGGACAAGCAAAGGATCAATTCCCTGATCTGGAGAACGATTGTCCGCACCCAACTGATCAGCCTACTCTTTTTCCTGATTACCATTGGGATCACCTATCTGTTGATCCGGAGCATCTCTCGGCCGATCAGTTCCCTGCGGTCTTACGCGATGCGCGTGGCCGCGCATGATTTTTCAGCGGCTCTGGATATTCAATCCAAGGATGAGATTGGCGACCTGGCGCGTTCGATGAGCAGCATGTCCGGTGAGCTTCAAGTTTTCATCTCCCGGCTTGAGGCGTCGGTTGAGCAGGCCACCACCGAACTCAAAAATGCCCTCGCTTACCAAACGGCCATTGTAGAGAACTTGACCGACGGCCTCGTCGTAATCGATGATCAAGGCTTGATTATCAGTTCGAATCGGGCCCTGCAGCACATGCTGGCTGAAAAAGAGGCCACTTTGAAAAACCGACCCTGGCGATCCCTTTTCGATCATTCGTCCGTCGATGCCATCGAGCGGCATTTGCATCTGGCTTCATCCGCTTCCACGTCTGCGAATGTGGATGGTGGTCAAGGCGCAAAAAAGGCTCGAAGTCTGAACGTCCTCGCCTGCCGAACGGATGGAAGCTGCTTTCCTGCCGAGATCTCTTTTGCTTCCATTCAGTTGCAGGATCGATCCCACGATCTCTGGATCCTTCGGGACGTCACGCGCCAAAGAGAGATGGACGAAGCGCTGAGAAAGGCCCAGGTCGATTTGGAAAACCGCGTGGCGGCGCGCACCGGGGACTTGCTTCGGTCCAACGAACAATTGGAACTAGAGATTATGGAGCGACATGCGGTTGAGAAGAACCTGGCAGCGGAAAAGGAACTCCTCTCGGTTACGATGCGCAGCATTGCCGATGGTGTCGTGACCACCGACACCATCGGTCGAATTTCTCTGATGAATCCCGTTGCGGAGCGGATTCTTGGGGTCGACCTGTCCCACGCCATGGGCCAGCCTTTTTCCGATCTTCTGATGATGCTCAACCGTCCCCCGGGTGTACCTTATGAGGATCCCATCGGCAAGGTGTTGGCGACGGGCCAGGTCCAGGCATCGGTGTTGGATTTTTCGTTTCTGGATGCAGAAAATGAAATGCGGCATGTTGCCCACAGCGCTGCACCGATTTTCGATACCAGTTCTCAAATCATTGGAGCGGTCATGGTGATGCGAGATCAGACCGAACAACGGCGGTTGGAGGCACAGATCGTCCAGGCCGACAAACTGGATTCCATTGGTGTCCTGGCGGGCGGTATCGCACATGATTTTAACAACATTCTTAACATCATCAACGGCAATATCGAATTGGCCCGCCTCGACCTGGAGCCATCCGATGAGATGCACACCCGTTTGGGTGACGCCCATGAGGCGATTATTCGGGCCAAAGATCTTACGCAACAGCTGTTGACCTTTTCAAAGGGCGGCGCACCTCAGAAAAAGTCCGTCTCAGTCACCGAATTGTTGGGCGACGCCGTGCAATTTGCCATGCGGGGTTCCAACGTCAAGCATCATCTCGATTTGCCGTCACATCTCTGGCCGGTTGAGGTCGATACCGGTCAAATCAACCAAGTGATCAGCAATCTCGCCATCAACGCGATGCATGCCATGCCTGACGGCGGAAACCTGACGGTGAGCGCCGAAAACGTCCAGATCGAGGGTGGTGACCATCCGTTCCTGAATCCCGGCCGGTACGTTAAGATTGAGATGCGTGACGAAGGGGCAGGCATCCCCCAGGGTATCCGAGAGAAAATCATCGATCCCTACTTTACCACCAAGCCGAAGGGTTCGGGATTGGGTTTGGCGGTGGTTTATTCGATTATCCGCCGACATGGTGGTTTCATCAATTTCGTGTCGGAGCCGGGAGAGGGGACCACGTTCTATTTTTTTCTGCCGGCCGCGTCGGTGGTAGGCCGCACCAACGTCGAACCGGATAGAACAATACCGACAGGCAAAGGTAAGCTTCTGGTCATGGACGATGAGGAAATGGTTCAGACCGTTGCCGTTGCCATGCTGGAACGGGTTGGATATGTCGTCGAAACAGCCCTCGATGGCCAGGCGGCTGTCGAATGCTACCGCAAGGCCATGGAGGCGGGTGACCCCTTCGACGCGGTGATTATGGATTTGACCATTCCAGGCGGTATGGGCGGAAAGGAAGCACTCAAACGTATCGCTGTCTTCGATGCCTCTGTCAAAGCCATCGTGTCAAGCGGCTATTCCAACGATCCCGTCATGGCCAACCCTTCCGATTACGGCTTTTGCGGGGTCGTGGCCAAACCCTACCAATTGAAAGAGCTCAGTGAGGCCGTTCAGCAAGTGCTTCAACAGGCATAGTGAGCGGCCTGGCCGCCGCGACACAGCCGACTCGTTTTGATTGCGAGCACATAGGAATCCATGCTCGAAGAAACCAGAGAGTTAACATTGGCTTGTGCTCGAACGACCGATATCAACCATTTAACCACGAGAGGAGCACCAAATGAAGATTCTTGTTGGGTACGACGGATCGAAAGCTGCTGAAGATGCATTGGCGCAGGCTCAAAAACATGCCAAGGCTTTTAACGCCGAACTCAATATCATGACCTCCTTGCTGCAAAGTCCCACGTTGAGTAAAGTGGAAATCGAGAAGGCCGAAAACAAACTGGAAAAATATAAAAGGTCGGCCGAGCGTGAGGATATCGCTTGCAAAACCCACGCCTCCGTCAGCTACCAGTCACCGGGAGAAGATCTGGTTCAATTTGCCAACGACCATGAAATCGATGAGATCGTGATCGGCGTTCGTCGAAGATCCAAAGTCGGAAAAATGGTCTTTGGTTCCACCGCCCAATATGTAATCCTCAAAGCGCCGTGTCCGGTGTTATCGGTCAAGTAATACCGCCTTCGATGCACCCGGCACCCTGCGCGCTTTCATCGGCCGGTGGTTGAAACGGTGGCTTGCTTTTCACGACGGCATCGTTTTGGCGCTTTATTGTGAGCAGTATTATGTCCGATGGACCCAATCTTCCAAGACAGCTACCGGTCAACCCCAACCAGACTTTAGATGGTATGCATGGCATCTTTCTCCGATTCGATCCCGCCGGTTTCGATGCTGAAACCGACGGCCATTCATTTTCATCTGGGGTGACCGGGCTCGTTTTGGATATGCGGAACTTGACCATCCCGGCCGATTTTATCTTCAATCGGATGGTCAAACATGACGGCAAATCCCATCGGTTGAGACCTTACCACCGTGCCCGTTACGCTGGGCTTTTTGTCGAAGGCCATCACCGGAAAACGGAGGCTGATTCGTTGCCCATGTTCAATCATTCGCCGGGAGCCGATAAAGATGCCTCCGGCACTGACATTTTTCACCAGATCCCGATACGTGCCTGACTTGACGGTAAATTTCGCACTGAACAGCACGATGCGGCGGGGATGTTTGCGTCGGTTGGCAACCAATTTCATTTTCCATTCACCTTTGCCCTTAAATGACACGAGCACCTTAAGATTGCTGCATACGTAAAAAGTCACATTCCAGACGGTTTCGTAAAAAGCCCGAGATCAAGGCTTGCGAATCCTGAGGAATGAGGTGTACTTTACAGTACTCCGCAGTGACGAAGGATGAAGCGTAACGCAGATCTCGGGCTTTTTACGAAACCGTCAAGATTGTTGCGCGCCTCGATTTCAACATCACTTCCTCTCCGATGGCCGGATCCCGACCTTTCCGTTTCTTTTTGTCCTGCACACAGCATTTGCCGAAGCCACAGACCCGAAGATCGTCGCCGAATTCCAAGATCTCCATGATCAGTGCGATCAGGGACCCAGTAAGCTTAATGAATTGGTTTTTTGAGAAAGCCGCGCTCGCCACTGATCTGCTCGGCGACATCATGTCTCGTCAAAGCCATGCAAGAACCCCACAAGCGTGATAGTGGTAATGAAAGATGGGAGTTACCTACATTTTCAGATATTCTTGGTCATGTCAAGGTCACCATCATTGTCGAACAAAAAGTGATTCGCAACGCGCAGCGATGGCCTGCGAATTGGCTCGAGCACGCCAACTGCAGTCCATTGACGCGGTTTCAAGCCAGGTGTAAGATAACAAAATATAAAGATGTCCGAGGCAAAGCGATGCTGCCTGGCACATGCCGAGTTTTCCAAGTTGATTCATGATCGATTCGGAAGAGAAAGTGGATCAATTCCACGTTGAGCGGCTCCCGTTCTGTTCGGATCAGGGCGTGCCATATTTAAAATCGGTATTATGGTTAATATGTTGGCAAGAACAGAGACTGCCAAACATTTCACAACAATCAAGGTGCAAGGAGGTTGGTTAATGAGCGAAAACAACCCGAATCCGAAGACCGCCGTAGATCCCGTTTGCGGCAAGACCGTCGACCCGAGTAAGGTTCAATTTACCTCCGACGATGACAAGGGCACCCATTATTTTTGCTCGGATGAGTGTCGGCGCAAATTCAACGCTGCGGACGCCAAAACCAAAAAGGGGTTCTGGGCAAGATATACCGATCGTCTGAAGAATACCCACTGCACGCAAACGCCTCCCGAGTGCCGGTAGTCGAACAACCGGGGAGAAAATGAAGTAGACGCCATCTCAAATCTGGACCAGCACTATGCATTGGCGGCGGGGTACAACGGCCGTATGTTGCTTGGCCTATTATTTTTTACCGAGTTGACCTGCCTGGACACGGGAACACTTTGTAGTTTGGTGTGGACCGCGTTGCGGATGATATCTTGCAGCAACTTGACGTCCTGGTTATCCCGATCGAGCCAGGGGCCAAAGGCCGCCGGTTTCAATATGACCGGCATCCGGTTGTGAATCGGCATGACCGATTGGCTGGCTTCGCGGGTCAGGATAGTGCCGGAGCGATAAGGGATTGTCGCTTTTCCCCGGTCATCCCAGGTCTCCCACAGGCCTGCGAAAGCAAAGGGGCGATTGTCGGGCAAGGTCAGGAACATCGGCTGTTTGTTTCCTTTTGTCCCCTTCCACTCGTAAAACCCATCTGACAGAATCAGGCATCTGCGCCACTTGAATGCCATGCGAAAGCTGGGCTTGGTCGCTACGGTTTCTGACCGTGCGTTGATCATCCTGCTGCCATTGCTGGTTTTCTTCGCCCAGAACGGAACCAGTCCCCAGTGGAGTTTCTCCAGATGGTTTAGGCCTTCATGCCGGGCAATGGCGAGTATCTCCTGGGTGGGGGCGATGTTGTAGTTGGGCGCAACGTCGACGTTGGCCACATCGATGGGGAAATGTTTCCTTAATTCTTCAACTTTTCTGAATCCGACGAATCTTCCGCACATATCAGTTCCCGATTTCCTTGATTGAAAATCTTCTCGTCAATCGGTTTGTCGAACAGGACTGCAAAACCCGTGGAATTGCATCGCACCACCGTCCCCATCAAACTAAGCCTTTTGCCGAACGCAAATATCGGGACTTGGAGATTAATCGTTCGGCCCTGAATCATCTTCTGTCGGCTGCATACAAAAACACCCCCGGCACCAATATTTTTGACCAAATCCCGATACGTTCCCTCTTTGGCAGTATATTTCGCACTAAACAGAGCCGAGTGGCGAGGATGCCGGCGGCGGTTGGGTACCATATTCATTTTTTATCTACCTTCTCCCTTAGTTTTCCTGACCACTTGAACGTGACCACCCGTCTTGGTTTGAGCATCAGATCTTCACCGGTGGCCGGATTGCGGCCTTTGCGCGCTTTTTTTTCTTTCACACAGAATTTACCGAAGCCGGAAACAAGGACATCATCGCCCGATTCCAAGGATGACTTGATCAGTTCAAGCAAAGATTCGGTGATCTCAACGGATTTGTTCCTTAAAAAGCCGAGTTCGGACTGCATCCGGTCGACGATGTCTTTTTTTGTCAGTGTCATGGATGATCTCCAATGGATAGTATCCAAGTCAGAATTGCGGTTCCAAAGATGATGCCGATGATGCCCAACAACCGGTTCGTTTGATCGGAACCCCGCTTAATGTACCAGTCCAGTTGTCGGCGGTATATTTTTTTCTGGTTGGTGAAGGCCACGACCGCTGAATAAAAAGCCGGTAGGGCAATCATCCAAAATGCCCACGGGTTGCCAGCCGACGATGCAACGGTCAGGCGTAGGAGACCAAACCGGGCCGGGATGGATGGCCGGTATTCAAATGGGTAAGTCCGGACCCAACCCTTGCGTGCATCGCCGGCCTTGCGGGTGGAGCGGATCCAGCAAGCACAGACAGCGATGCGCCCGCAGCCAGGCGGGTAGACGATCACTTGCATGGTCACCAAATTCCTTAGGTGGATGGGTCGTGTCGCAGAGGTTAAAATATTTGCAAGTTTACAGATATTCCTATTCTTGTCAAGGGTTTGCTGCGTTGTTGACAACCATGACACCACAAGGCCGTTCTATGATCATGATAGCTGTCGATCAAGGCGCTGCAAAAGCATTGTTGGGGTAAGCGGGCAATGGTCACTTGACAAAGCAACCGGTATTTGTATATTTGAACAGACATTCATATAAGTTCCCATTTGGAGGTCGAATTGATCGATAACCAAGCCTTTGCTCCATACAAACCGGAAACCTGCGATATTCGAGTGGTTCATCTGGATCGAGTGGTCCGGGCCAAAGCGGAGGCCATCGCTGAAAACGACTTGGAACAGCTGGCCCTGACCTACAAGATCATGGGCGATCGCACACGGCTAAAGATTATCCTGGCCTTGCGAGGCGGTGAGATGTGCGTTTGTGATATCGCTGCTTTTTTAGGTTTGAGCGAATCGGCGGTCTCGCATCAACTCCGGCGCCTTCGGGAATTATCGTTGGTTCGCTCCCGCCGCAATGGTCAGATCCTCTACTACTCTCTCGACGACGACCATGTGCTCGATCTGGTGACCGTCGGCCTAAACCACATCGAGGAAGATTAATTTTCCACCACCCGGATCAACATACAGCGGTCATAACCAACTGCGGCTAAAAGGGGCGGTACGCCATGAATCTGGTGCTCGACATCTTGCTTCGGTCTTGGGACATCCTGCTTGAATCGTCGGTATTCATCATACTCGGTTTGCTCGTCAGCGGGCTGCTGCGGGTATTCCTCAATCCCGGATCGGTCTCCCGCCATCTGGGCAAGGGGCGCATCAAATCGGTGTTCAAGGCCTCGTTTCTGGGCATTCCCATCCCGTTGTGCTCCTGCGGGGTGCTGCCGGCTGCGGCCGCCCTGAAGAAACAGGGGGCCAACAACGGCGCCGTGACTTCTTTTCTCATCTCAACCCCGGAATCCGGAGTGGACTCCATCGCCATCACCTACGCCCTGATGGATCCGATCATGACCGTGGTGCGTCCGCTGGCAGCATTTGTCACCGCCTCTGCCGCCGGCATCACCGAAAACCTGATGGGCAAACCGGACACGAACATCCCCATCGTTCCCGACCTTGCCTGCCCGGTGGACGGCTGCTGTGACGGAAAAAACTGCCGACCGGAAGTGCACCGCAATCATCACCGTTTCACTGAAAAAGTATCGGCCGGCTTCCGCTTTGCCTTCACCGATGTGTGGGGCGACCTGGCGGTGTGGTTCCTGTTCGGCTTGCTGCTCTCGGGCATCATTACCGTGCTGATCCCCGAATCGGTGTTCAGCCGGTACATGGGCGGCGGAATCGGCGCCATGTTGATCATGCTGGGGGTGGGCATTCCGATTTACATCTGCGCCACGGCCTCCACGCCGATTGCGGCCACTTTGATCCTGCAGGGCGTCAGTCCAGGTGCGGCCCTGGTTTTTCTGATGGCCGGACCGGCCACCAATGTCACCTCCCTGACCGTGTTGATCCGCGTGTTGGGCAAACGGACAACGGGCATCTATCTGGCGGCCATTGCGATTTGTGCGGTGGGTTTCGGCCTGCTGGTGGACTGGATCTATGCCGCCATGGGCGTTTCGGCACAGGCCGTGGTCGGGCAGGCCGGAGAAGCCATCCCGTATGCGGCTGAACTGATCGGTGCCATCTTCATCCTGGTCCTGTCGGTGAAACCGGTGTGGTGGTTCATCCGCAGCCGTTTTTTTAATCCACGACCGACCGGCGAACCGGTGGCAACGGATAGCCAGACCATCGATACGCCGGGACCTTGTGCCGGCAACACATGAGGCTGCACCCGCTGACCCGTGGGTCGGCAAGCCAAGACTGCAAAAGACGGGGGTTGAAATCAAACAATGGACGTTTGCTTCCGGCGATCTGACTCATTTGGCGATTGGCGCCATCCGATATCTGTCCGCCATAATTTCCTATTGACACCTTCGAAAGTTTGGCATACCTAACTTTTTAAGATAGTCAAAATGTTCATGACCGATGGAGTTCCAATGGCAACGATCAATATTCGTCACATGCAGATCAATCAAGAAGGAACCATCGCCAGCGTTAAGGTTGGCGGGGAACTGGGGCGTCGGCTCCGGGATATGGGGCTGGTGCCGGGAACCGCCATCAAGATCCAGGGCCGTGCACCGCTTTTCGATCCGGTGGCCCTGCGGATCAAAGGCTTTACCCTGACCCTTCGCAACAACGAAGCCGATCATATCGACGTCGAGGTAAACGGATAGCCATGAATTTTTGCGTTGCCCTGGGTGGTAATCCCAACGCCGGGAAGACCACCCTTTTTAATGCCCTCACCGGTTCGCGGCAGCACGTGGGCAACTACCCCGGGGTGACGGTGGACCGCAAAGAGGGCCGTTATGTGCAAAATGGCCACGATATGCATATCGTGGACCTGCCCGGCACCTATTCGCTCACCGCCTACAGTGTCGAAGAGGTCGTGGCCAGAGACTTTCTGGTCAACGAGCGCCCCCGGGTGACGATCAACATCGTCGACGCCTCCAGTCTGGAGCGCAACCTTTACCTGACCATTCAGTTTCTGGAACTGGGTATTCCCACTTGCCTGGCCCTGAACATGATCGATGTGGCCAGGGGGCGGGGTATCGAGATCGACGACAAAAAGCTCTCGCGACTGCTTGGCGTGCCGGTCGTTCCCATCGTGGCCCGCAGCGGATTTGGCAAAAAAGCACTGATGAACGCTGTCGCAACGGTGGCCGAAGCACCGCCGCCTAAGCCCCTGCGGGTTTCCTATGGCCCGGACCTGGAAACCGCCATTCTGAAGATGGAAAAGATTATCAGCGCGAATCATTTTCTCACGGCGCTTTACCCGTCGCGCTGGATTGCGATCAAGTATTTGGAAAACGACGAGCAGATTATTGAAAAGGGAAGGCAAGTCAACCCGCAAATCGCCGATGGCTTGGAAGCCATCGCCCTCAACGTGAGTGCACATATCGAAGAGACCTTGGAAACCTATCCGGAAGCCATGATTGCCGACCATCGCTATGGGTTTATCAATTCCATGCTCAGGCAGGGGGTGATCAAAGAGCGTCATGACCGCAACCGGCTTTTTCTTTCCGACCGGATCGACAAGATCCTGGTGAACCGATTTGCCGGCCCGATCATCATGCTGTTGGTGCTCATGGGGCTTTATCAGTTTGTGTTCACTTACAGCGAATTGCCGGTTGCCTGGTGCGAGAGGACATTTGAATGGCTTGCGGACATGGCGTCCGCCACCCTGTCCGACGGACTGCTCAGGTCCCTTATCGTCTCCGGTATTATCGACGGGGTGGGTGGTGTGCTCGGTTTCGTGCCGCTGATTATGTTCATGTTCTTCGGCATCGCCGTCCTGGAAGACTCTGGATACCTGGCACGGGTGGCCTTCATGCTCGATCGGGTGTTTCAGACATTCGGCCTCCACGGCAGTTCGGTGATGGCCTACATCGTCTCCGGCGGGATAGCCGGCGGTTGTGCGGTGCCCGGCGTGATGGCCACCCGAACCCTGCGGTCGCCCAAAGAGCGCATTGCCACCCTGCTGACGGCGCCCTTCATGAACTGTGGGGCCAAACTGCCCGTGTTCGCCCTGCTTATCGCCGCCTTTTTCCCTCACAGCCGGGCCCGGATGATGTTCATCTTGACCCTGATCTCTTGGGCCGGGGCGCTGTTGGCGGCCAAGTTCCTGCGGATGACCGTGGTCAAAGGTGCGTCGACACCCTTTGTCATGGAGTTGCCGCCATACCGGCTGCCGACGTTCCGGGGATTGATGATTCATACCTGGGAACGAACCTGGCAGTATGCGAAAAAGGCCGGAACTGTTATTCTGTGCATCTCCGTGTTGCTGTGGGCGGCCATGACCTTCCCCCGTCTGCCGGATGCGCGGGTTGAAGCCTATGCCAGCCAGCGCAGCGCGATCTTATCGACGGCCGCCGTCCACGTGATAGAAGAACTGGAGACAGCCACGGTCGACTCGCCCCTTTCCGTTGCCGCTGCCGAATTAAAGGACGACTTGCTGACCGTGGAGGCACGGCGGGCCGCGGCTGCCCTGCGTCACTCGCTGGCCGGACGCGTCGGTACCAGTCTAGAATCCGTTTCCCGCTGGGCCGGTTTTGACTGGCGCACCAACATTGCCCTGCTGGGCGGGTTCGCCGCCAAGGAGGTCATTGTCTCCACCCTGGGGACGGCCTATTCATTAGGTACGGTGGACGCCGAAGCCACCGATTCTCTGGCCGACATGCTGGTCGCCGAACCGGGATGGCGGGTCCTCACCGCTTGGAGCCTGCTTATCTTTATCATGTTTTACGCCCCCTGTTTTGTCACAGT
>JAAUYD010070124.1_pt1 | contig 12129 bp, 10 predicted proteins | sample 7278101 | NCBI WGS metagenome assembly JAAUYD01 (sample SAMN14350128, study PRJNA611818) | marine sediment metagenome | isolation source: surface marine sediment (0.6m) | place: French Polynesia: Moorea | collected 2018-08 | reverse complement strand
TTTCTACAATTTATGGAGTTGTTAGTAGCGGTATTCTCTGGCGTTTTATGAAATTAGAAGGTCAAACAGTGACAATTGACTTTACAGATTATCCTTTACAACCTGTAGAACAAATTCTCGCTTTTCTGGTGTGGATGGCTCAAACACCGATTTCTGAATCTTAGAAATCATATTTATTTCGTGCAATTGCCGATTTTGTAGGGTGCGTTAACGAAGTGTAACGCACCATCTAATATCTATTTTCACAATTCCTGATTGGTGCGTGACACTACAATTTCTATTTTTGCGTACAGCATTTCTCAAAATGTCACACAGCCTATAATTATTTATATACGTAGCTACGCCTAAATTCATAAAAGAAGAAGGTTAAAGTTCTACTACCAACAAAATTCAATTCAGATAGTGTATGGCAAATAACGCTCAAGAAGTTGAAACTCAAATTTGGCAGGCTCTCGCTGAGTGTACTGATGCCGATGAGTTACGTCATTTGGTGTTTGGTAAAGATAAATTACTACATCAGTATTTGCAGCTTTCTACCAACAGTATTGATGGGAGAACCGAAATTATTAATCTAGTTTTTCAACGTTTGCAGGATCTACGATTTGATGAGTCTAAAGATGAAGAATTTGCCAATTGGAAACGAGTCCGAGCATCTATTGAACATGAGAATACCTTAGTCAATCATCGATTAAGCTGGCTATTCTCTTCTCAAGCGTTCTTATTTACTGCCTTCGCATTGGTATTTAATACCTGGAAAGGTAACTCAGGAGGTTCGGGAACAGGAAGTCATTTTCCATATCTGCTCGGTATAATTTCTGTTGTTGGCATTTTAATCTGTCTATCGATTCAAGAAGGGCTAAATAGAGCAGAGGATCAAATTCGGATATTGGATAAGTGGTGGCACCGTGAGGATAGTAATTCCGGACAGTACAAATCTTGGACAAACATAAATGAGCGTAACCTGGCTCTAAAGGGGAAATCATTGAAACATCCACCCTTACAGGGTTATACCAGCCCTGCTCGCTGGGTTTCATGGTTTCAGTCTCCGGTTATTCCAGTCTTATTTTTGATGGCTTGGGCATTAATTATTGTTTTAATTGTTTTTGATCTTTCATCACCAGTTGCAACTTTTCTGACCAAGAATGGTCTCCTAGTTCTTTCTTACGTTATTGTTGCAATTGTTGTTTTACTCATCAAAGAAACTGTGGACAGATCGAGCGATCGCGGATATCGTAATTTAGATTAATGAAGGGAACTCAACAAATCTTAATTTAACTTCCTCTTGACAAGCGTACCATTTCTATACTAAACCAGCTTGAAATATCTGATTCGCAGTGAGATTTAAATCAGGAAAAGTTTGGGAGATAATCACATCATTATTTTGAAACTTACTGATTTGATATTCCTCATCAACTAAGTTACATACAGAAACTGTTGGTTGTTTGGGATCTCCAATAAACTTACGTCCACCCAACCCTGCATAATCCACAATCCAATATTCGGGAATACCCATTTCCTCATAATCAGCGAACTTCAAATAATAATCATCCCGCCAATTAGTCGATACAATTTCAATCACCAAAGGTATGGATGCGCCCAAACTGAGGGTAGATGATTTCTTCCATAATTGTTCATTTACCAGATTTGCCCGGTTTAACACCAACACATCGGGAAAATAACCAGAATCTTTTTCCGGAGGCCTGACTATGGCTTGGTTGGGAATAACGTAGGGTAGTCCCAGACGTTTGATTTCAACGGGAATTTCGATACTTAAAAAACCCTTAACTTCTTCATGGTCTCCTACTGGCTGTGCCATTTCCACGATTTCCCCATTATGTAATTCATAGCGTATTCCGGAACTTTCAGGCAAGCGATCGACAAATTCCTCAAAGATTACTAGCTTGGGTATGGCTTGAGTCATAAATAATAGGAAATTACTGCTCTGGAAATATTATCCCTAATTTAGAGGACTACGGATAGCTTTACCACCCCGGTTAAGAACGTAGGTATAAATCATCGTCGTATTTACGTCTTTCTGTACCAAGGGATAAGTAAGTCGGCACAATAAAATCAAACTATGTGAAGAAAAGTAAATAAGGCTAAAACCCTTTTTCCCCCTGCTCGGGTGCTCGGGTGCCCCCTGCCTTATCCAAACGATAATTATTTACGCCGACCTACTTATACGGAAAAATTCCGTATTATATTAGAATAAGGTTGTTATCGGTTCGCGATCGCGGACAAAGTAAAAATTGTCGCAACCCTCATACTGTCGTAGTACAGTGGCGATTGCATTCTACAAAATTATTAAACCAAAGCCTTATCCTATATGAATTTTGCGACTTGTATTCTGAATTGAGCGGAAAATTTCAAATAGTCTGGGAATTTGGTAGGAATTTTTCATATACTCCGCGATAAATTTTCATTTAGTGCGCTACATGGGGAGCCAGAACCCCTATAGCTCCGTTAAAATTTTTTCAATTAGTCTGGGAAGCGACAGCTGTTATTGCTAAACGTGGTTTGTCTGTATATTTTTGTTAGGAGGCAAATATGCCTAATCCAAAACCACCCAATCCATCCCGTCCACCAGTCGGGCGGGGCGAGCGACCTCCACGGATTCAGTTTCCGACGCGGGTACGCCGATTGCGTCTACGCTATTCCAACAACGAATGGGAGACCGTTGCAAACATCATCCTTGATCGCAAAACACTGCGCCATTCGGCTGAATTACCCTCCGGAACCCGCAGCGGATTCTGGTACGAATTGCGAGATCGCAGTGGAAAATTGCTCTACCGGGGTAAGTCCGCAAATCCTTTCGAACCATCGCTAGAGTTGTTTGAGCCAGATGGCAGCATACGCCGCGTGCCTTTAAAGCGTAAAGAGGTCTATGTCGAGCTGCTTATCCCCGACCTTCCAGAGAGTGAACGGTTATCGATCTTCTCCAACATCACCCCAGAAGGTGAAGTGTGCAGAGAAGCCGAAGTAATCCGCACAGTAACCCTACGCGATGACAACTGTGATGACGATGATCAACAGGAGGAACATTATGGGCGCTAGTGATGGGACAGTCCAAGGTATAACCACCCTGGTCAATAACGGACCCAACGACCAACGGCACAACATCGTCTTCATTGCAGAGGGCTTCACGGCCGCTGAACAGAGTGACTTCAACGACCACTGTGACGAGATCGTCAACAAATTGCAAAGCGAAGCCTGGTTCACTGAACTTGGTTCTGCTATCAACATACACCGCCTTAACGTCGCATCGGATGAGAGCGGCACAGACGATCCTGCCACCTGTGGTGATGGCAGCAGTGGTTCCGGGACAAGTGTTGCAACCTATTTTGATAGCACCTTTTGTAACGGTGGCATCCGCCGTTGTCTTTCTGGGGATGAATTGTTGGTACGATCAACCTTGGATACCCAATTAGCCGGTTGGGATACGGCGGCTGTCTTGGTCAACACCAGCCAACGTGGAGGTTGTGCCAGCGGCAATGTTTTTTGGGCATCGCTGAGTTCCGCTTTTCGCGATGTCGTGGTGCATGAGCTGGGGCACGCTGCCTTTGACCTGGCAGATGAATACAACTATTGGGAGGGTTGTGATAGCGGCGAAACCGACCGTGATAATGCTCCTGCTGGTTCAGATCCAGGTATCAACGTCACCTCCGAGACAGAACGCGACCTAATTAAGTGGCGTTTCTTCATTGAACCGACAACTCCTGTGCCGACCATGGAAAACCCGAATTGTTCGGAGTGTGACGAGCGCGCAAACGTCCTGAGCGACGATACCATCATCGGACTCTATGAGGGGGCAAGCTATTACCACTGCGGATATTATCGCCCAGCGTACACCTGCAAGATGCGACAGAGTGGCAAAGAATTTTGTCGCGTATGTGTCGATGGCATCGCTGAAGAACTGCGCGAATTCATTCCGGATGAGCCAACGGTTGAGGTGCTCCCAACTGTGCTGGAATTTGGTGACATCGCTCATAACTTGACGATGTATCGCTCCTTTGAGATCCGCAACATCCGTGCTGGGATGCCAGTTTCAGTCGAGCTCGACCTTGGTGCGATCATCGGTGACCCCAGCTTCACCTACGTACCGGGAACCGAGACCAGCTTCCGCATTCCCGCGCCTGTTTTCGAGAGTTATCTCTCAACGACAATCTTTATTGCCTTCACCAGCTCGGAAAGTGGTCCACCAGAATCTTTTGGCTCGCTGCAAGTCACGACCCCAAACAGCGCGGTCAACTTACCGGTGATCGTTAATCTAACAGGGCGAGCCGTAGAGCCACCGCCAATTGATTCAGTCTTGGTGATTGACCGTTCCGACAGCATGAGCGGCTTGACCGGTATTCCTGGCGAGACCAAAACGGATCATGCCATCGATGCCGCCCAGTTGTATGTCTCCCTGCTCAAGGACAACGACCGCATTGGCATTGTCCGCTACAACGACGAAGCCCGCGACCCACAGGACATCTTACTGACAATGCGCCTAGCGGATAGTACCGGCAAATCCCAGGCATCGAGCACCCTCACAGCGAGCAACCTCGATCCCGATGGCTTTACTAGCATTGGTGGGGGAATCATTCTCGGCAGTTCTGTTCTGGATGGTGGAGCCGCCGATAGCCGGGCACTGGTGGTGTTGACAGATGGCATCCAGAACCGGATGCCCGACATTCCAGAAGCAACGGGTGTCGTCCAGACCAAGTCCCCCAGGCAACGGGTGTTTTCGGTTGGCTTGGGCTTGAATCAGTTGGAAGACAAGCTGAACCAGATCGCCAGCGTGACCAATGGCACCGCGCAAATCACCGGTGACTTAGTCGCTCAAAAAGAATTCTTGCTGCAAAAGCTCTATGTACAAATCCTCAGTGATGTCAGTGACGAAGCCTTCGTTCAAGACCCCAAAGCCTTGCTCTATCCTGGGCAACAGGCGGCCACGGTCGTCCACCTGGGTGAAGTTGATGTCAGTGCTGATTTTATCGTCGTCTTCCGTCGCGAGAGCGTCTTCCCCAAGTACATGGATGTGTGGCTGGAAGCCCCTGACGGCAGCATAATCAACTCCACCACAGTCGGAACCATGCCTAATGTCCAAATCGTCAAGCAATCAGGACATTTTTACTATCGAGTACTTTTCCCCATCTTCCCAGATCTTCCGCAGGTTCACATAGGCACATGGAAGGTGTGGGTGCGCAATTTTTCTGGGCATCAGGTAGCAACAACCCACGTGCCCGATTCTTACGGCGGCGGTGTGCCGCTCTATTATTCGGTGATGGCAAAAGCCCGCAGTGACTTCCGGCTGGCGGGACGTGTTGAGCAAGCAACTTATAATCCGGCAAGCTCGATGGAGGTTGTGCTACAGCCTACACTCTATGGTTTTCCGATTGAATTGGCAGAACCGGTGGAGGTGGAGGTGGCCAAGCCAGATGGAAGCACCCGGCGCTTGCGGTTGGAACGAGATCCGGAATGCGTCTATCGGGGGATCTTCACCGAAACCAACCAGATTGGCCCGTACAATGTAACGGTAGATGTAGCTGCCTATACCGCTAGTGGCAACTACATCACACGCCACCGTCAAATGACCGGCATGATCTTTGTTCCCGGCTCAAGTGGTGGCGATGACGGTGGGCAGGGGGATGACAGAATCGACGAATTGATCGAAGTGGTTCAGAAGTGTTGTAAAACCAAGGTCAGGCAGCAAGATGAGATAATCAAGCTGCTGACCGAACTGCTGAAACATTCGGGTTAGTCAGTGGTAGTATCGAAAATGGTTTGGCGAATGCTCTCAGCCACCTGTAGTTACGAATAATTCAGAACCAAACAACTTTTATTTGATCACCTCCGTTGTTTGAGCGATCGCCAGCAGCCGATGAGTTTTATCAAAAATTAAGATTCAAAACTCAGAGATTGGGATTGTCCTGCTTGTAAAGCTCACCACGATCAGGATATCAACGCATCTGTGAATATAAGAACAGAAGACATACGGATATTATCTAATGACGGAGGGAACCCCGTTCTTGCTGTGCAGAGGCGGAGTAAGACCAAGAAACCGCAAGGTGGAAGAGCATCTGTCGATGAAGCCAGAAGCCTACATCGACCGCTTGCGGCGATGTAGGTAGTTCACACTCATTGTCTGCTATATATATGGCAAAATATCTAAAATCTAAAATTTACTATGGAATTTATTGCCATACTTTTATCCGGAGTTTTAGGTATCATCTCCCCAGCCGGACTAGTAATAGATCGCACAGCGGAAAATGCCATACGCAAACAGCTTAGTCAAGCAGAAAAGTTACAAGTGCGGGTGGATAACGCTCCTACCCATCAGCTACTCCAAGGTAAAGTCAATCGGTTGAGAATTGCCGGGCGCGGTCTAAAATTAAAAGGGCAAGGAATTCGCATTGCTGCCTTAGAAGTAGAAACAGATGCCATAGAACTAACTTCTCTCAGCTTCAATCGTAAACGCCCCCTATTTAAGCAACCTCTCCAAGGTGGTTTGCGTCTAGTATTAAATCAGCAGGATCTCAATCAATTCTTGCGCTCCCCCCAATTTAACTCATGGTTGGGAAAATTTAGTCGTAAATCTATTAGCTATGATAAAACATCTAATCGTAATACATACAAATTATCTGACACTAAAGTAAAATTTTTAGCAAAAAATCGTCTGAGTTTACAGGTAAAATTACAGGAGCAAGGGCAGGATAAACCGCTTTTAATTGTAGCGGAATCCAACATAAATATATTGGCTGGTAGAAAAATTAAACTAGTTCAGCCAGTGGTCTTAGTAAATGGAGAACAAGTCCCCCCCCAATTCATCAACCAAATTGTCAACAACTTAAATCAAAACTTAGATTTAGCTCAATTGGAAGGTGACGGACTACAAGTGCGACTTCTAAAATGGGATATGAAACCAGACAAAATAGAAATCGCAGCATTTATCAGAATCGAGCCATCCGCTAAATTGTGGGAAACTCCCCGCTCGTGAGCATCTTCTTGAAACTGGTTTTCCTCACACCACAGTGCCATCTCAGCTCTATTAGTAGGTTTTTTTATATGAGCGAACAAAGATCCAATCGTATTTCTTCAGGGGTAATTGCAGCAGTTTCCGCCGCTGTTGTTGCTGTTAGTGGTGGCGTAGCTTTATTTACTTGGAATTCTAGTCAACCCCCTACAACAGATAATACATCACAAAATACACAACAACCTTCTCCAGGTTCAACCAACCAACCCTCTCAAGAACAAGCTGCTAGGGTTTTTTGGCTCAAAGACAACGGTAACAATTTAGAGTTGGTTCCTCAAACTTTGAAACTTACCGACAAAGAGCCAAACCAAGCTTTAACACAAGCTTTCCAGGCTTTGTTAGCAGGACCAACGGAAGGTACGGATTCTACCACTATCCCCAAGGGTACTAAACTTCTGAGCCTCAAGCAAGAGAGCGATACCATTCACATTAACTTATCTCCAGAATTTACCTCTGGGGGTGGTAGTAGTTCCATGATGGGTCGTTTAGGTCAGGTTCTTTTCACTGCTACCAGTTTAAATCCCGATGCCAAAGTTTATATTGAAGTTAACGGAGAAAAACTGGATGTACTTGGTGGAGAGGGTGTAGAGGTGGAACAACCCATGACTCGTAAAATTTTTCAACAAAACTATCCGCTTTAGATAAAAATTAGGAATTATACCAATTCTATGTAAAGTTGCTCCAAATAAATCTCGTAGAGACGTTGCACTGCAACGTCTCTACAATCAATATAAATTGCATCTTCATACAGAAACGGTATTAGGAGTTAGGAGTTAGGAATTTCCTAACAACTGATAACTTGCATCCTTCTCCATCAGAGCCAGAGGCTCCTGTTATCGGAGTTGGTGCAAGTTGTTAGCAACAACTAACTTCATCCCTACTTAGGGCTTGCAGCAAAAAGTCTTTTGGTGGGGGTAGGGAATAGGGAATAGGGAATAGGCAATAGTTCGGTGCCTATTTTTTTCTATTCTTTTTACCATCAAAAATTAGAGATGCAAGAATTTTAAACCGTTAATCCTAATTCCCTTGCACGCCCTTCCTCAAAAATAGCCTCAAAGCATTGATAAATCAATGTTTTATAGTTATTCAGCAGACCCGACTTCGGATATGGGTCAACTGCCATACATTTACTGTGACTCCAAAGTTGTAGAACCCAAATATTTGGTTAAATAAGGAGAAAAAACCTCATAAATTAGCGTCAGTGGTTGCCCATCATGCCAAAACAAGTAATGGCGACCCCAAAAAGGTCCAGTTTCTCCAAAAGCCGACTCTAAAGCCTGACAGTAACCATAATAAATTCCCTGCACATCTCTATATAACTCGGTGCGAATCCTGGCTAAACTCGCCCAAATAGGTAAGGAGCGATTTTGTAAATACTCATCCACATGGGAAGCCTCCCACCAGGAGCTAGCATACCCCAACCTTTTACCGGAGGAGTTACGCAGCCATACCTGTCTCCTTAATCGTGGCCCAGGAACCGCTTCTATCAGTTGTGGAGCACCATCTAAATCCATACCAATCAATGACATATCAATCACATCTACTTCTGTGGGTTCCCTCGTCAGTAGCTGTAAATGTCGTGTCGGTGAACCATCACCCAAAAGCAGCAATTGCCAAGCGGGTGCTAGCTGAGAATGAGGTAAACCTTGTTGAATTATCTCCTCCCCACCTTGCCAAATAGGAGTTAAGCAATGCCACTCTATTGGTGTTGTTAAGCTGTCTTTTGGTGTAAAAGTTACAGTCATTCAATTTTGGATTTTGGATTTTGGATTTTGGATTTTGAATTGACGAGAGAACCCGCGACGACGACAGTCGCAAACGCCAGTTCCTACAAGTCGGCGTAGCCGCCCAACGGACTGGCTCGGGAATGCGCGAGTCGCGACCTCATATATATCTGAAGCCAAGGGCTGGAAATAATGATAGTCAATTGTCTTTACAAAACTTTATCTATTTCTATGAAAGCACAAAAATCACTTTGTAGAGTTTCAGGTTGGAAATAGGAGGGAATGGGGTGAGTGAAAAGACTGTGGTCAAATAATAAGTAATAAGTAATAAGTAGTAAGTATTTTGGCTCTCCCACACATTTTTTCTTCACCCGAGGGAAGGAGTAGGGGCGCAAGGCTTGCGCCCAAAAGGGAAAGGTTTTTATCCTTGTTCTCATCAAAAAAGACCAGTTTTCACTGGTCACTGTAATGATGGTAAATGCGGATGGCGAGACTCGAACTCGCAAGGCAAAGCCACACGCCCCTCAAACGTGCGCGTATACCAATTCCGCCACATCCGCGCGGTATTCGCTAGTTATAAACTATAGCATAACAAACTCGGATATAGGGAGCTAATTCCAAATAGTTGCAAGATTTAACTGTATAAGTGTAGAAATGCACAACATTTATGGAGCAACTCCATCAGACTGGGAAAAAGTTAGCTGCTGCACCATCATTTAATTTTAGAGGCAGTCCCAATGCAAAAATTTAATTCCTACGGGGAAAGGGTATACCGCCAATCATGGAGAAGGTCTATTCATCCCTACACCCCACATCTTATTGTTAAATAAACAACCCAGAAAGCAAATGGGAATAATTGAATGTTGGTAGTCTATTTAGGAAAGGTAGGAGTAGGAAATTAGATTCTTCACTGCAAACCTACAAGCGATGCTCCTTTCAGGAGCTGCCTTACAACGAACGCAGTTGAGGCTGTTTAATCTCACCTGGTAATTTCAAATCGAGCAAGTGCTATGTTTGGGATGAAATTAGGAGAGAATGTCAATTTACTAGGCTGATATCACAACTCAAAGATGAAATTTGACAAAATATTAATTGCTAATAGAGGAGAAATTGCTTTACGCATTATCCGCTCTTGCGAGGAAATGGGGATTGCAAGCGTTGCTGTCCATTCCACTGTTGATCGCAATGCTCTCCACGTTCAACTTGCTGATGAGGCGGTATGTATTGGGGAACCTGCTAGTGGTAAAAGTTATTTAAATATTCCCAATATTATTGCCGCCGCATTGACTCGTAATGCTAGTGCCATTCACCCCGGTTATGGCTTTTTATCAGAAAATGCTCGGTTTGCGGAAATTTGTGCCGCTCACGATATTGCCTTTATTGGTCCGACTCCAGAAGCGATTCGCTTGATGGGGGATAAATCCACAGCCAAGGAAACCATGCAAAAAGCTGGGGTTCCCACGGTTCCAGGTAGTGATGGTTTGGTAGAATCTGAAGCAGAAGCATTAGCGATCGCTAAGGAAATTGGTTATCCAGTAATGATTAAAGCCACAGCTGGTGGTGGCGGACGGGGAATGCGCTTAGTGCGTCAGAAAAATGATTTATTGCCATCCCTACAGGCAGCGCAAGGAGAAGCAGATGCAGCTTTTGGCAATTCCAGCATTTATATAGAAAAATTCATCGAACGTCCCCGTCACATTGAATTTCAAATTTTGGCGGATAACTATGGTAATGTCATTCACTTAGGCGAACGAGATTGTTCTATTCAGCGCCGCAACCAAAAGCTGTTAGAAGAAGCACCCAGCGCGGCTCTTGACCCGGAATTACGGCAGAAAATGGGAGAAGCAGCAGTCAGAGCGGCTAAATTTATTAATTTTACTGGTGCAGGAACCATTGAGTTTTTGCTGGATAGTTATGGTCAATTTTACTTTATGGAAATGAACACCCGGATTCAAGTAGAACATCCGATTACAGAGATGATTACTGGGGTGGATTTAGTGGCGGAGCAAATTAGAGTTGCTCAAGGGCAGAAGCTGAAATTAACCCAAGATATGGTTAACTTAACTGGTCATGCCATTGAATGTCGCATTAATGCTGAAGATCCAGACCATAACTTTCGACCAGCACCAGGAAGAATTAGCGGTTATTTGCCTCCTGGCGGTCCTGGAGTGCGGATTGATTCCCATGTTTACACCGATTACCAAATCCCACCATACTATGACTCTCTAATTGGCAAATTGATAGTTTGGGGACCTGATCGTTCCACAGCTATTCTCCGCATGAAAAGAGCATTAAGGGAGTGTGCCATTACAGGATTGCCCACAACTATTGGATTTCACCAAAAAATTATGGAAAATCCCAATTTTATCAAGGGACAAATTTATACTAATTTCGTGCAGGAACACATGAAGTGATACCATTTTGGATTTTAGATTTTGGATTTTGGATTACATAGCACTAGGTTTTCGGGTTAGGACATTTTTCTGTTACCTGTTGCTCTGAAGCAGCATGGAGAAAAGGTTAAAGGATGGGATTTTTCATCTTAGTCACCCACCTTTAAGCAAAACATGATGCCCTAACCCATATACTTAGCTGCTATATAAGCCTGATACAGTAGTAGTTGCCAAAATCTATCTGTTGCATGCAATCTTTATCTTTACCAATGGATGGTTTATTCTCCAAAGTGGTATAACTACTGTTTATGAATGTAAGCGAGCGAACATGGTCAGCAGTCCTTGCTGACCCAGAATAATTTCCCGCAGCAGGCTAAAAATACCTACCCAAATCACCGGGGTAATATCTACGCCGCCAATAGGTGGTACTAATTTACGCAATGGAATTAAAAAAGGTTCAGTTGGCCAAGCAACAAGATTGAAGGGTAAGCGGTTCAGGTCTATTTGGGGATACCAAGTCAACACTATACGCAAAATAAATAACAGAGTCATCAGTGCCAACAATGGACCAAGAGTCCAAGTAGCAATATCAATAGCAGTCATGGGGTTGAACCTTATTCACACAATCACAACTATGGTCAGTTAAGCAAAAAAAATTAAGCTTTGTAAAGCCTAATATTTCCCATTTTAACTTTACATCACTCCCTCACTCCATAACTCCATCACTCCATCACTCCTCCACTCCTCCACCTCCCCTCCTTCCCAAGGATGTAATAGACAATTAGAATTGAGATGGAGTATGTAACAAAAGGTTGAGTTGTATGACACCTTCTTTAGCAAATTTTTTTTGGAGCTTACTTTTGGGTGCGGTGATAGTTGTCATCCCCATAACACTGGCATTGATTTTTATTAGCCAAAACGATAAGATCCAGCGTTCATAAAAATTAACAGTGGGATAAGCGTTCAGCGTCAACCTTCCAGTTGATCGTGATCT
>JAAUYD010293358.1_pt1 | contig 12130 bp, 10 predicted proteins | sample 7278101 | NCBI WGS metagenome assembly JAAUYD01 (sample SAMN14350128, study PRJNA611818) | marine sediment metagenome | isolation source: surface marine sediment (0.6m) | place: French Polynesia: Moorea | collected 2018-08 | reverse complement strand
GCTCGAGCAGCGGCTCGAGCCCGACGCTCGCCATGCCGTTGCCGCAGTCGATCGCGACCTTGAGCGCGGGCCGGTGCCGACCCACCGAGAGCACGTGATCGACGTATCCGGCGCGCACGTCGACGGGCTCGACCGAGCCGAGCCGCTCCGCCGGCGCCGCATGCCGAAGCTCGGCCACGAGCGCTTCGATGTCCTTCAGGCCCGTGGCCTCTCCGATCGGGATCGCCTTCTCGCGACACAGCTTGAAGCCGTTGTACTGCCCGGGATTGTGCGAGGCGGTCACCATGACGCCGCCGCCGAGGCCCCGGTCGTTGACCGCGAAGTACATCATCGGCGTGCTCACGAGGCCGAGGTCGACGACGTCGACGCCCTCCTCGGTGATCCCTCGCACGAGCGCGTCGCGCAGCTCGGGCGAGTGCGTGCGTGCATCGCGGCCCACCGCGAGCCTGGCCGCGCCGATGAACCGCGCCGCGGCGCGGCCGATGCCGTACGCGAGCTCGGCGTTCAGCTGGTCGGGAACCGTTCCACGGATGTCGTATGCCTTGAAGACCGCCACGAAGACTCCATGCGCAGCGCGCCGCTGCGGCGCCCGCGCTCGCTCGACGTACGTTCCACGGGCCCTGGATGCCGGACGCGGCCGCCCAGCTTGACCCGCCCCACCAGCCAAGGCACCCTACTCATCGCCTCGAGCGAGGCAATCGTGCCGATTTCGGCCACGCAACGGCCGCCGACGGGATCGGCCCGAATCCAGCCTGGAAGCGTCGGAAGACTCCGAGCGATCCAGAAGTAGAGAGTGAGGATCGACGATGTTCGGCATGGGTCCCTGGGAGCTGGGAATCATCCTCGCGATCGTCGTCGTGCTCTTCGGGGCCCGCAGACTACCCGAGATCGGCTCGGGCGTCGGCAAGGCGATCAAGAACTTCAAGGGCGCGATGTCCGGTGAGGACGAGATCGACGTGACGCCCGAGAAGGAGAAGCTCGCCGAGGGCGAGACCGAGTCGAAGTAGCCGCCACGAAGCGAGCGCGCCCGTCGCGGGCAGCGCGCCATTCCCCGCGCACCCGCTCCCCGAGCCACCTGGCCCGGGTCGAGCCTTTCGCTGCTAGAGGTCCTGGAGCCCCATCCCGGCGTCTTCGCCGTAGGGGTCGTCGTAGCCGGGCGCTGCGGGCGGCGCGCCGGTGTCGGGCGCGACGCGCGTCGGCGACGGAGCCGATGCGGCCTCCTCGACTGCCCGCCCGGTCTCCGACTCGAGCGGATCGAGCACGAGCTCCATCGCGCCTTCACCCTCTTCCGAGGCGACCTCTTCGACCTCGAGCGCCTGTGCCTCGGGCCGGGGCTCGGGCAGCGAGAGCTGGCCCGACTCGGCGAGCCGCGCCTCGAAGCGCAGCCCCGAAGCGGGCGCATCGAAGATCAGCACCTGGAAGGGCAGCAGGCCGCCGGAAGGGATCGAGGCCGACTGCAGCTGCGCGGCGGCCTGGGCACGCACCCGGGTCAGCACCTCGGCCGGCAGCTCGCGGAGCTGCCGCTCCGAGAGCGCGACACCCGCCGAGACGGAGGGCAGACCGAGCGGCGCGCCCATCCGGTCGAGCAGCGCGATCTCGAGCGCACCGGGGATCACCACCGGTCTCGGCGCGGGGTTGCGCAGCCCACCGCTCACGACGAGCAGGCGCCCGGCGCGTGCCGTGTCGACCCACTGCGCGCGCATGTCGACGGCCTCGAGCGGACCGACCTGCGTCACGCGCTCACCGGCGACGAACGACTCGGCCGTCGTCCAGAGACCGCTCACCACGCCGAGCGTGAAGCCCACGATCACCACCGTCCAGCCGACGATACGACCGGCGCTCTCGAGCAGCAGCGCGACACGGCCCTTCTCCGCGACGTCGGCCACCGGCCCGGGGCTCCAGTCGTCGGCCAGATCCTCGGCCGCCGACGAGGTGCCCGAGAGCTGGCCGATGCGGCCGAGCGCCACCTTCTGCGGCGATGGGGCCTGCGTCTCCGGCGGTGCGGCGCCATCGAAGAAATCCCACTTCTCGGGGTCGCCGAGGTCGTCGGCCTGCCCCTCGCCCGCGTACGTGGCCGACGCCTCGGCCGCCTGGGCGCGGAGCTCGTCCGCGGTCTCGTCGGCCTGGGGCGCGCCGATCGCGTCGATCGGGTCGTCGTCCATCAGCGAGGAGAAGTCGTCGACGCTCCCGAACGCAGAGGCCTCGCCGTCGCTGGCAGGGGCATCGGCCGCACTGCCGGTCTCGACGCCGAGACCCGCGTCGATGTCGAGCCCCGCGTCGGCCTGAAGACCGGGCGGCGTGTCTGCGGCCGCATCCGCCACCGGGGCAGCCGCGGCCGGCTCGGGCGCCGGGGCGGGATCGGGGGGGCTCGCCTCGGCGGCGGCGTCCGTCGCGAGGTCGAGGCCCGAGGGCGCGTCGCGATCGAAGCCCGTATCGAAGAGCTCGCCGCCGTCGCTCCCGCGATCGTCGTCGGTCGACGGGATGTCCTGGTTGAACTCCCACTCGGCCGCATCCTCGTTGTTGATCTCGCTGCGCGGCGCGGCGGTCGCCGATGCACCCGGATCGCCGAGGTCGGCGGTCGGCGCGGGCGGCGGCGCCGCCTCGTTCGTCACCGCCTCCTGCACGACCTCGTCGACCGCCTCGCTCGCGCTCACCGAGGGATGCGCGAGGTGGAAGGCGTGCTTGCAGCGCGAGCACCGCACGCGGATCCCCTTCTTCGGGATGCGCGACTCGTCGAGCTGGAAGCTGGTATCGCATTCGGGACAGGTGACGATCACGGGTCGAGCTCTCCGGGCGTCTCGGCGACGCACGATCGGGAACGGCGCTGTGCTAGCGTCGCGCGCGCGCAGGCACACGCGATCTCGTGGACGTTTCGGATTTCGCCCGGCCCCGCTTGAGAATGGCCCGACTGGTTGCACCCGGGGTCGCCGCCCGGCCCGAGGCCGAGGCCGAACGGGCTTCGGCGCCAGGAGGGCGCCGAGAGGGCGGCAAGGCGGCAGGACGGCCGGGGCGAGCCGCGCGAACGACACTCGCTCGGCCCGGGGCCGAGCGGCGCTGCGCGCCGGTCGATCCCGCATTCACTGCTTTCGGACGCATTCCGATGTCGCTGCAACGTTCCGGGCTCGCCGATCGCCGCCTCGTCTTCGTCACCGGCAAGGGCGGCACCGGCAAGACCACCGTCGCGACGGCGCTCGCCCTCGGCCTCGCCGAGCGCGGGCAACGGGTGCTGCTCGCCGAGCTCGGCCGCGAGGCCCAGGCCCCGCGCATGCTCGCGGCGCAGCCGGCCGTGGTCGGGCCCCGCCCGGTACCGCTCGCCGAGGGCCTGCACGGCATCCGCATCGACCCCTTCGCCGCGCTCGCCGAGTACCTCGAGCTGCAGGGGATCGCCGGCTCGCTGCTCGCGCGCGGCCTGCGCCAGCGCGGCCTGCACGATCTGCTCGTGGGCACCCCGGGATGGCGCGAGCTGATCACGCTCGGGAAGCTCTGGTACATGGCCGGCGGCGACGCGCCGGACGATCCCGCGCTGCGCGACTACGACCGCATCGTGGTCGATGCGCCGGCGACGGGGCACGGCCTGACGCTGCTCGACGTGCCCCGCGTCGTGCAGTCGGCGGTGCGCACCGGGCCCCTCGCCCACAACGCCGGCCGCGTCGAGGCGATGCTGCTCGATCCGCGGCAGACCGTGCTGCTGCCGGTCTGCTGGCCCGAGGCGCTGCCCGTCCACGAGACGGTCGAGCTCGTCGAGCGCATCGAGCGCTCGGTGGGCATCCACGTCGATCGGGTCGTCGTGAATGGGGTCGCCACGCCGAGCCCGGTCGACCGCTGGCCCGATCTTCCGACCGTACTCGACCGACTCGAGCCCACCCCCGAGTGTGCGCCGGCCCCGAGCACCCTGGCCGCGTGCGTGCGCTGGGCGCGCGATCGCTCGGCTTCGCATCGCGAGGCCCTCGACGAGCTCGACACCCGCCTCGAGCGACCGCACGTCGCCCTGCCCCACTGGCCCGACGCCGCCGGCCCGGGCGACGCGCCCGATCTCGACCGCCTGCGCGCCTTCGCCACGCAGCTGCTGGAGCCGACGCGATGATGGCAGCCTCGCTCGAGTCGCTGCTCGACACGCGGCGCATCATCGTCTGCGTGGGCACCGGGGGCGTGGGCAAGACGACGGTCTCGTCGGCCATCGCGATCGCCGCGGCCCAGCGCGGACGCCGCGCGCTCGTGCTCACGATCGATCCGGCCAGGCGGCTGGCCGACGCCCTGGGCCTCGACGCGCTCGGCGCCGAGCCCGAGCGGCTGGCGCCCGAGCGGGAGCGCGCCTACGGGATCGAGGGCGAAGGCGCCCTCTCGGCGATGATGCTCGACATGAAGGGCACGTTCGATCAGCTGATCGAGCGTCTCTGCCCCGATCTCGAGACGCGCCGGCGGATCCTCGAGAACCCGCTCTACCAGCACATCACCGATGCACTCGCAGGCAGCGTCGAGTACGCGGCGATGGAGAAGGTGCACGAGCTCGCCCAGAGCGACGCCTTCGACCTGATCGTCGTCGACACGCCACCGGCGCAGCATGCGCTCGACTTCCTCGACGCACCCGAGCGGCTCGTGACCCTGCTCGACAGCTCGATCGTGCGGCTGCTCGTGCAGCCGGCGTTCTCGGCGGGTCGCCTGGGGCTGCGCTTCTTCTCGAACGCGGCCGAGCGCACCCTCGGCCTCGTCGCCCGACTCTCGGGCGTGTCGCTCCTGAAGGAGATCTCGGAGCTGCTGCTCTCGATCGACTCGCTCTCCGAGGGGTTCAAGGATCGCGCCCGCGCCGTACAGGCCCTCCTGCGCAGCTCGGGCACGGCGTTCCTCCTCGTCGCGAGCCCCTCGCCGGCGACCGCCTCGCAGGCCTTCGAGCTGATCGCGGGGCTCGAGCGCTCGGGCATCGATCTCGCCGGCATCGTGGTGAATCGCGTGCACGGGCCGCCGGGTGCGCAGACGGCGGGCGGCGCAGCGACGGCCGGCCTCGACGCGGGCATCGACGTCGAGGCCGGGGCGGCCGCGCTCGCCGAGCGGCTGCGCGAGAGCGGCGTCGAAGAGGCCGAAGCCGCGGCGCGCGCGGCGCTCCTCGTGACCAGGGAGTACGCTGTGCAGATGGAGGCGGATCGACGACAGACGGAGGCGATCCGGCGCGCATCCACCGCGGGCGATCACGCCGTGACGAGCCTGCCCGCGGTGGTCGAGCGCGGCGACGAGGCAGCGGCCCTGCGCACGCTCGCTACCGCGCTCGTCGCACCCGTCGGGGGGAGTGCGTGATGGCAACCGATCGAGACACCGCCGACGAGGCGCGACCGCAGAGCGTCGAGGAGGCGCTCGGGCTCGCGCTGCGACACTCACGCAACGCGCTCGCCGAGGCGATCCTGGCGGGCCGCGCGCTGCTCGACGCGGCCTCGCTGGGCCTGACCGGCCGCCCCGTCACGAGCACGGGCGCGCAGGCCGCGCAGAGCGAGCCGGTGCGCGCGCTGGCGCGGGCCATCGAGGGGCTCGAGACGCTGGCGGCGCGGCTGCGCGCCGATGACCCCGAGGCGACGCGGCGGCTCGTCGACGCGCTGCTCGCGGCGCTCGACACCGAGATCGTGCGCTGGGAAGGTCGCGCGCACAGCGACCCCGACGCGCGGGCGGTGCTGCGCGCCTTCCTCGGCCTGCGCGAGCTGCTTTGGGAGCTCGGCCTGCGCCCGCGCCCCGCCGGCGCCGAGGCGCCGACCGAGACGCGGAAGAAGGCCGGGAAGAAGGCGGAGACGGCCGAGCCCGACGCGAAGAGCGAGGAGAGCGAGCCCGCGGGCACGTCGCGAAGGCGGGCGAGGCGACCTCGCAGCGAGCCGGCCCGGGCGCAGTCCGCCGCGAGCCCGCCCCGACGCCGGCAGCGCGTGCAGCGGGTCGACGTCGAGAGCTGAGCCGGGCCCGAGCGCCGGGCCCATCCACTCGGTCCAGTCGGCATCCGCGCGGGCCCGGCGATGCACCCGGCGGGCCGCCCGCACCGGGGCTACGCCCCGTCGAGCGCGCGTGCTAGGTTGCGCGCCGTTCGCTCCGGTCATGCCTCCGGCGCGAGCAGCGATCCGCTCGGGTCATCCCGTCCCACGCAGCGCATCGCAGAGAGCGCGACCATGGCGATCCTGATCAAGCGCTACGCGAACCGCAAGCTCTACAACACGGCGACCAGCCGCTACATCACGCTGAAGGGCATCGCCGAGCTGCTCGACGCGGGCGAAGAGGTGCAGGTCGTCGACAACGAGACCGGCGAGGACATCACGTCCGTCGCGTTGTCGCAGATCCTCGTGGACAGCGAGCGCTCGAACAAGCAGCCCTCCGACACCCTGCTCTCGCAGATCCTCGGCCGCGGTGGCGACGTGCTCTACGGCGCGCTCAAGCGCGGCGTCGACGACGCAGCCGAGGGCATCGACGAGGTGCGCGACCGCGTGCGCAAGGCGATGTCGCGCGAGGGCGGCATCGACGGCCCGTTCGGCGACTGGCTCGGCGGTAGCCGGGCCGACTTCGAGAAGATGCTGCAGTCGTCGATGGAGCGCGTGTTCAAGGTGCTCGACCTGCCGCGGCGCTCCGACCTCGAGTCGCTCAACCGCAACCTCGAGCGTGTGGCCGACGCGGTCGAGAAGCTCGAGCAGGTCTACGGCGAGCAGCGCCGGCGCGCGAACGGCGGCGACGCCGCGGCGAGTGGCGGCGAGGCCGCGGCGAGCGGCGGTGAAGCCGCGGCGAGCGGACCGAGCGAGCACCCCGAGTAGCTTCGCTCGAGCGCCTGCCTCAGCCCCAGACCGAGCCGCGCAGGCGCAGCCCTTCGTCGACGAGCTCCTGGATGTGCTCGCGCACCGATTCGTTGAGCCGCGAGAGCAGGAGCGGATCGCGACGATCGCCGCCCTCCTCGAGGTTCGTCGGCTCGCCGAAGTTCACGACCCACTTCGTCGGCAGGGGCAGCGCACCGAGCGGCCCCGCGAGCGGGAACGTCGGTGTGACCGGCAGGAAGGGCAGACCGAAGAGCCGCGCGGGCAGGCGCGACTTGAACAGGATCGGGTGCGCCTCCTCGGGCCCGACGAGCCCGACCGGCACCAGGGGCACGCCGTTCTCGATCGCCGCGCGCACCGCGCCGCCGCGCCCGAAGCGCTGCATCTGGTAGCGGAGCCGGAACACCTTGGCGGCGCCCTTCTCGCCTTCGGGAAAGGCGATCACCGAGTGGCCGCTGCGCAGCAGCCCGTCCGCGTTCTCGCGACACGCGCGCAGCCCGCCCCAGCGCGCGAGCGCCGGCTGCACGAAGGGCAGCGTGATCAGCCAGTCGGCCACGAGGAAGCGCGGTCGCCGGAACCCCGCCCGCTCGAGCAGCCGCGTCAGCACGATGCCGTCGTAGGGGAGCAGGCCGGAGCGGTTGGCGACGAAGAGACAGGGCTCGCCCCGAGGCACGTGCTCGAGGCCGTGCACGTCGACGCGCCAGTAGCGATCGATGAGGAAGTCGACGAGCGGGTCGAGCGCCGCGACGGCGTCGGGCTCGAAGCCGTACTCGTCGACCTCGCCGCTCTGCTCGCTGATCCCGAACGTCTGCGCGCGGCGGCGCAGCTCGTCGAAGAGCGCGAGCGGATCGAAGCCTTCGGGCGCCGAGAGCCCGGCGCGCGCCTCTTCGGGATGCAGGCGCGTGCGGATCTCGACGCGGAGCTCGTCGAGCGCCTCCTTCAGCGCCTCGATCGACTCGCGCTCGGCGACCTCGAGCGGATCGAGCGACTCGGGATCGCTGATCGGCAGGCGGACCACGTTGGAGGCCGTCGCCGCCGACGTGCCGGCCTCCGCCACCTCGTCGCGCTCGTCGCGATCGCTCATGCGCACCCCCTCGCCCGGTCGATGGCCGGCCTCATGCGCTCCACTCCACCCCGTCGATGGCGGGCCTCATGCGCTCCACTCCACCCGGTCGATGGCGGGCCTCATGCGTACTGCCTCATCCGCGTCGCGCCGGTGAACGAGACCCAGGCCTCGCGCGTCGTGTAGGTCGGCAGGCCGAACTCGTCCCAGCCGCGCCGACCGTCGGCGACCCACAGGTATCGCAGGTAGTCGAAGAAGCCCGAGGGCCCGTCGCCGCGCATGCCGCGGCTCGGATAGTCGGCGAGGCGATAGAGCAGGCCGGGCGGCAGCTGCAGCCGCCGCTTGCCGCCGAGCGCGAGGATCGTCGAGAGCGGTAGCACCCCGGGCCCGACGACGTTGTACACACCGTGCGCATCGCCGAGCGCAGCGCGCTCGAACACGTCGAGCAGGTCGTCCTCATGGATGAACTGCATCAGCGGATCGCCGCCGAGCACGACCGGCACGACCTGGCTCTCGAAGTACTGCACGACGTGGTCGCGATACGAAGGCCCCATCACCCAGCAGTGGCGCAGCACGCAGACGCGCTCTTCACCGTGCTCGCGCGCGAAGGCCGCGAGCATCTCCTCCACCTCGCGGCGGTTCTCGACCGAGTGGGCCTCGGGATGGCCGCGCAGCGGCGCGCTCTCGAGCAGGTAGTTGGGATTGTCGGGCGCGGGCCCGTAGACCATCGTCGACGACTGCACGATCAGCCGCGGCACCTCGGCGGCGGCCACCGCGTTCAGCAGATGATGCGTACCCACGGCCTCGAGATCGTGGCTGGCCTCGACGTCGGGCTTGGGCGACTGCTCGAACGCCAGGTGCACGACGACGTCGACACCCTCGGCCCGAAGCACTTCGGCGAGCTCGGCGTCGGCCGTGGGATGGGTGAGGTCGATCTGGTGGAACGCGATGCGGCCTGCGAGGCGCAGGGGCCGCTCGACGTCGAGACCCACGATGCGCGGGGGCTCGGCGCGCGCGAGCAGCCGCTCGGCGAGCGACTCGCCCAGGAACGTATCGAGCCCGGTCAGCGCGACACAGCGCGGTGATGCCATCGGCGGCCTCCGGTCGGCGCGCGGGCGCCCTCCCGAGACCCATGATCGCAGTAAACGACGCGCTTCGCAGCACGCGGGTATCATTCGCGCCATGCCCCCGACCGAATCCGAAGCCCGGCTCCTCGTCATCGAAGACCCCACGTTCCTCGAGCATCGCGGGCCCGAAGGACACCCCGAGCGTCCGGCCCGGCTCGAGGCCGTCGGGCAGGCGATCGCCGGCTTCGAGGATCGGCTCGCGCGGCTCGCGCCACGCGCCGCGCACGACGACGAGCTGCTCGCGATCCACGACCTGCAGCATCTGCGCCGCATCGACGCCGCGGTCGCGCAGGCGCCCGCCCGACTCGACGCCGACACGTTCGTGAGCGCGCGCAGCGCCGAGGTGGCGAGGCTCGCCGCCGGCTCGGCCGTCGACCTCGCCCTCGCCTCGAGCCGGGAGGGCGCCGCTGTCGGCATCGCGGCGGTCCGCCCGCCGGGTCATCACGCCGAGGGCGACCACGCGATGGGGTTCTGTCTGTTCAACAACGTCGCCATTGCGGCGCGCGCGCTGCAGAAGACGGCCGGCCTCGAGAAGATCCTGATCCTCGACTGGGACGTGCACCACGGCAACGGCACGCAGCACTCGTTCGAGGACGATCCGAGCGTCCTCTACTTCTCGACGCACCAGTTCCCCTACTACCCGGGCACCGGCGACTTCCGCGAGGCGGGCCACGGCCGGGGCGAAGGCCTCACGGTGAACGTGCCGATGCCGGCCGGCTGCGGCGACGCCGAGTACATCGGCGTGATGCAGCGGGTGCTCGTACCGGTGGCGCGCTCGTTCGCGCCCGACATGATCCTGGTCTCGTGCGGCTTCGACGCCCACGCCGACGACCCGCTCGCGTCGATGGACGTCACCGCCGCCGGCTACTTCGAGATGACGCGCATCGTGCGCGCGCTCGCCGACGAGCTCTGCGGCGGGCGGCTCTGCTTCGTGCTCGAGGGCGGCTACGCGCTGACCGGGCTCGCGTCGGGCACGACCGCGACCCTGCGCGCGGTCACGGCCGCCGATCCGGGCCCCGCACTGCCGCCGGTCGAGCTCGAGCCGGGCAGCGTGCTGAGGGGCATCGTCGATCGCGTCGCCGCCGTGCATGCAGCGACGCACCCGGGCATCGGCGCGACCTGATCGGGGCCACTCCCCCACGTCCCATCCACGGCATCACACACGAACGTGAAGCGACGTGGGATCGCGCCCCACCGCATGGGCCCGCGCACCACCGTCCTGCCCACGTCGCACCGCACGCACTTCGAGACATCGTTCGTTTTCGAGTGAAGACGCCAGAGCCCGTCTCGCGGCCTTCCACGGCCGTTCCACGTCATCGCCACATGTTCTGCACAACGTCGTTCTATGAATCGCAGCCGTGCATCGGCACGGCCAGTCGCGCTCGATTGCGACAATGCCGCGAGCGACTTGATTCGTTCTGCAGTTTTTTGAGGGCGCGTGGCAAAAAGTGGTATGCGAGACTATGCAAGTGGGATGAAGTGGTATAGGGTGGGATCGCTGTCGGACGGAAGCCCACCGAAGCCGATCGGGCACCACGACAGCAGGGGGCGAGCCGAGCGGACCAAGGGGTCACCGGCGGCTCGAAAGAGGTTGGGGTCAGCTCGACACAGTGCGGAGTGAGCGGCCGGCGAGACGGAGCGAGAGAGCGACATGTTCCGTGGCCGACACCAGCACTCGATCGACGCAAAGGGACGCATGAGCATCCCGTCGGGGTTCCGAGTGGAAATCCAGGAACGCAGCAAGAACGCCCCGATCCTCACCAACTACCAGGATCACCTGGCGCTCCACCCCGCCGACCAGTGGGAGAAGGTGGAGACCGAGCTCCTCGAGATGCGTGACCTGCGGCCGGAGGTCCAGAACTACCGCCGCTTCATCGTCTCGGGCGCCGTGGAGTGCCCCATCGACAGTCAGGGCCGCATCCTCATCCCGGCCTATCTCCGGGAGCATGCGGGACTCAAGAAGAAGGCGACGGTCGCCGGCGTCCTCGATCGGATCGAGATCTGGGAGCCGACCCGCTTCGCCGAGAACCATCAGCTCACGCTGCACCGGCTGCCGGAGATCCAGCTGTCGGTGGATCAGGCCCACGAGCAGAAGGCTTAGGGCCGAGGGTTAATGGGGGGGACTGGAGGCTTGGCCTCCAGCAGAGAGGTTGGGGTGTCCTCGGGACGCCTGGTGTGGTCTCGGGGTGGTTACTGGGGGGTACGCCCCGGGATCCTGAGTTCCGAGGCACCCCATCCTCTCCCTGTCTTCCCCTCCCGACCTGACCCCGCCCCCGGCCCCGTCTCGACGGGCACTCGGGAGGCGCCCGGCACCGTGACCGGCCCGTTCGAACACACTCCGGTCCTCCTCGAAGAGAGCCTCCACTACCTCGCGCTCGCGCCGGGCATGGTCGTCGTCGACGGCACCCTGGGCGGCGGCGGGCACAGCGAGGCGATCCTCGAGCGCACCGCGCCCGACGGGCGCGTCGTCGGCCTCGACGTCGACGACGACGCGCTGGCCGCGGCGAGCGCGCGCCTCGAGCCGGCGGGCGCCCGCTTCGAGTGCGTGAAGTCGTCGTTCCGGCATCTCGACGACGTCGTGCAGCGCCTCGGGCTCGAGCGCGTCGACGCGGTGCTGCTCGATCTCGGCGTCTCCTCCCATCAGCTCGACGTCGCGGCGCGCGGCTTTCGCTTCGCGCGCAGCTCGGCCGACGAGACGCCGCTCGACATGCGCATGGATCCCGCCTCCGACGCCGAGACCGCGGCCGAGCTGCTGCGCCGCGCGAGCGCGGACGAGCTGCACCGGCTCTTCGAGCGCTACGGCGAGCTGCCCGGCTCGAAGCGCCTGGCGCGCGCCATCGTCGAGCGGCGGCAGGCCACGCCGCTGCGCACGAGCGCCGACCTGCTGCAGGTGATCGAGGAGACGCGCATCGGCGGCGGTCGCAAGCACGACCCCGCGACGCTGGTCTTCCAGGCGCTGCGCATCGCGGTGAACGACGAGCTCGCGGCCCTCGAAGAGGGCATCGACGCCGCGCTCGCCGTGCTTCGCCCCGGTGGCCGGCTCGTGATCCTCTCCTACCACTCGCTCGAAGATCGCATCGTCAAGCACCGGTTCCGCGCCGAGGCGAAGGGCTGCACATGCCCGCCCCGACAGCCGGTCTGCACCTGCGGCCGCACGCCGCGCGTGCGCCTCG
>JAAUYD010251057.1_pt1 | contig 12130 bp, 10 predicted proteins | sample 7278101 | NCBI WGS metagenome assembly JAAUYD01 (sample SAMN14350128, study PRJNA611818) | marine sediment metagenome | isolation source: surface marine sediment (0.6m) | place: French Polynesia: Moorea | collected 2018-08 | reverse complement strand
CCGCACGCGTTGCCAGCGATTCGGATCACTGGCGTCGATCAGGTGCAGGATGAGGTCAGCCTCGCGCGCTTCCTGCAGTGTCGAGCGGAATGCTGCAATCAGCTCGTGCGGCAGGTCGCGCACGAAACCGACCGTGTCCGCCAGGACAACGTGCTCACCCTCGGGCAGATCAAGACGCCGCACAGTCGGGTCGAGAGTGGCGAACAGCTGGTCCTCGACGTAGACACCGGCGTCCGTCAACGCATTGAACAGCGTCGACTTGCCCGCGTTCGTATAGCCCACGAGCGCCACGGTCGGGATTTCCGCACGCATGCGTGTGCGCCGATTGATCGTGCGCCGCGTGTCGACGTGATCCAACCGCTCCGTGAGCTGCCGGATGCGCTTGCCGACCAGGCGGCGGTCCGTTTCGAGCTGGGTTTCGCCCGGACCCCGCAGGCCAATACCGCCTTTCTGGCGTTCGAGGTGCGTCCAGCCGCGCACGAGGCGCGTCGACAGGTGCTTGAGCTGCGCGAGTTCGACCTGCAGCTTGCCTTCGAAACTCCTTGCACGCTGCGCGAATATGTCGAGGATCAGGCCGGCACGATCGAGCACGCGGCAGCGCAATTCCTTCTCGAGATTGCGCTCCTGGCTCGGGCTGAGCGCGGCCGACGAGATAACGAGCTCGGCGTCGTTATCCGCGATTAGTTTGCGCAGCTCGTCCAGCTTGCCCTTGCCGATGAAATACCGCGGCTCGGGCTTGCGACGCGAGGAAACCAGCTCCGCCGTGATCACTGCACCCGCAGATCGGGCCAGCTCGGCGAACTCCTCGCGTTCAGACTCTTCAGGTAATCCGTCAGGACTCGCGTGGACAAGCACTGCGCGCTCGCCACTTTGCGGCCGTTCAAACAATCACGACCTCCTGCGGGGATGAGAACTTAGTCGTCACTGTCTCCCGCGTCGTCATCCGGCAATGGCAGGCGCACATTGCGAGACGGCACGACTGTCGAAATAGCGTGTTTATAGACCATCTGGTTCACGCTGTTCTTCAACAGAACCACGAACTGGTCAAACGAATCGACCTGTCCCTGTAACTTGATCCCGTTTACGAGATAGATCGAAACCGGGACCTTTTCTTTGCGAAGTATGTTCAGGAACGGGTCTTGCAGGGTCTGCCCTTTAGCCATCTTGGGTCTCCTTATTCTTATTAAATTCTTTGAAAACCGCCTCCCGGTGGCGCGGGTGCCCTTCGGCGGCTTCCAGCCTAAGCGTAGAAAAAGTCTATCACAGCGATTGCGCCAGAGAAGCCGATATAGCGTCGATCGCGCCGGCTTCAAGGGGGTCAACCAGGAAAATGTCGTCCTCGGACCGCAGCCACGTGATTTGCCGCTTCGCGAGCTGCCGCGTCGCAAACAGGGCACGGTCACGGGCCTCCTCGAGCGAAATCTCGCCATCGAGGTATTGCCAGAGCTGGCGATAGCCTACAGACCGCATGGCAGGACAGTCCGCGGTGAGGCCCGGACGAGCGTGCAACTGCCTCATTTCGTCAAGAAATCCGCCATCCAGCATCTGGTCAAGACGCCGCTCGATGCGTTCATGCAGCGCGCCGCGCGGTTCGATCATGAGACCGACCTTGAGCCAGCGAATGTCGTCACGAAGCGGCGCCGAATCGCGCTGCCAGTCCGATAGCGGGCGACCGCTGGCACGATAGACCTCCAGCGCGCGCTGAATCCGCTGGCGATCGTTGGGTTCGATTCGCGCCGCCGCCTCGGCATCCACCTCACTTAGCGCGGCGTGCATGGCGGGCCAGCCCTGCTCGTCGGCCTCGGCATCGATTTCCCGGCGCAGCCCATCGTCAGCGCCGGGCAATTCCGCGATGCCTTTGGTCAGCGCCCGGAAGTACATCATCGTGCCGCCAACGAGCAGCGGGATACGTCCGGCGGCAAAGATCTTGTCCATTTCACGACTCGCGTCGCGTACGAATTCACCCGCGGAGTAGCTGTCTTCGGGATCGAGGAAGTCAATGAGCTTATGCGGTGCGCGCGCCCGAGTCTCTGCATCGGGCTTGGCTGTACCGATGTCCATGCCACGATAGACAAGGGCTGAGTCGACACTGATGAGATCGCACGGAAAGCGCTTGCGCAGACTGATGGCGAAGTCGGTCTTGCCCGACGCCGTCGGGCCCATGAGCAGAATGGCCGTATGGCGCATTTCAATCAGCGGCCGCGGAGGAACAGTCGATCGAGCTCGGACATCGTGATCGTGGTCCACGTAGGCCGACCGTGATTGCACTGGTCTGCGCGTTCGGTCGACTCCATCTCTCGCAGCAGCGCATTCATTTCATCAATGGACAACAACCGATTGGCGCGTACCGAGTGGTGGCACGCCATCGTGGCCAGGAACTCATCGCTCGCGTCCTCAACACGATTGCTGCGTCCCGACTCAGCGAGATCGGACAAGACGTCGCGCAACAGAGACTCGACATCGGCATTCCTGAGCAATGCAGGTACTTCCCTCACCGTTACCGCTGACGGACCCGAGCGATCGACGACCAGGCCGAACGCCTCCAGTGCGTCGCTCGACTGCTCAACCAGGTCCGCCTCGTTCTCTGCGACGGCCAGCGTCTCCGGTACGAGCAACGGCTGCCGCACGAGGTTGCGATCATCGAAGCTCGTCTTGAGCTTCTCGTAGGTGATGCGTTCATGTGCTGCGTGCATATCGACGATTACGAGACCATCCCTGTTTTCGGCGAGGATGTAGACACCGGCGAGTTGCGCAATGGCAAAACCGAGCGGCGGAACTTCTCTTGCCTCTGCCGGCACGTCGGCGAGCGATGGCGCCGTCGCCATGGTGCGATACGTCGCCAGCGTTTCCCGAATTGCTGAAGGCGCCGGACTGCTCGGCAGCGGCATCGCGCCCTGATTGAAGACGCGCTCGCGCGTCATCGGGATCGGTGTGACATCGTGTCCGCCGGGCCTGGTATCGCCGAGCGCCACTTCGACGGTCTGCGACACGACACCGTGGACGCGCCGCCCATCGCGGAAACGGACTTCGTGCTTGGCAGGATGTGCATTTGCATCGACGCCCGCCGGATCCATCGTAAGGTTCAGAACGTAAGCCGGGTAACGGCCATGGAACAGCACGTCACGGTATGCGTGCCGCACGGCGTGCGCCAGCGTCTTGTCCGTCACGCTCCGGCCATTGACGAACCAGTACTGCAGATCCGGCTGGCTGCGATTGAACGTCGGCAAGCCAATCCAGCCCGACAGCGCGATGCCCTCAACCTCGCGCTCGACGTATACCGACTGCTCGGCAAAGTTGTCCCCGCAAATGCGCGCTATGCGCTGCCGCTGGGCGTCGACGTTTCGGGCTGCCACCAGCTGCAGGACTGTGCGCTGGTTGTGTGTCAGGCTGAATGCAATCTCGGGCCTGGACAGGGCCAGCCTGCGCACCCATTTTTCAATGTGGCCAAACTCGGTGCGTTCGGTTCGCAGGAAACGACGCCGGGCCGGCGTGTTGTAAAAAAGATCGTGCACCTCAACCGTGGTGCCCTGCGGATGCGCCGCGGGCGCCGCCTTGCTTATGTGGCCGCCATCCGCTTCGACCTGCCACGCCGTATCACCGCCAGTCGCGCGTGAACACAGTGTCAGGCGCGCCACCGAGGCAATACTGGGCAAGGCCTCGCCGCGAAAGCCGAGTGACGCAACAGCTTCGAGGTCATCAAGACTGGAGATCTTCGAGGTTGCATGGCGCGACAGCGCGAGCTCGAGTTCGTCTCGTGATATGCCTTTGCCATCGTCCCGGATGCGGATCAGCTTCTGTCCGCCCGCTACGATGTCGATCTGCACGGTTTGCGCGCCGGCATCGAGGCTGTTCTCAACAAGCTCCTTGACCACGGACGCGGGCCGCTCGACGACCTCGCCGGCGGCGATCTGGTTGATCAGGTGACTGGGCAGCTGCTGGATGGGCATCCGGCAGATTATGCCGGATCAGTAGCCTCCGGCGAAAATCGGGATACTCAGCGTCTGGCCGACCCGGATCCGGTCGTTGGGCAGCTTGTTGGCGCGCCGAATGTCGGCGCTGCTGACATTGTAACGCTCGGCAATTTCGGAAACGGTGTCGCCTCGCGCGACGACATGGCGAACCTGCCGTTCCGGCTTGCGCTTCGCATCCATCGCAATCTGCGTATCCGGTGGTGGATTTTTGTGGAAATAGCCGCGAACCCCGGCAAGGATCGCGGTCGTCAGGCGACTGCGGTATTTGCTGTCGCGGAGTCTCTTTTCCTCGGCGGGGTTGGTCAGGAATCCAGCCTCGACGAGGATTGACGGCATCTCCGCCGACGTCAGAACCGCAAGGCTCTTTTCCTTGACGTTGTCACTGTGCATCTTGGCAACCCGGCCCATCTCGCGCCTGACATAGTCACCCACTTCGAGGCTGGCGCTCATCGCCGCGTTTTTCGACAGGTCGTACAGCGCGTAGGCAACCGCCTCTTCTTTGTCATTGAGAACGACGTCGCCAACCTTAACTTCCTCTTTGCCCGACAGGCGGGACATCGCCTTCCGTGTCTCGCGATTCGCGCGGTCGAGGTTCAGCGCAAATACCGAAGCCCCGGCGGCACGTTTGTCCTTGAACCCATCGGCGTGAACCGAGATAAACAGGTCGGCGTCGTGCTTGTGGGCGAATTCCACGCGAGCCCCGTGACCGACGTATACGTCGGTACTGCGGATCAGCAATGCGCGCATCCCGGGTTCCGCGTTGATCTTGCGGGCGAGTTCCTTGCTCAGCGCAAGTACGACGTCTTTTTCATGAACATAGCGCCCGGACGTACCAGGATCCCGGCCACCGTGCCCGGCATCGATAGCAATAATGACGTCTCGTCCGGGCCGGTAAACCTCGACGGCGCGTTTGACGGGCTCGAGCGAACCTTCGCGCTGCAGGTCGACCACCAGGCGATCGCCGTAAGTCGCATTCGGACCCGCCGTGAAGGTTCGTGAACGCACCGCCGTGTTCAGATCAAGAACGACGCGCAGCTGGCCGTCTGAGCTCAGGCCGCTGCGAATACCCCTTACGAGTCCTGTGCCTTTGGGCATGCCCTCAAAGGCCTTGCCAAGGCGGCTCTGGTTGAGATCGATAACGAGGCGGCTCGGATTACGAAGCGTGAATACGCTGTGTTCGACCGAGTGGCTCAGGTCCAGCACGACGCGCGTCTTGTCGTTCTCCGACCAGATGCGCACGTTTTCGACGGTCGAGCCGGCGAAAACGGTCGTACTCAGGACGAGCAGCAGCGCGCAGGTTGTCAGTCGCAATCGGGCCACAAGCGAGTTCGTTATGCGAAAACCAGAGGATTATGTCGGATGAGTATACGAATCTCTCAGAGAATTCCAAGAGTTTTCATTGAAAAATTATGGAGATACCGGGGTTTCTTAATCTGTGAACTGACTCAGTCTAAGCACAATTCCGTGGCCGCGATCGCTCAATCCAGCGAGCTCCGCCACACGGCCATCACCGTCGTAGCGCAGCGTCAGTGAGAGATCCGCCTGGCTGGTGAGACCCGGCGCGCGATCCGGCCACTCGACGAGGCGGCAGCCGTCATCGAGCTCATTCCAGCCCAGGTAGCGCAGCTCTTCCTCATCAGAAACACGATATAAATCAACGTGATAGATATTTCCGCGGGCGAGGTGGTAGGGCTCAACCAGCGTGTAGGTCGGGCTCGGGACGGCACCATCATGCCCGGCCGCGCGTATCAGGGCGCGAGCAAAGGTCGACTTGCCGGCGCCTAGCTCCCCGCTCAACAGAATCGTCCAGCCCGCAAGGTTGTCCGGGAGTGCGTCGAGGAGTTCGCGGCCGAACTCGATCGTGGCCGTCTCGTCAGGCAGAGAGCGCTTCACCGGTTCAATACTTCGCGCAGCTCCGCAAACAGGTCGGAGGCAATCAGGCCGCGCTCCCCCTGACGGGCCGCACGGTCCCCGGCGCGTGCGTGGACTTCCACTCCAACTGCGGCGGCCAGCGCGGGATCCAGGCCTTGTGCCATCAGGGCGGCGACGATGCCGGTTAACACATCCCCCATCCCCGCCGTGCCCATACCTGGGTTGCCGGATGTGCAAAGCCAGCGCCGCCGCGCCTTTTGCCCCGCAAACACAAGCGTGCCGGCACCTTTCAATACGGCGGCACCGGAATACCTGGCGGCTAATCTCTCGGCGGCTGCAAAACGGTCAGCCTGCACCGCGTCCGTTGTAATCCCGAGGAGGCGACCCGCCTCAGCCGGGTGCGGGGTAATGACACGTTCTTTGTGCTGATTGGGGCTTTGCGCCAGCAGATTCAGTGCGTCCGCGTCCCATACGGAGGGCCTCTGCTCCTCTGAGAGCCGCTCGAACAGGGATCTTGCCCATGCGGACTGGCCAAGCCCGGGACCGAATGCAATGATGTCGGCTCGATCGAGCAGTGGATCGAGATCTGCCGATTCCTCGATCGCGTGCGGCATCAGCTCAGGGCGCGACGCAACGATCTGCGCCGCGTGCGACAGATGAGTCGCAATCGATACCAACCCCGCACCGGTCCGCAATGCCGCCTCGCCGGCAAGCCGCACAGCGCCCGGCATGCCTTCTCCACCGCCAACAATCAGTACATGGCCATGTCGGCCCTTGTGCGATGTGCGGGGGCGCCTGGGCAATGCCTCGTTGAGTGTCGCCTCATCGATGCGGTGAAAGTCCGGTTCGATACCTTCACGATAGCTGTCGGGGATATCCAGGCCGGCGAATCGAATGGCGCCGCAATAATCGGGCGCCTGACCAAGGAACAGTCCGGATTTGAGCCCGACAAACGTCACGGTCAGGTCGGCTTCCACAGCGCAGCCGAGCACCGCGCCGGAATCGCCGTGTATACCCGTCGGAATATCGAGGGCCACTACGGGCGACGGATGGGCGTTGATGGCAGCAACGGCCTCGGCAAAACGACCGCCGACTTCCCGCTCCAGGCCGCTGCCGAGAATACCGTCGAATAACAACTCGGCCTCGCCGTCCAGTTCGCCCTCGAAAGGCACGATCACCCCGCCCTCCGCGGCGAAGTCGGCGCAAGCGGTTGCGGCATCGCCCGTGAGCTTGTCCGGATCGACGAGCGTCAGCACGGAGACGCCGATACCCTCCAGCGCCGCGAGCCGGGCCACGACGTAACCGTCTCCACCATTGTTGCCGGCGCCGCAGATTAACTGCCAGCGCCGCGCCTCGGGAAACGCGGCGACAGCCTCGCGGACAGCCGCTTCACCGGCACGTATCATCAGCGTGTAGCCGGGGACCCCGTGGTCCTCGATCGTCGTCCGATCCGTTTCGCGGACAGCGGCAACCGAGTAGATGTTTGCGGGCAAGTTCTGCATTGCGGCGATTATACTGTTCTGGCCTCGCGGACTGCTTCTTTGAACGTACATTGACGACCAGAACCAACCAATACGGCAATACCGATATGGGCGCGCTCAAGCGCGAGATCACCGGCTGGTGCCGCGAGCTCGGCTTTCAGCAAGCCGGCGTCAGTGACATCGATCTGTCGCAGGCGGAGGCACGCCTCGCCGAATGGCTGGACGCAAGATTTCACGGAACCATGCACTACATGGAACGCCATGGCACGCGGCGCAGCCGCCCCGCAGAACTGGTACCGGGAACCGTGCGCGTAATCTCAGTGCGCATGGATTACCTGGTCGAGGATCAGGACCAGGCGATCGGACTGCTCGATCACGACAGCAGAGCCTACGTATCACGCTACGCGCTGGGCCGCGACTATCACAAGGTGCTGCGGCAGCGCCTGCAGAAGCTCGCCGACCGAATCGAAGCGCGAGTCGGCTCTTTTGGCTACCGCGTCTTCGTCGACAGCGCGCCTGTGCTCGAAAAAGCACTCGCTGAAAAGGCGGGCCTCGGCTGGGTTGGCAAACATACCAATGTCATTAATCGCAACGACGGCTCCTGGTTCTTCCTGGGCGAACTGTATACGGACCTGCCGTTACCAGTCGACGAGGCTGAAGTGTCACACTGCGGTACCTGCACCGCGTGCCTCGACGTATGCCCGACGCAGGCCATCGTCGCACCCTATTCGCTCGACGCACGCCGTTGCATCTCTTACCTCACCATCGAATCGCACGAGCCGATCCCCGTGGAGTTTCGCGCGCCGATGGGTAACCGGATCTACGGGTGCGATGACTGCCAGCTTTTTTGTCCGTGGAACAAGTTCGCTTCGCTCGCGACCGAGCCCGATTTCGCCGTGCGGCATGGCCTGGACCATGTTGAACTCGTCGAATTGTTTGCGTGGACCGAGGCCGAGTTTCTCGAGAAGACCGCGGGCAGCGCGATCCGGCGTATCGGCCATGAACGGTGGTTGCGGAACATAGCGGTCGCGCTGGGTAATGCGAAAACGACACCCGAAGTTGTCGCCGCCCTGAGCGCGCGGCAGCATGGGCAATCCGAGCTGGTCGCAGAGCATGTGGCCTGGGCGCTCGCGCAACACGAAGATGTATTGGAGACAGACAATGTTTGAGGCCCCGAAATCCCCCTACCTGGTTCCTTTTGACGGCTCGTTCCGCGTTGCCGACGCGAGCACATCACCGCAGACAGACGCCAGCCGACACAAAGGGAAACACCGCCGCGAGCGCACCGAGAATCTCAACAAGCTGCAGCGTGTCCTGGCGGCGGGTGACAAGCATGCCGTTCTGCTTGTCTTCCAGGCTATGGATGCGGCAGGCAAGGACAGCACGATTCGCTCCGTCATGCAGGGCGTCGACCCGTCTGGCTGCCAGGTCTACAGCTTCAAGAAACCGTCGAGCCTCGAACTCGATCACGACTTCCTGTGGCGCACTACGTGCCGCCTGCCCGAGCGAGGCCGCATCGGCATTTTCAATCGCAGCCAGTACGAGGAGGTCCTCGTCGTGCGCGTGCACCCGAAGATTCTCGACTATCAGAAACTGCCCGGCGACATCGACATGAGCACGATCTGGGAAGATCGCCTGACTTCAATTCGTCAGCAGGAAGAGCATCTCGCACGTAACGGCACGGTAATCCTGAAGTTCTGGCTGAATGTCTCGAAGGAGGAACAAAAGCGACGCTTCCTGTCTCGTCTCGATGAGGCCGAAAAGAACTGGAAATTCGAACCGAAGGACGTCGTCGAACGCCGCTATTGGGACGATTACATGGCGGCGTACGAGGACGCGCTGAACGGCACCTCGCGACCTTGGGCACCCTGGTACGCGATTCCTGCCGACGACAAACCCTACATGCGCGCCCGCGTTGCGGACATCGTTATCCAGACGCTGCAAAGCATCGGCTTGCGCTATCCGACACCGTCCGCAGAAGACCGCGCAAAATTCGCGGAAGCACGAGAAGAACTCGAAGCCGACAAGACTTGACGCAGTTCACACTGCTCACAGTGTGCGCTGGTCGGCATATCTAACGCCGCATCCGCGCAACAATGCGGTGATGCGTGAACAACTGACGAGCAATTCGGATTACAAACGCTCGCTGCTGGACAGCCTGGAGCTTTTTCGCGGTGTATTCCCCGACGACGTTCAGGACATGTTGCAGCGCTGCGACCGACGCGATCTCGCGGCCGGCGAATTGCTGTTGTCTCCCGGCGCCAAGAACGAGTACGTGTTCATCGTTCTGTCAGGCAGCCTGAACGTACACGTCGGCTCGCCGGACACGCCGATCCTCGCGACGATGGAAACCGGCGAATGCGTTGGCGAAATGTCTATCATTGAGGATCGGGACCCGTCCGCCTACGTCATCGGTGCCGAAGACTCCCATCTTCTCGTCATCCATCAGAGCGTGCTTTGGGGCATGGTCGATGCATCGCATGCATTCGCCAAGAACCTGCTGGTCGTCCTTTCCGAGCGCGTACGCAGCCACAATCGCGTCATTGCCGACAGTTACGGTGAGCTGCGCAAGTTCGAGCGCCACGCAACGACCGATGCATTGACCGATCTCGCCAATCGGCATGCCATGGAGAATTCGTTCCCGCGGGAGATCGAGCGCTGCAACGAGCTGGAGAAGCCCGCCGCCCTGATGATGATCGACGTTGATAACTTCAAGCAGTTCAACGACGTGCTCGGCCATATCGCTGGCGATCGCGCGCTGCGTGCGGTTTCGAATATCCTGCGCACCCAGTTCAGAGACGAGGATCTGCTGGTCCGCTACGGCGGGGATGAGTTTGCCGTACTGCTGCCTGGTGTCAATGGAGAGCAGGCGTTGGCGATCGCTGAGCGCGTTCGGCAGGCCGTGAGTGGCGGTACGGGCAACGGCAATGACTCGCTGATCCAGGTACCCATCAAGATTTCACTGGGGGTCGCAAGCCTGAGACCGCAAGGTACGCTCGACGCACTGATACGCGATGCCGATGCCGCGCTTTATCGCGCCAAGCACGCAGGTCGTGACTGCGTATCGGACTGATCGGCTAGATCGTCACGACGATATTGTCGATCAGGCGTGCCGGTCCGAGCTGCGACGCGGCAAGAACCACCAGCTCATCACAGTCCCGATCAGGTACGCCCAGATTCTCCGCGCGCCTGATCGCCACGTACTCGGTAGCAAATCCGGCAGCATCCAGCCGCACAACAGCCGCTGACTCCAGGTCATCGTAGTTGCGCTTGCCGTTCTGCAGTTCTCGCCCGATGTACTGCAGAGCTTCGTAAAGCTGAGGTGCGATCTCTCGCTCATCATCGGACAAGTAGCTGTTGCGCGAACTGAGCGCCAAACCGTCGTCAGCGCGTACAGTCTCGCCGGTGATGACCTGTACCGGGATATTGAGATCCGTCGTCATGTGACGAATAACAAGCTGCTGCTGATAGTCCTTCTGACCGAATATCGCGACGTCAGGCTGTACGATCGCAAACAGCCGCGCGACCACGCTCGTGACGCCGTCGAAATGCCCCGGCCGTTTCGCGCCGCAAAACTCTTCAGTCAACCTCGGTACAGAAACGATGGTCGCATTCTCGATACCGAATGGATACACGGTTTCGACATCGGGCGCGAAGATCAGGTCAGCTGGCGTTGTCTTAAGACGTCGCTTGTCACGCTCGAGCGTGCGCGGATACTTATCGAAGTCTTCGCCTTCACCGAACTGTGTTGGATTCACGAAGATCGTAACGACGACTCGCTCTGCGTGCTCGCGGGCCAACTCGACGAGCGCAGTGTGGCCCGCATGGAGATTACCCATGGTCGGCACGAGCGCAACATGATCACCATTGTGGCGCCACTCGGCGAGCTGTTCGGCGAGCTCTTCTTTGGTGTTTACAACTTCCACGGGAGATTAGACCTGCTAGGAGAAGCAATGCTCCGGTTCGGGATACTCTTTTTCCTTCACGGCACGCACATAAGCCTGCAGTGCAGCCAGCGGTGAGTCGAGACCGGCCTGGAAATTCTTGACGAAGCGCGGCGTACGGCCCTGAGTGATGTCGAGGATGTCGTACAACACGAGAATCTGGCCATCAACGTGTGGCCCCGCACCGATGCCGATAACCGGCACGTCGAGCGCTTCGGTCACCATCTGTGCTGCTTCGTTCGGGACACACTCCAGCAACACGATGTCGGCACCGGCATTTTGCAGACGCTGTGCGGCCTCGAGCATCTGTCTTGCCTGATCCGGTTCCCTGCCCTGCACCTTGAAGCCGCCGATCTTGTGTACTGACTGCGGCTTTAGACCGAGATGTGCGCAAACCGGGATGTCGTGACGCGCAAGATGCTCGACGATTTCGACCTGGTCGTCACCGCCTTCTAGCTTCACCATCATTGCGCCGCCTTCCTGCATCAGGCGCACGGCGTTGTCGAGTGCCTGGCCGGGCTTGGTGTAGCTCATGAACGGCATATCCGCGACGAGGAACGCCCGGCGCAGCCCCCTCGCAACCGTGCGGCAGTGGTAGATGATGTCGTCGACCGTCACCGGCACTGTCGTGTCGTGACCCTGGATGACCATGCCCAGCGAATCCCCAACCAGCACGAGATCGGTACGCGCCGCATCTACGAGCACCGCGAAACTGGCATCGTATGCGGTCAGGCAGGCAATCGGTTCGCCTTCCTCTTTCATACGACGCAGCGTCGACACGTTGACGGGCGGCTCGGGCATGCCGCGTTGTTCAAGCTGGGTATACATCGGAATCTGACCTGTCAGGCAAGCGCTGCCGCTG
>JAAUYD010000909.1_pt1 | contig 12132 bp, 14 predicted proteins | sample 7278101 | NCBI WGS metagenome assembly JAAUYD01 (sample SAMN14350128, study PRJNA611818) | marine sediment metagenome | isolation source: surface marine sediment (0.6m) | place: French Polynesia: Moorea | collected 2018-08 | reverse complement strand
GACCACGGTGATCATGATGAGCACGACGATCATGATGACCATGACGACCATGATGAGCACGACGATCATGATGACCATGACGACCATGATGAGCACGCCGAACATGATGACCACGGTGATCATGATGAGCACGGTGATCATGATGAGCACGCGGAGCATGAAGAACATGCAGGACATGATGGCCACGACCATGGCGCGTTCGACCCGCACCTATGGCTCGATCCGGAAATGGCACGCGGCTGGCTTCCCGTCATTGCCGATGCGCTGAGCGAGATTGACCCCGAGAATGCCGAAACCTACGCGGCCAATGCACAGAGCATGGACGCGGCGCTGGTCGAGCAGATCGCAGGTACGGCCGGCATGCTTGAGACCTTCGGCGCACCGCAATACCTCGTGGCGCATGACGCCTACCAATATTTCGAGGCGCGCTTCGACGTCCCGATTTCCGGGGCCATCACGCTGGCGGATGACGCGGCACCCTCGGCTGGCCGCCTCGATGCATTGCGCGACCAGATCTCCGAAACCGGTGCCGATTGCATCGTGGTGGAGCCGCTCTTCGATACACGACTGATCGATGCCGTGGCCTCCGATGTGGCTGTCATCGAGGCTGATCCTCTGGGCAGCCGGTTTGAGCCCGGCCCGTCGCTTTACCCGCAATTGATCGACGATCTGACGACAGCTCTTGTAAATTGCCGGTGAGTGCCCACTTCACCGCTTGCTAACCGGCCCGCGCGTATGGTCATGCCCGCGGAATGGATGCGTGGTCCCCTTGAAGCCGCCTAACGGCGGACCTAAGACTACCACCAAATGCATGCAGGCCAGAGGCAGGTGAGATGAGAGACCCAGTCGACACTTATATGAATATGCTCGTGCCCATCGTGGTCGAGCAGACGAGCCGGGGGGAACGGTCGTTTGACATCTTCTCGCGCCTGCTGAAGGAGCGGATCGTGTTCCTGCAGGGCCCGGTGCATGATGGCATGAGTTCGCTCATCATCGCGCAGCTCCTGCATCTGGAGGCGGAAAACCCGTCGAAAGAAATCTCGATGTATATCAACAGCCCCGGCGGCGTCGTGACTTCCGGCATGTCGATCTACGACACGATGCAATACATCAAGCCGAAGATCTCCACGCTGGTCGTCGGGCAGGCGGCATCGATGGGCTCGCTTCTTCTGGCCGCGGGTGAACCGGGGATGCGCTATTCGCTGCCCAACAGCCGCATCATGGTCCACCAGCCCTCAGGCGGATATCAGGGCCAGGCGACGGACATCATGATTCACGCTGCCGAAACGCAGAAGCTGAAATCGCGGCTCAATGAAATCTACGTGAAACACACCGGCCAAAAGCTGGAAACAGTGGAAGAGGCGCTTGAACGCGACAATTTCATGGATCCCGAAGAGGCCAAGGCCTGGGGACTTATTGATGAGATTGTCGAAAACCGCGCGGCCGACGGTGACAGCGCCAGCTGAACCGGGCCGTTAACGACCACCGCCCGGTGTGGAATTTTGACATTGTGACCGACCTCCCTGTGCTCTAGGCTGCGACAAAGCACGACAAAGGGGGGTCGGCGCGAGCAGCTGGGGAAACCCGGCAAGACCTTGAGGTAGTCAGATGGCAAATTCGTCCGGCGGTGAGTCCAAGAACACGCTTTATTGCTCCTTTTGCGGCAAAAGCCAGCATGAGGTGCGCAAGCTGATTGCGGGGCCGACCGTCTTCATCTGTGACGAATGTGTCGAGCTGTGCATGGACATCATCCGCGAGGAAACGAAGTCCACGGGCCTCAAATCCTCCGATGGTGTACCCACCCCGCGCGAGATTTGCGATGTGCTCGATGATTACGTGATCGGGCAGGCGCATGCCAAGCGCGTGCTCTCGGTTGCGGTGCACAACCATTACAAGCGCCTCAATCAGGCCGGCAAATCCGATATCGAACTGGCCAAGTCGAACATCCTGCTGATCGGCCCCACGGGCTGCGGCAAGACCCATCTGGCCCAGACGCTGGCGCGCATTCTCGATGTGCCCTTCACCATGGCCGATGCCACGACACTGACCGAGGCGGGCTATGTCGGTGAGGATGTCGAGAACATCATCCTGAAGCTTCTGCAGGCCTCGGAATACAATGTCGATCGCGCACAGCGCGGCATCGTTTATATCGACGAGGTCGACAAGATCAGTCGCAAGTCCGACAACCCCTCGATCACCCGCGATGTCAGCGGGGAGGGTGTGCAGCAGGCGCTCCTGAAGATCATGGAAGGCACTGTCGCTGCCGTTCCTCCGCAAGGCGGGCGCAAGCATCCGCAGCAGGAGTTTCTGCAGGTCGACACGACCAACATCCTCTTTATTTGCGGCGGTGCTTTTGCCGGCCTCGACAAAATCATCAGCCAGCGCGGCAAAGGCTCGGCGATGGGCTTTGGCGCGGACGTGAAGGACGTGGATGAACGCCGCGTGGGCGAGGTCTTCCAGGATCTGGAACCCGAGGATCTGCTAAAGTTCGGCCTGATCCCAGAGTTCGTTGGGCGGCTACCGGTCATCGCGACCCTGACCGATCTGGATGAGGAAGCCCTGGTCACTATTCTGACCAAGCCCAAGAATGCTCTGATCAAACAGTATCAGCGCCTGTTCGAGATGGAGAGCGTGCAGCTCACCTTCACCGATGAGGCGCTCAAGGCCATCGCCGCGCGTGCAATTGAGCGGAAGACAGGTGCGCGCGGCCTCCGCTCGATCCTTGAGGAGATCCTTCTCGATACCATGTTCGAGATCCCCGCGATGGAGGGCGTCGAGGAAGTTGTTGTCAACGAGGACGCAATCACCCGAAAGGCGGACCCGCTTCTGATCTACGCTGACAAGTCGAAGGCACCGGCCAGCGCAAGCTGATCACCAGGGGGCGACATGAGAACTCTTGTCGCCCTCGCAGCCCTCCTTATGCCCGTCAGCGTCAACGCGGACCCTGTCGAAGGCTATCCGTCCCTGATCCAGATGGAGGGCCGCTTCTTCGATATGGGCGGACCTCACCGGCAACTCGTCCCGGAAACTCTGTCGCCCAATGCAAACGGCGATCTTCTTGAACTGCTTGCGCGTGATGGCGATCTGTCGGGTCACACGATTATGCTTCGTCGCCCGCTCTCTCCCGATCAGGCGCTTCCATGGCTGCCGGACCAGATCGATCAACGTTTCGCCGGGTCGTCCGGGCCAGACTTGCGTGTGTACGCGGATGGCCTTGCGCCGCATTGGGGTTCCGACAACACTGCCGAGAGGGGGGAGCTTCTGCTCGTGCCCGCCGATGGCGCGTCGCATCTCTACATCCGGTGCGGCTACACAACGATCCCAGGCCGCACGCCACTCAGCTGCGAGGCCGTCCAGCGCTACGAACCTGATCCGCGGCTGCAGGTGAGCGTATGGGCGATGATGAACGGGGCCGGGCGGAACCTGCCTGCGCTTGCCAAACGCGCAAACGAACTCTTCATGTGCCTTGATGTGACCGAGGATGTCCTGGCGGGGACATGGCTGCCCGCCGACGGCCAGGAAGGCTGGCACGAGGATCTGGCCGGCAGGGGATGCGCCACCCTGGTCATGATGTAAGGCGCAGTACCCTGACAACTGGAAATGACTTCATGCAAAAACAGCTCATCCGCTCTGGTTCCGCTTTCGAGGACAAGGTTGCCTATTCCCGCGCGGTCGTGTGCGATGGCTGGGTGTTTGTCGCCGGCACAACCGGAACGGACCACGTCACGATGTCCGTCCCCGAAGGCGTTGTCGACCAATGCCGTCTGGCACTCGCACATATCGCAACGGCCCTCGAACAGGCCGGTGCGAGCTTCGACGATGTCGTGCGCGTGAACTATATCCTGCCCGACCGCGACGATTTCGAGCCCTGCTGGCCCCTCCTGCGCGAAGCATTCGGCCGGGCCCGCCCGGCCGCGACGATGATTGAGGCAGGTCTCATTGACCCGGCCATGAAGATCGAGATCGAAGTGACGGCCCGCGTGCCCGCCGATGGCACTGGACCTTGACCGCGGTCAGGCTTAGATAGGGACAAACCTGACAGGAGGGCGGCCAATGGGCCTGATCTCGCAGCTTTTTACATGGTGGAACGGGCAGACGCTCGGCACCCGCATTTGGACGTCCCGCAACGGCCAGAAAGTGGGCGAGGACGAGCAGGGCAACGTCTTTTACCAGACCAAGGACGGCGCCCGCCGCTGGGTGATCTACAATGGCGAGGCTGAGGCCTCGCGCGTCTCGCCGGAATGGCATGGCTGGCTTCATCACACCTATCAGGCCCCGCCAACCGAGAAACCGCTGAAGCGGAAGGCCTGGGAGAAGCCTCACCAGCCGAACCTCACAGGTACGCCCGCGGCGTATCGTCCGCCGGGCAGCCTTCTCGCCGCCAATCCCGCGCCGCGGGAGGATTACACGCCCTGGACGCCGGAGTAGTCTCATGGCCAACAGTCCTACGGAAACACTGATTGGGGCAGGTGTCCTGCTCGCCGCCGCCGGGTTCCTGTTCTATTCCAGCCAGACAATTGGTCTGACGGCCGGCGCCAGCGATCAGTACAATCTGACGGCCAGCTTCAACTCCGTTGAGGGGCTGAATGTCGGGACCGAGGTTCGGATGGCGGGCGTGCGCATCGGAACTGTCGCGGATATGAGGCTGAATACGGAGACATTTCAGGCCGACACCATCTTCGCGATCGATGATCCCATCCTCATTCCCGACGATTCGGATGTCAAAGTCGCGTCCGAGGGGCTTCTGGGTGGCAGCTTTGTCGAAATCACGCCGGGCGCCTCTGAGTTCATGTTCGCCGATGGCGATGAGATCATCTACACGCAAAGCGCGGTCAGCTTCATCAGCCTCCTGCTGAAATTCGCGACCAACGGCGCAGAAGAGTAGCGATGCGCCGCGCGATTGTCCTTCTGGCTTGTCTCTGGGCGACTGCGGGTCTTGCACAGTCTGACAGCGGGCTCAGCACGGGCTTCAACCCGGACGGTACTCCTGTGACCGGGGAACAGCCTTTTCTGGAAGGGACGGGTGAGGCTGAGGCGGGGATTTCCAGCCCACCTTCCGACTTTCAGGAACTGCGCCTGATCGAGGCGCCCAAGGCACGGCTGCGCGGCCTCGACACCCTGAACAACACCGTAGACGATTTCGAGATAGAGGTTGGTCAGACCCTGATTTTCAAACGTCTCGAAGTGACGCTGGCCGCCTGTCGATATCGGGAAGGGGGCGATGGTGGCGATGCCTATGCCTATCTCAAGATCCGCGACAGACGCGAGGCCGAGCCCCGCTTTGTGGGGTGGATGCTGTCGTCAAGCCCGGCCCTCTCCGCGCTTGACCATCCGCGCTACGACATTTGGGTGATCGCCTGCAGGACGTAGTCCGCATCCACATCGACCGGCATTCGCCAGAAATCCGCAGGCAGTTGCAGCGACTGTGCAAGCTGGCGATGGTAGACGGCACGGCTCACCTCTACAGCCCCAAGACTCAGGAGGTGGTCTGTGACAAATTGCGTGTCCAGAAGGGCATAGCCGCCGATCTTCATGCGCGCGACCAGATAAACAAGTGCGACCTTCGACATGTCGCGGCGGGTTGAAAACATGCTCTCGCCGAAAAAGGCGCCACCGATTGCAACCCCATAGAGGCCCCCAACCAGCCTGTCCTCGACAAAGACCTCGACCGAGTGGCCATACCCGCGCTGATAAAGCTCCTCGTAGAGAGCCGTGATCCGCTTGTTGATCCAGGTCTCGGAGCGTGCTGCACAAGCCTCGACCGTCTCGACAAAAGCGCTGTTCCATCGGACCTCGAAGCCGCCCTTTCGGATGGTTTTCCGGAGAGAGCGCGAGACATGAAGACGGTCCAGCGGCAACACGCCGCGGGTCTTCGGGTCGATCCAGAAGATCTCGTCGGTATCTGCACGCTCGGCCATCGGAAAGACGCCCGCTGCATAAGCCTGCAGCAGCAAACCTGCCGTGATCTCTTGCTGGCCCTCGTCCCGCATGTCGTGGACCTCTTGCGTTCAGGCTGTCAGTCGCGTGCCAGCCACTTCTCCAACCAGTGGATGGTATAGTCGCCCTTCAGAATGTCCGGCTCGTACAAAAGCGCGGTAAACAGAGGGGCGGTTGTATCCACACCATCGACAATCAACTCCGACAGCGCGCGCCGCAGGCGGGCAATAGCCACCTCGCGGTCGTCGCCATGCACAATCAGTTTTCCGATTAGACTGTCATAGTAGGGCGGAATTGTGTAACCGGCGTAGATTGCACTGTCCATGCGCACGCCAAGACCGCCTGGGGCGTGATAGGCGGCGATACGTCCCGGGCTTGGGCGAAATTCCGGGAGGGACTCCGCATTGATCCGCACTTCGATGGAGTGCCCGTGCGGCACGAGATCTTCCTGGCGAAACGACATCGGCTCGCCCGCAGCCACGCGGATCTGCTCGCGCACAAGATCGACGCCGAAGACGGCTTCCGTCACAGGGTGCTCGACCTGCAGGCGGGTATTCATTTCAATGAAGTAGAATGCGCCGTCCTCGTACAGAAACTCGATTGTTCCGGCACCGATGTAGTTCATTTCACCAACGGCATCCGCGCAGATCTTGCCGATGCGCGCGCGTGTCTCAGCGTCGATAACGGGCGAGGGCGCCTCTTCCAGAACCTTCTGGTGGCGCCGTTGCAGCGAGCAGTCGCGCTCCCCAAGATGGACGGCGTTGCCGCGTCCATCGCCAAAGACCTGCACTTCGATATGGCGGGGCCGGCCAAGATACTTCTCGATGTAGACCTCGTCATTGCCGAAAGCGGCCTTGGCCTCGCTGCGGGCCGAGGTGAATGCGTAGTCCAGCTCTTCAGCGGTCTTGGCGAGCTTCATGCCGCGGCCGCCGCCGCCGGCAGTGGCCTTGATCAGCACAGGGTAGCCCATGTCGGCCGCGACGGCCTCGGCATCGGCAAGTGTCGGCACACCGCCATCGGATCCGGGAACGCAAGGCACGCCCAGCGTCTTCATCGTCTCCTTCGCCGTGATTTTGTCGCCCATCGTCTGGATATGGTGCGAGGTGGGGCCGATAAAGGTGATCTGGTGGTCCTCCAACGCCTGCACAAAGCTGGCATTCTCAGACAGGAACCCATAGCCCGGATGGATCGCCTCAGCCCCGGTCACTTCGCAGGCCGAGATCACGCTGGCCACGTTCAGGTAACTCTGCGCACCGGGGGGCGGGCCGATACACACGCTTTCATCGGCCAGCCGGACGTGCATGGCATCCGCGTCGGCGGTCGAGTGGACTGCGACGGTCTGGATTCCCAACTCACGACAGGCACGGATCACGCGAAGTGCGATTTCGCCGCGATTGGCGATCAGGATTTTGGAGAACATGGGATCCGTCCCCCGATCAGCCGAGAACGAAAAGCGGCGCGCCAAACTCGACGGGCGAGCCGTCTTCGACGAGGATCCGCTTGACCATGCCATCGCGCGGGGCCGGGATCTGGTTCATCGTCTTCATGGCCTCGATGATCAGCAATGTCTGGCCTTCCTTGACCGTGTCACCGACCGAGACAAAGGCGGGCGCGCCGGGTTCCGGCTGAAGATAGGCGGTACCGACCATCGGCGACGTCACAGCACCGGGATCGAGGGCCGGGTCGCCGCTGCCAACGTCCTCAGAAGGGGCAGGGGCCGCAGTCGCCGGTACTGCGGCAGGCGCAGAAGGAGCAGCGACATGAACCGGCGCAGCGGGTGCCGCGGCTGTGGCGATCTGGCGCGCAACGCGAACGTCGAGGGCACTGTCTTCGCCATACTCGCGGCGAACTTCGATTTCGGTAAGGTCGTTGTTGCGCAGCATTTCGGCAAGGGCCTCGATAAAGGCCACATCGGACTCGTAATCCTTATTGCTCATCAGATCCCCGTTTTATTGTATGTTGCGGCGCACATAGGGTTACGCATCCGCACTCTGCGAACTGTATACGACGTTGGTAGGGGGCTGAAAAGGCGGGAAAGTCACGAATCGCCGACTAAAGCGCGGCCTTTTCCTGTTCCAGAATCGCGCGTATGTCGGCCTCGGGGACAAAACCGCGAACCATGGTTTCGCCGATGACAAAGGTGGGCGTACCGGTCAGGTTGATCGCGTTGGCGAGCGTTCGATTGGCATTCAGACGCTCTGTGATCAGGCGATCCTCGGCCAGGGTCGTGATGACGGTCAAGTCGGCACCCACCTCAGCCGCAAGGTTCGCAATGACCTGTTCGGTCAGACGGCTTCGATGGGTCAAGAGCGCGTCATTGAAGCGCCCATAAACCTCAGGCCCATGATACTCCAGTATAGCCATGGCCACCCGGGCGGCCACGGTCGACGCCGGCCCAAGGAGGGGCAGTTCCTTAACTACATAGCGGACATCCGGATCACTCTCGATGATTGCCTGGATCTCCGGATGCGCGCGCTTGCAGAAGCCGCACTGATAGTCGATGAACTCGACGATCGTGATTTTTCCCTCCGGATTGCCGCCTACAAAGGAATACCCATCGTCGAAGAGCTGCGTCGCATTGTCCTGAACACGTTGCGTGTCGGCACGGGCCGCTTCGGCCGCCTCCCGCTCCTCGAGGATGGCCATTGCCTCGCGCAGAACCTCCGGATTTTCAAGCAGGTAGGCCCGGATCTCTGTCCGCAGTAGCGCCCGCTCCTCCGCCGAGATTTCCTCCGCAGGGGCAGCTACGGCCCAAGACAGGCCGATCATCAGAAGTAGGCAAAGCGTCCGCATCACATTCATCCTTTACCCAAGCCCGATTATCAAAGTGTTAGCGCCCCACACGCGCTGCCGCAGAAATGATGTCCTGCGCACGGCGCCATCCTGCCGACCCTTCCGGCAACGCGCCTGCAGCCCGTCTGGCGTGGACGTTCGCATCTCTGAGGTTGCCTTGCAATGCAAACCTTTCCGCTGTGGCCAGCGAGGCGCGCCCAGGCTGACCGGTTCGTGCATATGCCACCGCCAGATCACGCAGGACACGCGGATTGGCATCGTCATTGGCGCGCGAGCGTTCCAGGACCTGAAGTGCCTCACGGGTGGCTCCGGGCTGCTCCAGCGCGATCAGTGAGCGGCCGAGCCCCGCCAGGATCAGCGCCTCGCCCGGCGCAAGGGAGACGGCCCGGCGATAGGATTGCACGGCCTCGGCCGCCTTGCCGTTCTCAATTAGAAACTGGCCTTTGAGCTCGTGATAGAACGGATCGTTCGGACGCGCCCGGATCAGTGCATCGACCGTGGACATGGCCCGCCGAATATCCGGGAGCCGGTGATAGGCGACGGCGCGTGCGAGACTGCCGATCTCGGTCTTGTCGTCCCTGTACTTGCGCAATGTGGCGGTCGGGTTGCCGATGAAGCCGTCGAACTTCGCGACCAGACGCCCATGCCAGTACTTGTCCGCGGCGCTCGGACCATTGCCGCGTGGTGCGCTGGCCACCTGATCCTGCACATAGCGCAGACGGTCGCGCCAAAGGGGATGGGTCAGCACATAAGGGTCGGCCCGACCACCGGACAGGATCTCCTGACCGCTGAACAGCTTCATCACTTCGACAATCCCATTTGGATCAGCACCGGCGCCGACCATGTAGCGGATGCTCGCCTGATCGGCGGCGGCCTCCTCGCTGCGCGTATGTCGGAGGAGGTTTCGCAGCGCCGCCTCCTGACTGAGCGCACCACCCGCCACCGCCGCATCACCGCCACCGGCGGCAGCGGCGGCGACACTCAGCAAAAGGCCGATGCCTGCCAGCCCGCGGTTGAGCCGCAACTGCTCATTTCGCCGAGCCAGATGCCCACCGGTGATATGGCCGGTCTCATGCGCAATCACTGCCCGCAATTGATCGATGGTTTTCAGGCGCCGGAAGAGGCCCGTGTGGATGAAGATATTGTTGCCGCCGGCTACAAAGGCGTTCATCCGAGGGTTGTTGACGATGTAAAGGTCGACGCGCCCGTTGCCCATGCCGGCAGCGCGCAGGATCGGGTTAGCAATGATACCAAGTGTGTACTCGATTTCAGCATCCCTGATCAGACCCTGTGCAGGCGCGCCGGTCGCCGCCAGAAGTAAGGGCAACATCAGCACCCAGCGGCGCAGCCCCCCTTGCCAGAGTGGAGTGATCATGGTGAACCCTCTCCTGTCACTTTGAACATAAAGTAGGATGCAAGCGATGCGGACTTCAAGGCGCGGCGACGTCGACCCCTTCATCGTCATGGATGTGATGGAGGCCGCCCGCTGCGCCGAACATTCTGGCCAGGACATTATCCATATGGAGGCCGGACAACCCGGAACGTCTGCACCGGCGGTCGCGCGCGCGGCCCTATCAGGGGCGATGGGGGAGGATGCGCTTGGCTACACCGTGGCGCTTGGCCTGCCGGAACTCCGCCAGGGGATCGCCGCGCTCTACCATAGCTGGTACGGCATCGACCTCAATCCCGACAGGGTCGTGGTGACAAGCGGCTCCTCGACGGCCTTCACCCTTGCTTTCCTGTCGCTCTTCGATGCCGGCGACCGGGTGGCCATCGGCGACCCGGGTTATCCGAGTTATCGCAACATCCTGAAGGCCCTGAGCTTAGAGCCCGTCGGCATCCAGACGACGCCCGAACACCGCTTCCAACCGGTGGCTGCGGAACTGACGGGCGATCTGCAGGGACTCCTCTTCGCAAGTCCGGCCAACCCGACCGGAACGATGCTCGACCGCACGGCACTGACCGATCTGATCAACGGCGGTCTTGATCGCGGCCTCGCGCTGCTGTCTGACGAGATCTATCACGGTCTTCACTACGACGCCCCGGCCGTCAGTGCGCTTGAAATCACCGATGATGTCTACGTGATCAACTCTTTCTCCAAGTACTTTTCGATGACCGGATGGCGGATCGGCTGGATGATTGTACCGGAAGCGCATATTCGCCGGATCGAGCGGTTGGCGCAGAACCTTTTCATCTGCGCACCGCATGCCAGCCAGATTGCCGCCCTTGCAGCACTCGGCGCAACAGAGGAGCTGGAGGCCAATCGCGCCGTCTATGCGGCCAATCGCGCGCTTCTCCTCGAAGGATTGCCCAAAGCCGGTTTCCCGGATATCGCCCCGCCCGATGGTGCCTTCTACCTCTATGCAGATACCGCGCATTTGGGCCCGGACAGCCGGGTCCTTGCAGCCGAGATCTTGGACAAGGCCGGTGTGGCCGTAACGCCAGGTGTCGATTTCGACCCTGTGCGCGGCATCCACACCCTTCGCTTTTCCTATGCCGGCACGACAGAGCGTATGCGTCTTGCGCTTGAGCGACTGGAGCAGTGGTACGCGACGCGCTGATCGGCCACAAAACACGCCTGGCACGAAAAAGGGGCGGATAAACCGCCCCATCTTCAGATCAGGAAATGCATCCAGCTCAATTGCCGAGTGCGCGCGACCACCAGCCCCGCTTCTTGGGCTGATCCCCGCCTTCCTCTTCAGCGGCCGCCTCAGCGACAGGGGCCGTGACAGCCGTGTCCCCGGTCGCAGCAGCAATCGTCTCAGCGGCCGAGGCGCGCTTGCGGGGCTTTGGTCCGGGCTTTGCCGGCTCCTCTGGTTCGGCCACTTCGGCGACAGGTGCCTCAACAACCGGAGCGGGTTCTGAATGGGGTTCCGCCGCAGGCTCGCTTGCCTCCGCGGCGTCTGCAGCATCCGCTTCGACAGGGGCGTCCTGCACCTCTGATTTACGGGACCAACTGCGGCTGCGCGAGCGGGAGCGGCTGCGCTTGGGCTTCTCAGCCTCTTCCTCTGTCTTCGCCTCGGCAGGCGTCTCCTCGCCGGCCATCTGTTCTTCAGTTGGCACTTCTTCGCGCACTTCGGCATTTGCATCAGTCGCCTCGACGGCTCCGTTTTCCTCAGCACTGCCGCCTTTCCGCCGGCGCCGGCGCCGACGCCGTTTCTTGGTCGGCTGCTCGTCATTGTTTGCTGCCTCAGCAGTGCCCTCTTCGGCCTCCGGCAAGTCGAAATCGGGAAGCGCTTCGACCACACTTTCCGGGATTTCCACCTGCGGGACGATCCGGGTTGCGGTCTTCAGCCGGTCCATCTTGTATTCCGGGCTGATCAACGATGGATCGCCCTCTACCCGCACGGACAACCCGAAGCGGCCCTCGATCATCGCCACATGCTCGCGCTTGGCGTTCAG
>JAAUYD010003510.1_pt1 | contig 12133 bp, 10 predicted proteins | sample 7278101 | NCBI WGS metagenome assembly JAAUYD01 (sample SAMN14350128, study PRJNA611818) | marine sediment metagenome | isolation source: surface marine sediment (0.6m) | place: French Polynesia: Moorea | collected 2018-08 | reverse complement strand
TGCGGAACCGTAGAGGGCGATTTCCTGATGCTCAAGAGGTAGTCGGGCCGCAGCAGCGCACCGCGTTCAGTCCTCCTGTACCGGCAGGTAGTGCGGTGGCACCGCAAACACATCTTCAGGCAGGGGCTGGTCAAACACCATCTCGCTGCGCATGAGCAATCCGCCAGGCAGATTCGCCTCGATCAGGGTCGGGCGATTGTCCCTGGTTTCTGCCCACAGGGTGAACTCGGACCCGTCCACGGCCAGGCGGTACCCCGCGGTTTCCTCCCCGTTGATGATGCGTTTTTCCGGCAGCGCTTCGGCCTGGCCCTGGAAACTGCGGATCTGCTGCAGCCACTGAAGGGCGGCCCGGGGATCCTGTCCAACCGGCGCGGTGGCGATAGTTACCGACATGACCCGGTCACCGGGCAGCAGGGTATGCATCAGGCCTGTTTCGGTATCCAGGATGTGCACCACCGCGTCCATCTCGATGCGGGCGGAACCGGACCGGTCGGACCAGGTCTGCAGTTGCATGATGGGCGTACCGTTCTGCGACATCTCGGTGCTGACGTGGACGGTCTGGTAATCCTCGAACCATTTCTGGACCGCAGCGAAGGCGTGTCCGTTGTCGCCCAGCAGGAAGGGCGCCAGTACCACTGCCACCATCACCAGGGCGCCGGCGCCTGCCAGGCGCCAGGTGCGGCCGGCAGCGACGGGTTGGGGCAGCCGCGCCCGCAGGCGGTCGGCGGCGGCATCCAGCTCGATGCGCTGGACCGGTTCCCGGGCGGCGTCGATGAAGGGTTTCAGCAGGTCGTCTTGGGTGTTGCTGGCGTTCATTGCTTGTCTCCTGGAAGGTTGAGGCCAAGGCGCAGGCGAAGGTCGTCAGCCAGGCGCTGGCGCAGGCGGTGCAGGGCAACGCCCACGGCGTTGGGGCTCATGTTCATTTGTTCGGCAATCGCCTTGTGGCTGAGGTCACCGAAATGGAAAAGGCTGAAGAGCAGGGCATCGCGATCCGACAGTCGGGCGACGGCCTGGCGCAGCGCCGCGGCGCGCTGGGCGTCGGACAACACCTGCTCCGGGCCCTCTGCTGGCTCCGGCGGCTCGTGTCCTGCTTCAGTCCTGCGACTGCGGATCCGGTCAATGGCCGCATTGGCCGCGCTGGCCTTGAGCAGGGCCGCCCAGCTGCCGACCCGGGCAGGGGGCGATCTCAGCATCTTTTCGGCGATGTCCTGGGCCACGTCCTCGGCGTCGGCCATATTGCCGAGAATACGGGCAGCCGTGGTAATGATGAGGCCGGCATGGGTATGCAACGCCTGGACGGCTTCGGGCTGAGGCCCGGATCGCCGGCGCCATACCTCGAACAGATTTCGCATTCGTATTGCGCCTGTCTGGGTGGGCATAAAAGGTCCCCGATGTGTTGAATCATCCCAGTAGACGGAGCAGCGGTCGAATTCTTACAGCGAATTACGCCTCGGCCGCATCCCACTGTCCGCGCGCTTCTCCGGCAGATGTTGGTAGACTGCAGCAAGGGCAGATAAGGAAAGCAGTTCTTTGGCGGAGCAACCTGAATCACCGGACGACCGGTCTGCCGTGACCCCGTATATCGCCAGCCAGCGCCTCGCGCGCTTTGTGCCGGCCCTCCGGTCTGGAGATCCCGGGTGATCTATATCGTTCTCATCATCGCCGGCGGCTGGGTTGGGCTGTGGCTCGGCGACGTCAGCGAGGAGGTGCTGGGGCTGGTGGCCGGCGCTGTCATTGGCGTACTGTTCGCCCAGCGTCACGGCATGCAGAAGCGCATCCGTGAACTGGCGCAACGGGTTGAGCTGCTGTCCGCCAGCCAGGCCGCGGAAGCAACGGTTCAGCCCGAGCCAGCCGCTGAGGCAGAACCGCCAGAGCCGGCGGGCGCTTCGCCAGAAGATCGCTGGGCCACTGCCGCGGAGTCCATGGCCGCCGGGGCCACTCCCGATGAAGTTACGGCCGCCCAGGCCGCTCCCGAGAAACCCGTCGAGCCGGCGCAAGCTGCGGTGGAGCCGGAGCCGATTCCGGCGGCACCGACGCCGTTGGAAAAAGGGTTCGTGGCGGCTAAGGATTGGCTGACCTCGGGTAACGTGCCGGTCAAGATCGGGGTCATCGTGTCGTTTTTTGGCGTCGCTTTCCTGCTCAAGTACGCGGTGGAACGACAGGTCTTGTCGGTGCCCATCGAGCTGCGATACCTGGGGGTGGCCGTGGGTGCCGCGGTCATGCTGGGCTTTGGCTGGCGGCTGCGGGAGCGGCTGCGGGTTTACGCGCTGAGCCTGCAGGGCGGCGGTATCGGCGTGCTGTACCTGACCATCTTCGGAGCGTTTCGCCTGCACCCTCTGCTGCCGTCGACTTTCGCGTTCTTCCTGCTGGTTGCACTGACGGTTTTTGCCGGCGTACTCGCCGTCATCCAGAACGCCCGGGCCCTGGCCGTGCTCGGCATCACCGGCGGCTTCCTGGCGCCGATCCTGATTTCCACGGGGTCCGGCAACCACGTCGGCCTCTTCAGCTACTACCTGCTGCTCAACGCCGCCGTGCTCGGCATCGCCTGGTTCCGCGCCTGGCGCTTCCTCAACCTGCTGGGGTTTGTCTTCACCTTCGGCGTCGGGACCTTGTGGGGCTACCGCTACTACACGCCGGAGCTGTTTGCCAGCACCCAACCGTTCCTGATCGCCTATTTTGTGTTCTACCAGGCCATCGCCATCCTGTACGCGTTCCGGCAGCCGCCCCAACTGCGTGGACTGGTGGACGGCACGCTGATTTTCGGCACGCCGGTCATCGCCTTCGCACTGCAGTCCCGGCTGGTTGAAGGCACCGAGTATGGTCTGGCCATCAGTGCGGTGGTGGTCGCGGTGTTCTACACCCTGATCGCCATCTGGCTGCACCGGACCCGGGGCAAACAGCTGCGCCTGCTCATCGAGTCCTACGTGGCCCTGGGTGTCGCCTTCGCCACAATTGCCATTCCCCTGGCGCTGGACGACCGATGGACCGCCGTGGCCTGGGCCATGGAAGGGGCGGCCCTGGTCTGGATCGGCGTGCGCCAGGACGGGGTGCTGGCGCGGCTGACGGGATTTGTCCTGCTGGGCGCCAGCGGCGTTGCATTCATGCGCTATGGCTGGGTGAATGACGTGGCAATGCCCGTGGCCAACGGCAACTTCCTCGGCGGCATGCTGATTGCACTGTCTTCGTTGTTTTCAGCCCGCTACCTGGCCGCTGATCGGAACCCCATGCGCCTGCAGGGGCTGCTGTCGGTGCCGCTGCTGCTGTGGGGCCTGGGATGGTGGCTGAGTACCGGCGCTGCCGAGATCCTGGATCACGGGCCGGACGACAACCGACTGCACCTGTTCACGGCTTTTTTGGCAATCAGCGCGGGCGCGCTGGCCTGGATTGCCAGACGCTTCGACTGGCTGGCGGCCCGGCGGGCAACCCTGGGGTATCTGCCGCTGCTGCCCGTGCTGGTGCCGTTGTACCTGCTGGACAACCAGCACTTCTTTGAGGGATTCGGGTCACTGGCCTGGGCGGCCGTGGCGGCGGCACACTTTGGCGTGCTGCGCGCCTACGACGACGGCCGCGGCCGCATCGAGGGCATCTGGCACTTCGCCGGGGTGCTGTTCCTGGTCGGAGTCTTCAGCCTGGAAACCGGCTGGTGGATGGGTGACAGTGATATCAGCGATGTGTGGGCGGTCAGCACCTCATTCCTGGTCCCCCTGGCTGCAGCCATGCTGATCCTCTGGACCCGCGAGCGCCTGGCCTGGCCAATCCGGCGCTACTGGAGTGCCTACCTGGCGGCGTCCGGCGTCCTGATCGTGGCGCAGTTGATTGGCGTGGGTGGCGCCGGCCTGGACAATCCGGGAGATCCGCAGCCGCTGCCGTACCTGCCGTTATTCAACCCGTTTGATGTGCTGACCCTGCTCGGACTGGTGGTCGGCCTGCAGTTTCTGCTGGTGGTGAGGTCGTCCAGCGCCTGGCTGGAAGACAACCGGGAACAGGTGGCGTATGTCCTCTGGGGCGCTGCCGCATTTGTGCTGACCACCATTTCCGTGGTGCGTGGCGTACATCATTTCGGTGATGTCCCATGGCAGGAGCAGGCCCTGGTGGGATCCGTTTCCGTGCAGTCCGCCTTGTCCATCTATTGGGCGATGCTTGGTTTTGGCGGCATGATCTGGGGTGCCCGGCAGTCCCATCGGGGTATCTGGCTGGCGGGGACCGGGTTGATGGCGCTGGTCGTGATCAAGCTGTTCCTGGTGGACCTTGGCAACACGGGTACCGTGGCCAGGATCGTATCGTTCCTGGGTGTCGGTGTACTGTTACTGGTGGTGGGTTACCTGGCGCCCGCGCCGCCCAAACAGGAGATCGAGGACGATGCCAGCCCGACGTAATCTGATGAAACTGCCCATTTCGCTCCCAGCTCTGGTCTGCCTGTTGGTGGTTGCCGGTGCTGCGGCACAGGACGCACCCGAAGTCCCTGACATGTCCGATTACGCCTGGGGATTCCCGGTGCTGGCTGACCAGGAGGCCAGCTTTCATGCCGTTGAGCTGCCGCTGGAGGTCTATCAATCCGTGTCTGACTCCCTGCTGCGTGATGCCGGGATTTTCAATGCCGACGGTGTGCCCGTGCCGCGGGTGTTTCGGCCCAACAGCAAGGAAGTGGAGCAGAAGGAACAGCTTAAGTCTCTGCCGATGATTCCCCTGTTTGAAAACAGCGAGGGCTCCGAAGAAGCCATCCAGCTGCTGTTCGAGCGCGAGGGCGACCGGGCACGGGTTGAATTCAACAGCGAGGGGTTACAGGAACAGGGCAGCGATGAAGCGCTGGTGGCCTACATTGTCGATACCCGGCCCCTGGAGAACGCCATCAGGGCTTTGGACCTCAGCTGGGACGCGGTGGAAACCGGGTTCATCGGCCGCATCACGGTAGAAGGCAGCAACAACCTCCAGGACTGGCGCGAGGTGGGCTCGGGGGCTGTAGCCGACTTGAGCGAAAGTGACGCCAGGGTGCTGCAGCGTCGCGTGAAGCTGCGCAAATCCCAACACGATTACCTGCGGATCCGCTGGCAGTCGCTGCCCCAGGGCTGGCGGCTGAACGGAGTGGAGGCCATGTATTCAACAGGGGTGACCCGTGTGGTCAGAAACTTCATTACCCTGCAGGCGAGCAGCCAGGACGCGGATGACGGCGGGCGGATCTTCGACCTGGGCGGTTCGCCCGAGGTGGATCGCATCCGAATCCTGCCGACCCGTCCCAACTCGGTGGTGACGGCTACGGTCTACCACTGGTCAGAGCGGCGTCAGGACTGGCAGGAATCCAGCTCGGGGACGCACTACCATATTGGCCAGGGCGACGAGGTGGTCATGAGCAGCCCGGTGGCGGTCAACCGTGTCCGCAGCGGCCGATTCAAGGTGGTGATCAACCGCGGACAGCCCGATGCCCCCCTGCAGCTTGAGCTTGGCTGGCGTCCGGACCGGCTGATCTTCCTGGCCCAGGGCGCGTCTCCCTACACCCTGGCGGCCGGCCGGGCAGCAGCCGCCGGCGAGAATTTTCCCATGCACAGCGTCTATGCCGACAACGCCATCGTCAGACTGTCATCCTCGAGTGGGCGGGCCAGCGCCGCCAGCCTGGGCCCAAGATACCTGCTGGGCGGCCCGGAACACCTGCAGGCCGGTGACGTCATGGACATGAGGAAGATGGCTCTGTGGATCGGCCTGATCCTGGCCGTGGCCTTTGTGGGATTCATGGCGGTCAAGGTTACCCGCGAGCTGAAAGCCAGCTGAACCGCGCTGGGCGGCAGGACTACCGGCGCTGGATTTCCAAGGACCCTCTGGTATAGATAAGGACGGAGGAGGCCCACCCATGGATATCGTCTACGTTTCAGTGACCAACGGTTATCTGGCGAGGAATGCCGGGGACTCGGCGAGGAAGAGTTCCAGTTCTTCACGATTGCTGGGGGCGCGGCTGCATGCGGACCTGGCCAGCGAGGTCAACGGCTGGGTGCCGGCCAGAACCTTTCCCGACGAAAAGGGACACGTCAAGACGGGGTTTATCCAGCGCCGCCAGATCTCGACGCGGCAGCAGCTGAAGGTGTTCTACCTGGACGTGGGCCAGGGTGATGCGACCCTGATCGAAGCCGAAGGCGGCATCGTTATTATCGACGGCGGCCCCAACAAGGGTTTTCACGAGATCCTGGTTAAGCGGCTGGAGGCGCTGCAGCGGGCCGACGCCGACCTTCAGCTACCACCGCGATCCACCCTGTTCATCAATGCCATGATCGTTACCCACTTCGACAAGGATCATTTCTATGGACTGACCCGCATCCTGGAAGATCCCCGCTTCGAGGTGGGTACGCTGTATCACAACGGGCTGCCTCGCTACGGATTCGGCTCAGGCAAAGACATCGCCCTGGGAGACGTCACCGAGCACCACGACGGCACGCGCTCCATCAGCACTGACCTGACCGGCATCGACTCGGCCAGGTCGCTGGTCGCAGGCACGCTGCTGAAGACTGAGAACGGAAACGACAACCTGTTCTCAGAGTTTCTGCAGTCGGCCATTGCGGCGAAAGACGCCAACCGCCTGGGATCCATGGACCGGCTGTACCGCCGGGACCCGGATGCGCCGGTAAGGACCATTTCCGGCGTGGGTGACGACCTGGAATTTGAGATCCTCGGCCCGGTGACCACCAGGACCAGCGGTTCCGTGCGGCTGCCGGCCTTTCCGGACCCCCATTCCGTCACGATCACCAACCCCAACCCGAGTCCCAGCGAAAGCCACACGGTCAACGGCAACAGCGTGGTGCTGCGTCTGCAGTACGGCGACCGGCGTTTCCTGTTCGGCGGCGACCTGAACCAGCCGGCCCAGCAGTATCTGCGGCGGAAGTACGGGCAGAGGAACCCGTTTCGAGCCCACGTCAACAAGGCCTGCCATCACGGGTCCTCGGATTTTGATCTGCCGTTCCTGAAGAAAGTGAAGCCCGAAGCCACGGTATTTTCCTCGGGGGACAACGGCTCCTATGACCATCCCCTGCCCGATGCCATGGGCGCGGCGGCGAAACACGGTCAAGGCGATTTCCCGCTGATCTTCTCCACCGAACTGGCCCGGGACAACAAGACCTCGGGCAAGATCATGCTGGGCCACATCAACGCCCGGTCCAACGGTGACGACGTGTTGATTGCCCAGAAGAAAGAGAAGGCCAGCACCAGGAACCCCTGGCACACCTTCAGCATTCCATACCCGGGCCCGTTTTCGGGCCAGTGACCGCACGGGTCCGGGGATTCACTCGGGCGGCGAGAAGCAGACGCCACTCAGGCGGGTCAGCTGTACCGTTTCAGAGAGCTGGTCGGCGTCGAAATCGAACCGAATATGGTCACAGTCCACGGCGCTGAATAGTCCGCTGCCCCAGGGGATCAGCGAGTAGGGCGGTGTGCCCTGCAGAAAGACGCCGCCGCTGGTTTCGTAGATGGTCACCTGTCCAAAGCCGTTGCTGACCTGTCCCTGCATCAGGAACCAGCGCTGTCCGCCGGCCTGGTCGTAGGTGTACCAGAATCCCAGCACGCTGCCGTCGCGGATTTCCAGGGTCAGACCCTGGCCGTCGGCCGCGGGATCGTACCAGGCGCCGTTGAAGCGGGCGTCCAGCCGGGGGGCGACGAATGGCAGTACCTGGGTCACCAGCAGGGCGTCCACGTCGAAGCCGGTGTGGTCGTAGTTGTCGGCCGTGGTCACCATCACCAGATCCAGTTCCGGGATGATGAAAATGACCTGGCTGCCCCAGCCCGAGGCGAAGAACACGTTCCAGTGACGCCCCAGGGGATCGTCCACCGTGGCAATCCACCACTGGTAGCCATGTCCCCACCCGGGTTGTTCAAATTCATCTGAGTTAGAGGCGTTGCTGTACTTGGTCCATGACGCGTCGACCCAGGAGCTGTCGAGAATCCTGCGCCCGTTGTAGACACCACCGCGAAGGTACAGCTCGCCGAACTTCACCATGTCCCGAGCCGAGAGCCACAGGGAAAAGCCCAGGGGCGCGTCGCCGTCCGGGTTGGGCCAGTCGGTGAGTCCGGTGCCCCGGCCGTCTTCGCTGAAGCCTTCCCAGTGGACCGAGTCAATGCCCAGCGGCGCGAACAGCTCCTGCATGGCAAAGGCTTCCGGACCCATGCCTGACGCCACCCGGATGAAGCGGCTCATCAGGGTGGATGCGCCGGTGCTGTAGGAAAAGCGGGTGCCGGGGGCCGCGTCCATGGGCCGGGTGAGGACGAAGTCGTACCAGTCGCTCGCGTTGACCAGCTGGTTGGCCGGGTTTTGCGGATCCCGGTAGTCGGTCTGGGTTTCATCCCACTGGATGCCGTGGCGCTGCTGCAGGACTTGCTCGACGGTGATGTCGGCCTTGTCCCGATAGCTGCCCTGGGTCATGGGGTAAAGCTCACCGAAAAACTCGTCCAGACCCTGATCGAGCTGGAGTTTGCCCTGGCGATGGGCGATGCCCACCAGGGCTGATCCCACGCTCTTGGTGACCGACTGCACCTGGTGCAGGTCGTCGGGCTGGGTGCCCCGGAAGTAGTCTTCGTAGATGATGTCGCCGTGCCGAGCGATGACCACGGCCTTGAGCTGGCCGAACTGCCCCTGTTGGATGGCCGAACTCAGGCCCTCGAAGGGTTGGGCCGCCACACCGAAGCCAATCAACAGAATAATGGCCGCGGCGGGCCAGCGGATGGGATGAGAACTCAACATACAGTCCTCCGCGCAGCAGAACCCGTGACTCCCAAACTAAGAACCCCGGCCACCGGGGACAATAGTGGATTACCTCTGCCGGGGGCGATGCGGGTGCTCAATTCGTACGTGTCGGGCTTTCCTCGAAGCCATCCGCGAACAGGCAGGGTATAAACGCCACGTTGTCGATGCCGAGTGCCTGGGTGCCGGCCTGGGCGCTGGCGGAAAGCTGGACGATGCCGACATCAGCAACGGTCTCGGCAAAGCTCACGTTAGGTGGACCGACGTCGACCCAGCCGGCAGCGGTCGCCTGCTGGTCGGTCCAGATTGGGTTGACCGGGACATCGTAGTGGTGCCACAGGCCGTCGTTCACGCCGATGGACGCCACGAAGTAGTACCAGCCGTTGGTGGCCCCGCTCTGGCGGAGGCGAACGAACGGCTGCAGCAGGTCAGCGGTCTCGTAGAGGTAATCCAACTCAATCGTGGTCAGGTCCGCCGCGGCGAGGTCCCCGGTCCATGATGGGTCGCTGGTTTGCGCGCCGACGAGCCCGGAATGCTCAGCACGCAGGTACCCGCCCGGGTTGCCGCCTGCAGATACGACGACGGCGGCGGAGCCGGCGGATCCGACCCATCCGCCGGGCAGGCCATCCTCCCAACCCTCGAATGCGACCGGCGTGCACTGCTGGGCAAACACTGATGTCCCCCAAAGTACGATGGCCACGGTGGCCAGACACCGGAGTGCCAGACTTGGGAACGATCCAGATTGGGTGCGCATGGCGGCTCTCCCCGGGGAGTGGTCCTATGGCTTGATGTTGGGTCCGGCAGCGACTTCCCCCATGGGGAATTTCCGAAAAGGGGCCGTGCCGGGGCTGCTGACATCGGCAACCCCGCCGTGCTAAAAAAGGAGATGAATAGCCGGGAGGGACGGCAATCGACAGTCCATCGACACTGATCCAGGTGCTAAGCCAGACGCCCGCGGTTCTGGAGCACCTGCTGTCCGAAATCCCGGCTGATCGTCGCGACGTCAGGCGTGTCGAGGGGCAGTGGGGCGTGAAGGAATGGCTCTGCCACCTGGTCGATGCCCAGGATGTGCTGATGGCCAGGTTCCGTCAGTTCGAGAACGAAACCAATCCGCTGATCGCCGACTATGAGCCGCCAGCCCCGTCAGACTCCCGCTTCCGGGACCGTGACCTGGATTCCGCCATCAGCCGGTTTGCCGAGGTCCGGTCGGCCTCGATCCAGACGCTGCAGCGTTATGACAATGCGTTCTGGAACCTGTCTGGAAGGCACGAAAGCTTCAGTCCCTACGGGACCCGCATCCTGCTTAGCCATATGCTCAATGTGGACTACGCCCACCTGCTCGGCATGGAAAAAGCGGGATTGGGAAAAATCGGGTCGTAGCAGAGTAATCAGATGACGGCGGATTCAAATCCGTCGCGAAATATACCGTCCGGGCGTGTTTCGGCCACCGTGGCATCGCCGTCTGCATCAAGCAGCAGTACCTCGGCGCTGGCATTTTCTCCTGCACCATTGGGACAGGCGTTGCCGAAATCTACCGACCAGATGCCGTCGGTCAAACCGTCATCACCGTCGCTGATGACTCCACTCACCCCGCAGGCATCACCGGCCATTCGGACCTCCACCGTTGCCCCAACGGGCAACTGCCCGCCGGCCAGGGCGGACGCAAATACGGCCTCGATGGACAGCGGACCCTCCAGCACGAGAAAACGTTGGGACCGGCCGTCGTCGGCCACCAGTACATCACCAAATTGAAGGATTGCGGCCGGCTGATAGGAAAAGGCGCCGAGGCCGTCCGTTGGCACCGTGGCCATGGGTGGGTCAGATATCGGGTCGGCGTTGAGCCAGATGTCAACACTGCTGATCGGTGTAAATCCCTGGCCTTGCATCCAGCCACTGGTCACCGATGCCTGGATTCGGGATGGTTGAGTCACTTCGGCCACGGTGGCATCACCATCGACGTCGTACAAAAAAACCTGGGCGAAAGCGTTGGCGCCGGCGCCTCCGGGGCAACTGCTGCTGAAATCGACGGACCACTGGCCATCCACGGAGCCGTCGTCCGCGTCCCGGATGAGGCGACTCACCTGGCAGTCGTCGCCTGACATGCGCACCTCCACCACCGAACCGATGGGCAGGTTCCCGCTGGCCCGGGCGAGCTCAAAATTGGCGCTGATGGACAGGGGGCCGTCCAGAATGAGGAAGCGTTGGGACACGCCGTCATCCACGAAAATCTCATCACCAAACCCCAGGTCAACGGCTGGCTGGTGGGAGAAAACGCCTGCGGCGTCCGTCGGCACCGTGGCCAGGGGTGGATCGAACAACGGATCGGCGTTGACCCAGATGTCCACGCTGCTGCTGGCTTTAAACCCCTGGCCCCGGATCCAGTCCCGGGTCACCGACGCCTGAATCGCGGTTACAGTAATCCCTTTGGCCGAGCTGGCCTCCGGGCCCGCCTGAACTTGCGGGGTCAGGGCAATCAGCAGCAGCCCGGTCAGTATTCCTGGCAACAGGCCGTTCATATTGAAGACATGTGAGCGCCAGGCTGGCGTCCACATCAGTAATTTCCGACCGGCAGTGTTGTTGCGTTCCGCGCCGCAATGATGGCCCCGGGCTGCGCCTGCTGGCTGAAAACCTTAGTCTGCGGCGCAGTTTGTCCGTCAGAGAATCCCGATCAGGAATCGCGATCCGCGTCGCAGGGGTGCATCTCAATGCCTCCGCCGGCCACGGGTTTCATGCACATCTTGAAGGACTGGGGCCGGAATTCGGGCTTGGCCAGGGGCTTGGGCGTGCACTTGACCTGGGCTTTTTCCCTGGCGACCACGGTGGCGGTAATCCTCATGGCGCCGGTGTCCAGGGTAGTGGCGGCCTGGGTGACGGTGCTGGTTACGCGAGATGACGCCTGTCCGTAGGTGCACGGCGCGGGAGTGGATACCGGGTCCCGCCCTGTCGCCAGCGGGTCATCCGAAAGTGGCCCCCAGATCAGGGCCAGCAGCATGGGTGCAACGTTCAAAGGCCTGTTCTCCGTGTGTGTTATTTATAAGTACGGGGTAAACGGCAAAAGGTTGCTGGTGATTCTCCGTGACTCCGTGACTCCGTGACTCCGTGGCTCGGTGGCTCCGTGGCTCCGTGGCTCCGTGGCTCCGTGGCTCCGTGGCTCCGTGGCTCGGTGGCTCTGTGGCTCCGTGGCTCGGTGGCTCCGTGGCTCCGTGGCTCCGTGGCTCGGTGGCTCGGTGGCTCCGTGGCTCGGTGGCTCGGTGGCTCGGTGGCTCGGTGGCTCGGTGGCTCGGTGGCTCCGTGGCTCGGTGGCTCCGTGGCTCCGTGGCTCGGTGGCTCCGTGAGTGGGTTACTGTTCGTTTCCGAGTCTGGGTCGCGCCAGCGACAGTCCGCCCATCCAGACGAGGTATATCGTTCCCACCAGGCGCT
>JAAUYD010008829.1_pt1 | contig 12137 bp, 10 predicted proteins | sample 7278101 | NCBI WGS metagenome assembly JAAUYD01 (sample SAMN14350128, study PRJNA611818) | marine sediment metagenome | isolation source: surface marine sediment (0.6m) | place: French Polynesia: Moorea | collected 2018-08 | reverse complement strand
CGGGCCTACGCGCTCGAGGACGAGGCCTTCGATGAGAAGGTGCTGGACTGGTCGCGGCTGATGCTTGGCAATGAGGTAGACCCCTCTCTTGCCCGCAATGCGCGCTTCAACCTGGCTAATCTTTACCTTCGTCGTGCCATCAATCTGGATCTGGAGTCCGATCGGGATCTGCTCGTGCCCCTGGTGGAGCAGGCCAAACAGCACTACCGCACTCTGCTGATCGATAACCCGAGCGACTTCGACGCCAAATACAACCTGGAGCTCACGTTGCTCCTGTTGCCCGAGGTGGCGGATCTTCCGGCCGACGAGGAGCGCAACCCCGAACGCAGCGAGCGCGCGATCAGCACCATGCGCGTCGAGGAGCAGCTCCCTTGAGTGCTGGCGATCCCGGCGCGCACCGCCCCTGGTGGGTACAGGCGCGCTTCTGGCTGTTGCCGCTGATGCTGGTATTGCTGCTGGCGGCAGCGACCAACCCCACGGTGCGCCTGCCCCAACCTCGCTTCGACTACCTGTTCGTGCTCGATGTCACGCAGAGCATGAACGTTGCCGACGCGGAGCTCGATGGCGAGTTGGTGCCCAGACTCACCTTTGCTCGTGCCGCGATCAGCCGATCCCTGCGCCGTCTGCCCTGTGGGTCGAAGGCGGGTCTGGCCATGTTCACCGAGCACCGTACCCTCATGCTGTTTGCGCCGGTGGAAGTGTGCGGCAACGTCGGCGCTTTCGAGACCACGCTGGCCACGCTCGACTGGCGTCTGGCCTGGGTGTCGCGCAGCGAGGTGGCCAAAGGACTCTACTCGGCGATGCGCTCCGTGTCCCAGTTCGAGGACGACATTCGCCTGGTCTTCATCACCGACGGCCACGAGGCGCCTCCCGTGCCGCCGAGCTTCCACGTGCCCCTCGAGCAATACGCAGAACAGGTAGAAGGCCTGGTGGTGGGCGTAGGGGGCGATGAACTGATGCCGATTCCGGTCATGTCCGATGAGGGTGAGGTGCTCGGCTACTGGCGGGCCCAGGACGTGCAGCAGGTGGACAACTACCAGCTTGGCCGCAGCGGCGACATCGACGGTGAGGGCATCGAGGATGCTGCTGCCGTGCAGCGACTGATCGCCGCCGGTACCGAGCACATGTCATCGCTGCGCGGCGATTACCTTCAGTCCATTGCTGATCAGGCAATACTCGACTACGTGCGGGTGAGAAGACCGGCGGACCTGACGCGCGCTCTGCGTCAGTCGCGATTCGCGCAGCAGATCACGATCGACGCACCACTGGCCCCTGTGCTCGGAGCGTTCACGCTTGCTCTGGCGCTGCTCTACCTGCTCCTGCCCGCGGTCAGCGCCCGCCTCAGGCGCCCTGGAAGTCTGTCAGCCTGACACCCGCCGCTGGCTTGCCTTTTCGCGACCTGGATAACAGTTGTGTATGACATCTTTCCAGTATGTCAGGCTGGGTCACGCCAACGATGCGTCATCTTGTGACGCAAGTTGCGTCATGGAAGCGACATGCATGCCCAAACTGGAGGCGCAAGTTACGTCAACCGTTGCGCCTGCATACGAAACAGGCGTGCCCACCGCCTGCCAAGGCGAGGAGGATCGCGATGGATCTTCAGGTGATGATGCCCGTGTTGATGGGCTGGGCTGCGCACTTAAGTGGCTACCCGGCACCCGAGCAGGCGCCGAAGCTGGAATACCGCCTGCACGACTTCTTCGTGCACGAAGTGTGCGGTGATCGTGAATGCAAGGTCGTCGGTTGGTACAACGATGAAGGCGTCATCTACGTGGACGAGAGTCTGCGCTACTCTTCCTCGTCCTTTGCGAAGAGTCTCCTGGTGCACGAGCTGGTCCACTACCTCCAGCATCGAAGCGGCCGCTTCGATACCTACTCCTGTGAGCACAGCGTTGCTCGCGAGCGCGAAGCCTACAGCGTGCAGAGCGACTACATGTTGCAGTTAGGTAACGCGGTTAACCCCATGCGGCTTCACCCCACCTCGTGTCGCTACCGCAGCGAACCGGAAGTGAATACGAACGAAGTGGCGAGTGTCACCTTCGACGACTAAGTGCCGCTGAGCGTGGCCGGACCCGGCCACGCGCACCTCAGGGCTCGAGGGCCTCAGAACTCACCTAGCAGCTGTACGGCTCCGGCGCTACCACCTGACAGGTGGTAGGGTCCTCGCCCCGTGCCTGGTCCAGTACGTCGACGATCGCCTCGGCGACCGTGGTGGGATCGGCGAACTGCACGTAGTGATCGGGCGTCTGCGAGACGATCAGCTTGGCGTGCGATGTCTGCTGCGCCAGATCGGTCTGCAGGTCCTTCCACAGGGTGGCCATGATGGCGCTGCGCGGCGAGGCCAGGTAGGTGGCGGGATCGTGGATCACCACTGCCATGGGGATATCCGGCAGGGGAGCGTCGGCGGCAAGCTGGCGCGCACTTCGGCGCATGTTGGCCAGCTCGCTGTGGATCGAGACCACCGTGTCCGATGCGTAGGCGAACTTCTGCGCCAGAGGCCGCACGGCCGGTGGCATGTTGCTGGGCACGTTGTTGTAGTTGCGCAGCATGAAGCTGTTGCCGCGGGGGGCGACGGACGGCAGACCGGCAGCATCGAAGGCTTCGAACTGACGCTCGTGTGAAGAGTCCACCAGCACCAGGCCAGCCACCCGTTCGGGATTGCGCTTGGCGAAGAGCTGCACGTTGAGGCCGCCGAAGGAGTGGCCCACCAGCACGTAGGGACCGCCGATGCTGCTGTAGGCCAGCAGTTGTTCCAGCTCGTTGACGATGCGCCGGCTGTCGCGCGGTGCGGGACCGCGGTCCGACCAGCCGTAGCCGGCCCGGTCGTAGGTGCAGGCGCGTGTGTGCTCGGCGATCTTCGGCTGGATCAGGGACCAGTCGAGGGAGGTGCCGCCAAGACCCGAGTCGAAGATCACCGTGGGCGAACCCTGTCCCATGCAGTGCACGTGCAGACGATGTTCACCCACCCACACGAAGGTCCCCGGTGCGCGCGGCGCAGGGCTCTGGGTCAAGGCGGCGCTGGCGGTGCCGGTCAGGAGGACGACGGCAAGCGTGGCCATGATCAGGGACAAGCGGGTGGTGTGAGCGGTCATGGTACCTCCGGGTGCCCAAAGCATGTAGCAGAAGTCGCGTTTGCTACCGTTGCGGCAAGCGCTCGAGCGCCGTGTATCCACGTGCGGCTGATCCAGCTACCCGATATTTAGTAGCAGACTTGGCGTCGGATTTAAAAGGCGCGGTCATCGTTGTGCCGCCTGGACAAGCCGTTTCACGAACTGCAGGGCGTGTGGAGCGGATTCGCCGTGGTTCGCGCGGCGATACGGCGGTTCGCCGGCAGTGAAATCGTTGGCAACAGGGGGCGCGGCCGATCGGGGCCGCCTGGCGCTATGGCGATGCGTCCGGCAGTGACGGGACCGAAAGCTGTGGCAGGGCCGGCGGTCGTGCCACGCATCGCTTGAAGGTGTCTTCGCCGGTCCAGCCGAGGTTGTCCTCTTCCAGGCGCGCATACGCGCCGACATCGGCGGGCACCCGTCGGGCGCGACAGTTGAAGTCGCGAGCGATCGTCAGCAGCGTATTGGCCCTGCCCAGCAGCGACGCGCTTGGACGCGGATACGCATCGGCGTTGCTGAAGGGGGCGACGAGATCATCCTGCCAGGGGCCCGCGGCAAAGGTACCCCGGTCCAGGTTGGTACCGCCCTCGATCGCATTGGCGAAGATCAGTCCAAGTTGCGGATTGTCCCGCACGTAGAGGGCCTCGTTGCCCGGGCAGTAAATAGCATTGTTGGCCACGACGAATCGTTGCGCATCCGCCTGCCAGTTGCGAAAGGCCACGCAACGGCCATCGGCACCCCGTCGCACCACCGTGTTGTGCAGCACCTGCAGGTTGTCAGGTCTGCCCTGGTTCTCGGGGTGGCCGATGATGCCCGCTTCGCCGCTCACGCCCTCTAGAATTACTACGTTATTGCGCACGTGAGCATCGCCGGTGACCTGGATACCGGCACCGCCCTGCTGATTGACGATCACGTTGCCTTCGAACACGTTGGGGCGACGGCCGCCGTTGGCATAGGCCAGGATAGCAAGGCCGTAGGTGTTGACGAATACGTTGTGGCTGACCACCACCGCCTCGCTGCCGCCCTTGAGGTCGATGCCGTCGCCCTGGTCACGTCCTCTGCTGGAGAAGGTGTCGTGGCAGTAGTTGCCGGTGATGAGTGCATCGGAGAAGGTACAGGCACCGTTGTTGCAGCCCAGGTAGAGGCACTCGCCAAATCCGTCGGTGCCGAAGAACTCCGAGCGTCGCACGGTGATGTGCGTGTAGGACTCGCCGGGCGTGTTGGCGCTGAAGGCCGTGTCACCCGTGTCGTGCACGAGCAGGCGCTCGAAGCGGGCGTGGGCGACGCTGCGCTCCAGGCGCAGGCCGCGTGAGCCGCCGCTGAAGGCGAGGTCCTTGACCACCAGGTGTGTGCCGCTCAGGTCCAGGATGTTCTGATCCCGGTCCGGGCGATGCAGCGCGGTGTTCTCGCGGCCCTCGCCGCTGATCACCACCGGGTCATCTTCCGTGCCGTGGAAGGTGACGCCCAGGCGCGCCTGGATGACGTGCTGACCCGCCAGGAAGTGAATCGAGCAGCCATCTGTCTCAGCTTGTGTGAAGGCGTCGCGCACATCATCGCCGGGCGCTACCGTCACCAGGCAGCGGGCGTGGGCGGAACTGGTCAGGAGCAGGCTCGACAGGAGGTACGCGATCGCTGCTACGCCGCGCAGGGTGTTCGCTGCCATCGTGGTCAGGGCCCTCTTTTGAACGGAACTGCCGGTCCGGGAGTTTGTGCAGGCGATCAGTCTACCCCCAGGCTCGATTCCAGCGCCTGTGGACCCCGCAGCCCGGCTATGATCAGGCCTTCCGTTCAATGCCAGGGTATCTCCATCGTGCAGTTTCCCTATCGCTACCTGTCGTTTGGCGTGTTGCTCGGCGCGCTGTCATTGGTCCATGGACCCGCCCTTGGCGCTGAGGGGCCGGCACTGTCTGCGGCGGACACGCAGTCCCTGCGCTATCGCCTGGTCGGCCCCTTTCGCGGTGGGCGCACGGTCGGTGCCGTGGGCGTGCCGTCGCAGCCGGGCGTGTTCTACGTCGGCGTAAACAACGGCGGCGTGTGGAAGACCGACGACTACGGGCGCCAGTGGTATCCCATCTTCGACGATGCGCCCACGGGCTCCGTGGGCGATGTGGCCGTCGCGCCGTCGGATCCCGACGTGATCTACGTGGGCACCGGCGAAGGCCTGCATCGCCCCGATCTGGCCGTGGGCGACGGCATCTTCCGCTCCGAAGACGGCGGTGCTCACTGGCGCCATGTGGGCCTGGAGGACGTGCAGCAGGTGGCGCGCCTGATCGTTCACCCGCAGGACCCGCAGGTGGTGTTCGTGGCGGGCCTGGGGCATCCCTACGGTCCCAACGAGCAGCGCGGCGTGTTCCGCACCCGCGACGGCGGCGAGCACTGGGAGCGCGTGCTCTACATTGACGCAGATACGGGCGCCAGCCAGGTGGAGTTCGACCCCGTGGATCCGGACATCGTGTACGCCAGCCTGTGGCAGCATCGCGACGGTCCCTGGGAGAACGCCGATTTTTCCGGGCCCAACAGCGGCCTGTACCGCTCGGACGATGGCGGCGACAGCTGGCGCGCGATCGGTGAGGGCCTGCCCGGCGCGCGTGAGGGCCTCGGCCGTATCGGTATCGGCATTGCGCCGTCGCAGCCCTCGCGCCTGTACGCCACCCTGGGTGCGCGCGAAGGTGCCGGCATCTATCGTTCCGATGACCGTGGCGAACACTGGCGTAAGGTAAGTGACGATGAGCGCGTGTGGGGCAGGCCCGGCGACTTCGCTGAGCTACGCGTGCACCCCCACGACCCGGATGTGATCTTCGCCGGCAACATCGCCGCCTACCGCTCCGACGACGGCGGCGAGCACTGGACCTCGATCAAGGGTGCGCCCGGCGGCGACGACTACCATCGCATCTGGATCGATCCGACTCGGCCCGAGGTCATGCTGTTCGCCGCCGACCAGGGCGCGACGATCACCGTCAACGGTGGCCGCACCTGGAGCAGCTGGTACAACCAGCCCACCTCTCAGCTCTACCACGTGAGTACGGACAATCAGTTCCCCTACTGGATCTACGGCGGGCAGCAGGAGAGCGGTGCCATCGCCGTCGCCAGCCGGGGCAATGGGGGCCAGGTCTCCTTCCGCGAGTTCCTCGGGGTGGGCGCAGACGAGTACGCCTACGTAGCGCCCGACCCGCGCGATCCGGACATCGTGTACGGCGGCCGCGTAGTGCGCTTCGACCGGCGCACGGGACAGACCCGCAACATCGCCCCGGAGGCGCTGCGGTCGGGTGACATCCGCATCCTGCGCACGCAACCGCTCATGTTTCATCCGGCGGATCCCACGATGCTGCTGTTCGCCACCAACGTCCTGTGGAAGACCCATGACGGCGGTCAGCACTGGGAGGTGATCAGTCCCGATCTCTCACGCGTGCAGCCCGAGGTGCCGGCCAGCGTGGGGGTGTACCACACGGCCGATCTGGACACGATGGCGCGCCGTGGCGTGATCTATGCGTTGGCACCCTCGCCGCTGGATCGCAAGGTGCTGTGGACGGGGACGGACGATGGCCTGATCCATCGTAGCGAAGACCTGGGACGCACCTGGCAGGACGTGACGCCGCCGACTTTGCGCGCCTGGGACAAGGTCTCCCAGCTCGATGCCGGTCACTTCGACGGGGCAACGGCCTATGCAGCGATCAACGCCATTCGCCGCGATGACCAACGCCCTCACGTGTACCGCACGCACGACGGGGGCGCCAGCTGGCAGCGCATCGTCCAGGGCCTGCCAGCCTTCGGACCGGTCAACGTGGTGCGCGAGGATCCGCAGCAGGCAGGGCTGCTGTTTGCCGGTACGGAGCGTGCCGTGTACTTCTCCATCGACGACGGCGATCACTGGCAGCCCTTGCGTCTGAACATGCCCGCCTCGTCGATCCGCGATCTGGTGGTGCATGAGAACGATCTGGTGATCGGCACCCACGGGCGCTCCATCTGGGTGCTGGACGATATCGCGCCCCTGCGACAACTGGCCGCCGCCCGCGCGGCGCAGGGACCCTACCTGTTCGCCCCGTCGAACGCCGTGCGCGTGCGCTGGAACATGTTCTCCGATACGCCCCTGCCGCCGGAGGAGCCGACGGGGGAGAATCCGCCCGATGGCGCCATCATCGACTACCACCTGAAGCGCCCGGCCGGGCGTGTGATGCTGGAGATCTACGATGGCGAGGGCACCCTGGTCAGGCGCTACGACAGTGCCGCCTCGGCGGCGCAGGTGGACCCGACGGTGCTACCTCATCCAACCTATTGGATCCGTGAGGAGAACTCGCTGGCTACGGGTGCCGGTCATCAGCGCTTCGTGTGGGACCTGCGCTATGCGCCGCCGGAAGGGGTGGCGAGGCGTTTCGACATCGCCGCCGTGTATCGCAGTACGCCCGCGGGTCCGGTCGGTCCCTTCGTGGCACCGGGGCGCTACCGCGTGCGCCTCGATGTGGACGGCGCCGTACGTGAGCAGTCGTTGAGCGTGACCCTCGATCCTCGGGTGCAGATCGCACCGGAACACCTGGCGCAACACACGGATGCGTCCCTGCGTGCCTATCGCACCTATCAGCGTGCTCAGCGACTGCGCGAAGGGATTGACGGCAGCGTATCCGATCTGCCGGCTGGTACCGGGCCCGGGGAGGCGTTGATGCAGCTGCGCGGATCGGGCGACGCGAGGATGATCGACATCAGCTACGGCGCCATCTACGCATCGACCCTCGCCGAGGAGACGGTGGTGGGCCTGCAGAACAAACTCCTGTACCTGCTGCGCCTGCTGCAGGCGGCCGATGCGCGACCCACCGCTGCAGCCATGCAGGCATTGGAGATCCTGGAGCGACGCGTGGTGGCGCTGGAGGCGCGTCACCGCAGCCTGGTGGCCGCCTCGAGGGGAACGAGCCGGTGAGTCTGGCGGGCGCCTGCGTGGTACGCCCGCCGACAGGGGCAGGCAACTACTGGCCGCTGCCCCCTTCGGAGCCGCCGACCTCGAAGGTCTGCGTGAAGGTCATGTCCTTGGTGTCGGTGACCTCCGCCGTCAGCTTGCCCGACACTTCGGGCCGCATGTAGAAGCGGAAGCTCGGGTTCTCGCTGATCGAGAAGCCCGTTTGCGCCGAGAAGATCTGCTCACCGTCCAGGGACACCTTCACGTCGCGCACGAAGTGCGCGGGCAGGTACAGCTGGGTGATCTGATCCATCTGCATGCCGTTGATGTTCGGGTGACTCACGTTGAGCTGGAACTGACGCGCCTGAACTTCGGCGTTCGGATCGAGTTCGCGGAACTTCATCTTGCCCAGGCGCGCCATGGCTGCGTCGAGGTCCGCACCGGCCGGCGCGGCGCAGCCACCACTGGCCTTCACGAAGGTACGGGCCATGTGCAGGCGTCCGTCGTTGGTGCGGGCGACCACGCGCACGGGCGAGTACTGGTCGATGCGCAGACGCAGTGCCAGGTCGGCACGACCGGCCTTCGACGAGAAGTCGAAGCGGCCGGCCAGGGGCCCGGGGTTCTTGTCGACGATCAACCAGATCGTCTCGATGAAGCGGTCCTCGCTCTGCGGGAATCCAGCGGTGATGTTGACCGGCACGATCGCTGCGTTCTGCGCGCGGTAGGGCGCCTCCAGGCTGATCACGCCCTCACCGTCCCAGATGTCCTCGTCGGGGAAGAAGTGGTCACGCAGACCGTTCTGCCAGATCACGTCCTCCACGGGGCTCGATTGCTGTGCGAGCGCCGTCGGCGCACCGGTGATCAGGGCAAGCGCCAGCGGCAGGATGAGCAAGAGGCGATGCATGAGGATGTGCTCCTGTGTCTCGGGCGGTCCGCGCCAGGCGGACTACTCCCATTCGAGTTCCACGTACGCGGCAGCCACGTTGCGCCGGTGATAGTGCTCGGCGAGTTGCCAGGCGGCGAGTGCGCCGGCAGCGGCCTCGGCCTGCGCCTGCTGGATACTGTCGCCACGGGCGACGGCGTCGCGTACATCGGTTCTGACCGCCTTAAGATACGCGAGGTTCGGTGCCAGTGCCTCCTCGAGGCTGTCGCCGATGGGGCCATGACCCGGCACCACCAGCGTGGGTGTTGCGCTGCGCAACCATTCTTCGAGCACGTCGATCCAGCCGTTGACGCTGCCATCGATCACCGGCAGGTGCCCGCGGAACAGAAGATCGCCGGTCCACAGGGTGCTGGTGCGCAGGTCGAGCACGCTGAGATCGCTGTCCGTGTGTGCCGTGCGATGGGCGGTCAGGACGAGTTCGCGGCCGCCGAGATCGATACGCATCGTCTCGCCCGTGGTCACCGTTGGCGCAATCACGATCCGTTCTGCCGACCACGTGGTCCCGCGCGCGAGGTTGGCGTTGCGGACATAACTCGCGCTGCGCAGGCCGATGGATCGCGGCAGGTTGGCGTGGCCGACGATGGTCACGTCGGGGTTGGCGTCGTGGAACGCCTGGTTGCCGAACACGTGGTCCGGATGCACGTGCGTGTTGATCAGATGGGTCACCGGCAGAGCCGTCACGTCGCGGATCGCGCAGAGCAGCGCCTCACCTTCCGCCGGGCTGCCGCCGCTGTCGATGACGGCGACCGCCTGCGTGCCCACGATGAAGCCGATGTTCGCGAGATCGTCCTGCTCGAACACCAGCCCGTGCGCACCCTCGCGCAGATACACGCCGGGCGCGATCTCCCGCACCTCGGCGGCCGGGCAGGGAGCCTCGCCAGCGACCGCATGCAACGCCGTCAAAGGCGGAGCCAGCAACAGCAGGAGGCGCAGGAGTCTCACGGCAGCATGCGGCCGAATACGCCGTCACGTCGTACCAGCGCGTGCAGGGCCGCGCCGCCGACGTGTAACACAAGCGCCAGCAGCAGCAGCTTGGCGCCGAGGTGGTGGGCATCACTGAACAGCTGGTTCAGACCCGGCGACTTCTCCGCCCACTTGGGCAGGGCGATACCGAACCAGCGCGTCGAGTAGCCACTGAAGGAAGTGGACAGATACCCGAGCACCGGTTGCGCCAGCATGAGCAGGTAGAGGAACACGGCGTTGGCCCGGGCGGCCGCGCGCTGCCAGTTCGGCAGGATGTCCGGCAGGGGCGGTGGCTGGTGCGTCAGACGCCAGACAACACGCAGCACGATGAACAGCGCTGCCGTAAGGCCGAGGGACTTGTGCCAGGAGATCACCATGCCGCGGTCGTCGTGGCCTTCGGGCAGCGTGTTGAAGTAGTAGCCGATGATCAACAGGGCAAGCATCAGGACGGCGACGGTCCAGTGCAGGGCGATAGCCACTCGCGTGTACTTCTCGAATTTGGCGGCCGGCGGTCGTTCGGGACTGGACATGAAACCTCTTTCGCTTCAACTCGTTCGCATGAGTGCGGAGTGCGTCGTTTGGCAATCCGCGTCTGCGATCTCTAGTATTCTGGCGTTTTGTCGGCTGCGTTTCTCAGGCACCTGCGGTGCGCTGCGACTCGCCAGCCGCGGCCTACTATATGACCAACCACTCCAAAGACGACATCCCGGGACCTCGCGGCGGGCTGACGCTCGAGGGGCGGCCCGTCGCCGAGCCAGGCGCCCGCCCCACCCGTATCACCCGATGGGATGTCGATAATGCCCTGACCACGCCCGTCGACCTGGTGGCCGTGGAAGAGCCTCTCGAGATTCGCCTTGCCTGGAACGACGGCGAAGCGCGTGAGCAGAGCATTTCCATCACCATGCGCACGCCGGGTAACGATCTCGAGCTTGCGGTGGGCTTTCTGCACGGCGAGGGCATCATCACCGATCCGCGCCAACTGGAACACGTCGACCACTGCGGCCCCGCCGTCGGGCCCCACCAGTTGCGCAACGTAGTGAAGGTCACTTTGGCCGATGCCAGCCAGCTCGACCTCGCACGTCTCGAGCGGCACTTCTACACCACGTCGAGCTGCGGCGTATGCGGCAAGACCTCGCTGGAGGCCTTGCGCGTGCAAACCCGTCATGACTGCGGCCGTTCACCGATGGCAATGGCGGCGCCGATGCTCGGGGAGCTGCCTAAGGAGCTTAAAAAGCATCAGGAAGTATTCGGTCGTACGGGCGGTATCCATGCCTCGGCACTGTTCGACACCACCGGCCGACTGGGGCCTATTCGGGAGGATGTCGGCCGCCACAATGCTCTGGACAAGCTGATCGGCGCCGAGTTCATGGCCGGTCGCCTGCCGCTCGGCGAGTTCGGCGTGCTGGTGAGTGGCCGGGCCAGCTTCGAACTGATGCAGAAGGCGGTAATGGCCGGTGCCAGCATGCTGGCAGCGGTGGGGGCGCCGTCGAGTCTGGCCGTGGAGCTGGCGCGGGAGTTCGATGTGATTCTCGTCGGGTTTCTGCGCGACGATCGATTCAACGTGTATTCCGGGGCGGAACGCTTGTTCGCTGGCGACAGGTCACCCGTGGGGTCGGCAACCTCGTGCGAGGCGCCGCTCCCGGCTCAGGAGGGCAAACGATGAAGCTGCGTATAAGAGGCAACTCCCTGCGACTGCGGGTGACGCGTGGGGAGTTGGAGACCATCGCCGATCAGGGGCGGGTGGCAGAGCAGGTCGATTTCGGTACCAGCCAGCTGCACTACGCGCTGGTGCGCGATCCGGCCGCCGATGCGCCCAGCGCCCACTTCGACGGTCAGTCGATCGAGGTGAGGCTGCCCGCCGCCGCCGTGGACGCCTGGGCCGGCGACGAGAGCGAGGTGTCCATCGACGCGGAACAGGCGCTCGCCGAAGGCTCCCTGCGCATTCTGGTGGAGAAGGACTTCGCCTGCCTGCAACCGCGCGCCGGCGAGGATGAAAGCGATATATTCGCCCATCCGGATACGGGCACTCATACCTGCGAGTAACCTGTCCCGGCTGCTTTCGGGCGCGTTGTGCAAGCCCTTCATTCCCGATCTGGGCGTTGCGCCACCTCGCAAAAGCGTTTCGAATACACGTCCGCGCGCCATGAACTCAGAAAAGAAGGACATGCTCAACCCCCCCCAAAACACCCCGGCGAGGTTACAAGCACGCCGCTTACATAGGGCGCGGGCGCGGGTGCGG
>JAAUYD010054996.1_pt1 | contig 12138 bp, 10 predicted proteins | sample 7278101 | NCBI WGS metagenome assembly JAAUYD01 (sample SAMN14350128, study PRJNA611818) | marine sediment metagenome | isolation source: surface marine sediment (0.6m) | place: French Polynesia: Moorea | collected 2018-08 | reverse complement strand
TTTCATTGACGTCGTGTATAATTGGACGAAGGAACATTTTGATTATGGGTATTTTGACGCTCTTGCAAAAAACCACCCTTGAATAATTAGACTCAATTATGCAAATCAAAATTGACAATTACAAAGAGGAATGGCCTGAGGATTTTGAGGTCATTCAGGCTGATTTATCAAGGATACTTGGCCCTTTGGCCTTGCGGGTCGATCATATCGGGTCGACTTCAGTGCCGGGGCTGGGTGCCAAAGATGTAATCGACGTGCAGATCACCGTGCGGGAGTTGAGCGAAGAAATAATTCGTAGGCTGGTTGATGCTGAGTATGTGTATTGGGAGTCGATTACTGAAGATCACGTGCCCCAGGGTGAAGATGACAATCCCAAACTGTGGAAAAAACTGCTTTTTGTTGAGCCGCCCGGCCGGAGGCGGGCCAATATCCACGTGCGGATCGATGGGAACCGCAATCAACATTACGCGCTGCTGTTTCGCGATTATCTACGCGCACATCCCAACTCGGCCGCTTCAATTGAAATGATCAAACGCGAGATCGTGAAACGACATGCCGACGATCGGGAGACGTATTACGATATCAAAGATCCGGTTTACGATTTGATCTGGGACGCAGCCAAAACCTGGTCGACCTTAACCGATTGGACGCCGAATTGAGCCACTTTCAAGGCCGTCCTGAATCAAAATTCGCATAAATCTGAGGGTCAACAAAGAAATTTCCTCCTGAGAAACGGCCAAATCGCTGTTTAAGCCTATTTCCAGCAGGGACAGAACGCCGCTCACGTGATAGGTAGCCAAAGCCTCCGCTTCCTGATCGGCAATTTGATACCCGATTTGAGAAAGCGCGTTTAAAAAAGAGACGACCGCTAGCTGGCGCACGGCAGGGCCAATGTGTCTCAGGGCAATTAAGATGTGATTTGTCTCGGCCGGGTCGATCCATCGTCCCAACTGCATTTCCTGTACGTCATCATAATTTCCTAATTCGATAAATCGCTTTAATTTGGCCGCATCCAACACTTGATACATCTGCGCAAAAAAATCAGAAACCAGGGTAAGCAACAGCGCCTCCTTGCTTTCAAAGTGCTGATAAAAGGTCACGCGGGCCAGGTCCGCCTGTTTGGTCATGTCGGTAATAGAAATTTCTGAAAACGATTTTTCGCGCAGTAAATCGACCAGCGCTTTCTGCAGCCAGCGGCGGGTGCGCCGCACGCGAGGATCGAGAGGTGAATCGACGAGTTCTTTGCTCATGGTTTCCGCCTATCAGAATAATAAGTGGTTCACTATTAAAAAACGGCCGCGGATTTCACGGATTGACCTTGGTTTTTCTGTAATCTGCCTGGTCAATTATAGCAGAAAAATTACAGTTGATAGTTTGAAGACAGATGTTAGAAGGCGGCGATTCAAACGGCCGTTACTGGGTTCTGTTGACATTTGATTCAATTTGATGCTCAATTTTGCAATATTCTCTATAGCCGTCGATTAAAACCGACGGTTAAAGGGTTGGTTACTCATCAGGTCAGGCCCATTAGCCCCGCATTTTAATGCGGGGGTGAAGAAATATCCCAAATGTCGACACAACCTATTTAATAGTTGGCGTTATTTTGAGATGCCAGTAAGCTTATTGGCAAATGCCGATATGGAATCTCAACTGACCGACCAATCACCAAGCGAACAAGTATACGAGGCGTGTCAAAGCGACCGACCGGAAGTGCAAACGGCCGCTTTTGAGATCTTGTGGCGCTATCTCTATCGCGTGGCGTCACACATGACCCACTCCCAGCCGGATGGGGATGCTCTGGCACAGGATTGCGCCCAAACAGCACTGGTTCGCGTTCACGAGAAGCTAGCAGAATGCCGCGAACCGGCCGCCCTGCGCAGCTGGTCCCGCCGGATCGTCAGTAACCTGGTTATCGATCGCCTGCGTCGACGGCAGCGACTCCAGCCACTTGTAATTGAAGCCCAAAGTGACGATCAGCCGGCCCGCCAGTGGGCGGACGATGGCCCTTTGCCAGATGAAATGATTGAACAGCTCGATACGCTCGCCTTGCGCCAGCTCCTTGACAAGTCCCCCATGAGCGATCGCTCCCGCCGGGTGGTGCTCGGCCGTTACTTTGATGGGGAAGTGGATGAAGTTCTGGCTCAGCGGGAAACCGAGCTGTCTGAAAAAACGGTCAAACCCAGCCACATTCAGGTGACGCGGGCCAAAAATATCGCCAAGCTGCGCGATTGGCCACTTTTATACGATTTTCTGGGAAAGGTGAATGAGGCGTGAATCGTCTCTAGAAGTAAAGAGGAAAAACCCCCACCTTCCATTCCGGAAGACGGGGGATGGTCAGACAAACCACTTGAAAGGGTGAAGGAAATGTCTGAAGTTATGAACACACCTACAGGAAAAATTCCGCCGGAGCGCCTGAAAGCTTTTTTAGCTGTTTTGCAGACCCGGACCTCAATTGACCTCAATGAGACCTTTCTCGATCGATTACACCGTTATGTGACCTTGCAGCTCAGAGGGGATGTTTACCAGCAGCACGATCCTGAGTTGGCCGCCTGGCTTGATCAGGATCCCGGTCTGGCCGAGGCATATGCCCTCCTCTACGATCTTGAAGCGGCCGTCCTGGCTGGCAATATGTCAAATCCGGATCATGTTCCCGATCCGGATCTTTCATTTTTAACAGCCAGCCCCTCTCTAGCTGAACGCCTTGCTGAGCGGGTTACCCGCACCGGTCGGGAACTTGTGCTGCGTTTTTCTGAAGATTTGCTGGCCCTGCTCCGGCCGGGACCCCAATTGGCGGCCGGTTTTCGCCAGGCTGACAGCGGCCGTTATGGGATCTTGCTCTACACGCTCGACGGTCAAAGCTTGGGTGATCCGCTGCCGCTGACCTTCAATGCCTACGCTGATCGGGAGCAGCCCGATTTTTGCCTGATTGAGATCGAAGTTGCGCTGCCTGACCGCAGCTGGCCGGATCTGGCCGGGGTAGTGGTGGAGCTGGCCCAGGGAGACCGTCTGCTGCAGTCGGAGACCGATGCCTGGGGGTTAGCCGTTTTTGAAAACGTGCCGATCGCTTTGCTGCCTGAAACCCGAATCGTGCTGCCGCTCAATTAACCACAAACATCGATATCTGACCGCAAAGATTTGGAAAGCGCAGAGGGAATCTTTATAAAAACACTCCGCGTTCTTGGCGCTCTCTGCGGTAATTTCTTAGATGTGCCTCTCAACCTTCGCCAACAATGACAAAACCAGCCCAGAAGCGTGGATCGACAAACGGTTTTTGATCAGGAGGAAGGGAAGTCAATTCTGGGGGGAGTTCACCGAGCAGATTTTGGATATCATCCACCGTACTATTTTGCAGCTGCCGCTGGGCTTGATGCAGGGCCGCGGCCGGCCTTTGGGCGGGCAAAGCCTTATAGAAATTGCGCATCAGCACATAAGTCGCCAGGTCATCAACCGGCCACAGGGTGACAACAACAGCCCTCGCCCCAGCTGCCAGGAAGGCACGCACCAGCCCCATCGGTTCATCACCGCGGAGTACCCGACTGACCCCGGTCTGGCACGCTGAGAGGATGACGAGCTGTGCCTGCAGCCTCCAACTTTCCAAAATTTCCGCAGCGGTTAAATTGAGATCCGGACCAACCTCCAGATAAGAGGCCAGCGGCCGATCAAAGTCAAACCAGCCGTGACAGGCGAAATGAAGCCAGTCAGCCTGAGAGGAGAATTTGTGTAGCGATTGTTGCTCCTCTTTCCAGCGCCCGCTGCCGGTTTGATGAGCCAGATGAGCTGCTTCCAGATCAGCGTAGCGCAGCTGTCTGTGCGGATCACGGCCGGGAAACGAGATCAAGCCACCATGATTTTGCCGGAGCGGCTGCTGGGGGCGCTGGCGCAGTTCATGCCAAATCGTGCCGCTGGGGGCGTAAAGGAGCTCGATGTTCTCAAAAATCGCTGGAAACGGCACCGCATGCAGCGGTCCGTGGGGCATCACAATCACCCGCTGTACGTCAGAAAAATTGAGATTCGCCAACAGCGCCTGCCCTAGCTGCCGGCGAATCCGGGGTTGAAGGAGACGAGCTGCCTGTTGCCCACGAGGAGAGCGGCTGGTCAAGAAATTCGGATCAAACGGGATCGTTTGGACCGTCAAATCGGTCGTGGAAAAAGCAAACCGTATGATGCGGGCGGGGGTGAGCAGCACCGGCCGCAGGGGATGCTCGGCCGAGAGCGCGCGCAGTAAAGGCAAATCAGTTTCTAAAACGCCGCTGGTAAAAAATGAGATCAGCAGCTCGTAATCATGCAGAGCATCTTGCCAACCGTGAAATTCTACCGTTTGAGCGAGTTTCCCGCCGCTGTGAATGTGATCGGCAAACGCCCGAGCCCGCGCTCGTTCTGTCCACTCCCAGGCGGCAAACGCTTTCCCCTGAGACAGTTCAAAGAGCACGATCGCTTCATAAAGCTGCTGCCAGCGTCCCAAGAGACTAATTTTGAGCTGCTCATCACTCATCGGTTGCCGACTGCTTTCGATGATGGCGATGCCTGCTTGATAGGCCGCACGTGCTTCATTTACGCGGCCTGTTTGTTCGTATAGATGGCCCAAATGATAGTAGAGATGGGGCTGAAATTCTTTGCGATCGGCCGTTTCAGCCAGCGCAAGGGCGTGCAAAAAGGCAGCTTCGGCTTCTTGTTCTCGACGATCTGCCAGGGCAACCAACCCCAGATAAAAATGGACGTCAATTTGATACCGAAGCCCTTCTACAAGCTCCTGAGCACGAGCGAGAGTTTTGGCCGCGCCAGCAATATCTCCCTTAAAAAGAAGGACTTCACCCCGATTGAGCAATCCCAACCCCACATGGTGATCTGCACCATCGGCCTGCCGCTGCTCGATAAAACGCTCAAAATGGTCGAGCGCACTGTCCCAGCGGCCGAGATCACGATCGACCAACCCCAATTCGTTATTAACGACGGCTAGCCAGTGAGTGACCCCATCTTCTGCAAAGATGGCCGCGGCCTGCTCAAACAGCTCGGTTGCTTCGGCGTAGTGGCGCAGTTCATAGCTGACGATCCCCATGTTCATCAGCGCTATCCCTTCGTAGTAGCGATCGTTTAGCTGTCGCCACAGGGCCAGGCTTTGGCGATATCCTTTTAGGGCCGCTTCCGGCTCGTGATGAATGCGGTGGAGTACCGCCCGGGCGTTCAGCGTGCGGGCCTGCATGTACGGGACCAAATCATTTTGGGCCAGCAGCTGATCAAAAAGTGCCGTAGCCTGAGTCGTTTCATCAAGAGTCAGGTAGACACCCGCCTGATAAAAGGCCCGGCGCTGAACAGCCAAAGGGGTTGTTAAAGGCAGGTCATTGACCGCCTTGCACAACGCCCGGAATGCAGCCGTGTCGTTGATATAAAGACGGCTGGCCAGCCGTTCAAACACCGTATCCCAAACCGGCTCCCAGGCTGACTGACCGGCCAGCAGCCGTCCGCTGAGTAGATCAAGAGATTTTTGATGCAGATTGACAAATTGCGGTGATGTCAGGTGTTCGATCAGGGATTGCTGCTCTGAATCGGGAAGGTAAAAGACTCCGCTTTTATTTTGCCACTGTCTGAGCGTGGCCATTTCTTCCGGGGAGACTCCCATCGCCGCTAAGAGCGGTTGATCGGCCGTACCCAGCACACCCAAAATTAACTGAGGATCAATCTCTTCTGTGTTAAACTGCGAATCGTTCAGCGTCATAAGCGGGGAAAGGTCGGACTCGGCATTTTCGTCTTAAGGATGGTGCCATACAATCTATGGTAACCTGTTTCGAAAAAATTAGCCGCGGATTTCGCCGATTTTCACGAACTGGGCCCCATGAATGAAAATTCGTGAAATCCGCGGCAGTAATGAAGAAGAGGAAGAAATGGACAGGCGAGCAATACGATTTACAGCATGGTTGATCATCGTCTTTTCCGGTTTGACCGTGATTTTTTGGGGAACCGGCCAGACCTTCTCAACACCCACCGCAGTGCGCTTTGTTGGCAACGGCAGCGTCGGTTTAAACGGCACGGTACGGGTGTTGTGTTATCAAACCCCGACGGCCGACCCCTTTGCCGATTTAGAGCTGGCCGTATCTGCGGGTAACCCTACCCCGGCGCTGCCCAACAACTGCAACTATCTTTCGGCGCTGCACCAAATAGCGGTGGTTGACTCAGCCAAAAAGGAGCATGGCCCGGCATTTACCGTTTATCACGCTTCTTTTTCACCCACCGATACCACCCCGCTTTTGGCCAGTGGAGACGTGGTGATAAACAGCGACAACAGGTTAACCCTTTTTCACGTGGTGGCTTCTTTAGCCTGGCATCCGGCCTCGGGCAGCGATAGATTGACGCCCAGTGCCATGCGTGAAGCGCTGCGCGGGGCTTCCGCATATTTGTATGATTTAACTGAAGGACAAATGGCGTTTGGCCCGGTCAAGATTAACACGGGAGGGGAAAACTGGTCAGGGTCGGATATCCGGGTGCTGCCGGCCAATGATCGCCGGCCGTCCGCTTTTGTGGGGGGCATCACCGATAATATTCGGGTTTATGATGGGGGTACAGCCACCACGCTATATACACCGGCCGAAATCTATCTGGGGCGGGCGTGGGATGGCGGATTAGGGGCGGCCGATCCAGACCTCGGCCGCTGGACAAACGTCGTCACCGGAACCCGCACCATCGCTCACGAATGGGCCCATTACGCGTTGTTTCTGTATGACGAGTATCAGCAGACGGGCGGTGGTTCTCAATATTGCATTTGCGAGACGCTGCCCAGTGGCTGCGGCCTGGGGGATATCGACGGTTCGGCGATGGCCTACCATTACACGGCCGGGGAGTTTTGGCACCAGCTGACGCACATCTCTAACTACAATAAAACCCTTTGCGAAAGCACCTGGAACTGGCATTTTCACGGCAACACCGATTGGAAAGTCATTGCTGACTGGGGCTCGATTCAGGGGAAGCCGATCGATGCGATAAACTTCCCCGGCGTTTTGGCTACCCAGCTGCCGAGTTTGGCGGCCGATTTCTTTGGGCGTGAACCGGGTCGGGGAATTTATTTGCCGCTCGTGACCGATGGAAGCGAACCGCCTGGTGAACCGTTTACCGAACCCTCAATTCGGGTAAATACCGAGGCGATATTGTCCGCCGGCCGCTGGCCATTTACTGAAGTTTACATCTATGAAAATGGATTTGAAAATCCGGCACGAATCCTCCCGATGGGGCGTGTGAGAGGTCCCGGAGCCGATCCGGATGATGTGGGATCCATACGTCTTCTCGGTGTCCGAGCAGACGACCGAGCCCGAATATTGGTGCACCAGTTTGACGATGGTGGCCTTTTTAGCTACCCCAATTCTTCGGATGATGTGGCTGTAGATCTGATCGACGGGTTGGAAGTTTTGACGAAGAAACACAGCTGGAATTACGCACTTGATCATCGTTTTGAGGTCGAAGAAGGGGTGGTCACGGCCGTTTCCCTACAGCTTGACTCAACCCTGAGTAAACCCCCAATCATTCAGCTATGTGCTGTTGATCCGGAAATTGGCTGTGAAGATAACTGGCAAAAAGAGATGGGAGGCAGCGGGTCGACGTGGACGCAAACGTTTACGGCGGCCGAAGCCGAACTGGCTGAACTGCCAAGGTTCCTGGTTGTGCGCGTGGAGGCCCCCGAAAAAGGGTTGGAGGGGGATCTGGTTCAGTGGATTCAGGTCAGTGGCGGGGTTGGCCCCGGCCACGTCGATGGGATCGCTCCTCTCGTTGATGGAGAAGTGATGCTCAATTCCAGCAATACGGTGGTGGGGGATCCTGACTGTACAATTTCCAGTTACGCCCCGGCACGCAACACCAAAATGCTTATTGATCCGCTGCCCCCTAACCGCGTCTTGGTTTCCCAGCCGATGCTGGTTCGGATCGAGGTGACGCAGGATGTCTGCCCGACGATAAACTTGGGCAGCGACGCTACTTTTTCCTACAATGTGATCATCAACCTGGGGTATGAACAGGTTGATGTGGAACGAGTCGGTGCCGTTGAAGGGAATTTGCGCCTGCTGCGCTATAGTTCTGGATCTGGCTGGGTTGAGGTACAGACAGTGACCGTCAACCAGGATCTAAATCTTTTGATTGGTGGGATTGGTTCAGACGGAATTTATGCGGTTGGTGCGGTTGTGCCATAGCTTAGCGTCAATTGGTCAAGAAACACGCAGTTCAAAGTGGAAAGTATAAAGTTTAAAGAAAGAGGAAGAGAAATGGAACAACAAACGCCTCTAGCCCTGGTAACCGGGGCCAATCGCGGCATTGGTAAAGAGGTCAGCCGCCAGCTGGCTGAACGCGGGTATCGGGTTTTACTGGCCGGGCGATCGGTGGACAAGGCAAAAAGTGCGGCCGCTGAATTGGGAAACGACAAGTTAATACCGGTTCAGCTTGATGTCGCTGATCCCCAGAGCATCGCCGCGCTGCACGAGCGGGTGCAGCAGGAGTTCGGCCGGCTGGATGTACTCATCAATAATGCGGCCATCAATTACGACACCTGGCAGCGGGCGATCAACGCCGATTTAAATATGGTTCGGGATACCTTTGAGACCAACGTCTACGGCCCCTGGCTGCTGTGCCAGACGTTTGTGCCGCTGCTGCGCCAGAGCCCCCATCCGCGCATTGTTAACGTGAGCAGCGGGGCCGGTTCGCTGAACGAGATGGGAGGTGGTACCCCGGCCTACAGCATGACCAAGGCCTCGCTCAACGCTCTGACGCGCATGCTGGCGGCTGAACTTGGCGGTGATCAAATTCTGGTTAACGCCATTTGCCCGGGTTGGGTGGCGACCGATATGGGGGGCGGCGGCGGCCGGCCGGTGGCCGCCGGAGCAAGTGGCATTGTGTGGGCGGCGATGCTGCCGGATGATGGGCCAAGCGGGGGATTCTTTCGGGATCAGGCCCCGATTGCCTGGTAATTTTTATGGAACCGTTTGATGTTGAGCGATCACCAAAGCGTTTATCACTCAACATCGGACGGTTTACTGGCATCCGCTTACAGGATTTATCTGCGCCTTCCATCACGACGGCCATATCGCTTGCTGTTGCGATTATTGCGCCGCTGCTGCTGTCGTTTGGCGTTGGAGCGGTTGGGTGATTTTGCCTGGCCGTTCAGAAACTGCCGTTCTGGTTCAAACTCCCCGTAATCAAAATCAGCTAGCCGACGCCGCTCAATCGATTCCCCAAGTAGTGATTCGATATCGCGTACCATCAACCCATCATCCTGTCCGGCGAAGGTAAACGCTTCCCCTGATTGATGGGCCCGGCCGGTGCGGCCGATCCGATGGGTATAGGCGTCGACCGTATCGGGAATGTCAAAGTTAATGACGTGGGAGATTTCTGAAACGTCAATCCCTCGGGCGGCCACATCGGTAGCGGCCAGGATATCAAATTTCCCATTGCGGAAGCCGTTGATCGCGCGCTGGCGCTGATTTTGGGACATATTACCCTGTAGAGCGGCCGCCCGATACCCCTTTTTGGCCAGATCCCGGGCCAGGTTGCGGGCCCGATATTTGGTGCGGGTAAATACCAGCACCCGCCCGGTTGCCGTCTCCTTTAACAGCGCCAGCAAAAGCGACTTTTTTAGCTTGTGAGGCACCGGATAAAGGACGTGGGAAACGGTTTTTGCCGGAGCGATATGGCCGATTTGCACCGTCACCGGGTTTTTGAGGATTTGATCGGCCAGCTGTCTAATGTCTTTGGGCATCGTGGCCGAGAAAAAGAGGGTTTGCCGCTGCGGCGGGAGCAGCTTGAGGATACGGCGAATATCGGGCAAGAACCCCATATCGCACATGCGATCCGCTTCATCGAGTACAAGAACCTCAACGTACGACAGATCGATGTGACCCTCGTTGACGAGATCGAGCAGCCGGCCGGGGCAGGCCACGAGGATCTCAACGCCGCTTTGTAATTTCTTAATTTGGGCGCTTTTGCTTACCCCACCGTAAACGGCCACGCTGCGAATCTTGGTTCTTTTACTAAAATCTACGGCCGTTTGGTAAATTTGTTCGGCGAGTTCTCGCGTCGGGGCCACGATCAGGGCTCGGATGCGTCGCAGCGGACCGGTCGTGAGCTGTTGCAAAATTGGCAGGGTAAATGCCGCTGTCTTTCCAGTGCCGGTTTGGGCCAGCCCCATCACGTCACGGCCGTTTAAAACTTCCGGAATCGCCTGCTGCTGAATGGGGGTCGGGGTTGTAAACCCGACAGCCTTAATTTGCGCGTTGATACGCGCGTCAAGAGAAAATTGATTAAAATCCACTTAAAATACTCCTTGACTCTAGTGAGCCAAGTCGCATTCTCAGCCCGATCAAATTGATTTTTTTTGCGAAAGTTGTTGGTGAGTCAGGTCAAACAGCCGATGATTATAGGCGTATAAGGGTGAACATGCTATTTTTGATCGGATTTCATGCATTTTTCTAAGTACTTCATAACACAATGAGTTAAAGAACCTAGAAATCACAAAAATTAAAACGGGGATTAGTTAATTAAGTGGGTGACAGCTTAAAATTTTAAGCAGGATTTCACGAATAACACGAATTATTTTCTATTCTAAAGAGCAAATCCTTTTAATTCGTGTCATCCTGTTTCAAAAAATTCAGCTGTGATGCGCTTAAGGCAATTTGCTATTAAATATCGCCAAATCCCCTTAATCTCCTAATCTTTGTTAAAAAAAATCAGCAGCTGTTCTGGTCAATATTGTCCCGGACAGGCTGTGGCGGTGCGGAGGAGTTTTCAAATGGAACCAAAGGATGTCGTTCTTCGATTTTGGGAGACGATGGGTACAAACGATTTTGAGGCGGCCAGCCGATGGTTGAGCGAAGATTTTGAGCTCATTTGGCCCCAGTCCGGCGAGCTGATTCGCGGCCGGGCGAACTTTGCGGCGCTTAACACTCATTATCCGGCCCACGGCCGCTGGCATTTTACGATCAATGACCTGGTTGCTGAGGGGGCCAAAGTTGTTTCCGACGTCTCCGTCACTGATGGGGAGATGACCGCTCGGGCCATCACGTTTTCCACCGTTCAAGACGGCAAAATTAGCAGACAGGTTGAGTTTTGGCCCGATCCATATGATCCCCCAGCCTGGCGTGCCGAGTGGGTGGAGTTGCTGAAATAAAAGGTTGATGAGATGTCCAAAGTCTATTTCTTGTGCGGATTAGCCGCTTCAGGCAAATCAACCCTCGCTCGACGGCTTGAACGCGAAAAGGGTGCCGTTCGATTTACGATGGATGAGCGCATGCTGGCCCAAACCGATCTCTCCATCTTTGATGACGAATATGGGCGGCTGGTTCAGCGTGAAAAAGAAAAGATCTGGCGGGAAGCGCTGATGTGTTTGCGCGATGGACAAGACGTCATTTTGGATTGGAGCCTGTGGAGCCGCGCTGCCCGCACCGAGTGGACAGAGCGGGTAATCGCTGCCGGTTATGATTACCATCTGTTTTATCTGGCAACACCGATTGAAACGTTACGAGAAAGGCTCGCGAACCGCAATCAAAATCCGGGCCGGAACGCCCACGTGATTCCATTTGAGGAAGTCGAGCGGTTTAGCCACATTTTTGAGCCTCCCACCCCTGAGGAAAATCTCAATCTAGAAATTATCACGTCGTATTCCTAAATTGGACCAATCTTCAAGATTGGTCCAATTTAAAGTCAAAGGCCGCATTTCGAGTTGAGTTTCTTTGGAAAACAGTGATCGATCAACGAAGTGAAGGAAAGCTGCACCCATTTTATTCGTCTCCCTGTTAAATTAAGTTGGACTTATCAGGCAAGGAGATCCTCATGAATAAAAAACGCGCGACCTTTTTAATCTCTGTGATTTTGGTTTTAGGAATTATTGGGTGGAGCGGCAGCCGCTTGACCGCACCGCCACCAGCCGCAGCCGCACCGCTCGCCAACTCCATGACCCTGCTCCCTGTAGCCGATGCTATGATTTGGGAACAATTTCCCGATACCAATTATGGCAGCACAACCGGACTATTCCTGGATAACGACGAGTTTAATTTCCGGTCCCGGTCGCTAATTCGGTATGATTTGTCTGCCGTCCCGGCCGGCTCCACCATTATTGAAGCAACCCTCTCCCTCTACCAAACGCAGCAGGACAGCGCTCCCAACCTGCAAATG
>JAAUYD010060667.1_pt1 | contig 12140 bp, 7 predicted proteins | sample 7278101 | NCBI WGS metagenome assembly JAAUYD01 (sample SAMN14350128, study PRJNA611818) | marine sediment metagenome | isolation source: surface marine sediment (0.6m) | place: French Polynesia: Moorea | collected 2018-08 | reverse complement strand
TGGAAACCTAGCCAGATTATCCACACTGACTTCTAAAAGTAACCTGGGGGAAAGATGGGGTAGATAGTAATTGACACCCTTAAAAGACCTAAAACCAATAATCCCAAACTGCTATCCCTTCGGCACACATAAGTTAACAAAAGAAAAAAGGCTGAAAGGTAGTAATCATGAGTAATAGCAGTGATTATTAAGGAAAACAGAATAAGAAAAGAAGACTGTTGTTTTTAAAAAGCATAAAGTAATTCAAAGAAAAGTAAAAAGTCGATTAAAAGAGATGAAGATAAATAAATAAAAATTAAGAGAGAGATTAAGATAGAATAGAAGTAAATAAAGAGCTTTAAATCCTTATTCTGTCTCGATTATAACTAAATTTAGCTAATAGATTAGGGACATAAAAGTTTAGAAAATCTAGAGTGTTTACTCATTAAGAATAAGGAAAAAAGGCTCAAAAGTCAAGATTGACTACAATCATATTCAAGAGAATAATGAAGGGAGGATAAGAAAGATGAAAGCTTGGGTTTCTGAAGAACTAAAATATCTGGATTTAGGTGATAAACGCTAAAATACAAGACTTGGAAAAATGGTCTCAGAGTTATCTGAACATCCTTATGAAACGGTTCCACAAGCGATCGCCCCTTCAGCCTGGAATAAAACGAAATGGAAATGAGTATGGGGAAGGGTTGCGATCGCAGTTGTCATTAATGCAGGTGATGGTTGAGAGTGATCGGCACGGGCAAAGAAGAGGCGATCGCAAAGAAAAACTGAAAGTGCATGGTGATATTAAAAAGTATTGAAGTATCAAATTTTCTCAAAAGCTTATGGTTATTTTAAGAATTATTAGGAAGTAACTCGACCCACTGAACTACAACAAAAAGCTTTAGATTTGTTAAATATTTCTTCTATTTGTACCCAGTAACGACCTCTCGCTGATTCGGTGTATCCCTGATACATCATACGTTATGGGGTTTTGTCAAAGGGGAAGTTCAGTTAATCGGGATCCCTGCACTCCTTTGCAGGGACTACCGATTGTTTTGAGCTTTTTGGTAATGTTGTAACCAACTACGGCCTTTTTCTAATAACTCTTCAAAGGTGAATACTTTTAATTCAACGTTACTCAGATCCCAAATTTTGATAGTTTTGTCATTACTGGCAGAAGCAATGAGTTTACCATCAGGACTAAACATGACACTATTAACCCAATCACTATGACTTTCTAAGGTTCTGAGTAAAGTTCCATCTATACTACTCCAGATTTTTAGGGTTTTATCAGCACTAGCTGACACTAAGAACTGACCATCAGGACTAAATCCCACATCATAGACTTTAGAGTTATGTTCTGCTAAGGTACTTAAACATTTCCCGTTGCTGAGATCCCAAAGTTTGATGGTACTATCATTACTCGCAGAAGCCAACATTTTGCCATCAGGACTAAAGGCAACGCCATTAATCCAGTCTTGATGACCTTCTGGATAATCTTCTTTATGGTAACCTTTAATGGTTCGGATTAAGTGACCCTGTAAGTCCCAGAGTTTTATGGTTCTGTCTGCACCGGTAGAAGCAAGGGTTTGACCATCAGGACTAAACTCTATACCCCAAACTTTGTCTATATGTTGCTTATCTCCATCTCTATCTTCCCCACAAGTAACGACTAATTTCCTTGTATGAGCATCCCACAGTTTGACCGTACAATCACCACTACCCGAAGCGATATAATCGCCATCAGGACTGAAACGAACAGTATGGACAGCACCTTTGTGGTCTCCAAACACCCTAAGTAAATCTCTATTAAGACTCCATAGTTTAATCTTATTATCTCCACCACCTGACACTAGGGTTTGACCATCGGGACTAAAACTCATTTCCCAGACCCAATTCGATTTGTTATCTTGATTAGTATCAGTAATACACTCGGTTTCTTTCCAAGTATTATCATCTTGACGACTCCATAAACGAATAGTACCATCCCAACCCCCAGAAGCAAGGGTGTCACCATTTCGATTGAAACAAATACTATGAATCTTCCCATTGTGTCCTTTGAGGTTTTGGGGCAAAATAAAGTCGATTTTTCTCAGTTTAATGGTGTTATCATCGCTGGCAGAAGCAAGAATTTGGCCACAATTTCGGTCATCGGGACTAGATTTATTGGGGCTAAATTCCACATATCTTACCCAGTCACGGTGTCCCCTAAAGGTTTTCAGCAAGTCTCCCTCAAGACTCCAAAGTTTAACCGTGTTATCATTGCCTCCTGATGCTAATACCCGGTCATCTTCTCTGAAGGACACACTATTCACTTGTTCTTTATGAGGATTCAGGTATTTTTGCAATTTATTTTCCTCTATATCCCAGAGTTGGATGGTTCCATCTTCACTTGCTGAGGCTAAATATTGCCCTGAATGGCTAAAACGAACGCTTTTAACTGGCCTTTGATGTTTTTCTAGAGTTTGTTTACACTCCCCGGTATTAACATCCCAAAGTTTAATCTTATTGTCTTCTCCTCCAGACGCTAAGGTTTGACCATCGGGGCTAAAATCGATGGTGTAAACCTTATTACTATGACCTTCAAGGTTTGCAAGGTGTTTTATGGTTAAGTTTTGATAGTCTTCACTCCAGTTTAGCTGCCAAAGTTTGATCAGGCGATCGCCTCCTGCTGATGCCAGTATTCTACTATTACAACTAAAACAAACATCCCAAACCCAATCATCATGATTAAGGGTATCCTTTTTCCATTCCTCACAAATGAATTCCTGCTTAGTAGAATCCCAAGAAATAAGCCAAATTTTAATGGTTTTATCCGCACTAGCTGAGGCTAACAGCTTGCCATCTGGACTAATTTTCACGCTGTTTACAGCATCCTGATGTGCTGTAAGAGTATCCACTAACCTGTCATTTTCCACATCCCAAATTTCAATGGTTTTATCCCAACTTGCAGACGCAAGAAATTTTCCATCAGGGGTAAAACTACCCTTACCACTAAAATTAACGCTATAAACATCACTATCATGCTCTTCAAAGTGGTTATATTCTTCTAAACCATAGATAATGTCTTTGACAGTTTTTTCTGTTTCTTGTTTGATTTCTGGAGGTAAATTTTTAATAGTTTTAAATTTTTCCCCTGACTCAAGACCTGCTTCTAAAGCTTTCAGTTGCTCATCTTCCCCAAAATATTTTTGAGCCGTTACGTTAAGTCGCTTAATCTCTTTGATGGCAAGTTCTTGTAAAACATCGCTTCTTCTTCTGGATAAATTAATAGCTAACTGAGGATAGTTGTGATGAAATCTTCTCTGAATAATTTGCGTCAAATGATCGGGAGCTAAATGATAAGTAAAGTCTTTAAAGTTACTAAAAAATGACTGCTCTTTAATCAATCCTGATGCTGTTAAAATACTCAAAACTACATCCAGTTGTTCTTCATTTACTCCTAATTCTGACAACTCTAATTTCTCTTGTAACTCATCATAGTTTTTTCTAGGACGAATATTGTTAGCATTAGTTAGACAATAAAGAACGACTTCAGCAACCTCTTTATAACCACAGTCTTCAGTGATTTCTTCCAAATATTGATTAATTAATATCTCTTTCGGATTATTTTCATTGATCCCTTCTATTAATTGTTCATATTTCTCTAACGTTTGAATTTTATTATTTTCTAACTGGGTTCCCACCATTTGTAATTCAATGGGAATAACTTTTTCTTCTGGATTTTTCAAATCATTAATTAATCTGTCAACAAGTACATCCTCTAAGGAATAAGTATTTTTGGTTGATTCTAGAATATCTTCTTTAGCATCATTTAAGTCAAAATAACCAATATAGTAAAGATTATTTTTGTCTAAAATATTGTCATTAGTGATGTTAAAATCAGCTAAACGACTTAGATTCAGTAAATAATAGAGGTAATCTTCTCTTACAGACAAAATAACTTTAACAAAAGGAATATTGAGAGATTTTTCAAGAAAGTTAGCAAATCCCTGACTATAATCAGCAAATTTTTGACGATGAATAGGATCTTGTGAACTAAAGCACAGTTCTTCCAGATTATCAAAAATTAAAACTGTCAGCTTATTATCATCATTATTTTTCCATAGTTGCTCAAGAATGTTTTCAATTTTATTAATGGGCTTCTCACTACTCTCAAATTGAAAATCATCAAAATTTTCTTTGAGATAGTTTCCTAATTCATCAAACCAATGAGGATACTGTGAGATTAAAATAGGTAAAACTTTATAACCATGAATGGTGTTTGCTTGTAAAGGTGAAATTAATTTTGATTGCAAGAGTGAACTTTTACCAACGCCTGATCCTCCATAAACTACAATCAGTTTCTGGGCAGTGCTACTAATACGAGTAATCAACTCATTAACTTTGTTCCCTCTATCACTTCCCCGCATTAAATCTGTCTCACCACCTTCTGGTGTAATAGTAAGTAAAAAAGGATTAGTAATCGTTTGCTTTATTGGTAAAGGACTGAGACCAATAAAAGCACGAAAATTAAATTGTTGTTCAATTTTTCTTTGTTCTTGTTTAACCGAAAAAGCAGCCTCATATTTTCCTTGTTCATAGTAAATATCTCGCAATTCTTGCAAAATACTGATATAAAGTTCTGGATCATACTCAGGTTTTGTTTCTTCTTTTGCTTTTTCCAAATGTTTAACAGCTTGGGGAATCTCTTGTAATTGATACTCTGCTTTAGCTAAAGGTAATAAATACCAACCCTGATGATAATATCTTGTCCATTCTAACCAACCTGGAGGAGTCTTCTCTGGAGGACTTTGTAGAATTTTTGTGACACTATCATGAGCCTCTTCAGCTAATGCTTTAGCTTGATCCCAGTCGCGGTTTTGATTAAAGGAAACTTCAGCTAAAAAACCATTAATCCGTGCTAATCTATAGTCATCATTATAGTTTTGATGAAGTTGTTTAGCTCGTTGACCTACTGTTTCTAACTGCTCCCAATTTTTGACTCTTTTCAGTCCTTCTGCTTCAGCATTGATAAATCTTGCTTCTAACTTTTGCTCATCATTTTCTCTGAAAAGCTGGACACACTTTTGCCAATAATCTTTTGCCTTATAAAAAGATTCATCTCGTTTAATTGGATGGGACATTCCTTCTCTCCACCACCATAATCCTAAGCAGTAAAGAACACAAGCTTGATGTTTAAAATTCTCAGTTTCTCGATATAATTCTAAACTCTTTTCATACTGTTTTCGACAAAAATTATTCAGTGATATTTCTCTATCACAACACTGTAAAGGGCTTACATTACTATCTGATAAGTTATGAAGACTATAACCTAGTAAAAATTCTAAATTAGCTTTAACCTCATGATTTAAGATAACTCCACACTTTTCTAGGTCTTGTTTGACTAATTTTAATTGAGAAAATGTTATGCACTCATTATTTTGACAGGAAAACATTTCTTCTTGAAGGATTCCCGCACCCCATTTTAAAATATTCTGAAATATTCTTTCAGCATGGGAATTAATGGGATGAATAACTTCATCACTTGATATGTCAATTTCAATAGGAACTGAGGCCGGACTAGCAAAATCTGGAGACAATCTAACCAGTTTTGATAGCATATCGTCTGTTAACCACAGAACCAGAGGACATGAAAATTCATCAGCTATTTTTTCTCGGTCTTGTCTAGCGGATCTTAGTACCTGGTCGACATGACTAACTGATTCTATCCCAAATACCATTAACGCGGATGGTTGCTTATCTCCCAATTCTTTTTTTATCCCTTGATAAAGAGTCTTCGTCTCTTTGTCTAAAATAATTGAGCGAATAGGCAAAGAATTAGCAGTTTTTAATTGCTCTAGGATAGTTGTACGCAAACTAGAACAATTAAACCTGACAAGAATTGTAGAATATTCTTGAGCTTGAGTAGCTAATTTAATAGCTCTAATTAATTTATCTAAACCATTAATACTTAGATGGCTATTCATAATAAATTTTCCCTAAAATCTTCCATTGATATGATCAGATTGAAGCTGACTATGTATCAATTTCTAAGCTTCTAACAAAGGATTAATATCAAACCATGTGCCTTCTTGATCCTCATATTCAAAGACAAAGAGACTGGCTAACAGAGTTTTATATTTATCCTCACCGCTAACTAATTTACTCTTTTTTACCTCCTCTAATAATTCCCACTCATCAGAAGTAATTGCTCGTTTTAACATATCTCTTTGCCTCCGAATAACATCATTGAGACATTGAAGAGAAATGGGGGGAGCTTCTTGTTGTAAACAGCTAAAAAGAAGAACTAATAAATTACGAACATGACCCCCACTCATTAAACATAGTCGCTTTAACGTTTGAGAATTATCAAATATCTCGTTAGTGCAATTAAGACGCTCTTCTGCCCCCAAATCAGGAAAAGCTCTTGCTAATACCATTTGTTGTAATAAAGAGAGTCCCTCTTCAAAGGGGTTTCCATCACGGGTTTTAACCTTCACCATTGGTAAAACTTTTACATTATTCCCAAAACGATTTACCAATTGTTGTAATTGATTAGCAAAGGTTAAAATTAAAGGAATAGAATAAACAACATGACAATTAATTTTACTTAACTGCTCTCCTCTGTCAACGAATAAATATTCTGGTTGAATTTTATTATTAGGTTTGAGGGTATTATCTATTCGATCTAAGTTATCGATAATCACCACGAGTCCTTGTTTTCCTTGCATTTTTAATTGAGTAATCGCTGGATCGATAATATCCTGGTTAATTGACTCTATCAGATTAGGAGTTCTTGGTTCTAAAATAACCCTTAATTTAGCACGCTCATCAAAACTTCCTTTGAGTTGAGTTGTGAGGGTAAAGAGTCCTACAGAAAAGTCAATACCAGTTAAATTCAATCTTGGTAAACTCTGCTGAATTTGCCCAAATAATTGTTGAAAAAAACCAGGGTGAAAGCTAATCCCTAGTTCTTTTAAGCTCTCAACAACATGACGAGCAATACTTAATAAAATATCACTAATGTCCACATCCCCAATATCAATATCTTCAGTTGCTTCAAAATAAACCACATGAAATTCTTTTCTTTCTAAGAGGGATTTAAGGCGTAATAATTCGGTTGTTTTTCCATTACCAATATGACCAGTAAATAATTGACAAGTAGGTTGATCAGGCGACAACTCATTGATAGTTCTTGCCATATTTTCAATCATCTTAGCATTCCGAACTGAAGAAAAATTAATATAGTATTTATGTTCTTTACGATTTTGGTAATTGAGAGTTTTTGCGGGGTTACAAGCTTTATAAAATATTGGCCGATCCAATGAACAATTATTTAATGCAACCATAACAACTTTCCTCCTTATAACCCACTTCTACCCAGTCAGTTATCCACACCTAACTAGATGACAATGGACTGTATTGGCTCACAAGGTTTCTATCAAGACCTCTAATCTTTAGGATAAGTCAGCTTTAAGTAAAATGGACTAATTGATGACAAAACTAAACACAATTTTTTCCACCTGTAAATTTTCCGTTGCTGGACTCAGAGCGTATGTACCAATTAACGGCGATCGCCAAAAAACTAAGGAGCGATCGCGATTAAATAGTAGCGATCACTTGACGGGGTGACAAGAGTTTAAAAAGGCTCACCGTCAGGATTTTAGAGATTAGCTAATGCTTTAGTTTCTGTCTTAATTATATAGTAAAAAAGGTGATCAATCAAGACTAATTGATTATATTGCTCTGTTCAATTTTTGGCATTATAAACTGATAGTAATTAACTTGACAAATTTTGCCTTCATTCTATCAACGTGAGTTATCATAAACTGCTTAATCATCATCACCACTTATTAAAAAAGTTGATTTTTTAGTCAACTCAGATTCTCAAACCTTGAGAGGTTTTAGGGTTAATTCCTGAGTCTAGATTAAAGTTTCTCGTTATCTTTCTGGTTTGTGTTTTTATTCTTAAAGGTCAAAGCTATACCAAGAATACCGAGAGAAACAAATCCAAGAGTTGAACTATGTTCAGGAACAGATAAAGGAACTTCAAACATTGCAATTGGCACAACCCCATTAGCATTAGAAGCTAATAATGGTTCAATAAGTTCAGGAGCCCTAGTGGCATTTCCTAAATCAACAATTGGTATTACTCCAGTCATAAAAGGAGCGAGAGTTCCAAAACCCTCTATGTTAAGCAAGCTATCAATTTCTGGAACAAAGTCATTAGTATCAAATCCTGTAAACTCTGGAATAGAATCCACTAGACCAATATCTTCTACTAATGCAACAGTTGCTTTTTTATTTTTGTCCTTTGTTTTCCAGTCAAAAGTAATTGAATGTCTCAATTGAATTCTCCCATTTGGATCTTCAACAACATTTTCTTTATTTTGTAAAAGAGTTATTCCTTTAAACTTATTTTTTCTATTATCTCTAGAAGCAAAATTCAAATCAATTAAAACCTGTTCAGTTTCTACTATGTTACCATCTTGTCTAGAAAAAGGTTTTTTATTAGAAAAGAAATGAGTATTAGCTAACACTGATTCTTGTAAGCTAAGAGTCATTCCTGTAATCAATATAATTTTTCCTAATAAATTATTATTTTTTTTCATAATCCTCATAATCCTCATAATTTTTATTCACAAATTATCTAGAATTAAAGAACTTCACAATTAAAAATTTGTGAAATTCTAGTAAGAAACTAAAGAAGAGCTTTCTTTTAGCGTAAATTTGACGATTTTAGTCAGCATCAGCTACAAATTATTAAATATATTTAAAAGCTAATGGATACGTGAATTCAGGAATATATTCTTAAGTTTTCTCTCTTTTTCTTTTAGCTGGAGTAAAGATTTATGACAATTTTTCTGGATTAGTTTGGGGGCAAAACGCCCCCTTTTCCCCTATGCCCTAAAATTCAGCATCTTGGTAACAACGGTTAAAATCCAGGATATAAAAGCCTAAAAATTGTTGTTTAAACTGTTCAAAGGCTTTTGTGACAGCTTTTTTGCTCACTTCAGGGACAAAAAGACTGATAACTCGTTCTTGCTTTGGAGAAATAACCCCATCCTCATCAGTCATGATGATTTGTCAAGGGGGTAGCAAAAATTTCTGTCCTAGGGATTGGGAATTAGGGATTAGGGCAGAAGAAATGTTGAGACTCGAACCCTAGGTTTTTTTGGACTAGGGAGATAGCTGACTTTTCACGCCATCTCTGAAAGCCTCTCCAAATAAGGGTTTCCCTCCAAGGCTGATTCTCAAGAATCAATGCTTAATGACAACGAATAACGAAAGAATCAGCCTTGGAGAATGGGAATTTGGCGATCGCCTGACACACGAAAAAGATCCCGTGAAAAGTCAGGGGAGATAGCCATGCTCTTGATCTAGATGCTCAGGCGATCGCAGGTACTGGTCTGAGTATGTCAAGTAGTTAACTACTTAAATAATTTTGTATGCTAAAGTAGTTAAGTAGGTTAATTAACTTAGTAAGCTTAGACAGTCCTAGATTTTAGTAGGGTTAGTGATTTTAGATAGTGGAGGTAACTATTTTGCTTGTCATAGAACAGATGAAAGTCGTCCTTGATGTTAATAAGCTTTGGCCAGAGAATCTAACAATTGCTCAAGCTGCCCAAGATTTGAAGATGAATCCTCGCAGTCTAACTACGATTAAGAAGGGAACAGAACGAGGGAATTGGGAAACTCTAGTTAAGTTATCCCGATATTTTTCGGGCATTTATCAAAGAGAGATTCCATTGGAAGAACTCTTAAAAATAGAGGAGGATTAGGATTGGAAAATTCTAGTTAAGATTTGTTCGTGGTGTGCATACTATGATAACAAAGAGTATAGACTAAGGGAGTATAGTCTGGCGACTATATGGAGAAAAAACACACAGGGAGGTAATCTAATGGTTGCAGTGTTGAATAACGGGAAAATGGCAACCAAAAAACCAAGGGTTGTTTTCTATGTCAGTAAAGAGACAAAAAGTAAGTTAGAGAAATTGGCAGCGCATCATAAGCGTTCTGTCTCAAACTTTGTGGAAGTTTTAGTAGAAGAGGCAATTGAAAAAGCCGAGCAAGAAGGTCATCTTAAGGATGATTAAAAAAAGCTGGCTAACCCCGATGGCAATTACGGAAATCTTTTCCTAACCAACAGGGCTGAACCAAGCCCGAAAACTAAAAATTTATTATTTCTATTCTCTCCTAAGATTCCCTATTAACGCCAGTTAGAGGGTAGCCAGAAGCTAATTAACCCTTCTGGAGACATGAATGAAACCTATATATAGTCTGCCTTGTGGTGGATCTAACTGTGATGGAAAATTTTTCTTAAGTTCCATCATCACCTCCCCTATATCACAGTTAGGGGGGGACAGATGACCTGGCTTAGATACAACCGCCGTACTCCCTGTCCTGTGTGCCAAGGAGAAAGGAGTGATTGTCGTCAAAACACCACCACCGGCCTAGTTTACTGCCGAAGTCATGAAGCCAACCCCAAGGACTACCTATACAGGGGTCAAGACACCTGGGGCTTCAACCTATGGGCTAACAAAGCAGACGCAGAAGAATGGGCCCAACAAAACCGTCAGGAATGGCTTGAAACAGTCACCAGTCGCCAGTCGCCAGTCACCAGTGACTCTTGGACAACCCCTAACAGTCAAACAGAGGTCAATCCTCGGTATCTAGTGGTTAAGGAGGACTTGGAAACAAGGGAGAGGGAGAATTTAAAGAAGCTGCTATCTATCCCAGAACGAGATAAGGTAATCAGGGACATCTTAGACCAACTAACCCTATCCGATGCCCATAGGGAGGTTCTAAGGGGAAGAGGAATAAGCGATCGCCAAATAGACCAAGCCAATTACCGCAGTGTCAAACAATGGCAAAAACTAACCTCACCCGTTACTAACGAACTCTCAGGGGTGAAATATGACGGTTTAAGCTTAATTAATCACACTGACGGGATACTAATCCCAATTCCTAACGAAGAGGGATTATACACCCATCTTAGGGTGAATGATCTGACCCCAGGAACCGAAAATAAATACTACCCCCTGAGTAGTTCCAAACGTGGGGTCAAGTATCATCTACCATCAGGGGAGCAACCCATCGCGGTGTATATGCCTCCTGAAGCCCCTGAAAAGAAAATAATAGGGCTTACAGAGGGTTTAGAATACAAACCCCTTCTAGCCTCATCTAACGTGGGGATTCCAATTATTGGAGCTAGTGGTGGTAATTTTGCCAGTAGTTCCAAGGCAATAGAAGCTGCGATCGCGTCTATCAAAGAACGGTATGGATGGGAAGAAAATACCCAGTACATACTGTATGCAGATGGAGGGTCAATTGTTAATAATAGTGTAGCGATCGCCTATGAAAAATTAGGGAAAATCTTACCTGATTTAAAAGTAGCTGATTGGGGACAATTACAGGATAAGAAAAATGGCTTAGACATTGACGAAATTGATGTCGAAACCCTTGAGATAAGCTTAATTCCGATTAACGAATTCAAGGAAAAGTCAGAGCAATTAATTTACCAGAAAAAGGCATTTGAAGCCTGGAAAACTTGTAAAGTTTTTACCCCAACAAAAACAGTAGAGCAAGAATATTTAGATTTACCTGTACCAGAGAAGAACTCTGTGTTATGCGGTAAATCAGGATTAGGGACAGGAAAAACAACGAAGACAATAGAGTGGTTTAGGGAGAATTTAGAAGAGTATGGTGCAGTAAGTTTAGGATACAGAAACTCGTTACTGTATCAGTTTTGTGAAAAGACTTCTAAGGTCAAGAAAGAAACGAATAAAAATATAGAGTTTACCCATATTCATGAACAAGAAAGTAATCTGTATATTAGGAATCCCCAAGGAAAAGTAGCAGCGTGTATTAACTCTCATTATCGTTTTAGGGCTAATGACTTTGAAGAGAAAGTATTACTATTAGACGAGCTTATTTCAGTGTTAAAACACCTGTTATTTTCTCGAACTGTTACGATTCGAGAAAAAGCCATAGAATTAGTCAAAGAAGCCATTAAAAAAGCCGATAGAATTATCTGTTTTGATGGTAATTTATCAGATATATATTGTGATTTTATCGAAGCCTGTGACCCTACCAAAAAGATAGAAAAGGTAGAAAATACCTATAAAGGGAATAAACCTAACTTAGTTTTATTAGAAGGAACCATCAAGAAAACAAAACTA
>JAAUYD010009818.1_pt1 | contig 12141 bp, 13 predicted proteins | sample 7278101 | NCBI WGS metagenome assembly JAAUYD01 (sample SAMN14350128, study PRJNA611818) | marine sediment metagenome | isolation source: surface marine sediment (0.6m) | place: French Polynesia: Moorea | collected 2018-08 | reverse complement strand
TGATTAATGTGTTCATCTGTGTAATATCGATGACCACCTACAGTTCTTAATGGCTTCAGTTTTCCAGAAGAGTCCCATCGATGTAATGTTTTGACACTGACTCCTGCTAGATCAGCAAATTCACTTGGTCTATAGTGCATCCTAGACATTATGCACAGGTATGTCTAGTATTGTACAGGTTTTTGTCTTCTAGAAAAAGCTCCTAAAACATCTAACTATGCTAAGTAGTCGGACAACCTTAAACGTTCACTGCAACAGAGGAGTAGAGAACGGAAAGGAGGAATTTTAGCTTTACTAACAGTTCTTAATACACAGTTGTTTATCTATGTCTCACGAGTTAAGTCTATGATAATTGTCAGAATTTGGAGGTTAGACGCAATAATTGTATAGATTTCTCAATATTTTTTAAGAACAAAATAGGAATCGACCACAGTTGACTCCTACTATTCCTTGAATCTTTATGTTTTAACGATAATTTCTTTTCCGTTGTCTATGTTTAGCTAGGGCTTTACGTTTACGTTTTTCAATTGGGGTTTCAAAGTGCCGATTTTTCTTCATATCATAAAAAATTCCGGCTTTGCTCACTTGTCGTTTGAAGCGACGTAAGGCTGATTCAATTCCCTCGTTTTCTCCACGAATAATTTGAGTCATGTGTGGGTTTATCTCCCTAATGAATGGTTATTGAACAGCAACTTTTGACGGTTGAAAAATTGCTCTTGATACATAGGTTTTACTCATATCTATTCCATTGAGATCAACATCCGTCAGGTTAGCTGCGGTAAGATTGGTTTCGGTTAGGTTAGCCCCTCCTAAACGAACATCAGTTAAATTAGCATGGCTGAGATTGGCTTTAGTTAAATTGACACCTCTGAGATCAGCCCCACTAAGATCAACACCACTGAGATTGACATTTCTAAGATTAGCAGCAATCAGAGTAATACCTCTAAAGTCTCTTTGCCCTGCATTGTAACGACTTAAAAGTTCTTTAATATTCATCTAGGTTGTGTGGATTAAATAGTTTTTATTGGGTTGGAATTTTGGCGATCGCGTTGCTAAAATTAATAACGACGAGTTGAGCGTCGTCCTGATGATCCCCGTTCTTCTCTGGGTCTAGCCTTATTAACTTTTAGAGAACGTCCCATCCATTCAGCCCCATCTAGAGCTTCAATGGCAGCCTCTTCTTCGGTATCTGTGTCCATTTCCACAAAACCAAAACCTCTGACTCTTCCTGTCTCGCGATCGGTGGGAAGTTTTACGCTTTTCACAGTACCGTACTCTGCAAAAACTTGTTCGAGATCTGCTTCTGTGACATCGTACGATAAATTGCCGACATAAATTGACATAAAAAATGCTCTAAAGTGAGTGTTGTAGAGAGTTAGATTCACTTAGATGCTTGTAAATTAGGCTTAACAAAACAACTTAGGAAAATAATTCTTATGGCTTCATCGTAACATGGTTTTCAACTTTCTGGATAAATCATTACAATTTTATAGGGGTCAACTACTGTTAACCCCTACTTTTGAGCATAAAACCTTCTCTTTCACCTATGAGTAGGTTTATGTCTTTTGGGAAATACAGAATTACTTACTATCTGAAACAGGGGCTAATTTTACATTCTTAGCAAGACCTAAAAATTGTAAAACTTGAATGGTCATCCAGGTAATATCAATTTCCCACCAAGCTAACCCATGACGGGCAGAATATTGATAAGCATGATGATTATTATGCCATCCTTCTCCAAAAGTTAGTAGGGCAACCCACCAACAGTTACGAGAATTATCGTTAGATTCATGACTTTGATAACCAAATTTATGGGTAGCACTATTAACAAACCAAGTAAAGTGAAAAACCATCACTAAACGAACAAAGATTCCCCAAATAACAAACGGCCATCCTCCTAAGAAATAGAGGATTAAACCTAAGACAATTTGAATAGGAATCATGAAGGTTTGACAGAATTTATAAAAGGGATCTTCATTAATATCTTGAGTGTAGCGAGGTACATCATTATCGGCAGGAATATGATGTAACATCCATCCCATGTGACTCCACCAAAACCCTCGGTTAGAATCATGGGGATCAGGTTGAGTATCTGAATATTTATGATGAATACGGTGTAAACCAACCCATTGAATTGGTCCACCTTGACAGGCTAATGTACCAAAGAAAACTAATATGTATTCTAGCCATTTTGGTGCCTGAAAACTACGGTGAGAGACTAAGCGATGAAAGCCTAAAGTAATTCCCAAAGCACCTGTGAGCCAATATAAAAATAAAGTAACACCTATGGCTTGCCAACTAAAATTACCGGGCAAAAATGCCAGTAATGCAACGACATGAATCGAAGCCATGTAAATAATAATTGTCCAGTCATAGGGGAGTTTTTGAGATGTTGCAACAGTCATGTATTAACCTGAATGTGAACGTAATCAAACTATTATTATACTTGACGATAGTATTAACTTTTTTTAGCTGACAAAGAATTTAAAATTTTAATATTTAATTCCAAATTTAATTTCCAATTAAATGACTTATGTAAGTCTTTATTTGGTATAAATAAATGGGACAAAAGTAACTTTGCCATTAGACTAAATGAGTCACTATCGACAAGATGAGAGTTTGGGGTTGACAATTGGACAGTTTAATGCTCATCAAAGAGGCAGAAAATGCCCTGAGTACGATTTTTTCGGAAATTGACCATAAGGTCAAGGAAAATCTCAAGAAAACCTTAACAGCCTTTCGTAATCATCGTCTAGGGGTTCATCATTTTGCCAGTGTAAGTGGTTATGGTCATGATGATCTCGGACGAGACACTTTGGATAAGATTTTTGCTGAGATTATGGAGGCAGAAGCAGCTATTGTTCGCATACAGTTTGTATCTGGAACCCATGCGATCGCCTGTGCCTTGTTTGGGGTTCTTCGTCCAGGGGACGAAATGTTAGCGGTGGCTGGTGCGCCCTACGATACCTTGGAGGAGGTGATCGGTTTACGAGGCAGTGGCCAAGGTTCCTTAACAGAGTTTAACATTAAATACCGGCAATTAGACTTAACAGACCAGGGAACCATTGACTGGGAAGGATTAAAAACCGCCATTCAACCAGAAACAAAATTAGTGTTAATTCAGCGTTCTTGTGGTTATTCTTGGCGATCAAGTTTATCAATTGCAGATATTAAAGAAATTATTTACATTGTCAAGACACAAAATCCTAACACGGTCTGTTTTGTGGATAATTGTTATGGTGAATTAGTAGAAACCTTAGAACCAACGGCAGTAGGGGCTGATTTAATGGCGGGTTCTTTGATTAAAAATTTAGGGGGAACTATTGTTACAACAGGAGGCTATATTGCAGGGAAAAAACTGTTAGTGGAAGCAGCAGCTTGTCGCTTAACCTCTCCTGGTATTGGGTCAGAAGGTGGGGCAACTTTGGATCAAAGTCGTTTATTATTTCAAGGCTTATTTTTAGCCCCCCAAATGGTAGGAGAAGCGATCAAAGGGAGTCATTTAATTGCTTATGTTTTTGATAAATTAGGCTATGAAGTTAACCCCTTGCCGATGGTTCCTCGTCGGGATATTATTCAAGGGATTAAGTTGGGTTCTCCTGAGAAATTAATGGCTTTTTGTCGTGCTATTCAAACCTATTCTCCGGTGGGTTCTTATCTCGACCCTGTACCAGCAGAAATGCCAGGATATGAAAGTAAATTAGTGATGGCTGGGGGTACATTTATTGATGGAAGTACATCGGAATTTTCTGCGGATGGACCCTTAAGAGAACCGTACATCGTTTTCTGTCAAGGGGGAACTCATTGGACTCATATTTCTTTGGCTTTGGAAGCAGCGATTAAGACAATTACTTAAAATAATAAAATAGTGAAAATTATGAACAATTTTAAACAATATGCTCCAGCAACACAACGGAATAGAGAACCGATTTTAGAGGTATTATTAAGGGTACTTCCATCATCAGGGGACATTCTAGAAATTGCCAGTGGAACGGGGGAACATTGTATCTTTTTTGCTCCTGCTTTTAGTCCTCGTCAGTGGATACCTTCTGATCCGAATCCGACAGCTAGAAATAGCATTGAAGCATGGAGACAAGAGAGTTTAATTGAGAATATTCAACCTCCTCTTAATATCAATGCAGCAGATTCTATGTGGAAAATTGAAGAACACCAGCTAAATATCACAACAATTGTTAATATTAACATGATTCATATTTCTCCTTGGGAAGCTTGTTTAGGATTACTGGAAGGGGCAAAACGAATCTTACCATCAAGAGGTATTTTATACTTGTATGGACCTTATAAACAAGGAGGAAAACATACTGCACCCAGTAACGAATCGTTTGATAAATCTTTACTCAGTCAAAACCCAGAATGGGGTGTAAGAGATTTAGAGGATGTTATTAAAATTGCTGAAGGAAAAGGATTAATATTTAAAGAAAAGGTTGAAATGCCAGCTAATAATTTATCCGTTATTTTTGAGAAGCAATAACTTAGAGACATAACTCACATTGTTGGGTTTCGTTCCTCAAACCAACTACTGATCAGTTATAATTAGTTAATAACAAATTAGAAATAATCAATTATGGGTGAACCAACTAAGGGATTATCTGCTTCATTTTATCCTCATTTAGAAGAAATACAAAGTGGAGAAAAAATGCTGTTAATGATTGAAGGAACTAAAATTCCTTTAACCTATTTAATTGAAGATTATTATCGACTCAATCAATCTGTTGATGCTGTTATAAAAAAATGGGAACATTTAGAGCCTGCATTAATTTTGAGTGCATTAGCTTATTATTATGATCATATCTCTGAAGTACAAAAACTACTACAACTAAAAGAAGAAGTAGCTAATCAACAAATAGCTAAAAATCTTTATCCTGATTTAGCTACCTATGAATATTTACAACATCAAGGGAAATTATTTGATAAGATGCTACCCAAGCTTTTATTAGAGTATGAAAATTATTATGTATATTTTGAAGAAGGAAAAGTTTTAGAATATAATATTGATGAAGAACAATTACTAGATTTAGTCGAAAAAAAATATGGACTAAAACCTATGTTTATTGAGAAAGTTAAGAAACCTGATAATGTTTGAAGGAAAGTACACTGAAATTCCCAACTCTCCATCAATTCCTTTAATAAAATTACAAATTAGACAATCAGAATCTATGACATTAATAGTAAGTCAAGGGGTTCTTGATACAGGTTCTGATTGTACTTTAGTTCCTTTTTCAATTATTTCTCAACTGCAAGCAGTTAAACTTATTCGAGGCAGAAATACATCAGTTATTTATGGAGTCGGAAAACAGAAAATTATTGTGGTTCCTTATCGAGTACAAATAAGTTTTAATTATCGTGAATTTATTAAAATTAAAGTGTATGCTTGTCCCGATAGTGATACGGATGGTTTGATTATTCTGGGACGGAATTTTTTGAATCGTTACTGTATTACTTTTAATGGAAGAAGTAAAACATTTTTGATTGAATAAAAATTTATTACTACCCTAAACACCGTACTGTAGAGACGTTTATGAAATATCTCTACCTGATTTCAATGATTAATTATTAGTGTAAGTTTTGTTTTGTCTATTAGCTAAATTCCGCTTAAAACTTACATCAAAATCTATAGTACGTATCCCTACTAAAATAAGTTCTGATTACACCCGAAAAATTAATAAGTTTTGCTAAACTTATAATAACCGTTAGAAGTTTTGAATAGAAATCTGTATGTTAATACAGAGATTTTATTTTTCTTGTTAAGGTAATGTATCACTAATGACAAATTCAATTTATATCAGTACCATTGAACCCAGAAGTGGTAAATCTTTAATTGCTTTAGGAATTATTGAATTAATTCTGAGAAAAACCACAAAAGTTGGATTTTTTAGACCCATTATTCAAGATCCTATTGATAATAAACCAGATAAACATATTGATTTAATTCTGTCCTATTTTAAATTATCTCAAACCTATGATAATTCTTTTGGTTTATATTATTCTGAATTTAATCATCTTATGGGAGAGAATAAATTAGATGAGATTTTAGATAAAATTATTACTAAATATAAGAAACTAGAAAAAAATTGTGACTTTATTGTTTGTGAAAATTCTGATTATGTGGGAGAAAACTCTGCTTTTGCTTTCGACATCAATGTTGCTATTGCTAAAACATTGGGATGTTCTTTATTAATTTTAGGGAATGGTCACCAAAAATCCGTAGAAGAAATTATTATTTCTCTTAAAATTGTTGCTGATTCTTACCGAGATAAACACTGTAAAATTTTAGGAATCATTATTAATAAAGTTACTCAGTCTGATATAAAAATCATACAAGATTATTTACAAAATACTTACAAGAAAAATAACTATTTATTTTCAGTCATTCCTTATGATAAAAAACTAGATAGTCCGAGAATGACAGAAGTAGCAGAACAATTAAAAGCAAAAGTTTTATACGGTGAAAAGCGTTTAAATAATTTAGTGTTTAATTATCTGATTGCTGCGATGCAAATGCAGCACGCAATTACTCAATTACGGGATAATGATCTAGTGGTAACACCATCAGATAGAGGGGATGTTATTATCGGTGCATTACAAGCACATCAATCCACAAATTATCCTAATTTAGCTGGCATACTTTTAACAACAGAATGTGAGTTAGAGAGTTCTATTGGTCGTCTAATTGCAGGTTTAAGTAATCCCTTACCTATCCTTTGGGTTGATACTTATACTTATCCAACTGCTTCTCGTTTACAAACAATTTATAGTTCTTTAAAAGCAGGAGACATAGAAAAAATTACTTGGAGTATTGAACTGTTTGATAAATCCGTTGATTTACCGATTTTAGAACATCTGATTGATAAAATAGAAATTGAGGGAATAACCCCTAAAATGTTTACTTATAATTTAATTCAAAAAGCGAAATTATATAAGCGTCATATTGTTTTACCAGAAGGAAAAGATTCCCGAATTCTCAAAGCAGTTGCTACCCTTATATCTCAAGACATCGTTGATATTACATTACTAGGAGAAAAACATCGCATTGAACGCACAATACAAAGTCATGGAATTCAATTAGATATTAATAGTCTCAATATTATTAACCCGATTAAAAGTCCCAAATCAGATGATTATATTCAGACACTATACGAAGTTAGAAAACATAAGGGAATAACCTTAGAAAATGCCAAAGATATGTTGATGGATGTGTCTTATTTTGGTACAATGATGGTGTATTCAGGGGATGCAGATGGGATGGTTTCAGGGGCAATTCATACCACAGGAAACACCATTAGACCAGCTTTACAAATCATTAAAACGAAACCAGAATATAAGCTAGTTTCCTCTGTATTTTTCATGTGTTTGCCTGATAAAGTATTAGTGTATGGAGACTGTGCAATTAATGCGAACCCAACCGCAGAACAATTAGCAGAAATTGCCATTACTTCTGCGGAAACTGCCCGGAATTTCGGTATTTTTCCCAGAATTGCTTTACTATCTTACTCATCAGGAGAGTCGGGAATAGGAAAAGATGTAGAACGAGTTAAACAGGCTACTATGATAGCGAAAAAACGCCGTCCTGACTTATTATTTGAAGGGCCGATACAATATGATGCTGCGGTAGATAAGGCCGTTGCAGTGCAAAAAATGCCAGATTCAGAAGTTGCGGGACTTGCAACAGTATTTATTTTTCCCGACTTAAATACAGGAAATAATACCTATAAAGCAGTGCAACGAGAAACTAAAGCGATCGCTATTGGCCCTATTTTACAAGGGTTAAAAAAGCCGGTTAATGATCTAAGTCGAGGTTGTACCGTAGAAGATATTATTAATACTGTAGTCATTACAGCTATTCAAGGTAATTACAATTGATTACAAAACCCTAAAAATAAAAGGATAGCGAAACACTTGATTAGGATTACTAAGGGATTTAATAATAGCAAGAATAGGCATAACCACAATGACAATACCTAAAATAGCTAATAATAGCCAACCGATTAAAACAACAGTTAAAATTCCAAAAACAATACCATATACCCAAACATTGAAATGAAAATTTAAAGCCTCTTTCGCATTATTTTGGACGATTTCATCATTAGATATGAAAAAAATAGCAATAGGAACCCCAATAGAGACAAAAGTGGCACTAAAAAAAATAGATCCATGAGAAATAGCAGCCAGTAATTTTCGTTTTGTAATATCCTCACTCATAATCATCCTTTCCTCATTTCATTACTGGCTATCATAACAAGAGTCCGTTAAAAAATTAACGGACTTTTGTTATTATTCTAATTACCGGCAACGGCACAAACTTTATTGATAGCTGTTTGTAACTTATCAACAGCCTCATCAATTTCTTCCTCTGATACAATTAATGGAGGAACAAAACGCAAAACTTTAGGTCCTGCGGGGGCTAATAATAACCCTTCTTCCATTGCCACTTTCACAATATCAATGGAAGTAATGGACATTTCCTCGTTAATTTCCATTCCATTAATTAATCCCCAACCCCGCACATCCGTAAATAGGGTAGGATCTTTTTGTGCGATCGCTCGTAAGCGAGTACGTAACTGTTCCCCTCTGGCCTGAACATTTTGTAGAATATTGTCTTCCTCAATGGTTTTCAGGACCGTCAAAGCTGCTGCACAAGCTAAAGGGTTGCCTCCAAAGGTACTTGCATGGGTTCCAGGGGTCAAAACGTTACAAAACTCTTTGCACATCATCGCGCCGATGGGAACCCCTCCAGCTAACCCTTTTGCGCTGGTTAATACATCTGGTTCCACCCCTAAGTTTTCATAACCCCACAGTTTACCACTGCGGCCTACACCGACTTGCACCTCATCAAATACCAAAAGAATATTATTTTCGTCACAAATCTTCCGTAAACGCAGAAAATAATCAATTTCTCCCGGTCTTACGCCCCCTTCTCCCTGGAGGGGTTCCAACATAATCGCAGCAACCCGACGGTTTCCTTCATCCATGTCTGCGATCGCGTGTTCAATAGCTTTGATATCATTGTAAGGAACATAGGCAAACCCAGGCATCAAAGGTTCAAAGTCCTGTTGATATTTAGGTTGACCCGTAGCAGTAATAGTGGCAAGGGTTCGTCCGTGGAAACTCGCTTTAGCGGTTAAGATAACCGGTTGTTCTAAAAAGTCAAGAACTGTGTGGGCGTATTTACGAATGAGTTTAATGGCTGCTTCGTTCGCTTCTGCCCCAGAATTGCAGAAAAATATTTTATCAGCACAAGAATGCTCAATGATCCACTCTGCTAGTTCTCCTTGTTGGGGAATATAGTATAAATTGGAGACATGGTGCAGGGATTTAATTTGTTCGCTGACGCTTTTGACTAAAGCAGGGTGGCCATGGCCAAGGGTACAGGTGGCAATACCGGCCACAAAATCAAGATATTCCTTGCCATTGGTATCCCAGAGACGACACCCTTCTCCCCGTTCAATGGCGATGGGAAACCGTCCATAAGTGTGCATCACGTAGTTATCAAAGTGTTGCGGATCAAAGGATTTAGCGGGGTTTGCTGTTAGGGTAGTATGGGTCACGATTGGCTCCTGAAAAAGTCGCGTTACGCTCGCTTAGGCAATTGTAGTCAATCTGGAGAGCAAAGTTAGATTTTGTTTACATTTTTCCCAGATTTGCTCATTCATCAATTATAAAGTATGAATTATTTAATAGATATAACAACAGTTGATAAAATAATTAAGATTTGATTGTTGCTCAATTTATTTTTCATTTATGATCTCCTTAACTTCTGATGTTTATGGTTTAGGGTTACATACCACCAGTTCACAATTGGGATTGAGTTTAAGTAATTTTGCTACAGAAACTTATACAAAAACTTGGGAAGTAGATCGACAATTATCTAATTATTTACATCAATATTTACAAGAATTTATTCAACCGAAAACCTGGCAAGATTTTCAGTTTATTGCTGTGGCGAAAGGGCCTGGCAGTTTTACCAGTAATCGTATTGGTATGGTAACAGCCCGAACTTTGGCACAACAATTAAATCTTCCTTTATTTGGAATTTCTAGCTTAGCTGCTTTTGCATGGTTTAACCAGAAAAATCATGCTGTTAATGAGCCTATTTTTGTACAAATGAAAGCCTCAAGAGGTCAATTCTATGGAGGAATTTATTGTAAAAATAAACAAGAAAATGGACTAGATATTATCTTAGATGATACGGTGATGATTCCCGAAGAATGGGAGAAAACATTGCAAGGGTTAAATTTATCTTGTCCACCCTTAATAACCCCATCAAAATTAGGAATGACTGCTAGTAGTGTTTTAGAATTAGCCTATTATCAATGGCAACAAGGAAAACGTCCCTATTGGTCAGAAATTATACCTTTTTATGGAATGTCTGTGGTTTAATATGTAGCATTTCCCATACTCGTGAGGGACAAAATTTTCTAGTTTTAGGAGTCAAATATTATGACTAATTTTACACCTCTTGAAGCTGCTTTAACCCGTTACAAAATAGCTCTTGACAATCTAGATACTTCTAATCGTTCAGTTAATCAAGAACAAATTTTAGATCTTCTTGCAGCTAGAGATGAGCTTCAGAAGCAATTAGAATCTGAGGGAAAAATTCCTGTTGAGATTTGGTCAAAATTAATTGAGCAAGATAACAAATTAAAACAAAATTCTTATAAAATAACTGGAGTTGTTGACTTAGAAGAATATCGAGATGCTTTACCTATTTCTACAAAAGCTTGGTGGTGGTATTTAGATAGTAGAGAATCACAGCATCCTTGCAATCGCTTTGATTGGGTATTTAAAATAGTTAAACTGTTATTATTAGGGGTTAATTTTACACTGATTGCAACCATTGCAACTCGATTTCTTGCAGGGGGTTCTGGTTGGCAAGAAATTGCAGTTGTTATTTTTTCAACTTTCATTTCTTTATTGCAAACTGAAAATGCACTAACAAAAGGACGAGAAAAAGTTTTTATTAAGTTAATGAATAAGGTTAATATTAAGGAACATTGGTATGAAGAAGTTCAACTTTTTACAACATTTATAATCTTTGTTGGATTATTAATTATCACTCTTAATTTTCCTTGTTTTTCTGAGTTCTATAAACAACAAGGGGAAGCATTACAATCTCCTGAAAATAGCCAAGAATTACCTCAATTAGCTTCAGCAGAAGGAAAATATGTAAAAGCAATCGAATTCAACCCAGATAACTTAGACGCTCATTATAAGTTGGCAACGCTTTATGAAGAATTACAGGAATTAGATAAAGCCAAAAAACATTATTTAATTGCAGTAAAAGGAGATTTTTTGGATGCTTATAATAATTTATCTTATATCTATATTCGAGAAAATAAAGCTCCTCAAGCAGTCGAATTACTAGAAAAAGCAAAAGTTTTATTAGCAGAAAGAGAGCAAACGTTAGACCAACTAACTGAAAACGAGAAGCTTAATTTACAAGTTCAAAAATATAGTATTTATAAAAATTTAGGGTGGGCAAGATTTAAACAAAATCGTAATGAAGATGCAATGATTAATCTTTTGATTGCTAAAAGTATTGCTGAGAATAAAGCGTATCAAAAATATATCCGAAATCCTGGGGCTGTTTTTTGTCTTTATGCTCAAGTTTTGCCAGAAGAAGCGCAAGAAAATTGGCGTAAATGTTGGGAATTATCTCAAGGAAAAGAATTAACAATTGAAGAAGAACAATGGGTATATGAAGCGAGGAAAAAATTAAAATTGAAATAGAGTTTATAAATTTGCGCACCGCTTTGCGGATCTCTTCGAGATCGCTATTATCTACCTTATAGAATATATGATAATTATTCTCTGAGTAAAGCTCTAAACCCTTCTTGCTGGAAATGTCTATCAAAGGTTAATATTTCATTAATTTCTAGTTGTCTCATAATTTGCATTGAAGCACAATCTGTTAAACTGTAACCCTTATCTAATCGTCTTTTATAAAAGTCGAAAGCTTGCTCAAATTGTTCGCTAGTTTGGGGGATAATTAGGGTGTTTTTATCATTTCGTAATCTAGAAGTTAAGCGAATAGCTGATATTCGTAAAAATTGTCCTCGACTGCACAAAGCATTGAGTAATTCGGTGAGAACCATTTCACTGGTAACACCTCTAAAATTGCCC
>JAAUYD010299483.1_pt1 | contig 12144 bp, 11 predicted proteins | sample 7278101 | NCBI WGS metagenome assembly JAAUYD01 (sample SAMN14350128, study PRJNA611818) | marine sediment metagenome | isolation source: surface marine sediment (0.6m) | place: French Polynesia: Moorea | collected 2018-08 | reverse complement strand
TATAGGAATCCGGTTTGATTTGTGAATTGACTTGTAGGGGGAGGGAACTCTTAACAGGGAACAGGGAACAGAAAGTGTACTGAGTTCTGTTCAAAAATCAAATAGTAATCCTATATACATCGGGTCATAATACCTTTTTACTTTATTTGGTATGACTCGCGTTTTTCTTTGTGCTTTAGAGCAATACAGATTTTCCTATCAACCCAAAATCTAAAATCCAAAATCCAAAATTGAATGACTGTTACTTTTACGCCCAAAGAAAATTTAAAGACACCAATGGAGTGGCATCGCTTAACTCCTATTTGGCAAGGTGGAGAGGAGGTAATTCAGCAGGGTTTGCCTCATTCTCAGTTAGCACCCGCTTGGCAATTATTGCTTTTGGGTGATGGTTCCCCCACACGACATTTACAACTACTAACTAGAGAACCTACAGAAGTAGATGTGATTGATATGTCGTTGATTGGTATGGATTTAGATGGTGCTCCGGAATTAATAGAAACCGTTCCCGGACCGAGATTAAGAAGACAGGTATGGCTATGCAACTCCTCTGGCCAAAGATTGGGTTATGCTAGCTCCTGGTGGGAAGCTTCCCATGTGGATGATTATTTACAAAATCGTTCTTTACCGATTTGGGCGAGTTTAGCAAGAATTCGCACCGAATTATATCGAGATGTACAGGGAATTTATTATGGTGACTCCCAGGCTTTAGAATCAGCTTTTGATGAAACTGGGCCTTTTTGGGGTCGCCATTACCTGTTTTGGCATGATAAACAGCCATTAACGTTGATTTATGAGGTTTTTTCTCCTTATTTAACCAAATATTTGGGTTCTACAAAATTGGGATGAAGTTAGTTGTTAGTAAATTTCTAACTCCTAACTTCCTATGTATAAATTAAAGCGGATAATTCTGTTTAAAAGCTGTACGAGTCATAGGTTGATCTACTTCTACACCTTCTCCACCAAGAATATCCAGTCTTCTTCCATCCACTTCAATATAAACTTTAGCATCGGGATTTAAACTGGTAGCAGTGTAAATAACTTGACCTAAACGACCCATCATTGAGCTGCTACCACCCCCAGAGGTAAATTCTGAAGATAAGTTAACATGAATGGTATCGTTCTCTTGTTTGAGGCTCAAAAGTTTAGTTCCAGCAGGGATAGTAGTGGAACCAGTGCCTTCTGTTGGCCCTGCTAACAATATCTGAAAAGCTTTTTCTAAAATTTGGTTTGGTCTATCGCCAGATATTTTCAGAGGTTGAGAAACTAATTCTAAATTAGTTCCGTTGTCTTTTAACCAGAAAATGCTAACACCTTGTTGCTGAGTTGGTTGGTTGGTTATATCTGGAGAAGGTTGTTGTGTTACTTGTGGTGGATTCGTTGTGGGAGATTGACCAGGATTCAAGGTAAAGAAAGCTACACCGCCACCAGCAGCAACAACTGCGGCGGAAACTGCTGCAATTACCCCTGAAGAAATACGATTGGATCTTTGTTCGCTCATATAAAAACCTGCTAATAGAGCTAAAATGATACTGTGATGTGAGGAAAACCAGTTTTAAAAAGATACTCACGAGCGGGGAGTTTCCCAAAATTTGGCGGATGGCTCGATTCTCAAAAATGCTGCGATTTCTATTTTGTCTGGTTTCATGTCCCATTTTAGAAGTCGCACTTGCAGTCCGTCACCTTCCAATTGGGCTAGATCTAAGTTTTGATTTAAATTGTTGGCAATTTGGTTGATGAATTGGGGAGGGACTTGCTCTCCATTTACTAAAACAACTGGCGCAACCAGTGTAATTTTTCTCCCAGCCAATATATTTATTCCTGATTCGGCTAAAATTGAAAGAGGTTTTTTCTGTCCTTTTTCCTGTAATTTTACTTGTAAGTTTAGACGGTTATTTGCTAAAAATTTTACTTTAGCTTCAGATAATTGGTAAGTATTACCATTAGATGTTTTATCATAATTAATAGATTTACGACTAAATCTCCCCAACAATGAGTTAAACTGGGGCGATTGCAAAAATTGATTGATGTCCTCCTGATTTAATACTAGACGCAAACCAGCCTGGAGAGGTTGCTTAAATAGGGGACGTTTACCATTAAAGCTGAGGGAAGTTAGTTCTATGGTATCTGTTTCAACTTCTAAGGCGGCAACCCTGATATCTTGTCCCTTTAATTTTAGGCCGCGTCCGGCAATTCTCAAGCGATTGACTTTACCTTGGAGTAGTTGATGGGTAGGAGCATTATCCACCCGCACTTGTAACTTTTCTGCTTGGGTAAGCTGGTTGCGTATGGCATTTTCTGCTGTGCGATCTATTACTAGTCCGGCTGGGGAAATTATACCTAAAAGTCCGGATAGAAGTATGGTGATAAATTCCATAGTAAATTTTAGATTTAAAATATTTTGCCATGTATATAGCAGATCCCAAATTTACTTGTTTTTGCACAATTGCCACAACCCAATTAAATTTGGCTCTTTTAGAGGTATGGAAATTATAAATATTTATTACTACAAAACAAATCTCTCTCGGCTATTATCCCGTATGAAGCTTGGAGGAGATAGGAAGTAAATCATTAGGTGCTATTTGTTACATAAAATCTACTCGTTTTAGGATTCACGGTGTTAGAGTGAAGTCTCTAAAATATTTCCTCTGTCAGCACTGTAAGTCCCATGTATCAGTTTAAATCTATCTGTGCAACCCTAATCGCAACTACCCTTATCCTAGGCATAACCGGGTATCATCGTCCTTCCTTGGCTGGAACCTGTGCATCCCAATGTGGTCCTCGTCCCATTCAGTTTACCCCTGGTCAACGCATCCGCATAGAAGTAGTTAATCGCACGTACAGGGATGTGAAATTACAGAAACCATTTATTATCGACCCCGTTTCCCTGAAGCATGGTGAACAGATGCTATTAGAGCATGGAGACGGAACCCTAGATAATGCATCATTGTTGTTTTGGCATGAAAATGGTTATGCGATTAAAGCTACTGTGTCTAAACCCAATTTTGCCACCTTGCGGGTAGAATTGCGTCCTGAACGGCGTTCCCGTGGCGATCGCTCTATCTATATACTAGATAATGGTCAGGTGCAAATTTTGTAAATAGCGATCGCGGATTGTACGGATTACGCTGATTGCACTGATTTTTGCAATCTGGTGTATGTTTTTGCAACGAGTTTATTATATGTTGAGAAGATTATGATTATGCTGGGTCTTAATCATAATTTTGTTGAGTCAATAGGCAATTGTGCAAGGAAAAAACCGTAGAAGAGTACCGAATCAGCGTTGGCAAATTTATCCCCAAAAGGGCAAATTGGCACAAAATTTGGCAGAAATTACCAATGTATCCCCGTTAATCTGTCAATTGCTGATTAATCGCGGTATGGAAACCCCAGAACAAGCACAACTATTTCTCAATCCCGAGTCTCTTGTTTTACCTTCCCCCCTAGAAGAATTCCCGGATTTAGCTATTAGTTTAGAGTTGTTGCAAAATGCGATCGCTTGTCAAGGCAAAATCGCTATCTGTGGTGACTATGATGCGGATGGAATGACTAGCACGGCTTTATTGTTGCGGAGTTTGCGGTGGTTGGGAGCGCGGGTAGATTATGCTATTCCCAGTCGCATGCATGAGGGTTATGGCATTAATAACCGGATTGTGGAAGAATTTGCCGATGAAGGGGTAAAATTAATTCTCACGGTGGATAATGGTATTTCTGCTTTGGCTCCCGTTACTAGGGCCAAGGAGCTTGGTTTACAGGTAATTATTACTGACCACCATGATATTCCCCAACAGTTACCTCCAGCTGATGGGATTCTCAATCCGAAATTAATTGACCCCTATTCTCCATACTATGGGGTTGCGGGGGTGGGGGTTGCCTATATATTGGCGGTGTCTTTGGCTCAACAAATGGGGGATGGTTATAGGGGTTTATTTAAACCAATGTTGGAGTTATTTACCCTGGGAACTATTGCAGATTTAGCACCGTTGATTGGTGTAAATCGTCGTTGGGTAAGGCGGGGTTTGCAACAGTTACCAAAGTCCCAATTATGTGGGATACAGGCTTTGATTCAATTGGCTGGGGTGCAGGGGAGGAAGAATAAGCAGGGGGGCAGGGGGCAGGGAGCAGGGGGAGAGAAGATGGGTTTGCCAGGGGTTCAAGGTGAGAAAACTCTCAAGCCTGATGATATTGGGTTTCGGTTGGGTCCCCGTATTAATGCTATTGGCAGAATTTCTGACCCGCAAATTGTCATTGAGTTGCTGACTACTGATGATATGGGCCTGGCATTGGAAAGGGCAATGCAGTGTGAAACTATTAACCGTCAACGTCAGGAAATGTGCGGACAAATTGAACAGGAAGCGATCGCACTTGTGGAAACGGAATATATCCAATCCCTAGAGGATGACCGGGTATTGGTGGTAGTTGGGCCTAATTGGCACCATGGTGTAATTGGCATTGTTGCTTCCCGTTTGGTGGAACGGTATGGGGTGCCTGTGTTTATTGGCACATACGAACATGGGGGTGATATTCGCGGTTCGGCCAGGGGAATCCCGGAATTTAATGTATTTGACGCTTTGGAATATTGTCGAGATTTATTAGGTAAGTTTGGGGGACACAAGGCGGCGGGGGGATTCTCCTTACCTGGGGATAATTTACCACAACTGCGATCGCATCTGAGGGAGTTTGCTAATCAATGTTTGTCAGTTCAACATCTCAAACCCCTATTGAAAATTGATACTCAAATCCATCTCCACCAAATTAACCAGGAACTCTATCAACAACTCCATTCCCTAGAACCCTGTGGAATTGAAAACCCCAACCCCATATTCTGCACCACCAATGTCGAAGTGGTGGAACAGCAAACCGTGGGTAAGGATCATATTAAACTGACGGTAAGAGAGCAAATTGGCGAACACCAGCACACAATTAAAGCCATCGCCTGGCGTTGGCGGGATTATTTTCCCCTGCCATCCCGCCTGGATATTGCCTACAAACTGCGGGAAAATACCTTTAATGGTAATACCAGTATCGAATTAGAGTTACTAGGAGCCAGGCTACCCAACCAGCCCCAATTTTCCTTCAACTCTAACCATAAACCCGGCAAAATTTCCTTTATATATCACCAACGCCACTACACCTGTGGTATATATCAACATGGCTCCGTGCCCGAATTAAGAATTAGGAACCCAGAAGGTAAAGTTCTAGCCGTCCATCCCCATAATTCTATAGGCTTATTAGGTAGCGATCGGCAAAATTCAAAAGAGGTTGATATTTCTCAACCCCCTTATGAAGATATCATTCAAGCTGCATTTGCAGCTTTGTCTATTCCCAGTTCCGAGCAGTGAATTTACATTTATTTACCCAAAACTCATAGAACCCTACATATCACCATTGCGGAACGCCAGCACAAAAATGACTACAGGACCAGACAACATAATGAGGGATACAAATAACAATTGGAAAATAACTTCAAAATTTATGTTGTTGAAAACGTCAAAAATACCGCCTAAACTCTCAAACATCGTGCCTCCTACGTTTTTTTCAAAAAATCAATTACACAGTTGCTAATCCCGAAAATCATCATATCCGGCTTTGACACTCCCCTGCTTTGAAATCCAGGGGATTCTTGCTTCACTCGCCCTCTCTAGAAACCTCAATACAAGTATTCAAATTCCCACGTTTGGATACGTCCACAAGCGTACACGGACTGTCCGACCGCGTTTGAAATGATTTATTCAATTTCCGTGTTTGTCCTTAGGGTTCCGGATCAGGTTCTGTTCGCGTTACCTACTAGACTTTTTATATGTGCGCTTTACCGCTAAAGGTAGTGTACCATGAAAAGTTTATTGGCTTTGCTAAAGAAAGGATCGCAACTGAAAGGCTTGTCTGGCGGGATTTCCTCGCTAATACAGAATCTCCTTTGATTACCTTTGGTTCTGATTGAGTCAAGTTTTGCCTCAAGTACAAGCATATTTACATAATATTTTTTGATGGGGAATAAATTCTCCTGCGCCCTATATCCCCATAATTAGAAATTAGGAGCTTTGGTCGCGTTTGCGGTAAAACCCTGAATTTAAATAAAGGTCAAAAAACATGGCTACTTGGCAATGTATTAAGCAATGTGGAGCTTGCTGTCACCTGGATCCAGAGGAGCGTCCAGATATATATGAGTACCTATTACCAGATGAGTTGGAGTTGTATCTAAGCATGGTGGGAGAAGGGGGATGGTGTGTGAATCTAGATCGGGAAACCAGGGAATGTAAGATTTATCCTAACCGTCCCCGTTTTTGTCGGGTGGAGCCGGAGATATTTCAGGATATGTATGGTATTGAACCAGAGGAGTTAAATGACTTTGCGATTGAGTGTTGTCGTCAACAAATAGAAGGGGTTTATGGCTGGCGCAGTTTAGAATTATTACGCTTTAACAAAGCCGTAGGAATTTAGGTATGGCGATTGATGGTTGATGGTTGATAGTTGACAGTTGGTGGTTGATAGTTGGTAGTTAAACCTCCCACACCTCCCACACTCCCCTCACTCCCCCTGCCTCTTCGTGTCCATTGCAATACACCATACATACAAGCAAATAAAAAAGCAGTATTAATACTTTGATGCAAGATGCCAGTAGTAATGCAAAATGCCAGTAGGATAAATTGGGGAAACCAGACGAAAAATCTGCTGTAGGATTAATTAAATCAGTGAACAGTGAACATTTATCAAGGCGTTGGTGGGAGATTTAAATCCAAACGTAAACAATCTATCGTCATGCAACTGTCAACCGTCAACTGTCAACTCCCAACCGTCAACCGTCAACTATCAACTGTCAACATTTCAATCGCCTATGAATCTGGAACAAAAAACTGCAACAGAGGGAATTTATGAAGTATGTATTGGGGTTCCAGACGCAGTTTGTGCAATTCAATATTGGGAGCAATTTGGCTACGGTATTACCCAAGAAGGTGAACTATCAGCACCAGCAGCCCAACATTTATATGGTGTAAATTCTGCATTACGTTCCGTGCGTATGCACCATCAAAATGCCGATCATGGTTTAATTCGACTGATGATTTGGCAAAAACCCACTAATCAAGGATTAGGTATGGGTTCGATGAAGGTAAAAGGTAATCGCTGGGGGACAAGTTTAACTGGGGATATTTTGAATATATTGAATCACATCCAAGAGGCAAAAGCTGCTGGTTGGTCAATTAAACATACCCATCCCCATTGGGAAATTATTTATAACAAACAACAGAAAAGTCGTCCTTTTAGCGATCGCTTGTGTGGGGTACGGGAAATGTTGATGCTACAACCCCTAGCACGACAGGTATTGTTTCAAAGGTTTGGCTATAGTATCCCCAACTACGGACAAATTCATCCCACTTCCCTGATGCGGACTAGTCAATTTACCCATATGGGCATGGTAGTGCAAGATGACAGCAAAGAAACACTCAAATTTTACGAACAAGTTTTAGGTTTGTTGCGATCGCGCGATGATGTGGAAACGAGCTACGAATCCTCTCTGGCTGGAAGGGAAATTTTTGACCTCAAACCGGGGGAAAAGTTTTTTGTCACCGCTTTTGACGATCCTCGTTCATCCTGTAGTGACTTTATGGCAGCACGTAGCGGTAGATTATATATTATCCGCTTCCCCGAAAAAATAAACCTAGAATCACGGTTTACTTTTGCCCAACCTGGTAGTTTAGGAATGTGTTTATATACTTATCGAGTCAAGGGATTGAATACATATTTTGATAGAATGAAAGCTAGTTTGGTTCAAAAATTTACTACCATTGCTACAAATGAATTTGGTGAGATGAGTTTTTCCTTTGTAGCTCCCGATGGTTATTTCTGGACATTACTAGAAGGTTGATTTAGGCTGACACGGGGACACGGTGACACGGGGATTATGGTTGATCCTCTGTGAATAAAATCATCCCCCAATTATGCAATGCCAAGATTTGTATAACTCATTACTCATTACTCATTACTCATTACTCATTTTGATCTGGCTGGGTAATATAGCAGCTGTATTTGCGAGCAGATTATGAGCGATCGCCCACTAAAATTATTGTTAATTGACCAAGATCCCATTTTCCGCTTGGGATTACAGGTATCACTAGGGGAATTTCCTAATCTGGAAGTGGTTGCTGCGGTAGAATCTGATACTGCTGCCTTACAATTATTAACGGAATTATCTCAAACAGATCCCGAGGGAATAAATCTGGTAATCTTGGAATTAGGTAATGGTCATTCCTTATCTAGTCAGCAATTGGGCCTATTACTTTGTAAACAACTAAAAGCTCAATATCCCAATCTCTACCTATTTCTCTTCACCGTTGTCCAAGAGTCAGGCTTGCTTTTAGCGGCAAAAAATGCTGGTATTGATGGCTACTGCCCTAAAGGTACTCCCATTCAAGAATTAGTCACAGCCATTGAACAGGTAACAGCAGGAAATCCCTATTGGTTTGGAGAAGAAAATTCATTATTGACTGAGGAATCAGCAGCAGTTATACCGATTTCGGAATTAAATTCCTTTGCCCAATTACAACGAAATCTGCGACTATCGGCAATTGACTATATTAATTCTACTTTGGTGCAGGTGACGGAAAAATTACAAATTCCCGGACAACCCATAATTGAAAAGGCGTTTCTAGCAGGAAGACAGAGGGAATTACTCGCAGCACGTAAACTAATTAAATTGTTGTTGACATCATCCCAGGAAAGAAAACAACGACAACAAACTCCCGAAATCGATGGAGAACAGTTTCAATTACCGATCGCTTTTCCTGGTGCAAGTGATACTACTCCATCAGAATTACCCAGAACATCTACGAGTTCACCCTCTTTACTTAGTCCCAGGGCATTACAATCAGAATTATTCGCCTGTGTGGTGAATAAACTCCAATTTAGTTTAGAAAATCTGACTGATTTACCCCTAGAAATAGATATTTTACGGGACGATAAAAAACGGGAAATCCTCTATACTGTCCTGCAAAAATTAGCTGATGTTCTCGATGAATTGAGGGAGTCCCACATTGAGATGAATCAATTATCAGAAATTTATCAAATTAGTTTAGTAGATTTATGGCAAGCAAGCACAACTGATTTTTTTGGCAAATTTTCTCGTATCAAAGTAGATAATACAGAAGTAGAAATTGTCAATATCCTGCTACAAGATAGGGAGATAGTGCAAACAGAAATTTTAAATAAAATTCCCTTTGTATTAGATTTATTTTCTTATTTAATTTTTCAAAATCAATTAAAAATTGATAATACAGTATACTCTTCATATAGTAAAGAAGCTAAAGAACGTGGCTCTATGCTACTGGAGAATCTCTTGATTCAAGTAGCAAATGGGATGATTCAACCATTATTAAATAAATTTGCCAGTATAAATTATGTTAAGCAAAATTATTACAAGCAAACCTTAGCTTCTACTAGGGAAATAGAAAGAATTAGAAATGATTTATCTTGGAAATATCGACTAAAAAATTATATTCAAGAACCCCAACAAATTTTTGAAAGTCGTTATGAAATATTTGTGTTTGCACCCCGCGGTATTGCCAAAACATCAATTTATTCCCATCGGAATGATGAGTTAGCCCGACTTACAGGTATTCCTTTAACAGTTACCTTGGTGTTAGAATTCCGGGATGCCATCGCTCCTCGTTTACAATCTTTAGCATCTTTTTTGGGTAGTGGTGTGGTGTTTGTGTTGACTAAAATTGTTGGCCGAGCAATTGGTTTAATTGGACGGGGAATTTTACAGGGTATTGGTAATGCGTCTTTACCGGATAAGAATTGGCGACGGAATAACCAGCGAGATAAATAGGGATCGCGGATTATACGGATGACGCGGATGACTCTGATTTGGAAATGATCTGGAAAATAAATACTAATTTGTCAAGATATAGCACTATGTATGTACGTTAGAACATTGTTGAACTGCTAAAGCTATAAATAGTAAACTTATTACTTATTACTTATTACTTATTACTCATTACTCATTACTTATTACTTGCAGTGTACTGGTATAATTTTCTATGTTTGAAGAACAACCACAACAGTTACGACAAAAGGTTCAGCAACTAGCTACTGAAGCTATAGAATCATCACAACCATCAGCATGGTTTGAGGTATTGTATGCTGATGCTGGAGGTGATGCTAGCCAGGTTCCTTGGGCAAAGTTAGCACCCCACCCTTATTTACAAGACTGGTTAAGCCTGCGTCAACCAGAAGGACAAGGACATTCAGCATTAGTCATTGGTTGTGGTTTGGGTGATGATGCCCAAGCCTTATGTGAACTGGGTTTTCAGGTGACAGCCTTCGATATTTCCCCCACTGCGATTGCTTGGTGTAAACGACGGTTTCCTGATTCTACCGTCAATTATGCGATCGCAGATTTATTGGCACTACCCCCACAATGGCAAAATACTTTTGATTTGGTAATCGAATCCCGTAATATCCAAGCTTTACCTTTGGATGTTCGCTCCCAAGCCATCAAGTCAGTTGGTTCTATGGTTGCTCCCATGGGAACATTATTAGTAATTGCCCGTTTTCGAGAACAGGAAGCACCACCGAGTGGCCCGCCATGGCCTTTATCTGCATCAGAATTGGCTCAATTTTCACGGCTGGGACTCCAGGAAATTCAGCGAGTTACATTTCTGGAACCTGAACACCCAGAAATACAACAATTACGGATTGAATATCACAAAAGATGAGGGGATGAGGGGATGAGGAGTTGAGGAGATGAGGAGATGAGGGAGTAATATTTTTAACTCTTAACTGTCAACTGTCAACTGTCAACTCTTAACTCCTAACTCTTAACTCTTAACTCTTAACTCTTAACTGTCAACTGTCACCTAAAATGTCACCACACTACGAATTGAATCACCATGATGCATCAAATCAAAACCATGATTAATCTGCTCAATGGGCATTACATGGGTAATTAAATCATCAATATTAATTTTCCCTTCCATATACCAATCCACAATTTTTGGTACATCTGTTCTTCCCCTCGCTCCACCAAACGCTGAACCCTTCCACACCCTCCCAGTGACTAACTGAAATGGACGGGTACTAATTTCTTGCCCCGCACCAGCCACACCAATAATTACACTTACGCCCCAACCCTTGTGACAGCATTCTAAGGCTTGGCGCATGACGTTCACATTCCCAATACATTCAAAGCTGTAGTCAGCACCACCCTTAGTTAAATCCACCAAATAGGGAACCAAATCCCCCTCCACTTCCTGGGGATTGACAAAGTGAGTCATACCAAACTTTTCTGCTAAAGCCCGCTTTTTGGGATTAATATCCACCCCCACAATCATGTCTGCTCCCACCATCCGCGCTGCTTGGATGACATTCAAGCCAATTCCACCCAAACCAAAAATTACCACATTTGCTCCTGGTTCCACCTTAGCGGTATTAATCACAGCACCAATACCAGTGGTAACACCGCAGCCAATGTAACAAACCTTTTCAAAGGGTGCATCCTCCCGGATTTTGGCAACGGCAATTTCTGGTAACACGGTATAGTTAGCAAAGGTGGATGTACCCATGTAGTGGTGAATCATTTCCCCACCGACGGAGAAACGACTGGTACCATCGGGCATTAACCCCCTTCCTTGGGTAGCGCGAATGGCTTGACACAGATTGGTTTTAAAACTCAGACAATAGTCACACTGGCGACATTCTGGAGTATACAGGGGAATGACATGATCGCCAACTTTTAAATCCCTCACCTCTTCCCCCACTTCCACCACCACACCAGCTCCTTCATGTCCCAAAATCGCCGGAAATAAACCTTCAGGATCGGCTCCAGAAAGGGTATAAGCATCGGTATGACAAATCCCACTAGCTTTAATCTCAACCATCACTTCCCCAGCCCGGGGGCCATCTAAATTGACTGTTTCTAGGGTTAATGACTTACCCGCACTGTAAGCGACTGCTGCTTTAACTTTCAAGGTAACTCCTCCTGATAATTTATTTTTGAATACATTAATTATGAGTGTCCCACGAGGGGGAAGTCAAAAATCAAATGACAGTTGATAGTTGATAGTTAAGAGTTAAGAGTTAAGAGTTAAGAGTTAAGAGTTAAGAGTTAAGAGTTAAGAGTTAAGAGTTAAGAGTTAAGAGTTAAGAGTT
>JAAUYD010255483.1_pt1 | contig 12146 bp, 11 predicted proteins | sample 7278101 | NCBI WGS metagenome assembly JAAUYD01 (sample SAMN14350128, study PRJNA611818) | marine sediment metagenome | isolation source: surface marine sediment (0.6m) | place: French Polynesia: Moorea | collected 2018-08 | reverse complement strand
GTAAATCATAAATTCTACTAATATTTTTTCGCACAGGAAAACCTAATTAATCTCGCCTTTTCTGTGACAAAGCATTATTTTTCCAAAAAATAATAAAGTAATTTATATTATTATTTTTACCCATAGTTGCTGCAAATTGTGCCAAACTGTGACAATTTTTCAGAAATTGATTTAAAGTATACCTAAGTTTGTTGTACTATTCTTGTTTCTACTTTTTAGCTCTAAAATAAGCGTACACACTACACCTATTTTATCCGCTCAAATTGGGGTTGAATTTTTTCCTTGCGTTGTCACAATTAAAGTCCCACTCATCAAAATCAGCGCTATTAAGAGTAGAAGTAAACTCAACTTTTACTTAAAAGACGAATTTTATCTGACAGTAGAATAAATGCTAAATAAAAAATTATCCGCAATTGAATAAGTTTTTGATGACTTTACACCTACTTCAAAACCCAAATTGAGCGATGGTGCGCGAACTTCTAGACTATTAATTTCCAAATCTTAATTATTGAAGCACCATTTTTGAAATCAAAAGAGTGGATCTGTTGAACTGGTGAAGGAAATCAAAAATTCTGGGTTAGATGAAGCATTATCTTGGTTAGGTCAAAATTTTGGTAGAGAAGGGGTTGAACGATCAATCAAAGCGAATGCTGAAACTATCGCTTGTGAATTCGATATTGACTACGATCTGGACTTAGAAACGGAAATGGAAATGGAAATTGACCAAGAGGCAACCCCAATATCAAAAAAGGAAAAGCAACTCGACAATGATGAAAGTGATTTAGATTTTGACTTTGACTAGCGATTAACCAAGATAAACCTTATTTGTACTAGAAAAAATTACAATTTGTAGTTTTTTACTTGATGATTTTTATCCTTAGATGATAATTATTAGCAGTAAACCAATTATTAATACTTCTGGGGATTTTATTCTAGATTAATATTTTTATTTTTGTAGATAAAATTTTTAAGAGCAAAAGTTAGGTTCTAAAAGTCTATATTCGTTGTAATAATATTCGCAATATTCCCAAATTTTCCTAAAACATCCCAATTAAATGTAAATTGATTTACATATTATCAACTCTATTCTCACTTAGTTAAAACTTTTCCAAAAAGTGTCCACTTTTTTTCCCAAATGTTCCCAAAACATCCCAATCCTAAGTTCACTTCTTTTACTACGCACAATACGCCAAAATAATTACCTTGATTTTTGCTTGATACTAATAATCGTAAGATTACAAGGTAAAATCACAATTGATTTCAACCGGTTATTTTATGTCACTGTAGAATAAAAGCTAAATAAAAAATCTTACTGCTTGCGGATCAATAGATCGATGACTTCGGTAGACTAGGCGTTATGGTTTTCTGTGAGGACAAGTAGGCTTGGAATTGTTAAGCCTACTTTTATTTTTAATTGTCTACTTCTTCTAATTGGACTGCGCTTGTAGAAAAACTTTGTATCAAGTTCACGGCTGGAATTGTTGCGACTACTCCCAAGCCAAAGACTACTGTAAGCCCTATCAAAGCGTGTTTGTAGCTAATCCCGCGCCGATTAGCCGCGTACCTATTCATCAAAAACTTGCACCATTCGATATCAAGAGCCGTCATATCGAACCATTCGCGGGACTTATTGAGATGTACATTCTTAGCTGCAAAGCGAGCATGTAACTTAGCTTCGATATCAGCCATATTATCAACGTATACGGTATGTAAAATTTCAATATCGTGAGCTGGTTGATTACTTTCTATACGATCTGCTCTAGCATTTGGATTCCGACTTAACCCGATCTTACAACGGTTAAGGTATACACCCGGTAACCAGCCGTGGAAATCGGGAGCTTTAAACAAGTAGATGTATCCAGCTACCGCATCATTTCTTGCACCATAAGGTAAATTACTTTCCTGGTAGTCTTCAAAGTCATACTCATCGAATTTTTCTAGCATAATTTAATTGAGTTTTACGTGAGGACATGCAGACTTGAAATTATCAAGTCTGCTTTTTAGAAAGTTGTTTGAAAGACGCTAGTCACGAACGTAGTCGTTAAGTAACTCCATACCAGTTAAGTTGATGACATGGGGATTATCTAAAACTTCAAACTGTGGATCGTCAATCTCATTGCTCAGATATTCTTTAATCCAATTCGCGATAACCGGGGAAGCAAAACCGCCACCAGTTGCGAAGATTTGACCTCCACCGAGTAAATATTGTCCAGCCTTGGTTAAAACATCTAAAACTGTTGGATTATCATCTACCCACTTATCCAAACCATCGGTTACAGCTTCATCGATGTTATGTGTTTTATTTCCCAAACGATAAGGAACTTTATCAACTGCCTTTGCGGTTTTTAATGCTGCAAAAATCGTATCTAATCTTCTGTGCTGACCGCCTATATCCCCAGTGTTTATCGAATCAAAGATACAGGTTGCAACACTCACCATACCTCCACCGCTTGCGGGATACTGCTCTAAAACTTTAGGATGGTACTTTCCACCAATCAAAATTGAGAAAGCGATTGTGCCGCCGCCTAAGTCTAGGATTCCTATCTCATCCAAGTCCGGGCACTTCTTAAATGCGGTTAGTGCTGCTCCTAATCCCTCAGTATGTATAAATTCTTTCTCAAGATTAGTAAATTCAATTTCAAAAGTGCGGTTACGATAAGTAAAAGATTGAATCTCTTGTAAGGTTTTCTTGATAGCTGCTACTTTCTCAGTGGTCAGGGAAAGAATATTGATGTTTAGCTTAATTCTGCAAGGCTTACTTGGATATTTGTTGTAGTGCTCATCTTGTAAGATTTCATCTAAAAAGCTATCGCTTGTTAGTGCGGCTAAAACCCAAATATCAATTTTTGAGGTTTTATGTCCTTCGTAGGACTTGTACAACTTACCTTTTAGGCTGTGCGCGGCATTACCGACTATGTAATTTTTACCTTTGTACCCGAAACATCCAGCTTTACCTACTGGCAAATCTCCCTTTAGCTCCTTGTAAATCGAAGGTACAGGACTTGAAGCGCTTCCGTTGCAAGAGAACTTGAGCATTTTGTTACCCGGATCGATATTTAAGGTTGCTCTAACCCAAGTATTCCTATCATCGGATGTTTTAGAGGTTTTACCTGAATTAGTGCGAGTTGATTTACTGCGGACAGTCTTTTTACCATTTTTACCGTTACCGTTACCGTTAGTCTGCTTAGAATCCTTCTCAAGCTGTGCATTAACGACCTCAGTATCGGTTACTAGGTTTAATACGTCAGTTGAATTGGTAGTATTTTCGTTAGCCATGTTCTTACTCCAAAAAAATTTTTGATTTGTAGAATTTGAAGAGTTTTAAATCTGCTCGCTCTGTGCGGGTTTAGCGCTGTATCTGTGCGGAGTCTGCGCGGAAATTGGTCTATTTGCTGTACTTAGTTGTATGAATTACTCTGTGTACGTATATTCCCTAAATTGGAATATTTCCTATTACTTAATAAACCGCTATTAAATTACTCTAATCTGGATGATTTATATTAGTTGAAATAGTTTAAATTTCCATTTTTACTAATATTAATTCGAGATTTTAGAGATGTTTATTAACAGTAATAGGCTAAAACGTAGATAAGCTTATTTGACAGTAATTGAATTTTAACTATTAATTGGTGGGTTGTTGTGACCTGAAAAGCCACAAAATCCCTATAGGGGGTGTGGACTGAAATAGTCCACGGTATAATCAGGGTTTCAAGGGCTATTTTGACCTGTTTGTGACCTCAGGACACCAAGGTCACAAGTTAATCTATAGAAATGTACTGTCTATTTTTACCTAGTTAATACTAGTTAATCCATCTTTTCGGTAAGTGTGAGCAATCTTTACAAGAGTAATATTGTTGTCCCTTAGAATTGAATCCTTTTTTAGTAACATTGACCGAATTACAGTGAGGACAAGTAGGTAATGGAAGGTCGTCATTAGAGTTTAAACTAGCTTTTTGACCGCTTGAATTGCCTTTATAGCTATCATTATCTTGGTTAGGTAACTTGTTTTCAATTTGACCGTTGCCTATCTCAGTACGCACGGTAACCGCGCTAGTTCCGCGCAAAATACCTTTATGAGCAATTGGAATTTCTAAAAACTGGTAACGGTCACCTATAATGAGCAATCCTAGCCGCGTTTGATTTTCAACAGGTCTATCTGGGTTAGCTTCATTTTCAGCATCTGCCCATTTACGATATTTATCGTATTCTTTACCAAGCTGATTTTTCTGCTTTAGCGTCCAACCTAAATCGGTAGTTAAATGTTTTCTCAGAGAACCTATAGAACCCTCTAGAACCAACAACGCACAGTTTTTCATAGCATCCCATGTCCAGCCATTTCTACCGACCTCAGCGCTTTGTCCTACTAAGATTTGATGCATGCCTACATGTCGGATTCTGCCCATTATTTCCTGTGCTTTTTCGTGCTGTTCTTCTGAGTGTTCCGAGTCAAATTCATCAAAGACACCCAACAACTTAGGTGTTGTAGATAGTCGCTTAGCTTTACGCCCTTGGTAAATTTCGTAAAACTTGTCATAAGCCGCACGGGCTTCGGTGCGATTAATCGCAACCTTATGGCAATCCCAGTAATCCTCATCGGATCCACTGACGGGGTCACTCAACCAAATCTCCCAGTTTTCTTGGAGTGTTAGGAAATAAGCTAATAAATTTTTGGTTGCAATCCCTTTACCGTCACCAGTTGCAGCCATTACCCGCAGAGTAGGTTTACCTTTGTTTCCGTGAGTCATAGCTTTGAAAATCGTTTCACCGAATAATCTCGATGGTATCAACCCTTGTTTGTAAATAGATTCAGTAGTATCTTGCGGTGGCTTATCACGCCTAATAGTAACCTCAATCGCTGGAAATCTAGGTGATAAACGAGCGTTACCTATATAGTAAATTCCTCGTACTTTAGCCCATTGCTTACCATTCGCATTAAAGATATTGATAATTTTCTCAGGGTTAGCAGACTTAGAGAAAGCAAAGGCAACAACCGCACTACCATCGGGTAAGCTTTCATCAACCCCTGTGATTTTTAAAGGTATATCGCACTGTTCCCACATATGGTCAACAAGCATATTTGCTATAGTCCAATTCCATCCAGCCATACCCTTGGTTTTCTCAGGCGCTATCAGTTCGCCGTCCAGCTGTTGCTGTAACATCTGTTTTTGTAACTCAAGCTGTTGCTTTTCTTGCTGTAAATCTTGGTAGGCTTGATTTTTTGAGTTAACGATATTTGCAATATGTTCTTTAGCTTTCTGATTAGTGTCTAGGAGTAACTCGCGATTGTGAGCATGTCTGTCCATAATCCCTTCTACAAAAGATTTGTAGTCATTAATTAGCTCAATAGCTTCTGTGGTAATTTCTTCATCGATTGCTATTTCCTTTTCAATGACTTCGGCTTTGCGCTTTTCAAAAGCTAATTCGACATCTCGATCCAAATTTTCTTGATAATCTTTGTTGAATTCTTCTAACTCAGCTTCTTTATCATTAACAATATCTTGAAGCTTCTCAATTTTGTGGTTAAGTTTCAGAATTGTTTCTTTAAGAGCAACAATTTCGTCCTTATCTTTTCCACTTCGCCATTGATAATCTTTGAGTGAATTATCAACTAATTCCAGTTTAGTTTTTAAATTTTCTACCTCGGACAAAGCTTTATCTTTAAGATTGGAAGTTTCTAAATTTATACGCTGTAAATTATCAAATTCTGTTTTGAATTTATCCCTCTCAGTCGTGAGTCCTGTTATTTTTTGCTCGAAATTCGTTGTTAATCGTTTTGTTTTACCTTGATAAAAAGCTGCAACTAATCCTCCACCAAACAACGCACCACCACCACCAACTCCGACAGTAAAAGCTAAATCTTTCTGAGTATTTCCTAGATAAATACCACCAACTAAACCTACTCCCGAAGCAACTAAAATCCAGTGAATTTTATTCACGCGCTATACTCCTTATTAATAGTTGAAATAGAAATTGTTTTACTGTGGGATTATTCCCACAGTCAGACTTTACTTAACAGTTGCGTCTTTCACCTCACCCAAACTTCCAATAAAATCTAAAGCCTCTTGCTCAGCATTCTTTGCTTTATGGAAGCTTTGATTAGCTTTTGACCGCGCCTCACTCAGCTTTGCTTCTCTGTCCGCCACTGTGTAGGGAAGTTTTGCTGTTGATATTGCTAGGTTGTGAGCCGCATCGATGTACTCGTTAGCTTTAGTACCTGTGACAGCTTGTTGCTTAAGAACATCCAAGAATTTCTGCTTAACTTTTTCAAGTTCCCCAATCGCCACAAGTCCTTGAGCATAAGCTTTGTAAGATTCTGTAAGTGTTTTGAATTCTTCAGCTACATATTTATTAGATAACTGTGCTAATTGCTGATATCTAATACCACCCTCGTATTCAAGCTTGGCTTTATTAAAGGTTTTCTCATCGACTTTGTTTTTTATACCCGGCTTGGTGATATCGTCAATAGTCGTTAATTCCTCAAACCGCACCCGACCAGCAACAGTGTCGAAGTTGATTGAAGGTATACCGGGCACCTCAAAAGCCACAGAACCCGATTTAGAGTCGTAATTAACCAGTGAGTTAACGCTCGTCTTGACTTCAGGCTGTTTGGAAAAATCTGTTACTTTGGGGAAGTCAATTTGAGTGAATGATCCATTACCCGTAGCTTTAGCTGTACTTGCACCTGTTCCAGTACCCTTAGTACCTGTACCTGTACCTGTACTGGTTTTTCTGTTTTTAACGTTTCTCTTTGCTCTAGAAGATTTACTACTTGCGTTTTCTGCCATATACTTTAACCCTCTGAATTTTATTAGCTTCGAACTTGATGTAAAGACTTTTTAATCGCTCGTTTAATCGGTCAAATTGTTTGAATTCAATTTCAGATATATTGAACTCTTCAGAATATTGTTCTATTTCCTGTTGTGGTATTAATTCGTCCAAATTTGAACCTCCTAATTAACCTAATTTAAATTAGATTGAAACCTAATTTATTCAATACATTCTCAATACCAGAATCTTTATGAGCTATGCGGTATCGCTGTCCGCAACTCAATACAACAACCATAAACTTATCGCCTTGTTTATCAAAAGGTGCATTGCAATCTTTACCTAAAACCTCCATTTCAATATGTGTAATTTGATTCATGTTTATAAAATGTCCGAAAAGTTGAATCCATTGTGGTTTTGAAGTAATCATAAGTTTTGTGCTGTGAAGTGGATAAACCAAAATGTTAAGAAATACCCCATTGCAATAATGGGGTAAACAATTTTTAAAACCATGTTATTTACTGTTAACTGAAACACCCATTTTGAATCGGTCTATTAATCTTTCAAGGGTTGTTTTTTCGGGTTCACCTACTGAATAACGGTTAAGTACAAGTCTTAAAACTTGCTCTAGTAGCATTCCCGACTCAAAAAGCATCCACTCTGAGTCATCTGTATCGCAACCAGTAATGGGGTAATTGGTAACTCGTTTGTATTCTTGAAGTGCGTCATATAGAGGTTGTGAATCACCAAAACGCTCGCAGTATAGGAAACCTAAAAATAACTTTCCGACTACCATAAATGTCCGGTCTGATTGCTCTTGGAAGTCTTGAAATAGATTGACTGTTTTTGGATTTACATTTACTGCTGTAATGCGCTCAACACCTCCGATGTAAGTTTTTGTAATTACTATTTCACAGTCGTCTGAAATATCCTTCAGTAACTCGTAGATTGCAGTTTCTTGTTCTTGCACCGTCCGCTCAATTGCAAGTATGTCAGTAATTTGATTAGTGCGTTCGGCAAGGTATCTAGAGTAAATGTCAGTCATTATTTATCACCTGTATTTGTTTCTGCTTGTGTTTCTGTTTGGTAGATTAAAGTGCTAGTCCTAGCTCCTCAGCGTTGTGGTCACAAGCCTTACGTATTCCTCTCGCGCATCGCCACCCCTACGGGTTCTATACGGGCTTATCGGCTCCTTCTTGCATTGCGTGTTAGTTTCGGGAAAAGCACTGTATTTGGTTTTCAAGGTGCAGACAGCAGTCTCTAGCGGTACTAGAGAACCGTTGGTTTTTGTTTATATCGTTGCAATCAAATAGTTTAAAAGCGGTTTAATGGTGTCCCGCGTTCGTATCTTTCTTTGATGGATTTATGGCTCTCTCTTACCGTATATAAGGTGTATATAACTCAGTGTAGAAAGACTTAAGGTTAGCTGGCTTTGCTTTTAACCGTTGCCGTCCGGTTGCTTCGCTTCCCCCTTGCCTCCACATTTATAATGTACACCATTTGGGATAATTTTGTCATCCCATTGTACAGCATTTGTTATCATTTAATTTTATAGATGGGATAACGTATGATAAAAAAGTCAAATACACAGTGGGTTGCATCTGTGTTGTCAAAAAGTTAATATTGGGGTAACAATTGTGAGTACAAACTTTGAGGAGAAAAATGACTAACAGTTCAGACGCCAGGATAAATATAAGAGTTACACAAGAGTACAAAGATAAAGTTACTAAATACACTAGAGAGAACAATATCTCACTTACAGACTTAGTGACTCAAGCTATTGACAAAACAATGTACAAACCAGAAATTGAAGCAAGAAGTAATGATAGTAAGTTAGAACTATTAGTTACAGCATTAGCTCATAATATGGAATCTGTAATGAAAGAAATCAAAGAATTACGGGTAAAGTAGAGCGCTTAGAAACTGAATGTAATCCCGAGTAATTCTAAGCATTGGATATAATTTAGTTACCCCAAAATTAACCAAAAATGCTGATTAACACAAAAGGAAAAAGTAAAATTAGTAAAAATACTTAAGTAAAAGTTCACTATGTACGGTATGCGGAGATCCCGTCTTGCGAAACCTACCCTAGCTCTATTTACCTATATATAAGCTTTTTAAGCTATTAGTCCTAAAATTCATTTCTTACTTACTAAAAAACCCACATAGTAAGGCTTTAAGACCATTTTACACCTAATTTCATTGCTTAATTTATACTGAACATTTTTGTAACTCGTCAAATTAAAGAACTTAAGCATTTAGTAAAATCTAAAAAACTGTTCTAATAGATTATTTAAAACCTGTAAGTAATCTTTTTTAATAATATGTAAAGAGGGCATTCTATTGTTGGAAAATTGGAAATCAAATTTCCCAAAATTTATGTAGATTTCCTTTCCTTAATAAAAAATATTTGTTAATGTAATCAAAGACAAAAAATCTTGTTCATTGTTTATCGTAAATATACTATGTCTTAAAATTGCAAGGTATGGATATTTACAAATAAAACAAATCCCGCTACCTAAACGATAACGGGGACTGCTGATTAATTGGGAATTGTGTAGATGCAATCCCCGTTATGCAACTTTGTTTTCCAACACAAATAAATCACCAGGTGTGCAATCTAGAACCTCACAAAATTTTTGTAAAATATCATGACTGTACTGTTTTTTAGTACCATACTCATATTTTTGAACTGCACTCAAGGACAAACCACATCGAATCGCTAACTCCATCTGTGATAGTCCTTTTGATTCTCGAATTTGTTGTAATACAAATTTCATAGTCTTCATCATTTTTCTTTTCTTTTCTTTTATTATATTCTACACTTTATAAGCTTATGATATGTAAGACTTATAGAATTTGTCAGTAATATAAAAAACTAAAAACATAAATTATAAGCTTATAAAACGTAAACCTACATTTTGTAAGGTATATTTAGAAATGTGAGGAGCGAACAAACGCCCCACACAACAAAAAACACTTATTAAGGATAATTCAAAAAATGTCTAACTTAAACCTTTCTCAAGCAAAAGGTGGTTTTATCCCCGCTTTCGATGAATCCAAAGAAATTGTCAGAGATAACAATTTAGCTGTGAAAGGAACGGCTGTCCTAGTTTTTCAAGGTCTAACCATGAAAAATGTAACTGTACATGAGACTGGTGAAATAGTTACTTTCCCAGTAATGGTCTTCTCATGCTTAAGTGACCAAGGAATTTTTAGAAATATTCCTACTCCGGTTAATCGCAAGACTCTTGAATTATTGTTCAATATTTTTGGAATGGAACTACCAATAATTGAATCAAAATCACCATTAGCGAATCTTGCTAAATCTGCTAAATCTCTAAAAGCTTACGCAACCAAAAAAACTCTTGATACTACCAAGGCATTAAAAATGATAGAACCCTTACGGGGATTAGCCTACACAGGGGTTATGGAACGTAAAATAAGCAAATACAACAAACCTTACTTTTCTTTAGATGTTCTAACTCTTAAAGACGTAAACGATAACAAAGGAAATCATGTAAGGATTCAATCAGCCGAACAAACTACTCCCGATGCCATTGAATTAGATTTATCCGAAGAAAATATCGACTGTAATGATTTAGCTGCATAAGAATAATCCGGCTACAAAAAGCTACTGTAGCCGGAATAATTGTTAATTATCTAAATTCTAATTATCAAAATTTTATCATGGAAAACGATTTATCAGGATTTGGGTTAGATATCAATAACCTAGAAGACATACGATCGAGATTTGAACAACCTGCTCCCAAGACGTCTGAAAATAACTCCCCAGTAACCGGATTAGAAGCTCTATCCGGTTTTAAGTGTCTTGAGGCTGGACTTGAAACTTTAAACGGAGTATCAAGTTCTGCAACAAAACCTAGTGCCAAGAAAGTTGATCAGACAAACCAAGATGAATTAATCAAAGCACTTGATAGGGAACTCGACCCAAATAAAAGGTATGTTAAACGTACTTCATTGAATGAAGTAAAAGAACGTAGTAATTCACACTCTCAAAAAAATAAATCTAAACGTAAAAACAATTCTGGCAATCAAGGGAATAATCCCAAAAAACTTCCAGATGGTTGGTCTACCCTGAGTACAGACGCCGAATACATACCTATAACGAATTATCCTACTATACCCGTTACTGCACAGTTTGCTGATGGCGCTGGATTATCTAGAGAATATTTACATCCAAATCATCCATACACTGATAATCAGTTAAAAGAATTAAGAAAAATACTTGACGAATTAGGAGAAAATGACGCCTTACATGTTTTCCAATCTCCTAACGCTATTCTCGACTATTACCATGACACATATGGTATCGACTGGAGAGAATCGCCTAATCCCAACAAAAGAAGATATGTACAAACAATTGATTTGCACATATTTTTTAGTTTCAAGGATTTAGAATTTACCTTTAATTCTAAAGAAGAATATGTCTTTTACTGCTTAGAAAGATTAGAACGTATTCGCAGAATTACTACTAAATTTAACCGTCCTATACCACTTCCTTACGAAATGAGATTGTCTAATAAAAAAGGCAAACTCGTTTGGAAATCAATTGCCTTAAATATTTTAGATGTTAGTGCTATGCAAGGTAGTAAAGGATTAGAAACATACTTAGGCAACGTCGGTATGAATACAGATGCTAAAACTGAGTATGAGCGTTGGGAAAAGTCGAGAATGGATTTGAGGTTATTAGAAAATCCTTCAAGATTTCTTAGATATATTAGAAGTGACGTTGGTTTACACACAGTCAGAGTGAAAACAATCGAATTTTATAACCGTATTGCTCAATTAATTGGAGTAGAACCCCGTGATGATTGGGGGATGAGTACTGGAAAAATTACAGCTAACATGATTTCTGACTGGATAGCTACACAAGTAAATCTACCAGTAAGTGATTTATATTTTGATGAAGAAAAAGGAGAACTTACTAATAAAAATACTGGTAAATTAGCCATCAAAGGTTTATACAATTACAATCGTTTAAGCAGTCCTGAAAGTATTAGAGAATTGAGTCATTTAATAGGTAATAAAAAATTACTCTATCTTGGTATGACTGATGGTGGTCGATGCGTAAAAGAAAGAGTTTTAATTGATTCTATTAAAGGAGCTTTAGTAGACATTGACATAATGTCTTGTTATGCAAACGGACTACTTAATCAATCTTTTCCTATTGGTAATCCTAAAATTATTTTTAATAAAATGAAATACAAAGATTGGGAAAAGAAATACTCTAAAAAATTAGTTCCCGGTTTATGGTATGCAAGAATTTCTTGGGAAAATGCACCTTTCAAACAAGATTTATTAATAAGTAAAGAAGAAAAACAATTTACTGCTTGGGATTACTATCAACGTCAATTCGG
>JAAUYD010199240.1_pt1 | contig 12148 bp, 9 predicted proteins | sample 7278101 | NCBI WGS metagenome assembly JAAUYD01 (sample SAMN14350128, study PRJNA611818) | marine sediment metagenome | isolation source: surface marine sediment (0.6m) | place: French Polynesia: Moorea | collected 2018-08 | reverse complement strand
GGCCCGAGCAGAACGTCTTCGAATCCTTCGACACCGCCATGATGTCGTCGTAGCGGCTGATGCCCCAGATGCCGGTCGCATCGTCCCAGTAGACGGGCGCCTCGTCGCGCATCCAGGCGAAGAGCGGCTCGGGCTCGACGTAGAACCCCGGGTCGAGCAGACGGATCTCGGGTCGCGTCGGGTGCGCGGCCTCGCGGGTCCCCGCGCGATCGAGAACGACCTGGTACTGGCTGCCTTCTTCGGGGTCGAATTGCGCTTCGCGGGTCATGGGGAGGCTCTCCTGGGCGAACGAGCGGCGACGGCATCACGGGCCTGTCGAGCGATGATGGTCGAGCCCGGCCGCGAAGTCGAGCGGCACGCCAGCAGCGTGTCGCTCGTCGCCGCTCACGCGGCGGTGCCGTCAGCGGCTACGATCGCGGGGGCGCTCATCCGATCCAATGAGCGCAGGGGAGGGTGCATGCCGGCTCCGATCACCGCAGCGCTCGTATGGACCGAGATCGAGAGGCGCCTCTTCGCCGTGCTCTCCTACGTGACGCCGAGCGCAGAGGCGCGCTCGGCGGGCATCGTCTACGTCGTGCAGGAAGGCAAGCTGTACATCCGGACGGACACCGACTCTTGGAAGGCGAGGCACATCCGCCTCAACCCCCACGTCGCGCTCAACGTCACGATCGCGAAGCGCGTCCCCTTCATGCCGTGGATCCAGATTCCCGATGCGACGATCGCGTTCGCGGGCATGGCTCGGGTCATCGAGCCCGAAGCCGCTGACGATGCGCTCGATCGCATGCTCACCGATGCGACGTCTCACGAAGAGGAGCGCTCGCGCATGTGCTTCATCGAGGTGACGCCGTTCGGCCACTTCTCGACCTATGGCATCGGCGTCTCGCTGCTCGACATGCGCGACCCCACGAAGGCACGAGGCCGGGTCGCGGTCGCGTGAAGCTTCAACCGCGCGACGGCCAGGGGCGGTCGCACGCTCTCGATCACGACTCGGCTCAGGGCCTCGAGTTGGCTCCCGGTGACGGGGAAGCGACCGCGGGGCCGGTCGCGGGCGGTCCTTCGGGCTCGGGGCGTCCGAGGGCGCGACGCGCGAGCGAGCGGCAGCGGGCCACGAAGTCGTTCAGCACGACGTAGAAGACGGGCACCACGAGCAGCGTGAGCAGTACCGATGTGAACATGCCGGCCGCCGTGGCGACGCCCATCGGCGCGCGGGTCTCGGCACCGGGCCCCACGCCCAGCGCGGCCGGCAGCACGCCGAAGATCATCGAGAGGGCGGTCATCAGCACCGGCCGCATGCGGACGGGCGCCGCCCGGTGCATGGCCTCGCCGTACGAGAGGCCCTCTGCGCGCAGCTGGTTCGCATAGTCGACGAGCAGGATCGAGTTCTTCGTCACCAGGCCGACCAGCAGGATGATGCCGATCATGCTGAAGATGTTGAGCGTCATGGCCGCGAGGTAGAGCCCACCCAGCGCGCCGACGAGCGCGAACGGCAGCGCGAGCATGACGCAGAGCGGCTGGATGAAGCTCTCGAACTGTGCGGCGAGCACCATGTAGATCGCCAGCACCGCGAGCACGAACATGAGCATGAACTGTGCCGCGCTCTCCCGCATCACCTCGGCATCGCCATGGAGCCCGAGCGAGACGCCGGGCGGCAGCAGCTCGGCGGCGATCTCCTCTGCGTCGCGGATGGCCTCGCCGAGCGCCTTGCCGTCGAGGTTCGACGAGATCGTGACGCTGCGTTCGCGGTCGGAGCGCGAGATCTCCGACGGAGCGGCGCCGGTGTGCAGCTCGACGACGTTGCGTAGTGGGACGAGCTCGCCGCCGCGCGTGCGGACGCCCAGCTCCTCGATCGCGCCGGGCCGATCGCGATCGCGGTGTTCGAGGCGGGCGCGGATGTCGTAACGACGCCCCTCCTCCTTGTAGACGCCGACGTCCATGCCGCCGACCATCACCTGGACCGTCTCGCCGATCGTCGCGGCGCTGACGCCGAGCGCGGCCGCCCGGTCGCGCTGCGGCACCACGCGCAGCTCGGGCAGGCCGATCCGCAGGCTCTTGTCGAGATCGACGAAGCCACCGCGCTTCTCGAGCTCGGCCATCATCCGATCCGAGAGCCGGTCGAGCTCTGCGATGGAGAGCCCACCCCTGAGCTGCACCTCGAACTGTCCGGTGCCCGTCGTGCCCATGGGCCCGCGCACCGTGAGCTGCTGGCCGGGGATCGCCCCCAGCGCCTCGCGCGTATCTCGAATCAGATCCTGCGAGGTGCGCTCGCGCTCGTTCGACGGCACCAGCGTCGCGAACATGTTGCCGAAGTTGGGGCGTCCCACCGACGCGGCGCTGGTGCTGCCGACGCTCTCGAAGAGCGCGAGCAGCTCGGGCTGCTCGAGCAGGAACCGTTCGTTGCGCTCCAGCATGTGCAGCGACGCGTCGAGGGTCGAGCCGATCGGGGTCTCGAACTCGACCCACATGATGCGACTGTCGGCCGACGGGAAGAACTCGGTCCCGAGACGCGAGCCGCAGAAGAACGCGAGCGCGAGCGCTCCGACGGCGATCGCGAGCACCGCCATGCGGTGGCCGAGCGCCCAGTCGAGCAGCCGCCGGTACCCGGTCACGATCGCATCGAAGGCGCGCTCGAGGCGGGGGTAGATGCTGCCGTGCTCGACCTCGCGCGCAGCGGGGATGCGAGCGGCCAGCATGGGCGTGAGCGTCAGGGCGACGAAGAGCGAGATCAGCACCGAGCCCGCGACGGTGAGCCCGAACTCGCCGAGGAAGCTGCCGACGATGCCCTCGGCGAAGACGACCGGCAGGAACACCGCGGCCACCGAGAACGTGGCCGCGCTCGCTGCGAACGTGATCTCGCGGGTGCCGGTGCGTGCGGCCTCCTTCGCCTCGAGCCCGAGCCCCCGGTGCCGCTCGACGTTCTCGAGCACGATGATCGCGTCGTCGATGACGACGCCGATCGCGAGCGTCATGCCGAGCAGCGTCATCGTGTTCAGCGTGTACCCGAAGGCCCATACGAGGCCGAACGTCGCGATGAGCGAGAGCGGGATCGCGGCGGCGACGATCAGCGTCGGGCGCCATCGGCGCAGGAAGACGAAGACCACCAAGACCGCGAGCAGCCCGCCGAACTCGAGCGCGAAGAGCGCCTCGTCGACCGACTCGCGGATCGACAGCGAGAAGTCGGTGAACTGATCCTGATCGACGACCTCGATGCCTTCGGGCAGCAGCGGTCGAAGCGCGTCGATGCGGCGGTAGACCTCGTCGACGATCTCGACCGTGTTGCCGTCACTCTGCTTCGACACACCGGCGACGACCGACGGCCGGCCGTTGTAGCGGACGAGGCTCCGGACGTCCTCGGTCCCGTCCTCGACGCGGGCCACGTCGCGCAGGTATACGGGCGCCTCGCCCTCGTACGACACGACCAGCGTCTCGAGCTGCTCGACCGACTCGAACTCGCCCGCCGTCTTCACCGCCCACTCGAGCTCCCGGCCCTCGACGACGCCGCCCGGGGCGTCCACGTGCTCGCGTCGCAGGGCGGCGAGCACCTCGCCGGCCGCGAGCCGGCGAGAGCGCAGCGCATCGGGATCGATCCAGAGGCGGACGTTGCGCTCGCGCCGGCCGTGGGTCTGCACGCCCGAGACGCCGGGGATCGTCTCGAGCAACGGCTTGACGTGGCGTTCGACGTACTCGCTGACCTCGACGAGCGGTCGGTCGGACTGGAACGGGACGTAGACGATCGGGAACCCGGAGAAGCCCGCGCGCTCGACCAGCGGTGGCTCGACGTTGCGAGGCAGACGTTCGCGCGCCTTGGCGACCTGGTCGCGGACGTCCTGGATCGCCACGTCGAGGTCGGTCCCGAGCACGAACTCGACGCGAATCCGCGACACCTCGCGATACGAGGTCGACTGGAGCGTGCGCACGCCCGAGATCGTGTTGAGGTGCTCTTCGAGGATGTCGGTGACGTCTTCCTCGACGCCCTCGGGTGTCGCGCCCTCGAGCCGAGCCGTGACGACCGCGGCGGGGAACTCCATCTCGGGCATCAGGTCGACGCCGAGCCGCGCGTAGCCCAGCACCCCGACCACGAGCAGGGTGAGCATCATGATCCACGTCAGGACCGGTCGCTCGATGGCGACGTCGGAGAGCGTCATGGGGTGCTCGCCTCGGCGACGGGCACCGGCTCGTCGGACGCCTCGTCGCCCCCATGCCGCTCGACCACCTCGACCACCGCGCCGTCGACCAGGCTCGTGTGTCCCCGTGTCACGATGATCGCGCCGGGCTCGAGCCCTCCCGCCAGCTCGGCGAGCCCGTCGTGGAAGCGGGCGATCTCGACGACGCGTCGCGCGACCCGGCTGCCGCCCTGAAGCTCGAACACGACCGCGCCGTCGCTCCGCTGGAGCACTGCCTCCTCGCGGATCACGGCGACGTCCTCGCGCACGCTCACGCCGAGATCCGCCCGCGCGAAGAGGCCGGGTCGCAAGCGCGTCTCGGCGTCGACCAGCGAGGCCTTGACCCGCAGCGTGCGGGTCATCGGGTCGATGATCGGCGAGACGACGGTGACGCGGGCGGGGAACGACGCGTCGGGGAAGGGCGCCACGCTGACGCTCACCTCCTGGCCCTCGTGGACGCGGCCCGAGTCGAGCTCGGACACGTGGAACTCGACCTCGAGCGGGTCGAGCGAGACCAGCTCGAAGAGCGGCTTGCCGGGCTGGACGTACTCGCCGGCGCTCACGTGGCGACGCGCGACGAAGCCGGTGAACGGAGCGCGGACGCTCGCCTTCGTGAACGACTGCTCGGCGAGCCCCACGTTCGAGCTCTCGGCGGCGACGTTCGCCTGGGCGAGCTGGAGCGCCGTCTCGGCGGCGTCGAGCTGCGCGCCCGACACCGCGCCCTTGTCGCGCAGGGTGCGGATGCGCCGCGTCTCGCGCTCTTCGCTGCGCAGCCGCGCGCGCGCCTGCTCGAGTCGTGCGCGGGCGGCCGCCAGCTCGTGCTTACGGCGCTCGGGATCGATCTCGAGCACGACCTCGTCATGCTCCACCCGGGCGCCTTCGTCGCGCAGAAAGTCGGTGATGCGGCCTTCCACCTCGGCTGCGACGACGGCGTCGTGACGGGCGACGAGCTGCCCCACCGCCTCGATGCGATCGCGCACGTCGACGGCCCGAACGGACGCGACCGCCACGGGAGGCGCCGAGACGACCACGCTGCGCTCCTCTTCGACGCAGCCGGTCGCGACCGCGAGCGCGGCGAGGGCACACGAGGCCCCGACGAGCCATCGATGTGACGTGCGAGCTTCGACCTGTGCTTCACCGTTCATCATGCGTCCGCTTCACTCTCCGGGGCCCGGTGCGAGGGCGTCGGCGAGCAGACGGGCCACGCGCGCCGAGCGTTGGGCGATCGGGAAATCCTTCTGGCGGGTCCACTCGAAGAAGAGGTTCTGGAGCGCGCCGAGCACGAGCATCACCTGATCCTCGAGCGCGTGCTTGCGGCTGACGTCGCCCTGCGCGCGGCCCGCACGCAAGAGCTTCTCGATCCCGCGGTTGATCGACACGACGAGGTCGTCGTCGGCCAGCTCGATCGAGACGCGCCTGACCTCCGAGATGAGCTCGAGGTGTAGCGGACCCACCGAGGTCGCTGCGTCGTGCAGGCTGGCGAAGAGGCGAGCGAGGCGATCACCGGTGTCGCTCCCCTCTCGCCGGGCCTCTTCGAGGGTCTCGAGGAAGAAGGCATGGCCGCGCAGCGTGAACTCGTTGACCAGATCCTGCTTCGAGGGGAAGTGGTTGAAGAAGGTCTGGCGAGAGACGTTCGCCTCGTCACAGATCGCCGTCACCGTCGTCGACGCGATGCCGTGCCAGGCGAACAGCGGCGCGGCCGCATCGACGATGCGGTCGGTCGTCTCTCGTCGCCGGCGCTCGGCCCGGAGCTGTGCGGTCTTGCTTGACATGAAGTCTGATTTTAGACTGGGAGTCAAATCTGGTGCAAGCCGGCTCGGGTGAGGCGCTCTTCGACCGGGAGCGACCGGGGCCGAGCGATGGAGGCGATCCGCCGATGGACTCGACGCAGCTGGATGCGCTCGCCGACGACTTCTTCGCCGCGATCGCCGGGCGCGATCTCGATCGCGTGCGCGAGATCTACGCCCCTTCGGTCGAGGTCTGGCACAACGTGACGCGGCGGGCCCAGACCCGCGAAGAGAACCTCGCGCTCCTCGACCGATTCACGAGTGGCGTCTCGGGGCTTCGATACGAGGTCCACGAGCGCGACTTCTTCTCGGGCGGCTTCGTGCAGCGCCACACCCTGCACGGGGTGGCGCGGGCGGGGGACGTCATCGCGGCGCCCGTGTGCATCGTGATTCACGCGGCGGACGGGCGGATCGAGCGTCTCTTCGAGTATCTCGACGCCCGGGCCGTCGCAGCGGCGTTCGCCGACTGAGCCACCGCCGATCCTCGGGGCAGGCTCCGCTTCGACCACGCTTCGGCCGCGCTCTGCCTCGCTTCAGGTCGCTCGACGAGACGCGCGTGGCCCGATGCCGACGAGGCCGAGCGCGGCCAGACCCAGCGCGAGCACGCCGAGGGGCACCGGGCCGAGCGCGGGCACGGGCGGTGCCGGTGCCGGGCCGATCTGGAGCCCCGCGAGCCCGCTCGCGGAGGGGGCGCCGCCTTCGATCACGATGCGCCCCTCGGTGGCGTCGACGGACAGAGCGATCCAGCTCGCGCCTTGGACAAAGGCGGAGCCGGTGTCCCCCGCGAGCTCGGCCACGGCGTCGCCGTTGACCGTCATCGGGCCCGTCGTGACCGCAGGGTGCGAGGGCGCGTAGAGGATGAGCTCGTACTCACCGGGCGGGAGGCCGTCGATCTCGACGCTCCAGGTGCCGCCGCCGCTGGCGAAGAAGTTGTCCTCGAGCAGCAGCTGCGCGTCGCTCGACCCGCTGCCGGTCCATCCCGTGTCGACGAAGGCCGTGAGCGTCACCGTCGTGGCGCTGAGGCTCCCGGCCGCGTCGCGGAGACCGACGTGCTGGCCCGTCCCGAGGCGCTGCCAGTCGCCGGCCGTGCCGACCGCCGCGAAGGACGACTGCGGTACGCCCCACTGCGTGCCGAAGTCGACGTTGTGCGAAGGCGCAGCGCGGGTCGGGACGATCTGCAGCCCCGCGAGCCCAGACGTGCTGCCGCCGACGCTCACCACCGAGAGCACGCCGCCGCTCACGGTCACCGGGATGCGCGCGAAGTTGACGCCCTCGACGTAGCTGCCCGAGTCATCGCCCGAGAGCGTCGGCTGATCCGCGCCGTTCACCTGCAGCCCGCTGGCCGACACCGCGGAGTTCGCCGGCGCATAGAGATAGACGTCGTAGCTTCCATCCTCGAGACCCGAGAACGAGACGCTCCAGCTGCCGCCCTGGCTGCCGCTGGTGAAGATGTTGTCCTCGAGCAGGAGCGCCGCATCGGTCGAGCCGCTGCCCGTCCATCCCGTTTGGGTCTGGGCGATCACGCTCACGCCGACGCTCGTCGTTCGACCGATGACGTCCACGAGCCCCGCGGATCCCGCCAGACCGACCTCGTTCCAGGGCCCGATCTGCCCCGAGGCCGCGCCGTGACCGTCCACCGTCGGGCCCCAGTGCACGCCGAGGTCGACGTTGAAGCCCGCGGTGTACTCGACCTCGACGAGCTGCAGGCCTGCCAGGCCATGCGTGGTATCGAGCCCACTCGAGATCTCGAGCTGTCCGCCCGTCACGAGCACCGTCACCCGCAGATGGTTGGTGCCCTCGACGAAGCTCCCCGACCAGGCCCCCGAGATCGACGGATGCCAGAACGTGCCGCTCTCGACGTCTCCACTCGCCACCGAGGGATGCGCGGGCGCATAGAGGTAGAGCTCGTACGCGCCGTCGGCGAGCCCGCCGAGGCTCACGCTCCACGTGCCGCCCCCGCTCGAGAAGATGTTGTCCTCGATGAGCGTGCCGACGTCGTCGCTGCCGCTGCCGGTCCATCCCGTATCGGTCAGGGCGCTGACGGTCATGGTGACCGACGTGGGCGAGCCGGCCGTATCGACGAGCCCGGCGCTGCCTGTGACCCCGACCTCGTTCCAGGTGCCCGGCTGCCCGGCGGCCGCACCGAACGTGCTCGACGGCACGCCCCAGTGGGTTCCGAGATCGACGTTGAGGTCTTCTGCGCTGACCGGTGACACGACCAGCGCGAGGAGCGCCACGGCGGTCGCGACACACGGAAGGCGTCGCTCGAGAGAGAAGATGCAGGCCATGCGGGAGGGTGACTTCATCGGACACCTCCTTGCGAAACGCCGCTGTGTCGACCCTATCAGCGCAGTGAGTGCAGGTCCAGATGGATGTGCCGGGGCTCCTCGATGGACCTCGCGTCGCACGGACGTGTCACGGGCCACGGGGCCGACTCACCCCGCCGCTCGTCGTTCGATGAGTCTGATTGCAGGAGAGGCAGCGACGGCACCCGAAGCGATCGGCGCGAATGTCGCGGCCTGCTGCTGGCCGCGCAGCCAGCGGTCACACGCGCGGACCACCGGGAAGGGGTGCCTGGCTCGGCGTGCGGTCTCGTCGCGTGAGGGGGCCCCGTGACCGTCGATCACGGGGCCCCGTTCGTACGCGCAGCTCGAGCTAGTCGAGCTGGTTGATCACGGACTGGAGGCTGTTGAACGATCCACCGGCCGTGCGGTCGTTCGTGATGGGCGTGATCGCGATGTAGCCGGCCTCGACGGCCTCGGTGTCCGAATCCTTCACGTCCTCGCCGTCACCGCTGCCCGGGCCGATCGACGGAACGAACACCCCGGGTGCGATCTCGATGAAGATGAGCGAAGCGGAGCTCGCCTGGCCCTGCGCGGTGAGCTTCACGCCCGCCACGTCCTCGGGCGCGACGGTCGGGTAGTTGACGTTGAGCGCGAGACCTTCGGGCAGCAGGAGCGGCTCGTTCGACAGCACGCCGGGCTTGCTCTCGAGCGTCGCGATCAGCTCGACCGCGAACGCCGCGACGTTCTGGAAGTGCTGCGCGAACGCCGGGTCGGACTCGTCCACGTCGGGCCCATCGCTGCTGAAGGCGATGGAGGGCACGCCGCCGGCGAGACCCGCGGTGGTGCCGCCGACGGTCCCCGAGAAGGAGGTCGCGGTGCCGACGTTGGCGCCGACGTTCGTGCCCGAGACGACGAGATCCGGCGTCTCACCGCCGAGCGTCACCGAGAGCCCGAAGAGCACGCAGGTCGCGGGCGTGGCGGGCAGGGGGACGCGATCCTCGGTGCCGACGATCTCGTCGAGCGCGATGAGCGCCCAATCCTGCGCGCCGACCTGGGTCGGGGTGACCGGGGTGAGGTCGATCTTGGCGCTGCTGCCGCTGCGCTCGCCGATGGGAGCGACCACGGTCACGTCGTGACCCGCCCCGCGCAGCGCCGCCGCCAGCGTCTGGATGCCGATGGACTGGAAGCCATCGTCGTTGGTCAAGAGAATGTCGAGCGCGGTCGCCGCGCTCGGGAGCGTCCCCAGGAAAAGGGCCGTCGTCAGAATTGCCAGGTGTCGCTTCATCATCGGATCCTCCATGCGGATGACATGCTTTCGTCGATCTTCTCACGGGAGGATCGGGCATCCAAGGGGAAATCAACCCACCTGTCGCCCTCGATGATTTCGTTCTGCTAGCGCTCGCCGCGCCCGACGGGGGTGCCGCGAGCGCCCGCCGCAGCCCGCTCCTCGAGCCAGCGGTCTCGCGCGCGGACCACGGGGAAGGGATGGTCGGCGAAGAGCGCGTCGACGCAGCGCTCGAGCAGCGCACGGGCCTCGCCCTGCAGGTCGCCGTGGGTGGCGTCGTCGTCGCCGCGACGGAAGGGCCCCGTGAGGAAGCGGTTCTCGGCGCGCAGCGTCCAGACGTGGACCTCGAGGCCGGCCGCGTGCGCGCGCTCGACCAGGGCGGCGCCCCCCTCTTCGAGGACCCAGGCCTTGGGGATGCCGATGGCGTCCGCGTACTTCGCCACGGCGGCGAGATCTTCGGGCTGCTCCTCCTCCATGAGATGGAGCAGGCGGAGCCGGGTCTTCGGCCGCAGCCGTCTGAGCAGCGGGGCCTCGAAGGACTGGATCCACACCGGCTGATCGCGCTCGCGGTAGCCGTGGGCCTCGAGCGCGGCGAGGAGAGGCGGCACCGGGTCGAAGCCGAGCGCTTCGAGGCGGGCAGGGTGCTTCACCTCGGGTGCGATGCCGAGGGGCGGCAGCCCGCGGGCGCTTCGCAGGTCGTTCGCTGCCGCGATGCGCGCGAGGAACTCGTCGAACGAGACCAGCGCGAACATGCCGTCGAAGCGCGTGTTCGCGGGACGCAGGTCGGGCAGGCGCTCGACGGCGCGCAGGGTCTGCAGCTCGCTCCAGTCGAAGTCCTCGCTCCACCAATCCGACTCGGTCTCGCCCTCGAAGAGCTTCTCGGTGCGTCGCTCCGCGAAGGGCGGGCGACCCGCGATGTCGGTGGTCGAGCCCAGGGCGCTCTCGTGGCGGGTGAAGAGCACGCCATCGCGACTCATCACCAGATCGGGCTCGATGACGTCCGCACCCTGCAGGATGCCCAGCTCGTAGGCGGCGTGGGTGTGCTCGGGCGCGTCGCCGCTGGCGCCGCGGTGCGCGATGAGCAGCGGGCGGTCGGGACAGCTCGTCTCGGCGGTGGGCGTCCCCGCGGCGACGCAGGACGCGAACGAGAGGAGCACGAGCAGCTCGAGCGGGCGCAAGCACGTGTGCATACCGTGGAGTCTACGGCGTGTCGGGGTCGCGGGCAGCGCACTCGCATCGGGGCGGACGCCCGCGAGCGAATCCCCACGCCCGAGAGAATGGGGCCACGGATGCGCTAGTTATCGGTGGATTCAACTTCGTCGCGTTCCTTCGTCAGGAGAAGAGCATGAGCGAGTACAAGGTCTACCAGTGGGCGACGGGCGTCGTCGGCAAGTCGGCGCTGCGTGGCATCCTCCGGCACCCGAAGCTCGAGCTCGCCGGCGTGAAGGTCTACAGCGAAGAGAAGGAGGGGCTCGATGCGGGCGCCCTCATCGACGCCGAGCCGACGGGCATCATCGCGAGCCGTGACGTCGACGCCGTGCTCTCCTCCGACGCCGATTGCGTCATCTACTGCCCCCTGCCCTGGGATCCGAACGACATCTGCCAGCTGCTCGAGGCCGGCAAGAACGTCGTCACCCCCTGTCCGTACTTCTATCCCTTCATCCAGAGCCCCGAGGTCGCCGATCAGATCGACGCCGCGGCGAAGAAGGGCGGCGTGGCCTTCCTGGCGTCGGGCTGCAACCCGGGCGGCATCGCCGAGCGATTTCCGCTCACCTTCAGCGGCTGGTGCAACCAGATCGACCGCATCCAGATGACCGAGTGCGGCGACTGCCGCGAGTACAGCAGCGAAGGCGTCATGCGCCTCGTCATGAACCTGGGCGTGCCGCCCGAGCAGGCCGACAACAACCCGCTCAAGGAGATCCTGGCCAAGAACTGGTTCGAGTCGATCGACATGATCGCCGACGGGCTGGGGGTGAAGGTGGTGAGCTACGAGGCCACCCACGACTACATCCTGGCGGCCGAGGACATCGAGTGCGCGATCGGCACCGTGAAGAAGGGCCAGATCGGCCTCAACCACCACAAGCACATCGGCACCACCGATTGCGGGATGGAGATCATCCAGGAGCAGATCTGGTACGTCGACGACCGGAGCCACGGCCGGCTCGAGCGCAAGATGGAGGTGCCGCGCGAGAGCGGCTGGCGCATCGCGTTCGAGGGCGACGTCAACCTGAACATCGACGTCGATTTTCCGCCCGAGTTCACGCACGACCAGCGCGTCGCCAACGGTCTCTCGACCACGGCGTTCCACTGCGTGAACGCCGTGCCGCTGCTCTGCGAGGCAGAGGAGCCGGGCTTCAAGACCTTCCTCGACCTGAAGATGATCATGGGCTGCATGGGCACCTACGTCGCCCGGGATGGCGCCTAGCCCACGTCTTCGGACCCGGAGTGGACTCAGGAGGTGGGGCCCAGCGCCTTCCTCATCGCCGCGAGCATCGACTGCCGGAACCGCTTCGTCGCCGCCGAGCCCTGCACGACGCCGTCGAATCCGTGGAAGACGCCGTCGATCACGACGGTCTCGCAGGGGACCTCGGCGGCGCGGAGCCGCTCTGCGTAGGCCATGTCTTCGTCGCG
>JAAUYD010096814.1_pt1 | contig 12154 bp, 9 predicted proteins | sample 7278101 | NCBI WGS metagenome assembly JAAUYD01 (sample SAMN14350128, study PRJNA611818) | marine sediment metagenome | isolation source: surface marine sediment (0.6m) | place: French Polynesia: Moorea | collected 2018-08 | reverse complement strand
GATCGCCAAGCATTATTGGTCATGTTTATTTGCCGTCACTGTCCTTTTGTCAAGCACGTGCAACAAGAATTAGCAAAAATTGGTAAAGACTACAGCGATCGCTCTTTAGGAATTGTGGCGATTAGTGCAAACGACGCTGCTAATTATCCTGACGATTCCCCCGAAAATCTCAAGGAAATGGCCAAAGAACTTGATTTTAATTTTAATTTATGTTATGACGAGGCCCAAGCAACAGCTAAAGCTTACACGGCTGCTTGTACTCCTGACTTTTTTCTATTCGATCGCGATCGCAATCTTGTCTATCGAGGTCAATTAGATGATAGTCGACCTAGCAATAACCTCCCTGTAACGGGCAAAGATTTGCGCTCTGCCCTAGATGGGGTTTTAGAGGGCGATCGAGTTAACTCGGAGCAAAAACCGAGTATTGGCTGCAATATTAAATGGAAATCGGGAAACGAGCCTGCATATTACGGTTAATGCCTTGCTTCCTAAAGAGCTTGCGCTCTGAGCCATGTTAATGGTAAGTAGAGCATTTTTTTAGGAGTAGGAACAAAAGCCCGTTTGTTAAAAACATCGTATTGATTTCGTTCGATCGCATCGAGAATGCCTTGATAGAGGCTTAAAGCAGCCCATACCGGCCAGCGAGAATCGGGGATTAAATATGATATACCTTTAGCTGCTAAATTGTAATATTTCCTGGCTCGTTGAATTTGAAATTTCATTAGTTCGTGCCAGCGATCGTCAATTACTCCTTTAAATAATTCTGCTTCGGTGTAATTAAATAAGGCTAAATCTTCTAGAGGAAGATAAATGCGCCCTCTTTGAGAATCTTCACCAACATCGCGCAGAATATTTGTCAATTGCATTGCTATTCCGAGAGCGATCGCTTCTTCAGTGGGAATATATTTTGGCTTATATTTTTCCCAAGGAGCATTGTAGCGATTTCCATCTATGCCTAGTACGGCAGAAGACATTAATCCTACAGTACCGGCAACTCGATAACAATAAAGTTTGAGTTCGTCGAAAGTTTCATAACGACTGCGGTAAAGATCCATTCTTTGCCCCGCGATCATATCCCGAAATGGTTGAATATCCATCGGAAACTGTTTCAAAGTATCGACTAAAGCAACATCAGCGTTATCTATCGGTACTCCGTTAAAAACTGATTCTAACTGAGATTCCCATTTATTCAATGTTTCTGGAGTAGTAAACTGAGCTTTGCTGCCATCGACTAATTCGTCGGTATTGCGGCACCAAGCATAGATAGCCCAAATAGCTTTACGCTTCGATTGAGGCATTAATAAAGTACCCAGATAAAAGGTTTTGGCGTAATCTGCCGTAATATTGCGACAGTATTGATAGGCCTCTTCTGGAGTAGGGAGTTTTTTGGTTGTGGTTGTTTGTTTAGGCTTTGGTAATTGCAGCATTCATCGCAGGCTGAATTATTTTTCCTTTGTCGGAGTTGTGTTACTAAAGTGTTTATGCTTATCTAGAGCTATTAACTAATTAGAATTGTCTCATCCGATCGACTCGTTTGTTCGTTAACAATTCTAATTAGTTCTCAATCGAGAGTTAACTGGCAATTACTGCTTCAGTTTCAGGTGGTGAAATTTTGTTACTCATCGACTCGAGCGAATCTCGGTCGATTTTTCCAGCAGCCAGCTTGCCCGATAATACAGCTCCTTCCATGCTGCCAAGATATTCTTGCATGGTGTAACTTCCAGCGAGATAGAAATTTGAGATCGGAGTTTTTTGATCTGGGCGATAAGCTTGACGGCCCGGGCTTGCAGTGTAAACCGATCGCGGAGTTTTAACTACTTTAGATTTCAATAATTTAGCGGGATTATCGCCAGTTAAGAGATCTGGAAATAGTTTTTCTAATTCCGTCATCGTGGCCGCGATAATATCTTCGTCAGATTTACCAATCCAATCTTTAGCCGGAGCTAAAACTAGTTCTAGCATCGAGCGATCGGCATCGGCATATTCTTGACAAGTATTGCTCATATCAGCATAAACACTCAAAAGAGGCGATCGCGAGAATAAGAGATGGTCTATATCTGTCATTTTGCGATCGAACCAGAGATGTAAATTGATTACTGGTACTCCTTCTAACCCTTCTAGCTTGCCAAAAAACTCTTGTTGTTGCCAAGATTTGGGCAGCATCAATTTAAGGGCATCAACTGACATTGCCGAAACATAAGCATCGGCGGTAATAATTTCGTCTTCTGCGCCGTTTAAGCCTCTAATTAGATATCCTTTTACGGTACCGTCAGAATTGAGCATAACTTCTTTGAGAGGCGCATTTAGCCTCACCTCTCCTCCACCAGCAGTAATATAATCTACCATTGGCTGACACATTCTTTCGGTGGGAGAGCCATCTAAAAATGCCACTTTAGAACCGTATCGTTCTTTGAGAAAGCGATTGATCGCTGTTAAGGGTATGGTTGCCGAAACATCGTCTGGATCGATAAAAGTTAGAGCTTTAGATGCAGCAATAAAGACATCGCTATTAACGCGATCGCCCACACCTTGCCTTTTCAACCATTCGAGAAGACTGTATCGATCCATATCTTCAACATATTTTTGTCCCCTGACTATTGCCGGAAACAACCCGATCGCAAATCTAATTTTTTGTTCCCAAGTCAACATATCGTTGTTGCGTAGAATCGAAACAATGACGTTAAAAGGGGCCGGAATATCGGGAACGTCAAAGCGGGAATAAGTTCCGGGTTTTTCTGGTTGATTAAAAATTAACGTATGTTGCTTCCACTGCAAACGATCTTCAATTCCCAGTTCTTTAAATAGTTGGAGCATATTCGGATAAGCCCCAAAGAAAACGTGCAGTCCCGTTTCATACCAGTCTCCATCTTCATCTTTCCATGCTGCGACTAAACCACCTAAAACGTCTCGACGCTCCAGGACAATTGGGGTGTGTCCTGCATCTACTAGGTATTTAGCGCATGAAAGTCCAGCTAAGCCTGCTCCGGCGATTGCAACTCGCATTATTTATAATTACTAACCTAATTTCGTGCTTTATCTTTAAGTAGTCCTTATTATACTTTGCATTTTGTTACATTTGAAGTCTCTTTGGAAATTTTGATAAAATTTTTCCCGATTCAGATCCCGATCGCGATAATCAGACTGGCTCGAATTGATATTTAATTATTTTCTAATTGGCTGGTTCTCTTAACGATTGCAATAAATTTTTTTGCGTGTTTTAGTAACAATTTTTGAGCTATACCTTGAATTATATCGATCGCTGAAATTATAATTATAAATTGCGTCTAAATTCAGATCGAACCATGCCCAAACTGAAAACAAAAAAATCTGCCGCCAAGCGGTTTAGAGCCACAGGAAGCGGCAAAATCTTTCGCCGTAAGGCTTTCAAGAATCATTTGCTAGAACATAAAACTACCAAACGCAAACGTCGTATTACTGGTTTAACTTTGGTAAACGAAAGAGAAGAGCAAGCCGTCAGAACGATGATGCCTTATATGTAAAGCTGTTTAATTTTTGAAAACTAAATTAAGAATAAAAACAAACAACTATGACTAGAGTAAAAAGAGGCAACGTTGCTCGCAAACGTCGCAAAAAAATCCTTAAATTAGCCAAAGGTTTCCGAGGCTCTCATTCTAAATTATTCCGCACCGCCAACCAGCAAGTAATGAAAGCATTGCGGAATGCTTATCGCGATCGCCGCAAACGCAAACGGGATTTTCGTCGTCTTTGGATTACCAGAATTAACGCTGCAGCAAGAGCTGAAGGTATTAGCTACAGTCAGCTTGCAGGCAAACTCAAGAAAGCCAAGATCGAATTAAATCGCAAAATGCTAGCACAAATAGCAATAATAGACCCGGAAGCTTTTAAAAAAGTTGTCGATATTGCTAAAGCTGCCGAATAAATAAGGCTCGATCGCAAAAAGATGGTAGAGATAGCAGGGAAAGCAAAGGAAGATAGTCTTAAAGATGGTCGTTCTTGCCCTCCCTAAACTCTCCTAGATAATAGATCGCTCGCAAAATTTTGCCCTCGTTTCACCCTTGAAAATAATAAAAAAGAATACTTTCGATTTATAATTCCTCCAACTTGACAGTTACGAAGAAAAAATAAGTTTTAAATTTTGAGTCTGAAAAACTTTCAGCAGAACGCCACCAACTGATAATTTACTGTTAAGTTACAGCTCAATTTATAAAAAGCTCAATGTGTCGGAGACAAAAAAACAATCTTACCATTAAGCAGAGATTGGTGTTTTTAAGCTTAGTTGCGAGTCTGGTGACAACGGCGATCGCCTTGCCAAAATCTAGTTTGGCATCTCAACTTGAAAAAATTCAGCATCGCGGTAAGTTAATTGTCGGAGTTAAAGATAACCTTCGCCCTTTAGGTTTCTACGACGAGCGAGGCAATTTACAAGGTTTAGAAATAGATTTAGCTAGGGGTTTGGCTCGAGAAATACTCGGCAGTCCAAATGCAATAATATTCAAGCCGATCGCCAATCAAGAACGCTTGCAAATGGTAATAGATGGCAAAGTAGATTTAGTTATTGCTAGGGTGACGGCGACAAATTCGCGAGATAGAGTTGCAGAATTGAGCGTTTCTTACTATCGCGACGGTACTGGTTTGGTAACTAAAAATCCTGCAGTGGGAAATTTAAACGATCTGGCCAGAGCGAAAATAGCGGTTCTCGAAGGCTCTAGTACGATCGCTCCAGTGCGATCTGCTTTACCTAATGCTAAATTAATTGGTGCAAAATCTTATCAAGATGCTCTCAATCTGCTAAAAAATGGAGTTGCAGATGCTTTTGCTGCCGATCTCAGCGTTTTGGCTGGTTGGATACAAGAATATCCTCAATATCGATTATTGCCCGATCGACTCTCAGTATCCAGTTTATCCGTACTAATGCCTGAAGGTTTGCAGTACGCACGTCTTCGGCTCAAAGTCAATAGAGCGATCGAAACTTGGCATAAATCTGGTTGGCTCGAACAAAGAGCTACTTATTGGGGATTACCATTAAAAAACAACAGTAAGAATTCAACGTTCACTAAAAACTAATAACCATGAACGAAACTTTACCGATCGTTTACATTTCTATTCTGCTTGTAATTCTTAGTAGTGCTGCGGTATTTATTTTGCTTCAGATTTTTAAAACTCGTAAATTTGAAACTAGTTTTAGTAAGTTGCAAAAAAAACTCAAACAAGAAAAAGGTACATCCCAAGAATATTATGAGTTAGGGAGTCTTTATCTTAAGAAGAAGCTTTTCGTACAATCGATCGCCTTATTTCAAAAAGCACTCAAAACTGGCGAAGAAATAGAAGCTGAAAACCAAGCTCTTATTTATAATGCTTTAGGTTTTGCTTATTTAGCTCAAGAGCAATACGACCTAGCGATTCGCCAATATAAAGAAGCCTTGAAACTTTATCCCGAATATGTTGTTGCACTAAATAATTTAGGTAATGCTTACGAAAAGAAACAATTGACTGCTAAAGCTTTAGAAGTTTATGAGAATGCACTAAAGTACGATCCTAAAAACTCAATTGCTAAAAAACGCGCTGAGTCTTTACGCAAGCGTTTCGTTCCTACAAGTTCCCAATAAAGAATCATTTGCTAATCGCTCGAGATCGGGAACTTCTTAGTCAGATCTTGGCGAAAATCGCCTCAACCCCCTCTGAAAAGAGGGGATTTTTCGATCTAAACCTGTTTAGAAACCTAGCAGTCCGAGCATCAACTCGTCAAAAGGTGTCAAACAGATTGCAAAAGCAAATAAAGCTCCACCAGAACTACCAATAAAGAAGCCCTTAGCAAAGTCGATCCAGCCTTTTGTCGTAGCTAATTCTTGGGGTGGGTTTGGTGTTGTTAAAGTGGCGATCGGTTGGCCGCTTTCAGCTTTAGCATAAATGGACAGACAAACTGTCATAATTGCCATTAAACCCACAGTTGCTAGCAAACCAGCTACATTACCAATACTAGAATCTCGAAGAGGGCCTAATAAAGCAAAAGGCCCGTAAATAAAATAACCGTGAGCCATACCAACTTCTAAACCTCTTTTATCTGGGGTTAGTCCGGGGCGGTATGCTGGTAATTTATTAATGAAAGATTTGGTAAAAGCAGAAGAATTAATCGGAGTTGCTAGATTACCAACTTGGGGATCTCCACCAGGTTGAATTGCGTCCATATTGATTGATTTACTCTCAGGTTTGACAAATATCAAATAAACTTAATGTAATCTGCTCTGGGTTGTATTTTTGTTAATAGTCTTTACAACCAACAAAAATACAGAGAGTTACATTTATAATGCGCGAGATAATAAAGCTTCTATTTAGAATCTCAATTTCCCTAAACAATAGTTTAATACTCTTGTTACCCAATATCTAGAGCATAGCTCTATTTTTGCTCTAAAAGAAGCGATCGCCTTTAATTGTCTCTAAAAAACAATCTTTTCTTTGGTACTCTTGTACTTAAAAAATTTTTAAGATCGTTTGAGGGCTGTGGGAAGAAAATGTCATTTTAAAATCCCACAAATTACTCTGGAAAAGAAAGATTGCTCGATTTTTTTGTAACATCAATTAAGAGCAAAGATCTGCTTATTTTTTGCTTAAGAAAAATAAATATTAAGATCGATCGCAAACTGTAAAGATAATAGAATCTGGTGGCGATCGCCTCAAAAGAAGATATTAGAGATTACCGAACAATATATTACGGTTAGGGCGAAAAATCAATTTCAACAAAGGGATAATAATAAACTTTAAAATTAATATAAAGAAAATATTTAATCAAAAATGGATAGCGATGGGTATTAAAGACAATCCAAAACCATCTTGGAATCGCCTAATTGGCAATTTCTTGCTCTGGGGGGCGGGGATATATTTGCTAGTTAGTATCTTAGCTCCTCTCATTTTCGGGCCGCCAATTCCTCAAGTACCTTACAGTCTCTTTATCGATCAAATTGAAGATGGAAAAGTAAATCGAGTCTCGGTAGGTCAAAACGAAATCCGCTACCAACTGACAGATGAAGAAGGTAAGCAACTTCTGAGGACTACCCCAATTTTCGATCTAGAATTACCCCAACGTCTTGAAGATAAAGGAATTGAATTTGCAGCCGCACCACCACCAAGAACGGGTTGGTTTGTAAACCTATTAAGTTGGGTAATACCACCATTAATTTTTGTTGCTATCTGGCAATTTTTCCTCAATCGCGGTAGCGGAGGGCCTCAAGGCGCGCTCTCCTTTACTAAAAGCAAAGCAAAAGTTTATGTCGAAGATGAAGGTACGAAAGTAACCTTCGACGATGTAGCTGGGGTTGAAGAAGCAAAAGCTGAGTTAACAGAAATAGTCGAATTTTTGAAAAACCCCGATCGCTATAAAAATATTGGCGCGAGAATACCGCGAGGAGTATTATTAGTCGGGCCGCCAGGAACGGGTAAAACCCTGATGGCTAAAGCAGTAGCCGGAGAAGCGGGAGTATTATTTTTTAGCATATCTGGATCGGAATTCGTTGAATTATTTGTCGGTGCAGGTGCGGCAAGAGTTAGAGATCTCTTCGAGCAAGCTAAACAAAAAGCTCCTTGCATCATCTTTATCGACGAATTAGATGCGATCGGCAAGTCTCGTGCTAGCGGCGGTTTTATTGGCGGTAACGATGAAAGAGAGCAAACTCTCAATCAATTATTGACGGAAATGGACGGTTTTGCCGCAGGAGATGGGACGGTGATCGTCTTAGCAGCAACCAATCGCCCGGAAACCCTAGATCCGGCATTATTGCGTCCGGGCCGGTTCGATCGCCAGGTATTGGTAGATCGCCCCGATCTCTCCGGTCGTTTGAAAATTCTCGAAATCTACGGCGGTAAAGTTAGATTGGGTGAAGATGTCAAATTAAAAGAAATCGCGACTCGCACCCCCGGTTTCGCCGGTGCAGATCTGGCCAACCTAGTTAACGAAGCGGCATTGTTGGCAGCGCGCAACAAAAGAGAAAAAGTAGCTCAAGCTGACTTAAACGAAGCTATAGAAAGAGTTGTCGCTGGTTTAGAGAAAAAATCTCGCGTTCTCAATGAAAAAGAGAAGAAAATCGTCGCTTATCACGAAGTCGGTCACGCTTTAGTCGGTGCGGCTAAACCAGGGGGCGGAAAAGTAGCTAAAATTTCGATCGTGCCTCGCGGGATGGCTGCTTTGGGCTACACTTTACAAATGCCTACTGAGGATCGCTTTTTGTTAGACGAGTCGGAATTGCACGACCAAATTGCCACTATGTTGGGCGGTAGGGCAGCAGAGGAGGTCGTTTTTGGCAGCATTACTACTGGTGCATCTAACGATTTACAAAGGGCTACAGATTTAGCTGAGAGAATGGTGACAACTTACGGTATGAGTAAGATATTAGGGCCTTTAGCTTATGAGAAAGGGCAGCAAAATCAATTCCTCGGCAATGGCATGATGGGAAACCCCAGAAGGATGGTCAGCGACGAAACGGCTAAAGCGATCGACGATGAAGTTAAAGAAATTGTTGAAAACGGACATCAAGAAGCTCTTCAACTGCTCGAGCACAATCGCGATTTACTTGAAGAAATTGCTCGAATAATTTTAGAACAAGAGGTGATTGAAGGAGAACAATTACAGCAACTACTCGATCGCGTTCAACCTACGGACTCGGATAAGGTTTCTGCTGCCGTTTAATTTTTTTGATGGAATCAATCACATAAATAAAATCCCTCTATTGTTTTGTAACATCGGAGGGATTTTTGAAATTGAAGCAATTTTCTATGAAGCTTTATCCTTATATACCCATTCCAATTCCAAGAATTTTTCCAGATTTAATAGTAATTCTTCTTCCTCGATCGGTTTGTGTAAAACAGCTTCGCAATCTAAATAATTGCTCATTTCTTTGGTGATTGAGCTAGCTGTTACCACAATTATCGGAATACTCTTAAACTCTGGTTTTTGTCGCAGTTCTCTTAATGAGATAAAACCAGTTTTAACTGGCATAAATAAATCTAGTAGAATTAAGTCTGGTTTGATAAAAGCGGCCATTTCTAACATTTGTTGACCGTTAGTCGCTTTCTCTATATCAAAGCCAATTGGTTGCAATATTTTTACTAAAAGATCTCTATTTTCTTTTTTGTCATCTACTATTAATAATTTACGCGGTCTGCCTTGATAACCTTTAATTTTGCCCGTATCGATCTGCTGTAGTTGGGATTGCGTTGGTGTTTCGACTCGCCGCTCGACATTTAAGACCTCGAAAATTGGTTCAAACCAGAAAGTAGTTCCCGCTCCTAATTTGCTTTCGACTTCGAGTTTTCCACCCATCAATTCAACTAACTCTTTACTGACAGATAGACCTAAACCAGTACCTTGATTTTGAGATTCAATATCGCCAACTTGCTCGAAGGGTAAGAAGATTTTTTCTAATTGCTCCGAACTCATTCCTATGCCAGTATCTCTGATTTCAAATCGCAGTTTTTGCTGACTAACAACTTGTGGAGAACGATAAACATCGTCTAGCACTTTAACTCTTAAAGTTACTTGACCTGAAGCGGTGAATTTAACTGCGTTACTGAGCAAATTAATCAAAACTTGTCGCAGTCTTTTTTTATCGGTTCTAATTTGAGTTGGTAATCGATCGTCTGTTTCTAATTGCAAACCAAGGTTTTTTTCTCGGGCCCACATCTTCGTGATTCCAATTACTTCATCCAAAACTGAATGTAAATCGACCGATGTGGGATTGAGTTCCATTTTACCGGCATTAGTTTTGGAGAGATCCAAAATGTCATTAATTAAAGTAAGTAAGTGAGTGCCACTTTGCTGAACTATTTGTAAATCTTGGATTTGGCTGGGATAAAGATTGGTGTCCCGCTGCATTATTTTGACATAACCTAAAATGCTATTGAGGGGAGTACGCAGTTCGTGGCTGATATTAGCCAAAAACATATCTTTACTTTTAGAAGCATTTTCAGCAACTTCTTTTGCTTGTTGCAGTTGGGAATTTTTGCTCAGCACTACTGCTTGAGCTTGTTTGAGTTGGGCATTTTTGGCGATCGCTTCTCTTTGAGCTTGTTTGAGTTCGGTATTCCGTTTTTCTGCTGCATCTTTTGCTTCTCTGAGTTCAGAAGTACGAGCTGAAACTCTATTCTCTAATTCTTGATTGACTGATTTCAGGATTTTAGAAGACTTTTTGAGCTTTTTCGTCATGATTTGCAAGTCTACTTTTTGCGCTCGCATTGAAGCCATTAAAGCTCCAAATATCATGATGATGGTTACTATTCCAATTGTCGAAGCTAAACCGGTATTTTCGATTCCAATGTAGGCGTTTGGTGTCGAAGGACTGGGGGTAAAACCTACTGCTACCATTGCAATATAATGCATTCCACTAATAGCCGTTCCCATTAGAAAACTTCCCGCTATTTTGATTTCTTCCCGTTCGAGAAACCCTTTAACGACGAAATTCGCTGTTGCTAGGGAAACACTAGATAAAATTACTGCAAATACAACCGATAAAGCAACAACTGAGTAATCGTAGTGCATATTGGCTGGTACTCGCATTGCCGCCATTCCGATGTAGTGCATTGCGCCAATTCCAGATCCCATCAGAGTTCCTGCTCTAACTAGATCGAATAAGTTGGAAAATCCTTGTTTGAGATAGTAAAATACGATTCCAGAGGCGATTACTGCGGGAATCCAGGAGATGATTACTGTAGTTAAATCGTAGCCGACTGGTATGCCAATACTATAAGCAAGCATGCCAACAAAATGCATCGACCAAACACCAGTACCCATCATCACCGAGCTACCTATCAGCCAACCGACCTTGATTTTGCCGCGAACGCTAATTCTTTCGGTTAATTCTAATGCGGTGTAAGCAGCTATGACTGCAATAAATATTGAAAAACTTACTAAAGTTGGATTGTAGGTACTTGTTAATTCCATAATTTTTCCTAATTTTTAATAGTAATAACTATTTGTGAGGCAATACTAATAATTTTTAATTTAGCGAAATGTTAAGTTCTATGGGCGCGCTCAACATTTGCTATCGAATTATTGCTAAATTTCATCGGCAGATACCAAAGTGAGATCGCAGATCTTCTTTGAGATAAACTCCATGACTTTAAAGTAATTCGTTAGGAACATTAGTATCGATCGCTTTTGAGAAAATAAATATTAAGCTTATTTTACTATTATTTGCACTTATTTATAAAATTTCTCTATCAATTATTAACATTTGTGCTATTTTTTTAAAATTGCTATTTGTATATTGCCGCCATTAGTAGAGTTCACAATTAGATTTATCAAAGTTACAAGCGCGTATAAAAATTAACAAAATCAAGCTAATACCATTTTCAAAAGTAATAAGAGACTTAATACAGGTCAAACGGTCAGGGGTCAGAGATAATAAGCTTTTTCAACTTTTTTCATATTATTAAATAGAGTTGCTATATATTTTACTATTTTTGAGAATTGGTATAAAATCCTTATCTTTGAAATAATTTAGTCTCTTTGGTTTTGTTTTTAAAATCAAAACAGTCGTCTTTGCATATTCATAATATTTTAATCTTAAGTTTTTTAGATTGCAATCTAATACTGTGTAAATTCACTTATGTGCTTTTTATAAAAATTTAAATTAATCTTAGCTCGAACATAATTTAACTGAGTTTGAAACTGAATAATAATGCGATCGCCTTGAAAATTTGATATTTTGGTAAAATTTTAGAAAACTCAATCTCGAGTCGGAATTAAACACGAGCTAAAAAAATTCAATTCTAATTTTGTCGTTCGAGCAAATTGCAAAGAAATAAATCACAAAAAGAGCATTTGAGATATCGATGATTGATTTAAAATCGCGGTCTAGCAGAAGATTGACTTTAACTTTAAATTTAGTAAATATCAATAATCCGAGATCCATTCAAAATTAATTTCAGCAAAATAGAACCCAAAGATATTAAGGTAGATCACTCTTATGGGGCAATAATATGATTTCTGGAGTTGACATCCTCTCCGGCATGAATGCCGAAGATTCCTCAAACCTCAAACAAAGATAATTGTCTGGGTTTAAAGGCGGTTAACGTTTCATCACGATTTGCTTCAACAGTAGAAGTCTTACTATCGCTCCTTCGTTCGTTTAGAGACTCTGATAGCCCACCAGCGTCTTTGATGTTTTTTGCTGCATTAATATCT
>JAAUYD010037279.1_pt1 | contig 12156 bp, 10 predicted proteins | sample 7278101 | NCBI WGS metagenome assembly JAAUYD01 (sample SAMN14350128, study PRJNA611818) | marine sediment metagenome | isolation source: surface marine sediment (0.6m) | place: French Polynesia: Moorea | collected 2018-08 | reverse complement strand
CTGCGTATCCCGAGCGCGGATGAGATCTACCAGATCGACCGACGCACCGCGCTGAATGAAGTCAGCCGCCAACACGAAAACTGGGACGGCACGGCCGGTACGGCCGCCGAACCTGCTTACACGGCGGAACCGGAGCCTGAACTGGTTCCCGAGCCTGAGCCCGAGCAACCCAGCCTGACGCTGGTTCCGCCGGACGAAGAGCCGGTCGGCATCGGTACCGGCGAGGAAGATGCCGCGGGCGAAGAGCCCATGACACGCGAGCAGGCGATCCTCGAGCGCCTCGAAGAGCTCGAGGCTGCAGAGGTGCCCGAACAACAGGCATTGATCGACATTCGCAACGACGAGCTTTCGAATCTGCGCGAAGAGCTGCGCCAAATCCGCGGCGAGCCGCCGCTGGAGGTACCGGCAACGGATGACCCGTTTGTCGATGGCGCTGACGAGCTTGGCGTCGAAATGACCGACGAGCCGATTGCGGAGACGGTCGACGAACCGGAACCTGCTGAGGCCGAGCCAGCCGAGGCTGAGGAGCCTGCGCCGGCCAACGTCATTCGCAGCGCACCGCAGGAGCCGGGCTTTGTCGAGAAGACTCTCGACCTGTTGCAGAGTTTCTGGATGATTATTGTCGGCGCGATTGTCGCCGTCGCTGGAATACTGTTCTTCTTCCTGCGCCGCCGAGGCGCCGACGATGAAGGTTCCGGCGTTTGGGAGCCCCTCGATGCAGGCGACGACGACCTGACGGCGCTGACCCGGACTTCACAGACCGAGACGATACCGGCGCCGGAAGGCGACGAGGCGTTTGTCGTTGTTGAACAGGAAGCAACCGCCACGGGGAACATCGGTGACACGATCGAAGTACCTCCGCCGGAGGGCTCCGCGGACTTCGATCTTCCTGGCGATGACCAGCTTGCAGAGACCGGCTCACTTGAAGATACATTCAGCAGCGAAACGGCGGTCAATCTCGACCAGTCCGATCCGATTGCCGAGGCCGACTTCCACATGGCCTACGGCCTGTACGACCAGGCGGCCGATCTGATCAATGGTGCGCTGGAGGTCGAGCCGGAGCGTCAGGATCTGCTGACGAAGCTGTGCGAAATTTACTTTGTGTGGGGCAATCGCGACTCGTTCGTCGATGCCGCAGAGCGCGTCAAATCCGCGGTTGGAGACGGTGAGAGTGCCGAGTGGGACAAGATCGTGATCATGGGGCAGCAGATCGCCGCCGATCATGCGCTGTTCGCCGGTGCCGGCGTTGCGGGCGCAACCAGGGAAGTCGACCTTACATTCGACGCCGCCGATGACGGCGGGGGAGACCTCGATATGGTCTTCGGCGACGACGAAACCACTGCCGGAGAGGATGAAGGTGGGCTCGACTTCCTGTTCGACGAAAGCGGGTCCAGCGAGGTCGACGAGGTGCTCGACGTTACGCAGGAGTCGCCGACGATCGAGAACCCGATCGATGAGGGTACGGCCGAGATGCCGGCGTTAGATGAAGATGCGACCATCGACGCCGCCATGGCCGAGGACGAGCAGCCGAGCGATGCAACCGCTGAGATCGACCTCGACGACCTTGGTCTGGATCTCGACGCGCTGGATGCCGGAGGCGCCGACGAGGCAGAGATGGAGATCACCGGCTCCCATGAGGCGCTGGGCGACGATACCGACATCAACAAGATCCTGCCGGACCTCGAGGACGAGACCGGGAAGAATCCGGCCATCGATCCCAGTGCGACCGGCTTGACCGCCACAATCGACGTCAGCGACCTGGAGGCGACTGGCCTGCAGGAAACGGTCGAAGTCGATCTCGGCGATCATGACAGCACGGATGCCGACGTCGACATCCTGGCGGCGACCGGCAAGACGCAGATCCTCTCGGATGACATGGCGGTCGAGACGATCAATGAGCCTGGCCAGATCATCGGTGACGAAGCTGAGACGCTGCTGGCGTCCAACATGGATGACCTCGACGACATGGGTACCGGCACCGAGGTGATCTCGGACAGCGACGCCACGATTCTGGCGCCGGTCGGCGGCGACGAGGACTTCGATTTCGCAAAGACCGAAGCATTGCCCAAAGATGCATTCGATGCGGACGCGACGGCGGAGACGCCGGCGCTGGCCAGCACCGACATGGACCTGGACCTCGACGACCTGACCGCGGTTCTCGAAGCGACAGAAGGCGGAGACACCGTCGAGATGCCGCGCGAGGACGAAACCGTCGAGCAGCCGCGACCGGCTGTCGACGATGCGACGGCTGAGGTACCGACCATGTCGTTCAGTGACGACGACATGAGCGATGACCTGAGCGAGGCTCGGACAATGACCGAGGTGGGCACCAAGCTCGATCTCGCGAGAGCCTATGTCGACATGGGCGATCCGGGCGGCGCGCGCAGCATTCTCGAGGAAGTCCTCGACGAGGGCGACGACGAACAGCGGCAGCAGGCCCAGCAGCTCCTGGATTCCCTGCCGAGCTAGCCTGTACGCACCGGCCGGCGTTTGTGGCGGCCGGTTCGACTGACGCATGCGCCTCGCAATCGGCATCGAATACGACGGCAGCAACTACAACGGCTGGCAGCGTCAGCGCGTCGGGTCCGGCGTACAGGAAGTTATAGAGAACGCGGCTTCCGAGGTTGCAGACGAGCCCGTTGAGATCACCTGTGCCGGCCGAACCGATACCGGCGTCCACGCCTCCGGACAGGTAGGGCACTTCGATACTGAATCTGAAAGGACCGACCGAGGCTGGCTGCTCGGCATCAACAGCGCGCTGCCGGACGACGTTAATGTGCGATGGGTAAAGCCTGTCAGCGATGACTTTCATGCCCGCTTCTCGGCGCTGAACCGAAGCTATCGATACCGGATACTGAACCGCCTCGTGCGATCCGCCCTGCATCGCCAGCGTTGCTGGTGGTTTCATGCGGCGCTGGATGCCGATGCGATGCACGAGGCGGGACAGCAGTTGCTCGGCGAGCACGACTTCTCGGCTTTTCGTGCGGCGGGTTGTCAGGCCAAGTCGGCGATGCGTGAACTCCAACATTTAAGCGTGCGGCGTGAGGGCGACTGGGTGATTCTGGAGGTGCGAGCGAATGCATTCCTGCAGCATATGGTTCGCAACATTACCGGCACGCTGGTGAGCATCGGCAGCGGGCAGAACGATGTGTCGTGGGCGAGTGAGGTGCTCGAAAGCCGCGACCGCAAGCAGGGCGGGATCACCGCACCGCCGCAGGGGCTGATACTGACGGAAGTCACCTATCCCACGGATTTCCAGCTACCCGGCTAGCATGCCTGAATGACGACGGATATGATGGGCTTATGAGCTGGTTCGAAAAGTTGATGCCGTCGCGCATCAGTACAGAAAAGCGCACGCGTTCGGTGCCCGAGGGCGTGTGGATCAAGTGTCCCCGTTGCGATGCGCAACTTTATCGCAGCGATCTTGAGCGCAACCTTCATGTTTGCCCGAAGTGCGGCTACCACATGCGCATCGGCGCCCGTCGACGCCTCGACGTATTTCTTGATCCTGACTCGCAGCAGGAGCTTGGCGCAAACCTGGAGCCGGAAGATCCGTTGAAGTTTCGCGACAGCAAAAAGTATCGCGACCGCATCGTCCAGGCTCAAAAGAAGACGGGTGAGAAGGACGCGTTAGTCGCGGCGACCGGTACCCTCAAGGGTCGGCCGATTGTTGTCTGTGCTTTCGAGTTCTCGTTCATGGGCGGCTCGATGGGTTCCGTGGTCGGCGAGCGATTTGCGCGAGCAGCCGCTCACGCGGCCGAGCACAGCATGCCGTTGGTCTGCTTCTCAGCGAGCGGCGGTGCGCGTATGCAGGAAGCCCTGTTCTCATTGTTCCAGATGGCCAAGACTTCCGCCGCCTTGTCGCGTCTCGGCGAGCGTGGTGTACCGTACATCTCGGTCATGACGGATCCGACCACAGGTGGTGTATCGGCGAGCCTTGCCATGCTGGGCGACGTCAATGTGGCGGAGCCGGGTGCACTGATCGGATTTGCGGGACCCCGCGTGATCGAGCAGACCGTGCGAGAGAAACTGCCGGAAGGCTTCCAGCGCAGCGAGTTCCTGTTGGACCACGGCGCAATCGACAGGATCATCGATCGGCGCGAGATGCGAGACGAACTGGCCTCGCTGTTGTCGAAACTCGAGAACCGGGCCGCGCCGTCGCCGGGCTGAAGCGCTCATGAGTAGCGCGGCGCTCGCGGATTGGCTTGAGCGCCTGTCATCGTTCTCACCAGAGGAGATCGAACTCGGTCTCGAGCGCGTGGCGGCCGTGCATGACCGAATGGGCTCGCCGAGATCTCCGGTTGTCCTCACCGTCGGCGGGACGAACGGCAAGGGGTCTACCGTCGGCTACCTGGTTTCGCTGCTTCAATGCGGCGGCTACCGCGCAGGCGCCTACACGTCGCCTCATCTGCACGTCTACAACGAGCGCGTCAGGATAGACGATCGTCTCTCCAGTGACGACGAACTGGTGACCGCCTTCGAGCGGGTCGAGGCCGCGAGGAATGATGTGCCGCTGACCTATTTCGAGTACGGCACGCTGGCCGCGCTTGCTGTTTTCGAGGCGGCCGGGGTCGACGTCTCGGTCCTCGAGGTCGGGCTTGGCGGTCGCCTCGATGCCGTCAACATCGTCGATGCGGACGCCGCGATCGTTACCAATGTCTCCCTGGACCACTGTGACTGGCTGGGCAACACCATCCCGGAAATCGCCTTTGAGAAGGCCGGCATCTATCGAGGTGGCCGCCCCGCGGTCTACGGTGACCGGCAGGAGGCGCCCGAGACGCTGCTTGGCCACGCGGACTCGGTCGGAGCAGAGTTCATATGGGCTGGCCGGGACTACGACTGGGAAGACTGCGGGCCGGACTGGAGCTGGTACGGCCGCCGCAGGCGCCTCGATCGTCTGCCGAAGCCTGCGCTCGCCGGCGAGTTTCAGCTCGCAAACGCGGCGGGCGCGCTTGCGCTGCTAGAGGCGGCTGGCCTCGACCGCGCGCTCGACGTCTCCACGGCCAGCAAGGCGTTGCTGGACGTGGATCTTCCCGCACGAATGCAACGCGTGCGTAACGAACGGGAGTGGGTTTTCGACGTCGCCCACAATCCGGCTGCCGCGGCTGCGCTGGCGGAAACCTTGCAGGCGTCGCGAGCCGAGGCGTCGGAAACCGTTGCGATCATCGGCATGCTGAACGACAAGGATGTGGATTCCGTCGTGCTGCACCTCTGTCCCGCAGTCGACGTCTGGATTGCAATCACGCCGGACAGCGGCCGAGCGGTGCCGGCGGCAGAGCTCGCACGTCGAGTGTCGAACCTGAGCGACAAACCCTGCATGATCGCCGACTCGGCGGCGGCTGTCGACTATGCGTCATCGATGTCGGCTGACGATGGTCGAATCATCGTGACCGGATCCTTCTTCACAGTGGGTCCAGTGCAGCGTGCGCTTGGGCTATACTCGCAGTCTGCTTGAGCGCAAAGACATGGACAGAGCCCTTAAAGAACGCATCATCGGCGCGATCGTGCTGGTCGTTTTCGTCGTGCTTGTCGTGCCGGTGTTCCTCGATGGCCCACCGACCGAGAACGACGTCATCAGAGAGCGGGTGCCGTTGCCTGGTCAGAACGAACAGCCGCTAAAAATGGTCATTCTCGATCGTGACCGCACGGAGCCGGTGCCCTCCGAGGTGGATGCGTCCCAGCCAGCATCTGCCATACGAACGGCGGAGCCCGAGCCCGAACCCGCGCAGCTGGCGAAGCCGGAAAACGCAGTCGAACCGGAGCCGGAACCTTCGACAGCCATTGCGTCGAGCGCCGACATCGAGGCGGATGAGCCACCCCCGCAAACGGCGCCACGAGAGGCGCCGAAGATCCAGCGCAGCGCCGGGTCGGCAACCGGCATGTGGGCCGTACAGCTTGGCAGTTTTTCAAGCGCAGACAATGCCAATCGGCTCGCCGCCGATCTCAGGCAGAAGGGCTTCGCCGCTTTTCTAAGCAAGACCGATAACGGCGGAAAAGAGCTGCATCGTGTGCGCATCGGCCCGCAAAAGGACAAGCCTGCGGCCGAAGCCATGGCGTCCAGACTCAAGGATGCCGGACACACTGGTCAGGTTGTCCCACACCCGTGATTCCACTGTGGTCACGGGGTTGCGTTCTGCTAGAATCTGCGCACCCGCTGTCCGCAAGAGCCAAAAATGGCCTTCATTGATATAGCGATTGCTGTCGCCATCGTATTGTCTGCCGTCGTCGGACTGTTCCGAGGTTTCGTAAAAGAAGCCATTTCCATCGCCTCTCTGCTGTTCGCCATCTGGGCGGCGATGTACTTCGGACCTACGATTGGATCGGTGTCGGACAGCTGGCTGACATCGAGAGAGTTACAGATCTGGTTCGGACGGATCCTGGTCTTCGCCGTCATTCTGTCGGTCGGCGGCCTGCTGGGCTGGGCGGTCAGTAAACTGGTGCGGCTCTCGGTTCTGAGCGGCATGGACCGTTTCCTTGGCTCGTTGTTCGGTATCGGTCGAGGCGTGTTGTTAACGGCGGTGTTCCTGATCGGCGGAGAGTTCGCCGGATTCGACAACGACCCGTGGTGGGACGAGTCGAAACTGATACCGCATTTTGAAGTTGTAGCCGACTGGATTCGCGTCATGGCGCCGCAGGGCCTCGAGATGCTGACTCCGGATGAAGCGGCAGAGTCATTACCCGTATCAGTGCAAGAAGCACTGCAATGGATGGATCAATCGTAGAGGACCGGGACTGTGTGCGGCGTTGTTGGAATAGTAAGTAAAGAACCGGTTAACCAGGCGATATACGACGCGTTGACCGTCATGCAGCACCGCGGGCAGGACAGCGCCGGGATCGTGACCTGGGGCGACGACGGGCTGAAGCAGCGCAAGACCAATGGCCTCGTGCGTGATGTGTTCCGAACGCGGCACATGATGCGTCTGACCGGCAGCGTTGGTATCGGGCATGTTCGATATCCCACTGCGGGTGGCGCCCGCTCCGCCGAGGCGCAACCCTTCTACGTCAATTCGCCGTACGGCATCTGCCTCGCCCACAACGGCAACCTGACGAACTACCAGGATCTGGCTTCGCTGCTGACTCGCGAGGACAGACGGCACCTGAGTACGGACAACGATTCCGAGGTGCTGTTGAACGTCTTCGCTCATGAGCTGCACATTCGCGCCAAGGGCAAGCTGACGCCGGAGCAGGTATTCGGCGCCGTTGAGGCCGTTCATGAGCGCTGTTCAGGCGGATACGCCGTGGTCGCGCTGATCATCGGCTTCGGCATCGTTGCATTTCGCGACCCGAACGGTATCCGACCGCTCGTGCTTGGCGCGCGAGAGACCGATGACGGCACCGACTACATGGTAGCGTCCGAGAGTGTCGCGCTGGATATCCTGCAATTCGAGCGCCTGCGTGACCTGCAGGCCGGAGAGACCGTCTTCATCGAGAACGAAGGCGTCCTGCACAGCAGCGAATATAAGGGCGAGACGAAACACACGCCGTGCATATTCGAATACGTCTATTTCGCCCGGCCGGACAGCATTATCGACGATATCTCGGTGTACAAGGCCCGGCTCAGAATGGGAGAGGAGCTCGCAGGCAAGATCGTGCGCGACTTCCAGGACCACGACATCGACGTCGTCATCCCGATACCGGACACGAGTCGCACGGCGGCGTTGCAGGTCGCCTACCATCTCGGCGTGAAGTACCGCGAAGGCTTCATGAAGAACCGCTACATCGGCCGTACCTTCATCATGCCGGGCCAGGCCGAACGAGCGAAGTCGGTGCGCCGGAAACTCAACGCGATCGACCTCGAGTTCCGTGGCAAGAACGTACTGCTCGTCGACGATTCTATTGTGCGTGGTACGACGTCAAAGCAGATCATCAAGCTCGCCCGGGAGGCGGGCGCACGAAGGGTCTACTTTGCATCGGCCGCACCGCCCGTTCGCTACCCGAACGTTTACGGTATCGACATGCCGGCGGCGTCGGAACTGATCGCGAATGGTCGCAGTATCGAGGAGATCCAGGAACTGATCGGCGCCGACCGGTTGATTTACCAGGACCTTCACGGACTGATCCGCTCGGTCAGGCATAACCATTCGTCCATCGAAGAGTTCGATACGTCCTGTTTCTCCGGCGAATACGTAACCGGTGACGTAACGGACAGCTATCTCGACGAGCTCGAAGCTGAGAGGAACGACGCGGCCAAACAGCGTAAGCGGGCCAGGAAAGGCAAGAAGACTGGCGCGCACGGGGACGGCAAGGCCTCCAACGTCGTCAACATTTAGCAGACCCGACCCGAGCCCTCGCGGTGAGCACACGCTTCATGGTCATTGACGCGGACCCCAAGTTCCGCAGCCTGCTCATGCACCACCTGACCACTCACTGGCCCGACGCTATCGTGCAGGCTTACGACCCGGTCGCGGCCGGCTTCTTGCCGGACGAATTCAGCGGAGCCGGCAATGACCTGATTCTGCTTGGCGACGAGCAGGGAGATCGCTCTGGCCTCGAGGAGCTCGCGCGGTTTTCGAAGCGCGAACATTTCCCACCGCTCGTGTATTTCGGCCAGGCCGATGAGCTTGCCGATGCAAAATCCGCATCCGCGTTTATGGTTCGAGATCAGTTCAAGCACAGGGAGTTGACGCAGTGCCTGGCCGCGCTGCTTAACCCCAAACTGGCGTCGCTATCTCCGACGCTGTTCGGCGCCGGCGTGGAACGGAGTACTGAGCCCCTCGTGAAGGGCTATCGACTGGTCACGAGGCTTGCGTCGACGCGGCACTCCGCGGTTTATCTCGCGGACCGCGTTCGAGATGACCTGCGCGTTGTGCTCAAGGTGTTTCGACAGGTCACGGATGCCGAGGACTCGCTGGCGGCGTTTGACCGGTTCCTGCAGGAGTACGAGCTGATTGCCGAGGTCAAGCACGGGAACATCGTGACGATCTATGAGCTCGTCATCGGCGACGAGCACTCGCACATAGCGATGGAATACCTGGGCGGTGGAGACTTGCGGCAGAGAATCAGCGCCGGCATCACCGAGAAGGAGGCCGTCAGCTATCTGCGCCAGATTGCCAGCGCGCTGGATGCGGTGCATGGCGTCGGCATTCTGCACAGGGATTTGAAGCCGGGGAACGTCATGTTGCGCGATGACGGTTCGGTCGCATTGATTGACTTTGGCCTGGCCAAGCGCATGCGCCTGAAGCTCGCGCTGACCGACAGCGGTGAAATATTCGGCACACCGTACTACATGAGCCCTGAGCAGGGGCACGGTAACGATATTGACGAGAGGAGCGACATCTACAGCCTCGGTGTGATCTTCTACGAGATGCTGACCGGCCATAAACCTTATGAGTCCGACTCAGCGATGGGCATCATTTACAAGCACGCGCAGGCTCCGGTACCTTTGCTGCCCACGAGGTTCGCCAGGTACCAGATGGTCATCAACATGATGATGGCGAAAAAGCCGCACGACCGCATTTCAAACGCGGCGGAAATAGACTCATGGCTGTAGTCCCCGAAGCGATAGAAGAATTCCTGAATTGCCCGACACCGGATGCCTGGCTGAAGGAGGCTGCGTCCCGTGTGCCGGAGCTTCTGCTCGACCACGCGAACTGCGAGCTGAAGGCGGCGTCGACGGCGCTGGGTTTCCTGTATCGCTACCCGGACCGTTCCGGGCTTGCGCAACGGATGTCCCGATTGGCCCGTGAGGAACTCAGGCATTTCGAGCAGGTGCGCATGCTGATGACAGAGCAGGGCGTCGAGTTCAGCCGGCTGAGCGCCTCGCGCTACGCGGGCGCTCTGCGCGAGGCAGTCCGTGACGAGGAGCCCTACAAGCTGCTGGACCTGCTGCTGATCGGAGCGCTGATCGAGGCCCGTTCCTGCGAGCGGTTCGCTCGTATTGCTCCGGATCTTCCGGAGAAACTCTCTCGGTTCTACGTTGGGCTGCTGGCGTCGGAGGCCCGGCACTTTCAGCACTACCTGGCTTTCGCCAGGCAGGAATGCGGGCTACCGGCGTCGGAAATCGATGCGAGGCTCGATGAGCTATGTGCGCTGGAGGCCGATCTGATCAATGCGCCCGATGAGCAGTTCCGCTTTCACAGCGGAACGCCTGCCTGACACTAACCCGAATATCTGACCGATTGCGCGGGCTCTCGCTAGCCCTTTGTCTGCGCAAGACCTCTTCCTTAATCGGGAATACACCCCGGTATTCCGCTCAATCGGAATATCCCCTGTGCAGAGAACGGGCTGGCCGATCTTTCCCACGAATCGGTGAGATATTCGGGCTAGCCGCCGTCGCGCGGGATCTCGCAGAGTTCGAAGCCGTTCTCGTCCCAGCGTACGACGCTGCCCTGTTCGTACCAGTCGCCGAGGACGATGCGTTTCGCCCCGCGATCGCCAAGATCAACGTCATGGACGGCGGGTCGGTGGGTATGGCCATGAAGCAGTATGTCGACACCGGCTGTGCGGATGGCGTCGATGATGGCCGCCGGATTCACATCCATGATCGCTTCGGCAAGCTGCGCATTTCGTGCCTGGCTCTCGGCTCGAACCGCGCGAGCGATGGCAAGGCGCTCCTCGAGTGGCTTCTTGAGCATCATCTGCTGCCATTCGGGATTCCTGATGACTGCCCGCGTTTGCTGGTACTCGACATCGTCAGTGCAGTACGCATCGCCATGCGCTAACAGGACTGACTGGCCGTAGAGTTCGACCGGGCAGGGGTCGTCGAGCAGCGTCACGCCCGTATCTTCCGCGAACTTTTGTCCGATCATGAAGTCGCGATTGCCATGCATGAAGTAAACGGGCACGCCGGAATCCGAGAGTCCGCGAATCGCTCGCTTCATGTCCGCGTAGTGCGAATTGGGATCGTCGTCGCCGACCCAGGACTCGAACAGGTCGCCGAGGATGTAAAGGGCCTCGGCCGATGTCGCTTCGCTGTTCATGAACTCGATGAACTGCGCGCCGATCTCCGGGCGCTCAGCCTCGAGGTGAAGGTCAGAAATGAACAGGGTCGTCACGGCTATTCGAACGTGAAACGGGACATAGACTTGATGATGATCGGAACCCGCGGCACGTCCATCTTGAAGGGACCCTGTGGTCCAGTCTCGACGGCAGCTATCGCATCGACGACTTCCATGCCCTCGATAACGAAGCCGAATACTGTGTATCCCCAACGTCCTTTGCCCGCGTTCAGTCGTACATTGTCGACGACGTTGATGAAGAATTGCGCATTGGCGGTGTGCGGCTTCGTCGTGCGCGCCAGTGCTATCGTGCCACGCAGGTTGCTCAGACCATTGCCTGACTCGTTAATGACGTAGTCGTCCCGCTCCTTGGCCTTCAAGTCCGGAGTATGTCCGCCGCCCTGGATCATGAACTCCGGTTTGACGCGGTGAAAGATCGTGTTGTCGTAGAAGCCGCTGTCTACCAGCGACAAGAAATGATCGACAGTGTAGGGCGCAGCCTTACCATCCAGCTCAATCACAATTTTTCCCATCGTCGTATCGATTTCAACGTAGGGGTGGGCCGGCGGCTCAGGAACCGGGTCCTTGGACAGTGCGGTGCTGGGAACGATGAACGCTGCAATGAAGAAGGCTAAACGAAGCATTCCGGGTCTCCGGATGGTGGTCGCGGCAAGATACCAGACCCAATCCTGAGGCAAAAGCGGGTCGCCTGTATCTCGCCCTTTCACTGGCGCGTTCGCAGTTTCCCGATTCCGTGGGGTGTGAGCCCATATTATTGGCTCTGGATTTAGTCTCTGTGTTGAATTGACTGTCCGCAGCACCGGCCGTATCATCTGCCACCCGCTGGATCTGGGCAGTTTCCGGATGCGCGGGCTGGCACGATCAGCGGGGCATGGCGCAGTCTGGTAGCGCATCTGCTTTGGGAGCAGAGGGTCGGCGGTTCGAATCCGTCTGCCCCGACCACCGTGCCCAAACCGGCAGTAAACTTGCAAAAAGCGCCCGTAGCTCAACTGGATAGAGCATCGGCCTTCTAAGCCGAGGGTTGCAGGTTCGAGTCCTGCCGGGCGCGCCAGACGCGTTTTGGCGTTAGAATTTGGTTAGTCATCCTATCGGCAATTCCTTGCCGTCTGTGGTGGGCGTAGCTCAGTTGGTAGAGCCCCGGGTTGTGATCCCGGTTGTCGTGGGTTCGAGTCCCATCGCTCACCCCATTATCCTCCTT
>JAAUYD010268246.1_pt1 | contig 12159 bp, 9 predicted proteins | sample 7278101 | NCBI WGS metagenome assembly JAAUYD01 (sample SAMN14350128, study PRJNA611818) | marine sediment metagenome | isolation source: surface marine sediment (0.6m) | place: French Polynesia: Moorea | collected 2018-08 | reverse complement strand
TTCAACCTTGAAGCGCTTGGACATTTCGACCATGCGTTGCGTACCGACAATATTGTTGATCACAGCTCTCCACGGTTGGATTTCCAGCATGGGTACGTGCTTGTAGGCAGCCGCATGAAATACCGTCTGAGGTACGTAGTGTTCAAAAGTGCGCTGGAGAAGATGATGATCAAGAATATCGCCTAAAATGGTCACAATTTCGATGTCCGGAAATTTTTGGTGCAGTTCTAGTTCGATTTCATACAGAGGACTTTCGGCACGCTCATACAGAATAAGATTTTGTGGCTTGAAGCGGCAAATTTGTCTGCAGAGTTCGGAACCGATGGAACCAGCAGCACCAGTGACCACCACGGAATTTCCTCGCAAGTAGGCCCCAATCCGTGCTTGGTCCAAATTAACCGGTTCGCGACGCAACAAATCGCGATAGGCGACTTCTCGCAGATCCTTGACAGTGACCCGTCCATTGATCAATTCACCGTAGCTCGGGAGCGTCTTATAGGGTATCTGGCTTTGCTCGCAATGATTTACAATCCGCCGCATTTCGGCAGATGTGGACGAAGGGATGGCAATCAGGATCTCATCCACTTTGATTTTTTTAGTGAGATCGTTCAGCTCATCAATCGAGCCTAGAATCGAAATACCGTGGATCTTCTTGTTCCGTTTTTGTGGATCATCATCAAGAAATCCGATGATGTTGTAGTGAAGGATTTCATTACTGCTTATCTCACGACAGATTGTTTCGCCGCAATTCCCGGCCCCGATTATCAGTAGATTTTGCCTGAGTTGAAATGATCTCCTGTAAGCCGCAAGGGCCGATCTGATCGTGTTGCGGATTCCCTCGCCGCTATTCTCGGTCATCTGAAAATAGATGCGCGACGTGATTCGGATCCCCGATAGCAGCATGATGATCAAAAGCCAGTCAATGGCGTAGGTACTGCGAGGAAACTGTTGGAAACGAAACAAGACCAGAATTCCAGCAATGATAATAAGCGAGCTCAGGCTAGCGGCTTTGATGACGTTGAGCAGATCGGGGATGCTCGTGAAACGCCACATTCCGCGGTAAAGATCGAAGAAGTGGAAACAGGCGATCTTAACGGTGACGATCAAGGGCATAATTTTGACCAAATTCTCGAGAAAAACCTTGGGTATGCTGAAGTCGAAACGCAGTAGATAGGCCGTGTATATTGATAAAACGATAAGAACAATATCGATTCCATACGCGAGAAATAATTTAAAAGACAACTGACTGGGTCTCATGCGCGATCAATCTGACTGGGCGGTTATTATTATAGGTTGATCATGGTGTGCCAGCGGCGGGTCGTGCGGCTATGCCGTGGCCGACTTTAAAACCGTACGGACCGCCTCTATCGTCTTATCAATCTGGTCTTCCGTCAGGGTGGGGTGAACTAAAAACATCAAGCTGGTTGCACCCAGTTCCTTGCAGACGGGAAGTCGCTGGTTTGGCGCGTAGGGTGAATTCTGAAAAGCCTTTTCCAAATAGATTTCGGGGCAAATGCCCGTGTAGCATGGAACGCCGAGATTCATTACCGTTTCCACGATGCGATCCCGCGTCCAACTGCTTTTCAGGCGTTCGGGGCGGATAAAGGTGTAATATTTATAATAGGCGTGTTGGATCTTTTGCGGAGGCCGGGTAACCTTCAAGACAGGATGGAATTCAAAACCCGTGCTCAGCAAATCAGCATTTTTTCTCCTTTGGCGGCACCATTGTGGCAGTCGGCGCAGTTGAATCAATCCGATCACGGCTTGAATTTCAGTCATGCGCCAGTTGGTCCCGAAAGATTCATGCAGCCACCGGAACCCGGGTGCATGTTTTCTTTCATACACGGCCTTCCATGATTTGCCGTGGTCTTTATAGGACCAGGCAATCGACCTGATTGTGTCGTCGTTGGTGGTCAGCATGCCGCCTTCCCCGCCAGTGGACATTATTTTATCTTGACAAAAAGACCAGGCGGCCACGTGCCCAAGAGTCCCGACGGACGACCCTTTATAAGTGGCTCCATGGGCTTGGGCACAGTCTTCAATGATTTTTAGATTGTGCTCACTTGCCAGTGTTCGTATGGGATCCATATCACAGGGCCATCCGGCGAGGTGTACACAAATGACCGCACGCGTCCGCTTGGTAAGACGTTCTCGAATGGAGGCGGCGGTGATGTTCTGGCTGACCGGGTCGACATCGGCAAACACCGGGACGGCGCCAGCATTGACCACGCAGCTTGCCGAGGCGATAAACGAGCGCGCGGGGACAATAACCTCGTCGCCCTCCCCAATTGCCAGAGCTTTTAGTGCCAAATCCAGGGCCACGGTGCCGTTGGCCAAGGCGACTGCATGGCGGCAACCGATGGATCTCGCAAATTGCTTTTCAAACCGCCGCGCTGCATCTCCTGTCCAGTAATTGACACGATTAGAAAGAAGCGTCCGCGAAATGGCATCGGCCTCTTCCTTCGTGTATGCGGGCCAGGGGTTGAAATCGTTTCTCATACGCTCTCTTTGATCAATGTGAAGGGTCGCTTGATTAGGAGCGAGAACCTGAAGGCTAGCGCTAATTTGGCTGTCGGATTGGGATCCCAGATTAGGACAGGCCGATATTAAAACCGAACGAATCCAATGGTAATTCGAAAGTCAAATTGCATGACCAATGGCGGTCGAACCCGGAAAAGTTCCGAAATTAAGCGTTAGCGTATACCGAACAAGGTATCGCGGATATAGTGGAGATCGCTCCGGAAATGGTAATTTTCAATATAGGCCATATTGATTGCCACCTTATCGGGGAAGATCACCTCCCGATTGTACCTTTCCGGATCCGCAACGGAGGCAAGTAAGAGTTCCTCATTTCGATATTTCAGCGTGGCCGGGCCGGTAATGCCTGGCCGAATCGTCAAAATGATGCGCGCGTTGCCATGCAGTCGATCGGCGAACCCCGGGACGTCGGGTCGAGGCCCGACAAAGCTCATCTGCCCCCGGAGGACATTGATTAATTGCGGCAACTCATCGATTTTAAGTTTACGGAGGACTCTACCCAGTCGTGTAACACGCGGGTCGTCCTCGGTGGTCACCGTGGTATGGCTGATCGCTGATGAACGCATCGTGCGAATTTTAAGGACTTTAAAAGGTCGCCCCAAAAGGCCGATTCGTTTTTGCTTGAAGAGCCCGAATTGCCGTGTGTCGACAGTGGCGGCCACAATTGCCAAGGCGATCAGCCACCAAGACATCAGCAATCCCACAGTTGAGGCAAAAATATCAAAAATCCGTTTAACTCTGGCGGCTGTCGGGTCAAGACCGATCATCTCTATATCAGGCATAACCCCATTTGCCCATGGTATCCTCGATCAAGGGCCTTAGGCGGCTGATGATGGCAGGGGCTAATTCGATATGGCCCCTGCCGACGCTGCGGGCGTTGATGTTCATGACGGCCCGCTCTATATCCGGTTTCTCGGCCTGAAGATCGAGCTGTTGCACAATATTGTTCAGTCCCCGGACCGGATCGGCAACAAATTCCTCATAGCTGATACTGACGTATCGATGGGGCGCGATACGTTTGAAGGCCCGTGCGGCTGAATCGAGGCAGTGCTTCCACTGCAGAGCGCAAACCTCCTCAAGGGTTGTTTCCTCCAAAAGGCGCGGCATATTCTCGAGGCGGGGGCCCCAGGAGAACAGTCGTTTCTGTCTGGAAAATATCCGATGGATGCAATTGAGAAGATACCGCGAACCGTAGTAGGGCATATCCATAGCGGGCACGAACCGCGCCTTTCGCAAGATGTAAGGTACGTCAAGCGCGGCGGTCCAGCGTTTAGCCGCTGAGCATACCACATCGATACCGTTTCGCCGTATGAAGATATAATCGGCCTTTGGAAGGATGCGGTCCACGAATTCAACCCGCAGAGAATTGGCACAAGTCTTCTCGACCACCGTCTCTACATTATAACGTCGGGCAATCGCATCAAATTTACCTCGAATGTAACGCGCTACGGACGGGCGCGCCATCTCAGGCTGAAAAGCATCGGAAGGATAGCCGGCGTTTCCATGCCGCCAGATATAATTAATCTCATCGCAGGGCCATGTGCCCAGCCCTGGAAGATCCGTCAGAGCGTTTCGCAACATGTTGGTGCCGGAGCGACCAGCCCCGATAATGATGATCGTCCGGTAGTTCATGTCGGCGCCGTATGGTTCGCTTGGGGAGACAGCGAGGTGGATGACGGTGCCAGCAGGTTCTCGATCAGGCCGCTATAGCGCGCCACCATGATATCCTGGCGAAACATTTCATGGTAAGCGGTTTGGGCGTTTCGGCCGGCAAGACGACGTTGCGCTACATGCGCTTTATAATTACGGATGGCCTGCATCAGCGATTCCCGATCTCTGGGAGGAACAACGATTCCGCATCGATACTCGCGGATGACCTGGGCAATTTCGCTATTGACATGGCCTTCAAACAGGGAAGGTTTTCCTGATTGCAGAATGCCGTAAAACTTGCTGGGCACAACCAGGCCCTCGAAGCCTTCCCGCAAAGAAAGGAAATGTAGATCGGCCAGTGAGAGAACCAAAGGCAAGTGTGCTTGGGGCTGATAATCAAGAAGGCGTAAGTTATCCAACCGTCCGACGCGCTCTTGGATTTCGCTACGCCGGGCACCACGGCCAATAAACACGAACAATACATCCCGGTCGGTGTGGTTCATATCATGGGCGACATCCAGCAGGGTACTGAAAATGTGCGACTGGCCCATATTGCCAGAGTACATGACGATGAATTTATTCTCCAGGTTATGCTGTTTTCGAAAGGCCTGATAATTTAGCGTTGGCAAACGCCGGTTTTCATGCGCTGCATTGGTGATCAACGCCAGTCGGCTGGATGGCACACCATAGGATTGTACGCGCCTACCCATACAGCGGCCAATCACGATGACCTTGGATGCGTGGCGGAAGACATGTCCGGCCAACCAGAATAGTGGCCCGGCCTTACGACGACGCTTTTTCAGAAATCCCATGGGCAGGAACAGGTCCGGGTACAAATCCATGACGTGAATACAGAATGGTGTCTTTTTCAGGACGCACAGCATCCCGCCAATCAGATAAAACAGCGGGGGTTGTGTCAGAAAGACCACGAGCCGGCATCTTGTGCGCAGGAGAAAGGCCGTCGTGCCGATTGCGAACACCAGTGAGTGAAGCAACTTGTGCTTGCGAAACAGGCGCGGAATGTGAATGTGGTTCAAATCGGGATCTCCGGCCGGACGATGGAGGACAGACGGGTCCCGGTAGTTTACATTGCCGGTCACGGCCCTGGCATGAAAGCCTCTTCGTTTCAACTCGGGTATTAAAAGGTCGAAAAGTGGTACGACCGGCTTGAAGGTGTTGATGAAAACCACGTCCATCGGTCTGTTTATCCCCCAATTGCCCATTGTGGTTTCGTGGATCACATGAATACGGACGGCTAATCTGTGGAAGACGGGTTTTTATCCCATATCGAGTCGAACAGATCTGCCGCTGTTCGTCATAAGCTGGGCTAACATCGTTAGGCCGACCAAGGGTGCGATCTCCAGTATCGATTTCAGGATCGCCGTACCGATATCGTTGTTGAGTCCGAAAAGTATAAGCCGGTTCAGGAGCATGATAACAAGAAATGAAACCACGTCATACTTCGGTTGGGCGAGCGTCACCGCCCACCCTATCCTGGCCATGTAACCAAACAGCAGCATGCCGGCTGTTACGCCCAACCACTGGGCGCCCATATATAGTTGGGCGACGAATCCAGGCGGCACCCCACTCTTTGGATAGCCGTAAATATTTTCTCCGATGTAGCGGCCGATTTTTAGAAATAGGGGTTTGGATTCTTGAAACCATGATTCGGGCAGCATAAAAGTCAACCAGCCATAAAGCGATTCTGCGCCCCGAGGAATCAGATTTAGATCACTATATTCTTTGATTAGCGCCGTTTTGGTAATTTCCATAAAATAGCGCCCGGATAAAATTCGATTAAATACGACATCGATGCTCAGATTGGCACGCAATGAGCTGACCACGATAATGAGGCACGCGATTCCCAGCATATAGGCAAAGGTACTGAAACGTATCCGCTTGCCCGCCAGGTGGTAAATCGCCATGATGTCAAAAATGAAAACGAACAGGGCACCGCGGTTGCTGAAGAAAACCGAAACGAAAAAGAAACCGAGAGCCGAAGCCGCAGCAAGGATCAAGAAGATGGCAGATCGCTCGCGGCATCCCGAGTTAAACCAGTACAATAAAAGAAAATAAAATCCGATTTTTAGGAAGAGCGACAAGCGGTACCAAATATAGCCACCCTCGTAGATGCGCAAGCTGCCACCCGTGTCTTCCTGCATGAAACGTTTACCGCTGAGCACGAAATCCTGCCCAGATCCTTGGGCAATCCACCACAACGCGCCGATAACGCCGATTGATAGTACAACGCTGACAATGATCAGGGCCGGTTTTTTATCGATGCGCCATCGCTTCTGAGATACTGCTTTGAGGCGCGGAAATGGCAGCAAGTATCCAAGGATGAAAAAAACCGTGGCGGCGGTCAGGAGCAGTGCGCCGGAGGTAATAACTTCAGAAAAATTCCCGGCCAGCAGTTTGAGGAAGCGCTCCGGATGGGCTTGGCCCAAATACATAAGATAATTGATTTTAAGGAGGAACCCGAAAGTGACGGAGGCCCAGAAGATACACAGGGGCGACCCAAAGACACCCTTGCGCTGGCTGATGATTAGAAGGGAAAGCAAGCTGTAGGTGGTCCAGGCCAGCAAGAGGGGTAGAAAATCATTGTAACCCTGACCATACGCCAGGAAAGTGAACAGCGAGAAGAAGCTAAAACCCAAGTAGAACAGCAAAAAAGCGCTCTGCTCCGAAAGCGTTGTCGCGTAGCTCGTCTCAGGAAAGCGTTGCAATTTCATTCATCCAGTGATGATTTTTTACATAGCCCGCCCGAATGAGTTCTTCGCCAGCATAACGATCGAACAAAGCCGCGCTTTCGGCATTAAAATAGTTTTTCCAGTCGCCTACAATTCCTTTGCGCAGAAAGCTGCGTGAATTTTCAACCCCCGTATCCCGACCGGCCAACTTTTCGAAACAATAACGTTGCACAACCGTCCGCACCCATTCCCTCGGCGGTGGCGTCATGGTGAAATGCATCGCGGCCCTCACCATTTGCCCCTCTGGATCCCGGCGCAAATCCTCGTATCGGAAAACAGGCACACCCGGCTTTGCTATCCATGAGTTGATGAAATCCGACCAACTAAAATGACCGGGGCGTCGCGGCCAGGTCTCAAACATATAGACAATAAATTGGGCGAGATGGTTTTTGACGTCGGTGGGATCCGGAATGCCTGCCGCCCTTCGATTGCGTTTGATAAAAAAAGCCTGATTCCATTCATTTTTGATGAGAAAATGGTGGTAGGCGGAGACGATGACGTCGCGGCCGTCACGGATTACCGCTACCGGGCGCCAAAAGCGCCGGGAAAAAAGATGGTGGCCGTGGAGGACGGCTGTTTCAAAACGGGGCGGCAACGTATTGCGTTCAAAAGGCAGCTGAATAATATCCGCGAGCATCTGGCAGAACCACGTGCCCCCGCTTTTGGGGAATTCGGATACCAGTCGCAGGTTGTAGCGATGACTAAAAAAATGCCACAGGCCGTAGCGCTTTAGGGCATTGAAATAAATTGTGGTGCGGGGCATGGGCGGAGACGATTTTGTCAAGAATACGGGTCCTAGTGAGATTCAAAGACCGCGGTAATGGTAGCCGTGATCATGATCAAATTAACCGCTTGGCTCTTAAGTAGGCATAGGTTTCATCGGCAAATATGCGGTGCGCACGGTTGTTGGGATGAGCGTCGATCTTGTAGATGCGGTAGTCTCGGATAGCTGCCCCCCTGAACGCAACCGTCAAGTCCTTGAAATGCAATCCGGCAGCAGAAACAATGGTCTCAAGGGCCCGCGATTTCCTGCGGTTGTACACCTGGGGTATGTTCAGAACCACCACGGGCACGCCATCCCGCACACTCATTTGCTGGATTTGGGTAAATAGGTTTTGCATGTAATTCTGCTGCGCCTCGGTGTAAATGTTGCGCGATTGGGTTGGACGACCCCGAGATGTTTTGGTTCTCTTTAGTAAACGTTTGAGATTGCTTGGAATTTCTCTCAATTTCAACCAGATAAACGAGTGAAAAAAAGGATAAGTCGTCGCTTTGGCAACAAAGGGATCGGTGTAGCGTCTCTCGGGCAGAATCAAATGGTCGTTGGAGGGGCAGAATCCCAGGATGATCAGATTCGGGGTGTATTTCCGCACCCTGTGTTCGATCACGGCCCGATACTGGCGAAGGGAGTAGCCGGCCACACCGAAATTGATGAACTCATAGTGTCTGTGAGATTGCTCGCGGTTCAATCGATCTTCGATCCGTGTGTGGAAGGCCTCCTCGATGGCAACTCCCGAAGGCAGAACGAACGAGTCGCCGACTAGCGCCACGCGGTAGGTGTCCCGCGGTTTGGCCAGGGGATATTCCTTGTCCCGCATTCCAGAAGCGTTCGTGCGAAATGGTACCAGGTGAAAATAGGTATCCAGATGCGGTTTGAGTTCGTAGATCAGTTCGGGATAAATCGATGGTCGGATCATCCCGGATACCCCAATTTTGTGAACACTGTTCATCTTCGTTACGGAAAAAGCATTCGTACCGAAAAGGTAAATCCGGAAAGCGAATTCGGCTGTCAAAAAACTCAACAGAATGGCACCAAGCAGCAGAAGCATATTGGCGAGACGGTTTTTGGATACTCGTTCGGAGATTTGTTGTCGGCGCATTTTAGCCGGTGATTTTTTCAAGATCGAGGGGGCCACAGCCTAAATATCCTGCCGATTGTCAGGAAAGCCATCCTTATCGCAACACGGGAAACCGAGGGGCGATGAAAACCCCCGTAAGCCGATAGGCCACAATCACCATCGACAGATTGATCAAGGACATGGTTGTCGCCGTAGCCAAGGCCGCGCCCAGAATACCTCCCCATTGGATCAGGATGGTCATCAAGGCCAGGTGGAACGGGATCGCCAGGGTCATGATCCGGCGGGCGTGGGCGTCTCCGGAGGTCATGAAAAGAACATGCGAGACAGGGCCTGTCAGAGCATTGACAGTCTGTCCCAGGACGAGGATCAACACGATGGGCGCCGCCGGAGCATACAAACTCCCAAAAAACAGATCGAGCAAGCGGTGGCGAAAGAGAACGACCAGGAGGGCAGCGGGCAGACCCAGCAGCGTACAAATGAAAGCACCCTGTTGGGCAAGACGGCGCAGCCCGCTACGATCGCCACAGTGCCATCGTTGAGCAAAACTGGGCCCCAAGACACCGTTTATCGCAATAACGATCAGACCGATGAGGGAGGTCATGCGTACAGCCACCGTGTAATAGCCCGCACTTTCGGTTCCCAGCATCACCCGCACGATGACCACATCGACCCAGGACATAATGGTAAAGGCCGCCGTGGCCCACATGATGTTGAAACCCGGCTTGATGCAATCGAGCACATAGGCCTTGGAAAATGGCTTGGCGCCAATAGGGTTTTGTCCCACGACCACGCCATACAGAATCAGCGCCCCGAGGCCGGAAGCCACCAGGTAGACGATCGCAAAGCGGTCAAGGTTCACTTCGGCCACTGCGTGTAAACCGATCAGCATTAAAATCGCAATTAGCGGTATGAGTCCCGTTTGGGTAAACAGGGCCAGTGTCAGCCGCCCCAAAACCCGAAGTGCCCCGGAGGCCACATGAACCAAATTCGAGGCCGGAATCGTGAAAAGGAGAAGCAAGGCATAGCGCGAAGTCTCGTAGCCGGTATTCGTCAAGGCGAACACGACACCCAATACGCTGGCACAAACGAGGCCTGTGATAACGACAAACATAATGGCGCTAGTGAGTCTTGCGGATAGTGCTTCTTGAGTTTGGGATTGATCAGTCAGAGAACACTTTTTTACCACAGCCTGGTCGAAACCGATCTTCGAAACCGCAATGGCTATGTTGCTCACGGCAATGAAAAAGAAGAATTCCCCGGCGGCAGATGGCGCCATCCAGCGGGCCGCCAAGATGCTGAGGATAAACAGGATACCCGCACCAGCAAAGCGAGCGGCAATTCCTGAAAGAAAAATACGAAGGTTCAATTGTACGTAAAGCCCTTGCCGATAATGGTTTCGGGGCAGATGCAAACAAGCGGTGGCGTGACCGCCATTAGGGGCGCGATGCCCTTTGCCAAACAACAGATTTAAGGACGGCCAAGATCAAACCGACGGTAAACCCCAAAAAGATACCAGCGATGATGAAAACAGGTCGATTGGGACCGGATTTACCCAGAGGTGCATAGGCCGGGCTCAGGGTTTCAAAGAAATATTCTACGTCTATGTCTGCATGCATCTTTTTGCTCACCTGCTTGGCGATGATATCGTTAATGGTGTCATTGCCACCGAGAGGTATCAAACGATCCTTTTGTTCACTAAGATAGTCGATATTCGCATCGAATTTTTCTCGATCCCTGATCTGCTGCGAGTTGTTGATATGCTTCACGAGCGCATCGATCCAAGCCTTGGCACTCTGGGGCGTTGGCATTTCGATTGAAATTTTGGCCACGTTGGTCCGCCGGTCCACTTTAACTCGCAGGCGCCGTTTATAGGTGTTGAACATGCGTTGCAGGTCGACAGCCGAAGGGGATGATGGGGCGGATGCCAGTCTGGCGGAATGCTGAAAATTGGATGTCAATTCAGGGTAGTGCTTTAAAAAATCCGCGAAAAAGGATCGCGATTTGAAAATTTCGCCGGCACTTTCCGGTGAGTGCATATTGGGCTGCTTGTAACGCAGCACCGCTTCTGACCGGTAAGTGTCCGGCCGGCTGTAGGCCAGATACGCCGCCATGGCTGTGGTTAACAGTATGGCGATCAAAATGAGGATTTTTGCGGACCAGATGATTTTAAACAGATCCACCAGATCGATTTCACCCAATGGTTTGCCCTGTGGCATGGTCGTGACCTCTTCGCGCGGGGGGGGGGAGGTTCCCGCCGGGTCTTTTGTCATTCCATTCATATCTCCTCCTATGCTTCTTTTGGCGCGCGCAGTGTCAAATGCCATCACCTGATTAGGCCTGGGAGCGGGGCGGGCGGCCATATAAAGGGGAAGGCGTTAAGGGCATTTCGGGTCGGTCGTGTCACTTTGCCTAGTTGCGGCATATGCGTGATGGCCTTGGGGCCGGCAATTCTAATCGCTGGTTGGCGCATGTTTACATTTTAACTGCGGGTATGCTACTAAGGCGTGGTTTTTTTGGGAAATCGCCGAGATTTACAGCTTGAAGTCGTACGCACACGGATTGTGCTTCTCGACAGGTCTCTCCGGGCCGCGAACAGCATTTGGCCTTAAATCGATTGCGGTGACGACATCGGTTCATGTTATTCAACTCATACACATTCATAGTCTTTTTCATCATCGTCATCTGCTCATTTTTTACAATCCCTCACCGCTTTCGCTGGTTGTTGCTGTTGATTGCCAGTTATGTCTTCTATATGTGGTGGAATGCCGTTTACGGTACTCTGATTCTTATTTGCACGCTCGTTAATTTTTTCGGTGCACGACGCATTCACGACAGTATCACCCAGGCCCAGAAACGAAAATGGCTCGCCGTCAGTTTAGTGAGCTCCCTGGGATTGCTCGGCGTGTTCAAATATTTCGATTTTGCCAATGACACCCTCCGATGGATTTTGAGCCTGCTTCATGTTGAATACGTAGGCGTCGATCTTGGCCTGATGTTGCCGGTCGGGATTTCCTTCTATACCTTTCAGGCGCTCAGTTATACGATCGAGGTCTACTGGGGCAAACATCCCCCTGAAAGGCATATGGGCCGCTTCGCCCTGTATGTCTCCTTTTTTCCCCAACTGGTTGCTGGCCCGATCGAGCGGCCGGCCCGTTTACTACCTCAGCTAGCACGCCGGGTAAACTTCAATTACGATCGAATCCGTGCGGGGCTGAAACTCATGCTGTTTGGCTATTTCAAGAAAATGGTTGTGGCCGACAATCTGGCAATCGTTGTCAACACCGTCTATGACAACCCTCAGCAGTTTGAAGGAATGGCCTTGATCATCGCCACGGTGTTCTTTGCATTTCAGATTTACTGCG
>JAAUYD010178013.1_pt1 | contig 12159 bp, 6 predicted proteins | sample 7278101 | NCBI WGS metagenome assembly JAAUYD01 (sample SAMN14350128, study PRJNA611818) | marine sediment metagenome | isolation source: surface marine sediment (0.6m) | place: French Polynesia: Moorea | collected 2018-08 | reverse complement strand
CGCCCAGCCGCCGCGACAGGCTCGCTGTCGTAACCCCTAGACTGACAGAAAACGCCGGGGTTCCGGTCAAATCGGTGCGCCAGAGTCCCAGAACATACTGTACCGACAACTAAAAAGGGGTGCAGCCTCCCGGCTGCACCCGCATTTAGGGTTGATGCGGCCCGTCCGCTGGGCCGCAGGTTCAGGCCGTCACGGCGTTGCCGGTGCCGGTGCCGGTGCCGGTGTCGGTGCCGTGGTCTCGGCCTCGACGCGCAGGATACCGAACTGACCGTTGCGGTTGCCGTTGGGCGCGTAGTCACGGTACAGGTAGTCACCCGGGACCGCGAACGTACCGCCGGCATCGAACAGGATCGGCCAATGGGCGTACACATGGCCCATGCCTTCCTCGGCGCCCAGGTACTTGGCCTGCTTGTTCAGACCCAGGGCACGCGACGGCACCGGATTGCGCGGATTACACCGTCCCTCGAGGCCGAGGTTCTTCTGACCGGGGCAGACGAACGGATCGCGCTGCCACACGTGGCCGTGCAGGACATAGGTACCGTCACGATCCGCCGACGCGCCGTTGAGCACGTGCATACGGGTGTCGAACTCAGCAACGTTCGGACCACTCGGGTTTGCGGTCGCCCGGAACACCGGGGTCACCGGATCGCCCAGTTCACTGACACCCGGAATCATCGGGATCGTGTTGGGCTCTGCCGCGACCAGGTCGTTGGCGTACATCACGTGCGCGTTCGGAACCGCACCGAAGCTGTTAGGCGTACCGGCGTTGCCAAACGGCGCATCCGGCGGCAGCTTGAAGCGGAACCACGACGGCTCCATGCCATAGTTGAAGCCGGCATGGCCACTGTCCTCGGCGCCCTCGCGGCCCAACTCGTTCTGGTGGATGTTGCGGATTGCCAGGCCATCCTTCCAGCGCAGGTTGGTGATCTTGTGACCGATCAACAAGGTCTCGCGATAGGTACCGCCAGAGCCCGCGCCCCGCTTCGGTGATGTCACCGTCACCTGGGCACGCGTCTTGCGGGTCTGGGCATTGCGGCCCTGACCGTCCGGCACCTTGTCGAGCTGGCCGATGCGCTTCGGATACTTCGCGCCTCGCGGCTCGATCACCAGTGCACCGAACAGACCCTTCTGCGGCTGCTTGACACGGTCGGTCGACACCAGGTTGGTACCACCGAACTCGACCGGTTTCGCGAGCAGCTCGACGAAGCGGGCGTTGCGCGCGCGACGTCCGAGGAGGTTGTCCTCTTCCATCCAACGCTCGACCAGCGAACCGGCATACCAGCGGTAGGTCTTGTTCTTGCCAGGTGCGACTGGACCGGCAGCCCCCGGACGGTTCTTACCGACCAGGACACCGTCATCGCGGCTGGCATCGTACTCGACCAGCTGAGCATGCAGGCCGACATGGGTCGACGGCCGGATCAGGTTGTTGTTGAAGAAGTGCATCTCCGGCTCACGCACGTTGCGGTTCAGGTCGCGGTTGACCACCCACATCATGTCCTGCCAGCCGGCCAGGTCCGGTGCCTTTTTCGGCAGCCGGTTGTGCAGCGTGACCTCGATGCAGTCGCCGGCATTGGCACGCAGCACGACAGGCTCGACCGGGGCGTTGCCCCTGAGCACGACCGGGCAACGCGGGTCGCCTTTGCCATGACGGTTACACATGTTGGTCTGGCGCTGGTTCTGCGGCACCGCCTTCAGGTCGTCGAGGTAGACGTACATCATCGCGGTCGGGTCGTTCAGCGGACCGGCGCCACCCAACAGCGTGGTCTGCTCGGCGCCCTCGCCGACCGTGACCGTCGGTACCACGGTACCACGGCGGTTGTAGATCAGCGTGCCACCGGTCGGATCGAGCGTGCTACCGACGTTGTCGCCGATGCCGTCACCGTCGGAGTCACCGCCGACCACGCGGCCGGCGATCCTGACCTGGTTGTTGGCCGGTATCGTCACGCCCAGCCTGTTCGGCAGGACGTCGTTGGCCAGCACGGCGACCACGTCGTACTTGGTGACGCGGGCCTTGATCGGGCAGACGCCCTTGAACTCATGCTGGTTGGTGACGATGACCTTGCTGCCCTTGCCCTGCTGCGGGTTGTCCGGCAGCTGGTAGAGGTCCTGACGGGCATAGCCGTAGGTCCGCAACAGGCCCCACGAACCCGACCAGAAGCCGTCGCGGGTCGCATCGGTGGCGTACAGGTAGTCCACGGTGTTGCCGCGCTGGCCCGGATCGGGGTTGAGCGGCGTCTGCAGCGCGAACTGCTCGGAGATACCGTGCGACTGGAAGTTACGCCAGCCGGAGTTCGGCGATGCACCGAAGCCGGAGCCGTTGGACAGCCACTTGAGGCCGTGCACCGTGGTCTGGTGCTGCTCCTCGGTCGCGCCGACCTGGATCTTGATCTTCACGTGGTCACGCTCGTACGCACGCATGATCGGGGTGAAGGGGTCGCCCCGACGGCGGTCGCAGTTGATCAAGTCGCCGGTGTTGCGGGCGAAATTGGTGACCTTCCGGCCTTCATCATCATCGTCGCGGTCTTCATTGTCGCCACGGCAGTACGGGGCGTTGCGATAACCGCGCGGCGTGTTGCCGAAGCGCGAGTTCAGGCTCGCGATCCTGCGGTCGGTACGGCTCTGCAGTGCGAACGCGAGGTCGCCCGCCTTGCCGTTGGCCTGGCTGCCGCGCCGGCCGTCCGGTCCCATCTTGTTGGGATCGAACACGCGCAGTGCGACCGGCTCGTTGCGGTAGTTGACGACGAACATCGAGCTGTGGCTGATGTTGATCGCCTCGGCGCACGGCCGCGGCACGTTCGGGTCGTTGTTGCCGAGCGGACCCGGGCAACCACCCTCTGCCGTGACGATGTCCGGGAAGACCTGCGCCTCGAGCTTCAGCGGCGGGTTGACCGTACGCTTCCACGTGTCGGTCAGGTCGTCGGCGAACGCCGTCGTGACATCGAACGGGTTCGGCTGCCGGATGACGGTCTTCACCGGTACGCCGTTCGGATCGGCACCGACATAGGTACCGGCCTCGTAGGCGTGCTGGAAGTCGCTCATCTCGAAGTAGAACTCACGATGCGACAGGATGTCCTCCGAACGCACGTTGGAGCCGAAGGTCGGTCCGGCCGGCGGCAGGATCGCTGCCTGCCAGGTCGTCGGGCCACCGTCGTGACGCGTGTTCAGCGGAACACCGCTCTCGTTGTGGACCCAGGTCGAACCCGCCGGCTCGGCCAGGATGGTCGAGTACAGGCCGATCTGCTGGAAGGTCGACGGACCGTAGTGGTCGTGCGAGAACGTCAGGCCGAGGCCACGATCGACGCCCTTCACGTTGACGATCGGGTCGACCAGGATGCGCTGGATCGTCGTGCGCGCACCGAGGTGGTCCTGACCGAGCACGCCCGTGCCGAAGAACGGGTGCGGCTGCGCGACCAGGTGGGTCAGGCCGGCCGGCGTACCGCCCGGGTCACCCGTGTCGATGGTCGCCACCGGGGTCAGGTCGCTGACATCGAATACCGTGCCTGCAGCCTGCAGTACCGCGGCCAGCTCCGGGTGCACCTTGCCGGCGAAGCCGAGCTTGGTGGCGGCCTCGATCAGCGTGCCGTTGAAGCCCGCGATCTCGTTGTAGTGGTTGATCGCGGTGATGCGCTCCTGGACCATGCCGGGGGCGAGCGTGCCGTCCTCGTAGTTCCAGCCGTTGGCGGCACCGTCGCCGGTGGTCAGGTCCCACTTCGGCAGGTGGATGTGCTGACCGATGATGTCGGTCGGCGTGCGTACCTGGAAGTCGTCGAGTTCGTACTCTTTCGGCACCAGGTTGGCGTGCAGGATCTTACCGCAGTCGAACGTGTTGAAACGCATGACCAGCGGCTCCGGCGGACGCTGCTTGGCGATGGTCGGCGCTACGTCCTCCCACAGCGCGATGATGCGCTCCTGCGAGTAGTGGTAACCGACCTTGTTGAACACCGCGTCGATCTGCACGTTGGCGATCTTGTAGGTACGCGGGTTGTTGGCGTCGAAGCCCGAGCTGCCCTTGGTGCGCAGCGTGGCCGGGTTGCCGTCGCCATCGAACCAGCGACCGATCTTGTCCGAGCGCAGCGGATGACCGCGGTCGTCGATACACGGGTCGTTGTACGGCGAGCCCGGTACCGGATCGGCACCGTTGAGGACGAACACGCCCGGTGTCGCAGCGCCACTCAGGTTGTTGGCGTAGCTGGGACGCTCACGCACGGCGTTGTAGGCCATGCTGACCTTCTCCATCGCGGTACCGGTCTCGGGGAAGAACACCGGCTGCGCGATCTCGACCTCTTTGGCGAAGTCGAGGCGGCTGTTGGTGTCCAGCGTGAACGAGCCGGACGAGTAGCCGAGGATGTTGTTACGCGGCAGGCCGCCATCCCAACCGCCGGCCAGTGCCGGGTTGAAGCCGTTCGCGACGGCGCCCTTCTCGGTCAGCATGTCGAGCGGCGGGGTCGGCATGCGGTGGCCGACGGTGCCCTTCGGACAGTTGTTCGCGGTCGCGTTCGGCACGCCGCACTCGTTACCGGCGAGCCAGAACGGGAAGCCCGGGCTGACGTCGTCGGCGGTGCCGAGGATGCCGTCGATACCGGCCACGGCCGCGTAGTCAACGACTGCCTGGCTGGAGTCCGGCGTCGGGTTGGTCGGATCCGGCGGTGTCCGGCCGCCGACCAGCGAGTAGTTGCCGCGGTCGACCGCGACGACATGGACCGGTGCCGGCATCAGCGGCATGGCCTTGCCGGGCATCGGCACGATAGCCGGGATCGGCACGCCGTCCGGCAGCTCGCCGTCCGGCAGCGCACGCGTGCCGGCCATCGGCTGGCCGCTGCGCAGCGCGTAGTCGGGGATACCGTTGTTGTCGGCGTCACCGGCGTGGAAACCGGGCTCGTCCGGCGTACCGCCCGAGACGGCCAGCACGCTGCCCTTCTCGAACGTGTCCTGGATACGGATGTGATACCACATGCCCTGCGCGAAGTGCGGGTAGAAGTGGCAGTGGAAGATCGCGTCACCGGCGGTCTTGTTACGGTTGCCTACGCCACCGAAGACCAGCTCGTAGGTGTGACCCGAACCGGGCATGATCTCCTGGGCATCCAGGTAGTTGCCGTTGTCGTCGTTCGGGTTGAACAGCCACTGGTGGTTGTGCAGGTGGAAGATGTGCTGCTCGAACGCACCGACGTGGGTGTTACGGAACTTGGCGAAGTCACCGGTGTACGAGTGGTGGACGTTGCTCGGGTCTTCCTGGTACAGCGCGTAGTTGCCCGGGATCGGGCCGTTGGCCAGGCCGGGATTACGCCAGCAGGAATTCGGGTCAGTGGGGCCGGCCGCGATGTTGCGCGGGCTACAGGCCTCGATGCCGGTGTTGGCCGGGTAGTTGACCAGCAGGCCGGGGTCACCAACGGTCTGCGACGCGAGGAAGAATTCCTCGTAGGCACAGCCGGCACAGTCGTGCATCGGGCCGGTGCGCAGGCGGTTGGAGATGATCTCGGAGCCGATACCGCCGGAGCCGAAGTTGATCATGAACTGATCCTTGACGCCGGCCAGCGTGTAGTTGAGCACCGGGTCGCTGTACCACAGCGGGAACACCTGGGAGTTGGTCTGCTCGTCGTGGAACACCGACGAGAACTCGCGGAACGGCTCGAGGCGGTTCGGCAGCGACGGGTTGTTCTTGCCGACGCTCTCCAGCGGGTAGGTCGACGGCGGGAACGTGCCGTCGGCGTTCGGGCCGGCGATGATCGCGTTGATGTCGCTGTGCACGAGCTCGTTGCCCGCGGTCAGCATGTTCAGCACCGGCAGACCGGCCTTGCCCTCGACGATCCACGGATCGACGTTCGGGTACAGGGCCTCGTAGTCGAGGATCGGCTGGCCGAGGTCGGTGTGGCACAGGCCGGCCTTCTCGACTTCGCCGACCGCGCACGGCGCCGCCTTGGTCGCCAGACGCATCTCTTCTTCGGTGACCTGGCTGCGGTACATGCGCGCGCCGACCGGCTGGACGTTCAGCTGGGCGAACATGCCGATGCCGAGGTTGCCGCTGCTCTGCTCGGAGCCGATGGTCGAACCGTAGCTGTTGACCACGAACGCACCCTCGTGCGGCGTGAACAGCTTGTAGGTGATCTCGCCGTCGGGCGGCACCAGGCCGCTGCCACAGGCAGGCTGGGCGCCCAGGACGTTGTCGATGCCGATACCGGCGCCGGGGTTGACGCCGACGGCACTGCCGTCGTCCGACATCTGCTCGCGCACCTCGACGCCCGTGGCGTGGAAGCCGGCGCAGCGGTCAGCGACCTGGTCGTCGTTGAACAGGCCGTTGTTGGCGAGGTCGGGGTTGCGCTGCTGCGCCTGGTTCGGGTTCGGCTTAACGTCAAGCCAGTTCGTGAACTTGACGTCCAGGCAGGAACCGGCGACCGAGCGCACGATCAGCGGGCGCGGACGCTTGTCCGGGCGCAGCATGACGTTGCCGGCGCGGCAGCTGCCGCCGGCCGTACACGGCAGGCCAGGCTCGAGGATGCCGTTGACGTTGATCGCCTCGACGACATCGCGCTTCAGCGCATAGGTTATCCAGTTCGGGTTCTGTGCCCCGAGGCGGTTGAAGACGGTTGGATTGTCCAGCACCACCACGTCAGCAGTGATGGTGTTGGTGCAGTTGGCCGCCAATGCGCTGCCGGGTATGAAGGCCCAGCACAACGCAGCGGACGACGCAATCAACCCCAACAGGCGACGGCCGCGCCGCGGCGGTGCCGTGGCCGGTGCTGCCGTTGGTGGCTGGCAGGTCTTGGTGTCCATAAGTGCTCCTCGACTTTTGTTTATCACCCTGCTCGGCAACGGTGGGGCTGTAACTCTCTTAACAGCGCCCTTGGACGGCTGAGTTGCCGAGCCTGGCTGACCGAACTCCCCGGGATCGCACGCGCACGCGACGCGCACAGAAATGCCCGTAGCGCGAAATTTGGCAAGAAGCGTGAGGGAATTGAACGGTACGGGAGACGGGTTCGGTCTTGCCCGTTCGGGCAGCGCGCCGGGCCGCGGCCGCGGCGCGGGTCGCGCACTTCAGAACACGTCGATGACGCGGTTAGTGCGCCAGGCGGCGATTCCCGGATACGGGAATGGTCTGCGCCCGTGCCCGGCCGCCGGCGACGGCCCGCGGATTCGGCCCAAGCGCATGTCGGCGCGGGCATTTTGTCGGTTTGGTGACAGGGCCCGGCGGCGCCCCGCGGTGTCCGATGGCGCGCGCCATTCCCTTGATCGGCCGACGCGAGGCGTCGATTCCCATATCCAGGAAAATGGTAGCCTTTTGTTTTGAAAGGTTATTTGGCCGGAGGTCGGGGAGAAGCGCAGGCTCCCTAGTGACCCGAACCGGGTCGCTGCCTGTGGATAAACGCCGAATACCTGATCCTTGGTCCAGGAGTCGATGTGCACCAAAGTCCAGCAACCCTACTGGACGTTCGCGCTAGACCCGGTTTGTCTAGGTCGTCCGTTCATTGTCGGACGGCGTGGCCAATCCGAGAAGCCCGTTCCTGGACTGGGAAATGCGTGCCGTCTACGGCCGCTTTCCTGGCCCCAGAGGGCCTTGGCACGCTGGACACATCGCGGCCGGGCGGTGTGTCACGGGGACGAGAACCGGTCTTCTTGAGGTATCACGCCGCGTCCGTTCAGGACATGGAACGCCGATGTCGCGAAAAGTTCCCACACACCGTGACCGCAGCGCCGCCGCCGTTGCCGATCGCGCGGCGACCCGCCCTAGCGCGGCAGCTCGAACGCGCCGTCGCCCGGTTGCGGCGCCGGCGGCGCCCGGCGCGCGCCACTGCTCGGCCTGCCGATGACCCGTATCACGTCACCCTGGTCGACGGCCCGGACGCCGGCGATCTTGACGACCATTTCCAGGGCCTCGTCCCACGGCACATCGACGAGACGCAGCGTCAGTCGGCCCTCGACCGGCGGGTCGGCGATGATGCGCCGCCCGGCGACCTCGGCGATGCGCGCCAACACCTCGCCGATCGCGACGTCGTCGGCGATCAGCGTCGCGCGCGCGACCGTCGGCGCGGAACCCTGCCCGGCCGCTGGCGTCGGCGTCTGCGCGACGTCCGGCCCGGTCGCGGTCGTCGGCGACGCGGCGGCCGCTGCAACGCCGTCCGCCGGCGGCGGCGACGCATCCGGCAGCCGGGCGCGGGGCGGCGCGGTCGGCGTGGCGAGCGGCGTCGCTGTCGGCTCCGTTGCGACCGTCGGCGGCGTTGTCGTTGGAGCCGTTGTCGTTGGAGGCGTTGCCGATGGAGGCGTTGCCGAGGGAGACGCTGTCGGTGGCGCGGGCGTCGGCGTTGGCATTGGCAATATCGGCGCCGTCGTCGACACCGCTGTCGACGCCGCCAACGGCAACGGCGCCGTGGTCACTGCGGGCAACGCGATCGCTGTCCGTGACGAAGCCGCCGCGGCTGTCGATTCCAGCAATGGCACCGTCGGCGCGGACGCCGGCGCTGTTGCTGTTGTTGCTGCCGTTGCTGCCGCTGCTGCCGCTGCTACCGTTGCTGCCGTTGTTGCCGTCGCTGCTGTTGTTGCTGCCGTCGGCGATCGCGCCGGCGCGCGCCGTGTCGTTGTCGGAGTCGTTGCCGTTGTCGCTGTCGTTGTCGGAGCCGTTGCCCGAGTCGTTGTCGACGCCGTTACCGGAGCCGTTTTCGTTGACGTTGTCGGTGGCTGTGTCGATGCCGGTGTCGATCGTGCCGTCACTGTCGCCGCGACAGCCGGTTGCGGTGTCGCCAACGGTAGCGTTGCAGCAGGCGCTGCCGCTTTCGCCGGCGCGGCTGGTTTCGATATCCCAAGACGTGGTGACGTCGCGGTTGCCGACCGTGAGCGTGTGGCAACTCGCGGTGGTGACGCCGGTCGTGGCGTTGTCGCCGGCGCGGTCGGCGTCGGTGATGCGTCTGCCGTCGTTGTGGGCGTCGCCGACGGTCGCGGTAACGCAGCGGGTGAAGGCCGTACGACGCCCCGGCCAGTGCGGTCAACCGCATCCCAGTCGACGACGACGCGCCCGGCGTCGCGTGCGACCGTGTAGCGCGGCAGCCGCTCGCGCGCGGCATCCAGCACGACGCGCGTCTTGTCCGCGTCGGTGGCCACCCGCAGGCGCGAGAAGCCATCGGTCAGCGCCGTGTTGCGCAGCGGACGGTCGATGCGCGTGTCGTACAGGTCGATCACCAGGCGCGGCGGCGAGCGCAACGCGAAATACTTGACGTCGGTGATGTCGTCCGCGCCCTGCAGGACGATGCGCGAACCGTCGATTTCGACCGACAGCGGATTGGCGGCCGCTGCGATGCCACAGCCAGCGAGCGCGACGATCACGAGCACGATGCGGGTCATTAAGGTATCCCTGGTTGGCCAACAGCGGCGGTCTTCGATCGGATCCCCTGCGACCGGCCCACGGTCGCGTCGTCGCCTGGCGGTGATGCGGCGCACGGCGCGTGCCGCGAATGCCCCAAAACCGTGCGTACCGGCCGCTACGCACCGGGCAGCCCGCAGGGTCGGCGGCCGCGCTGCCGTGTTCGCCACGACACGCGCGTGGATGCCCGCACCCTGTCGCCAATCTGCCATTGAACGGCAACCAATACAGACTAGACTTCGACGAGTCAGCGTCGGATTCGCGGCGACGGGTACTCGTCGTGTCGTGGCCCCGGATCCGCCGAGCGACGCACGATAACTTTCAAAAACCGTTGTCTGGGGAGAATAACGATGCCGATTGTCGCACAACTCACACGTTACATCAGAGGCTTGGCGCTCGTCGCCCTGTTCGCCACGGTGCTGGTTGGCCATGCCGGGGCCACCGTGCTCAACTTGAGCGCGACGCTCGACGGCGCCCAGGCCAATGCCGGTGCCGGTACCGGTTCAGCGGCCACCGGGTTCGCCAGCGTCCAGTTCGATACGGTCAGCGAGGAAATCAGTGTCGACCTGTCGGTGCAGGGCATCACGCTGGCCGAGCTGCTGGGCGTCGCGGCCAATACGACGCCGGTGCACATCCACCTCGGCCCGCCCGGACAGAATGGCGGCATCGTCTGGGATCTCGGCTTCTACGCGACCTTTGTCGCCGACGGCAGCGGCTTCATTGCGACGGCCAACGATATTCCCTATGAGGTCATGCAGGGGGCGCTGACCTCGCCGTTGTCGGTCACGCAGTTCCAACAGGCGCTGCGCGACGGCAACACCTACATCAATATCCACACCACCACCTTCCCCGGCGGCGAGATCCGCGGACAGGTACTGCTGCCGGTCGCGACGACCAGCTGGTTGCTCGGCGCCGGTGCGCTCGGCCTCGTCGTGACTGCCCGTCAGCGGCGCCGCACCGCCTGATCGATCGGATCGCGCCAACCGGCCCGGTTGGCGTTCGACGTGCCGCCACGGATCCGGCGGCACGCCGGTCGGTATCGCCGCCGGCCGACGCACTCCAACTATACGAACGCCACGCGCCGCAGCGCGCGTTTCGCGACCGCTGCGCCGTTCGGCGCGACCGCGCGTCGCACCCCGCGATGCATCAGGCCGACACCGGCACGCGCCGGCGTGCGGCGCCGCCGCGCCCGGTACGCTGGCATCAATGGAATTGGCGTGACCCCGCCTGTAGCGCGGCAGGCGATGCCGTGCCGGAGTGATTGGGCGACCGGCGGCGGCTACGCGCTGCTCGCGCCGAAGCGTGTCTCGAGGTCGGCGAGGATCGCGTCCTTGTCGGCGTACAGTGCCTCGCTCGCCATCGGCAGGAAGATCTGTTCTTCCTTCTCGTGGTGTCGGGCGAGCGTACGGAACAGCATCGCCAGGTCATCGGCAACGCTGGCGGGTATGTCGTCCTCGAGCTGCTTCGCGACGTGGCGGAACAGACGGAAGATCTGCACGTGGTCGGACTTCAGCGCCTCGGTGGGCTCGGCCGGCGCCCCCGGGTGCGCCTCGTAGGCGGGGAACAGGATTTGCTCCTCGATCGCGACATGCGACTCGTAGGCGACCAACAGCTGCTCAACGAGGCCCTTGACGATCTCCCAGTCGCCCGCATCGCTGGCCGTGCGGCATTGGTACACCAGGGATTCGAACTTCCTATGATCGTGATACAGCCAGTTCATGCGACATCTCCTCTGCAGGTCCCGGTTGTGCGCCCGGGTCGCTGCCGAAAACCGAAAACCGCCCAGCCGGGTTCCCACCGTCCGGTCGAGCAGTCTCTACGGATCGCGACGGCAAGCGATACGCGACCCGAACATAAACCTAGATTATAGTGGAGAATCGCACCGTTGACCCCTAAGTACGGCAGGGTATGGGGCAACGTCCGCACGCGGCATAATTCGCCGGCGTTGACCGGGTCCGCGGGCGCGGCGGCATGACGTCGCGCGCTACGCCGGCCGGACCGGAGTGCAGTTGGCCTGCCCCGACCCCGGCAGCCGATCGCAGACAACGCGGATCGTCCGTGGACGACCGACAGACACACAGGAGTGCCTGAGACATGAAACCCTCGCTGCTCGCCTTCGTCATCGTGGTCCCGCTGCTGACCGCCTGCGCCACTACCAGCAAACAGGCGAGCTGGACAAACCCGGCACACGCCGGTCAGAAGATCAGTTCGGTGTTCATCATCGGTGCCGCGCGCAACGACCTGACGCGCCGGCTGTTCGAGGACGAGCTGGCACGGCGGCTGACGGCCTCCGGCGTCAGGGCCATGACCAGCTACCAGCGGCTCGACCTCGCTGCGCTCGACGACAAGCAGGCCGCGGTCGCCAAGGTCAGGCAACTCGGGGCGGACAGTGTGATCTTCGCCCGCGCCGTTGGCGAACGCGACGAGCAGGTCATCACCCCCGGCTTTACCCGGGTGCTGGGCTCGCCGTACACGCCGCGGCACTCCGACACCCACTGGCACGACTACTATCGCAACACCTACTCGGTGGTCAGCCGGCCCCCGACCGTGACCAACCTGCGCGTCGCCACCGTCGAGACCAATCTCTACAACGCCGACGGCGACATGGTCTGGTCGATGCGGACCGACACGACGACCGCGTCCGGCGAGGTGTCGGAGAAGGCGATCACCGAGTTCGTCGACATCGTCGTCAAGGACCTCGCGGCCAACGGGCTGCTGTAGGGCGCTAGGCGGGCGGGTCGGACAGCCGCGCGAATCGTTCGGCCAGGTCCTGCTGTTGGTCGGCGGGGACCGGTCCGACGCACAGGTACTCG
>JAAUYD010172792.1_pt1 | contig 12160 bp, 8 predicted proteins | sample 7278101 | NCBI WGS metagenome assembly JAAUYD01 (sample SAMN14350128, study PRJNA611818) | marine sediment metagenome | isolation source: surface marine sediment (0.6m) | place: French Polynesia: Moorea | collected 2018-08 | reverse complement strand
TCAAGGCGGGACCGGTAGGGGCGAACCTCGTGTTCGCCCGCGTCATCGCACCGGCAGTGCGCGCGTGTCCAGACGGGTCACCCACCCATACCTATACCAAGGTACCGGAGTTGGTATAAAATCCCCTCTTGAGGCGGGGTGCAGGCGACTGATAAGCGTAGCGAACTAAACGGGGTGTGTTCACCGATAAGAAGCGACAACCCGGGACTGTTTATGTATTGCTTGCGACTTCCTGGCTTTTCTGCTCAAGCTTATTGTATTGCCCCTTGCTAATAAACACCCGGTGGTGAAAGGGGGCTGCCGGTTTCTCGGCTATAAGTTCAAACCTGTTGTCATGGTCCCAGCCAAGGATTCGTCCCGAAAGCAAATCCAGATCGATGAAATACCGGGTGTCCCTGTCTTCCTTGTTTCTCATAACGAATTCAGCCCCTGTTAAACCGATCTTTTAGGTACAGGGCCGCCTCAGGCTACGTTCTCTGTCTCATGTAGGTTGGCCAGTTCCAGGGCCTCTTCACGAACGAGGTCGCGTAGTTCATCGGGCTCTAACACTTGTGCTTTCGCGCCGAAACGAAGCAGCCATCGTGCCACATAGCCGAGATTCTCGAAGTAAAAGGTCACATCGACGGCATTATCGTGTTGCCGCTCTTCTTCGATCTCAGCAGGGATGTTGGGACGTGCCCTGCGATAGATAGTAAGCGCAAACCGGACGACGATGCGGACGTTCTTGGGGTTCTCGCCGCGTTCTTTAAGGTGTTCCTCCAGGTCGAAGCCCTCGGGCGGCGTAAAACGCTCCGTCAACACAAACATCGACCGGATATTGTCGAGCAGAAAATTGCGGATGTCGTCCCGGAGGTGGTCGTACGCGATGAGGTTCCAATGGTCGGTGTAATAGACGAGGCCCAGGGGGTCTACCTTTCGCTTGGTCAGTTCATCGCGGCTTTGTACGTAATACTGCATGATGACCGAGCGATGCTGGGCAACAGCTTCGCTCAGGTCATACCAGTACCCCTCGTCGTTATCGACCACCTGCCGCTCGTGGAGCCAGTAGGGATCAAGCACGGTGCGCTCGTTGAGCTGATCGATGTAATCTCGGATCTGCTTGGGGAGCACCGAGCGGATCTTGAGAGCCACCTCGTCGGCCTCCTTGCGGAGTGAAGCGTCCGACTGGAGCTTCATAAACTCGGACCCGACGAGGAGCGTCGCCGCCTGGCGGGCCGAAAGCATCAACGGAGGAAGCTGATAGCCATCGAGGATTTCGTAGCCCCCCTGGTCGGCATACGTCAAGGGGACACCAGATTCGCTGAGCGCTCGTAGGTCACGAAAGATCGTCCGCCGGCTCACTCTGAAATGCTCGGCCAGATCACGAGAAGTCATGCTGGGCCTGTTCTGCAACAACAGGATGAGGGCAAAGAGACGCTCAGTACGATTCAGCGTGCGCTCGCGGTTACTCATACAAATTTTTGACAGGTCAAAAATTTTGAAGGGGATGTCAGGAAGACCCAGTGCAGGGTACACCTATGTGGGAACACTGTGTCCAGAGATAAGAAACGCACTATTCAACCATGGAGCAAGCCCTTTTCGATTCAGACACTGTCAAAAACTTCGACGATGTATTTTTCTGCAAAATAGGGTCGTCCCAGGAGCGGCTCTAGCGGCATGAGGTCGACCTGAAGCCCAGGATAAGCGGCATGCAGCGTCTGCACTTCATCGGCAAGGTCGCCCCCTTTGAGACAGATCAACCCTGGGCGCCACCATTCGGGACTCTCGGAGGCATCGTCGAGGGGGCGGACGACACGACGATGCCAGGTCCAAAGGTCGGTGAGCGGCGCTGTGGCCCGAGATACAGAGAAATGAGCCTCCTCGGGCCAGGCTTCGGCGCGACCATGCCAGGGATGCAGGTTGGCGAGCCCCAGCCGACGCCCCATGGTCTGCACGGCCTGCATCTTCTTGCCTACAGCATCAACAGCATGAATGGCGACATCAGGGAAGCAAATGGCCAGTGGAATAGCCGGTAATCCCCCACCAGCTCCCCAGTCGACCACCGTGCTGCCCGCCGGAAAAGTGCGGACCGTCAGGGCGAGGGAATGGACCACATGTCGCTCCTTGAAGACAGCCTCTGTGTCCCGCGAGATCAGGTTGATGCGGCGGTTGAGGCGTAGCATCTGCTCTTCAAAAGCAGCAAGCTGGTCACGTTGATGGACCGACAAAGAGGCCAAAGGGTCCCAGGGTGGTGTATGCATGTCAGGGCGTTAGCTCAGGCACCGAGGATATCCAGCGCCTCGCGAAAAAAGGCGTTTAAGACTTTTGCGCCGGTCTTTGTCTGATCGGCATCGACGTGTTTCGTCTCCAGGCGTTTGAGTTCATGCTCAATGAAATCGCTGATCACCGCAACCCTTGGCCCTCGTCCTACTTCTTCACCAGCCCGTTTGACCGCCAGCAAATCATCGATGGCCTTGCCTAGCGCCGGGTTCGTCACCATACGTTCGACGAGGACCTCGAACTCGGTAGGCACGGCCCCATGGTTGGCCTCGATCCACAGAATAGCCAACAAGGGGCGGAGGACGTAGAAATACTTCTTGATCCAGACCTTCTCGCCCTTCAGATAGTCGCGGTAGTTCCCACGCGCCATGTGCAGGTAGTGATAGAGCGCCTTACGGGGCGAATAGCACGTGGGAATGAGCGCCCGAAACCGAGCAGCTACCGGCGTCTCCTCGCGATAGACAATGGGCGACTGTAGCCATTCGAGCAGCGGAGGGTTGGACTTTTGAAACAACTGAAGGGCTTTGCGGAGGTCCCAGCCGCTGATATCGAGCACATCAGTGATGGGTCGCTCGATGACGTCGCGTTTGCGCTCTACATCGATGGACAGGTACCAGTCGCGCGGGTGGGCATAGAGGAAACGGACATCATAGTCGCTGTCTTTCGAGGGAAACCCCCACGCCCGGCTCCCCGACTCGCAGGCATAAAAGATCTGTACCTTTTCCTCCTCTTCGATCCGCCGAAGTTGGTGTTCTATCTCTTCGCGTACCGTATCTGCAATGTCGGGTGTATCCATGGGGATGTTTGTATCAGTATGGCAAAACGCGCTTCCGGGTTAAAGGGATTCGGATAGACTTCGGAGAGGCTGTAGCCAAGAGTGTTGGAAGGAAACCGTTCTACCGCCGTGATGACGGGTTAGCGCTTTTATCGACCCGGTTGATATCTAAAACCAACGCTTGGGCCCACCCGGGCGCGACCAGGATGGTGCTCAAGAATACACAGATAAAGAAAGACTGCGTCATGGTAGCTATACGCCTAGATCTATGGTAGATCTACGATGCTGTTCTGCTTATTCTTGATTCACGTGATCCAATACAACCGTAAAACGCGCTTTTAGGTTAGAGGGATTCGGATATTCTTCTGAATCTTCAGGCATGCCCACTCTCATTTCTTTTCTTTTGTGCCAGCAAAAGAAAATGTTTCACGTGAAACATTCGCCGACGAACCACGGCCATCTTTCTTTCGCGATGACAGCTTTGATGGTTTTAAATGAAGGGAGAAAATCGTTAATTCATCAATCACAGGACTGTAGCCCTTGTTGAGTAGCGCAAGCCAAATACGATGTCGATGGATCCGTTAGTAGGCCAGGTTATAGACGATTATAAGATTGTCCAGGTGTTGGGACAAGGCGGCATGGGTGTGGTCTATAAGGCCATGAACATCCCTCTCAATCGCCCAGAAGCGCTGAAGGTGATTACGCCCCAGCTGGTGCAGGAGCCCTCCTTCCTTCGTCGTTTTCAGTTAGAAGCCCAGGCCTTAGCGCAGATCCACCACCCCAACATCGTCACGGTCTATACCTTGCGCCAATCCAAGATTGGCCACTATATCACGATGGAGTTCGTCGAGGGAGAGACTCTGGGCGACCTCCTGGTGCGAGAAGGTGCCGTAGCCTGGCCCCGCGCGCTACCCATCTTCAAGCAGTTCCTTTCGGCCTTCGCCTACGCCCACGAACGGGGCATCATCCATCGCGACATCAAACCCCGAAACATCATGTTGACCCCCCAGGGGGTCTCCAAGGTGATGGATTTCGGGCTGGCCAAGTTTTACCAGCAGCTCGACAAAACCCAAACTCAGGGCGTTTCGGGCACCCCTTTCTATATGTCTCCTGAGCAAATCAGGGGCGAAGAAAACCTGGATCAACGCAGCGACATCTTCTCGCTGGGCCTGACGATCTACCAGGTGTTGTCTGGTACACTCCCGTTCGATACCAACACCAGCCTGTACAACGTCCAACGGGCCATTGTGGAGGATGACTTCCCCTCCCCGCATTCGCTGAACGCAGGCATCCCGAATGCGTTGTCGACGATCATCATGAAAGCGCTTGAGAAAGACCCCAAAGCGCGCTTCCAGTACGCTGGAGAGATCATCGATGCGATAGAAGCCTTCGAACGCTCCGGCACACCAGCCCCGCAACGTGCTGCCCCCATAGCTCCACAGGACCTGCCCACCCTGGTCGATGCCGCCACCGCACGGGCCTCCCAACCCACTATCGTGGATTCGGACGTCGCGTACCACTCTCCCACCATCAAAGAGCACCAACAGCCCGCCCCGCGGCGGAAATTGCCAGTCTGGCTTATGGCAGCAGGAGGAGGCACCGGCATCCTCGTGTTGGTCTTGCTCCTGATCTGGGGGCTGAGTTCCTCAGAAACCATGGCCACCCTTAGCATCGCCTCGGTACCATCAGACGCCGAGGTCTTGCTCAACGGCACCGTAATTGGTACAACGCCGCTGGACGGCCATGAAGTTGAAGGCACGGAAGGTGTCATGCAGATTCGAAAGGAAGGCTTCGTCGCCCTCGACTCCACCCTCTCGTGGGCAGAAGGCGAACAGCTGGTACTGACCATGCTACTTGAAAGAGAGGGAGCCCCCATAGCTGGAGACTCGACGGCGGAGGAAGCGTATGCCACGATGACGATAACATCGACGCCCAGTAATGCCATCGTGTGGATAGACGGAGATCGGGTTGGGCGCACCCCCTATACCAACGCGCAGACTCCAGCCGGCACCTTTCAGGTCCGTGTAGAGAAAGACGGTTTTACCTCATGGAGCCGCAATGTCTACGTAGAGGCAGGCATGACCGTGCCTGTACAAGCAGGGTTAGAATCTAACGAAACGCCGCCCGTCGAAACGGGAAACACCACAACACCAGCGACTGGTAGCGGCGTTCTTGCGCGCCGTGCCGAGCCGGATGGGGCCATCTTCGTAGACGGACGCCCCCAGGACGCGTCCGGCAGCCTCTCGTTGACGCCTGGCCAGCATGAGATCCAATGCGGCGAAGAACCCTTTGCGACGACAACGACCGTCACCGTACAAGCCAATGAAACACAGCAGTTTACCTGCCACTTCGAGCATCCTATCCGTACGACCGTAACGCTGGAAGACGGAACGAGTACCCAGGCTACCGTGCTGATCAACGGTGACGCTGTCGGATCATCGCCGGGCCCTGGCGCGGAGAGCCTGCAAAGGACGGGCACACACACCGTAAGCGTACAGCAAGCCGGGTTTGAGATGGTTGGCAATGCACAGACTGTGACGATAAAACCGGGCTGCGATGTGCAGCCCTACGCACTCTCCTTTCGCATGCGGTCTACAGCCCCGGCGGCCCCCACAGCGCTTAGTGCCGAGATGGTCCGGCAGGAAGCACAAACGCTCAAACGACGGTTACAACAAGCGATTGAAAGCGGATCGTGGTCTAACGTACCTGCCCCGGTGGCTAGCTATTATCAGGAGAAATTGGGCAGCCGAGCCTTCCGCAAATTTGATATCCTGGGTGCTGGCATAGAACTGGAGGAGGATGACCTCTCCGTTGATGGTACCAGCGGCACCTTACCCGTCACCATGCGCGTGGACATTCAGCAAAAGGGAGGCAATACACGGATGTCCTCGCCTCCCATTCGCTCGACCTGGACGATGAGCCTCGAAGGAGGTTCAGTGCAGGTGACCCAGGTGCAGAACCGTTGAGCCCCACAGCTTCTCGCCGAAGGCTGTTATTATATAGATACCTCGTTGCACCTCGTTGCCCGGTTTCCGATGTTGCATCTGCCTTGCTAACAACCCAAAACTCTACCACTATGCTGCACACTCGCCTGACCAGTCTTCTGCTTGCTGTTGTCCTCGTATCCGCTGTGCGCCCCATACAGGCCCAGGATGCCTCTTCGCAGTTAGAAAAAGCCCTGATAGATATGTATGGGATCTGTCTTTTCAACGGCGAGAGCAACAACCCGTTTAGCCAGGCGGCGGCCTTAGCCACGGGCGCGTTGGCCCCCGGCCTCAGCAACTTCGTCGAAAGCAACCTGGCCTCCATTCCTCTAACCCCCCCTAGCCTGGAAATCGCCGAGCGTGACGGAGAATTCGTCAACGTCGTGACAGGCTTCACCCCCATCTTTACCGAGAGCGTCGGCACCGTCGGTAAAGGGCAGTTTCTGGTAGGGACCAACGCCTCGTACTTCAACCTCTCCCGCATCAGAGGCCAGGAGATCAGCGACATCGCCTTCACCTTCGGGCAGAATGGCTTTGTCGGCGGCGGCGGCGACCAGGTAGTCGTGACCATGCCGCTCGACATCCAAGCCACGGTCTTTACCCTCTACGGCACCTACGGCATCACCAACCGCTTCGACATCGGCTTTGCCTTCCCCATCGTACGGCTCGACATCGAGAACGAAGGCACGCTTTTCGAAGTGGTGGGCAACAGGACAGGATGCAACTATGCCAACGGCGCCGCCTGCGATGGCGGCAACGACCCCGACATCACGGTCTCGCTCAACGAGAGCTTTGGCTTACCGTCCTCAGAAACCTATCTGAGCACCATGGCGCTCCGGGCCAAATACCGCTTCACCCCCTCGCAAAACTCAGGCGACCTGGCTGCTGTCTTTGACGTGCGTATCCCTACCCGGAGCGATGATAGCCTCCTGGGCAGTGGTAACTTCGGCTGGAGCTTCACCCTGATCGGCGAGTACGATCGGCTCGTTACGTTCAAGCCCTACTTCAACCTGGGCGCCCGCGCCTGGAACGGTGCTGGTAGCAACAGCTTGAGATTCGCATCGGGCTTTACGCAGCAAATTATGCCCAACAAGCTCTTCTTTGCCTTTGACCTGCTTGCGGAAATGGACCTCGAAGATGATGTCCTCCTCGGTAATATCGACGATGACCTGACCTTCGAAGGCACGGAGATTGCCCTTCTCGAAAGCACCCTCCCCTCCGTAAGCAAAGACCACACGCTCAATGCAGGGCTCGGCCTTCAATTTGCGCCGACCCCCAGCATCCACGTCTACGGCAGCGCCCTGTTTGCCCTCCTCGACCGCGGCCTACAATCACCCGTCACGCCCGTCGTGGGAGCCGCTATTCATTTTTAACGCAGAAACGCAAGTTGAAGTCTGCGGCTACAGTATTATAAATATTGGATGTAGCCGCAGACTTCAGCCTGTGTAATGCCTCAAGTGAACGGAAGAGGCAACTAAGATAGCCCGGCACCGCTGCTACAGCGCCGGGCCGTACGTTCACAGGACTCACCAGAGCCCTTGTAGGACGTTTAATATTTTTTGACCACGTCTAAAAAAGTTTCTAACCAGCTCTTTGAAACTCAGAGTCACTGGAAATCTGATTGCAGAAGGCGGCCCCCTTCATCCCTCAAAGGAGTGGGTGGGGTGTCTTTACCATCCGACCGGCCCACACACGACGCCTAAAAAATTGATCCGGCCGTTTCCGCTTTGTCATGAGTCTTGCGTTAATCTAAAATGACACCCTAATTCGTACAGGCAACCTCAGAGTATCCATGGCAATTATCCGTACACTGCTACTGAGCCTTTGTGTCCTCCTTTTCAGCCTGCCTGCCCAAGGTCAGGGCTTCTTCGGTACCACGACGCTGCTACCCTTCGAGATCTCGGTCAACAACGAGCGGGTGCTCCGCCTGGAGCCGGGCCCGGCCTTCGATGGTCCAAATGTGATTATAGGCTCGAGTGGCAACGGGGTCGCACCGGGCGTCGACGGGGCGACGATCAGTGGTGGAGGAACCCCTGTGTTCCCCAACCGTGTTGAGGGAGATTACGGGACCATCGGCGGGGGCGTTAGCAACACAGCCAGCGCCTTCAACGCAACTGTTGGCGGGGGGTCCACCAACACAGCCAGCGGTTCTAGATCGACCGTCGGCGGGGGCCTGAACAACACAGCCAGCAACCTCAACTCGACCGTTGGTGGAGGTTATAGCAACACAGCCAGCGGTTCTAGCTCGACCGTTGGTGGGGGCTCGTTCAACACGGTAGCCGGGGTCAGCTCGACCGTGCCGGGTGGCAACTTCAACGCTGCACGAGGAGACTACAGCTTCGCTGCCGGGTACTACGCCCGCGCCGTCCACGACGGCACCTTTGTCTGGAGCGACAACAGCCAGACTTTCGCCGACTCGCTCGTCTCGACCGCCGAAGACCAGTTCCTCATCCGTGCCAGCGGCGGTGTGGGCATCGGCACCAACACGCCCGAGTCTACCGTCGAGATCAACATGCCTTTAGGCACTACCGAGGACGACTACGGCCTGCTGCTCAACGCCGACGACCGACGGTGGAACCTGATCGTCGGTGGTGCCCATGCCGCCAACGCAGCCTTCCTTCAACTGCTCTACAAGAACCACGATCAAACGACCTACACGCCGCGCGTCACCTTTACCCATACCGGTCGTCTGGGCGTTAGCAACACCAACCCCGTCCACCCCCTAGTGGTAGGCACCGACGTTACCGACGGCAACGGCGCGCATGTGACAGCCGGAGGGACGTGGAACAACGGATCAAGCAGGAGCTTCAAGGAGAACTTTGCGCAGATCGATGTGGAGGCCGTATTGAAGCAGGTGGCAACGCTGCCGATCACACAGTGGCGCTACAAGGGAGGCCAGGGAGGCGAACACATTGGACCAGTGGCGGAGGATTTCTTCAAGGTGTTCGGGTTAGGTGAGGATGCGCGTTACATTGCTACGATAGACGCTGACGGGGTAGCGTTGGCGGCAATCCAGGGCTTGTATGCACAGAACCAAGCATTGCAGACCATCATAGAGGCGCTAAAAACAGAGGTGGGGACCCTACATGACCAGGCGGCCATCACAGAGGCCCGTCTTGCAGACCTCGAAGCCGCCCTTACTCAAATGGGATCAGCCGGTCAGACGAAGGCATCAGGGACCAGGCGATGAGGACAACGTAATCATCTGGCCAGAATGAAGCGCCCAGCCCCAGGCTAATTGGAAGAGAAGTACAGCTTCTTTTCCGTCTTGCAGGTCCGCTCCCCATCGACCCATCACACCCCCGTCATCGTATCCCCACAAAGCTTGATCAATCACACCACCACATCCGACTTTGGACGGCTTCCGTTTTTCTTGAGCAAGACCATCAACACCGAGATGTCGGCGGGGCTGACGCCGCTGATGCGCGAGGCTTGTCCCAACGTCTCAGGTTGAATCTTGGCCAGCTTCTCCCGCGCCTCCATCGTGATATTGGTCAGGCCCGGATAGTCGAAGTTAGACGGAATAGCCCAGGACTCTAGCTGATCCATCTTACGCACCATCTCTTCCTGCCGCGCGACGTAGCCTGCATACTTCAGTTCAATCTCGACAAGCCGTGCTGTGGGCTCCATGCCGGGGACGCGCGTGATCACGTCATCCTTTAAACCCACATGGTCCAGGAGTGATGAAAGGTCCACCTGCGGGCGCAGCGCCAGCTTCGCAATACGCTCCGACTGGATGATGGGTGCGGTACCTACATGTTCCAGATAAGCGTTAACGATTTCAGGCTTAACACTTGTTTTTTCAAGTGTTTGGCGCGTCTTCGACAGCGCTTCTTTCTTCGCCAACATCCGGTCATAGCGTTCGCGGGTGGCGAGGCCGAGCTGGTAGCCAAGCTCCGTCAGCCGCAGGTCCGCATTGTCCTGACGCAGGAGGATGCGATGCTCAGCGCGTGACGTGAACATACGATAGGGTTCCTCTGTCCCCTTGGCGACGAGGTCGTCGATAAGGACGCCGATATAGGCCTGCGAACGTGGGAGGACGAGGGGCTCTTTTCCTCGCAACCGTTGCACTGCGTTGATACCCGCCATGAGTCCCTGGGCAGCAGCCTCTTCGTACCCAGTCGTGCCGTTAATCTGCCCCGCGAAGAAAAGCCCCTCTACCCGCTTCGTCTCCAACCCATAGCGCACCTGATAGGGTGGGAAATAGTCGTACTCAATCGCATACCCCGGTCGCAGCATGTGTACACGCTCCATGCCAGGAATCTTACGTAGCGCCTCGAATTGGACGATTTCGGGTAGGCTCGTCGAAAAGCCATTGACATAGACCTCGAACGTCCGGCGACCTTCCGGCTCCAGGAAAATCTGATGCTTATCCTTCTCGGCGAATCGATCGATCTTGTCTTCGATAGACGGACAGTAGCGCGGCCCGCGGCCCTGGATACGCCCGGCAAACATGGGGCTATGGTCGAATCCGGTCCGCAAGACCGCATGCACCTCTGGCGAAGTGTACGTGAGCCAACAACTGAGTTGATCATCCGGCAACCCGTCCGTCATATACGAGAAGGGGCTCGCCTGTGGATCACCGGGTTGTTCTTGCAAGGCAGTGTAATCGAGCGTGCGCCCATCAACGCGGGGTGGGGTGCCCGTCTTGAGGCGTCCACTTTCGAAGCCGAGCCGATGTAAACAGCCCGTCAGCCCTGTAGAGGCGCGCTCCCCCATGCGCCCGCCGCCGAAATTCTTCTCCCCGACATGGATGACACCGTTCATAAAGGTGCCACTCGTCAGAATCACACAGCGCGCCTTGAAGGTCCGGTCCAACTGCGTCCGCACACCCGTCACCTGGCCGTCTTCGACGAGGAGGTCGCTGACCATATCGGCCCGCATGAAGAGGTTGGGAATGGCTTCGAGCTCTTCGCGGACGGCGGTGGCATAGTCCATCCGGTCGCATTGCGCCCGTGGCCCCCATACTGCTGGCCCCTTACGCTGGTTAAGCATACGAAACTGGATGCCGGCCTGATCGGTGACACGACCCATCAACCCACCGAGGGCATCGATCTCGCGCACGATGTGTCCTTTTCCAATACCCCCAATCGCTGGGTTGCACGACATCTTGCCGATCGCCTCAAGGCTCATCGTCACCAACAAGGTCTTTGCCCCCATCCGGGCAGCCGCAGCCGCAGCTTCGGCACCAGCATGCCCACCACCTACTACAATAACATCATAGTGCGAGTACAAAGACGCTGTCATCGTATCACCTAAAGCAAACGTAACGTTCTTCTAGACTTAACCACAAGGAGTCGGGCACCAACGCTCAGCTATCTGGTACGGTTTCAGGAAAACGGTCTCAGTATCCTGATCATTTTCCTATGCAGAACCGCGAGAAGATCTGGTCGAGTACATCCTCGTTGGTGATTTCGCCGGTGATGGCCCCGAGTTCGTGGAGCGCAGCGCGGAGATCGAGGGTGAACAGGTCTCCGGAGATACCGACATCGAGGGCTGTTCGGGCAGCCTGAATGGCAGTGAGGGCAAGCCGGAGGTGGTGCCGGTGTCGCTGGTTGGTTACGACGTGAGAAGCATCGGCCTCGCTGAGACCAGCAGCGACGGTATCGATGAGGAGGTTGACGAGGGCGTCTATTTCGCTCGCCTCACGCTGGCCGCGATCTGCAGAGAGGGTAAGAAACGGTAAGCCTGGAATAGCTGCGACAGACGGCCCCTCCACCAGATCCTGTTTGTTGCCGATGACAATAACGGCAAAATCAGACTCCGAAGCGAGGTTTTGTAGGAACTGCTGCTCCGCCACGTCGAGCCCTATTGAAAGGTCATACACATACAGCAACACGTCGGCACGGTCGATAGAATGATGGGCGCGGCGAACGCCTTCGGCCTCGATAACGTCGGACGTCTCGCGCAAACCGGCAGTATCCACAAAACGGAAGAGTAAGCCCTCGATCTCGGCGTCAGCCTCGATGGCATCGCGCGTGGTGCCTGGAATATGGCTGACGATGGCGCGGTCGCGGCCCACGAGGGCATTGAGCAGCGTCGATTTGCCTGCGTTAGGGCGGCCTCCGATAACCACACGCACGCCGTCCCGCACGAGTTCGCCCACCCGATACGAAGACAAAAGATCGCTCAGATGTTGTTC
>JAAUYD010053324.1_pt1 | contig 12161 bp, 15 predicted proteins | sample 7278101 | NCBI WGS metagenome assembly JAAUYD01 (sample SAMN14350128, study PRJNA611818) | marine sediment metagenome | isolation source: surface marine sediment (0.6m) | place: French Polynesia: Moorea | collected 2018-08 | reverse complement strand
CGAGATCACCGACGAGATGCGGGCCGTCATCGGCCAGGAGTCGCCGCCGTGGACTCACGAGGTCACCACCACCAGCGTGCGCGCGTTCGCACGCGGGGTCGGCTACACGGACGTCGTCTACTTCGACGAGGACGAGGCGAAGAAGGCGGGCTACCGCAGTCTGACGGCGCCCCCGACCTACATCGGGACCCCGATCTTCATTACCGGCAGGTCCAACGACACCTTCAGCGGGCCGAACCACGGCGGGCCGCGGGTGAAGCACGGCCTGCCCGGCCTGCTCGACGGCGGCACGGAGACCGAGTACCGCGGGCAGATCTGCGCGGGTGACCGACTCACGGTGGTGTCGAAGCTCGCCGCACTCGACGTCCGCGAGAGCAAGAGCCTCGGGAAGATGCTGATTACCACCACCGAGACGAGCTACACGAACCAGGACGGCGAGGTCGTCGCCCTGCAGCGCTCCCAGGCCATCTTCTACTAGGCCGGGGCGAGGAGCGAGACATGAGCATCACGTGGGACTCCGTGTCCGAAGGCGACGAGATCGGAAGCCTCACCAAGAAGCCCGGCGTGAGTCAGCTGGTGAAGTACGCCGCCGGAAGCGGCGACTTCAATCCGCTGCACCACGACTACGCCTTTCCGCAGTCGAAGGCCCTGGGCTCGATCATCGTCCACGGCCGCTTCAAGTACGCCTCGCTCGGCGAGGCCGTCTCCAACTGGCTCGGCCACGCCGGGCGCATCCGCAAGCTCTCCTGCCAGTACCGCGGCATGGACTTCCCCGACCGCGAGATGAGCGTCGGCGGCCGCGTGAAGCGCAAGTACGAAGAGCACGGAGCCAAGCTCGTCGAGCTCGAGCTCTGGACCACCAACGACGAGGGCAAGAACACCACCCCCGGCACGGCCATCGTGGAGCTGAACGCGTAGGCCGATACCCCCGGGGAAGAGCGCCCCTCAACCCCCACAGCAAGCGGCCTCAGCCGCGCGCAGCGAGCCGTAGGCGAGCGAAGTCAGACAGCTTGCGCGATTCTCCGCGCCCATGAGTGAAGAGATCGACTTCCTGAAGTTCCAGGGGACGGACGGCTACATCGCCTCCTCGTCCCTGGTGGATGCCGTCAACGCCGCCATCGCCCTCGAGCGACCGCTGCTGATCAAGGGCGAGCCGGGCACCGGCAAGACCCTCCTGGCCGAGCACGTGGCCACGGCTCTCGGAATGCCCATCGAGCGCTGGCACATCAAGTCCACGACGAAGGCCATGGAGGGCCTCTACGTCTACGACACCGTGCAGCGCCTGAACGACGCCCGCTTCGGCGAGGGCGACGTCTCGGACATCCGCGCGTACATCAAGCACGGCGCCATGGGCCGCTGCTTCCGGGCCGAGAAGCGCCACGTGCTCTTGATCGACGAGATCGACAAGGCCGACCTCGAGTTCCCCAACGACCTGCTCCACGAGCTCGACGAGATGCGCTTCACGGTCTCCGAGACGGGCGACGAGATCGTGGCCAAGGAGCGGCCGGTGGTGATCATCACGTCGAACAACGAGAAGGAGCTGCCCGACGCCTTCCTGCGTCGCTGCGTCTTCCACTTCATCGACTTCCCGGACAAGCCGCTGATGACGCAGATCATCGGCGTGCACCATCCCCATCTCGAGGCCCAGCTCCTCGATCAGGTGCTGCTCAAGTTCTACTGGCTGCGCGAGCAGAACGAGCTGCGCAAGAAGCCCTCGACCTCGGAGCTGATCGACTGGATCTCGGTGCTCTTGCGCGCGGGCATGACCGCCGACGACATCGAGCAGCACATCCCCTTCCTGGGTGCGCTGCTCAAGAACGAGCAGGACACCGAGGCCCTGGACCAGTACCACGAGCGCGGCGGCCAGTACCCGAGCGAGTGGAGCGACCTCGGCCCGCGGTACAACAACTAGGGCTCCCGTGTTCCTCGATCTGTTCTACGCGCTGCGGGACGAGGGCGTCCCCACCGGCCTCCAGGAGTGGCTGATGCTGATGGAGGGCCTCGAGAAGGGCCTCCACGGCTCGAGCCTGCGCCGCTTCTACAACCTCTCGCGCTCCTGCCTGATCAAGAGCGAGACCTACTTCGACGCCTTCGACCGCGCCTTCCTCAAGGTCTTCGAGGGCGTCGAGGGCGAGCTCGAGATCGAGAGCGAGGTGCTCGACTGGCTGCAGGACCCGAAGAACTTCGAGCCGCTCACCGAGGAGCAGCGCGCGGCGCTCGAGCGCCTGGCGAGCGACGAGCTGCTGCAGAAGTTCCTCGAGACCCTGGAGGAGCAGACCGAGCGCCACGACGGCGGCGGCAAGTGGGTGGGCACCGGCGGGCGCTCCCCCTACGGCCATGGCGGCGAGCATCCGACGGGCATCCGCGTGGGCGGCCCGGGCCGCAACCGCTCGGCCATGAAGGTGGCCGAGGAGCGCCGCTACCAGGACTACCGGAGCGACCAGACCCTCGACCTGCGCCAGACCAAGATGGCGCTGCGCAAGCTGCGGCAGCTCACGCGCACCGGCGCCGCCACCGAGCTCGACCTCGACGAGACCATCGACGAGACCTGCCGCCAGGCCGGCGAGATCGAGCTCGTGTTCCGCCCCGAGCGCAAGAACGACGTGCGCCTGCTGCTGCTGATGGACGTGGGCGGCACCATGGATCCGTACTACGAGCCCGTCAGCCGGCTGCTCACCGCGCTCCACGAAGAGCGCGGCCTGCGCGACTTCAAGGCCTACTACTTCCACAACACGCCCTACGAGCTGCTGGGAAAGACGGCGGCCCTGCTACGCAAGGACGCGATCCCCACCGGCGACGTGCTGCGCACGCTGGATCCGCGTTGGAAGGTCGTGATCGTGGGCGACGCCGCCATGCACCCGGCCGAGCTGCTCGAGAGCTACGGCAACATCGACCCGCGCCGCATGGCCGAGACGACGGGCATCCACTGGCTGCAGCGCATCGCCGACCACTTCCACCGCAGCGTCTGGCTGAACCCCGACCCCCGCGGCATGTGGGACCAGAGTCACACCTGCCGCGTGATCCAGCGCCTCTTCCCCATGTACCACCTGAGCCCCGACGGCCTCGCCGACGCCGTCTCCGCCCTGGTAGGCGCCCGCACCCACACGCACTAGGGGACGGTCCTTGCAACTTGCAAGTGGCCGCCCGCGGGAAGGGTCTTGCAAGTTGCAAGGACCGTCCCCTCTCCCCGAAGGGCAAGGACCGTCCCCACCCCAAGGGGCTATTTCTTGGTGCGGTAGTCGCCGAACTGGGCGTCGCGTTTGTCGAGGGCCTTCGTCAGGCCCTGGCTGATCTCCTTCAGGTAGGCGCGGGCCGAGGGCTGGTGGAAGCCCAGGGCCTGGATCTCGGTGCCGGCGCGGATCGCGGCGCGCATGCCCATCACCTCCATCGCGCGATGCACGCTGCGCTTGTTGAGCTGCTGGAGGTCGCTCGGGATCTTGGCCACGCGCTCGGCCTTGGCGAGGACGGCCTCCTCGAGCTCGTCCGCGGGGTACGCCCGGTTGACGAGGCCCATGTCGGCGGCCTCGCTCCCCGAGACCGCGTCGCCGGTGAGCATCAGCTCCATGGCGGCGCGCATGCCCGCCATCCAGGGATGGAACTGGGTGTCGGGCGGGCTCATCAGGCGCACGGGCGGGTAGCCGATCTGGGCGTCCTCGGCGGCGTAGGCCAGGTCGCAGGCCGCCATCAGCTCGCTGCCCCCGGCCAGGCAGTAGCCGTGCACCTGGGCGATCACCGGCTTGGCGAGGTCCCAGATCTTGAACCAGCCCTCGGCGACCTGGCGCGGCCAGTAGCCGTCGCCCATGGCGGTGTAGAAGGGGTGGCCCTCGCGCGTGTCGGAGGCGAGGTCGTAGCCGGCCGAGAAGCACTTGCCCGCACCGCGCAGCACCGTGACGCGCACCTCGGGGTCGCGATCGGCCGCCTCGAGCTCGGCGAAGAGCTCGGTGCGCAGGGCGTTGTGCAGCGCGTTGCGCTTGTCGGGACGGTTCAGGGTGAGGCGCCGGATGCCGGGACGCGGGTCGTCGACCAGCAGGTAGCGCGGGGCTTCGCTCATCGTTCCTCCAGGGCGCCCGAAAGGAAGGAGTGGGCGCGCTCGTTCGCCCGCCGGGCCTGCTCGGTCGGAAAGGCGTTGAATGCGTGGATGGCGCCGGGCTCGACGGCGAGTCGGGCCACGCCGCCCGCCGCCTCCCAGCGCGCGGCCATGAACAGCGAGTCGTCGACCAGCGGGTCCCAGGTCCCCACCGTGAACAAGGCCGGAGGGAGGCCACCGAGATCGGCGTAGAGCGGCGACACGTCGGGATCCCCGCGCGCGGCCCGATCGGGGACGAAGTGGTCGGCGAACCACTCGATGATCGGCGTCGAGAGGATCAGGTTGCGCTCGCCCCAGGCGCGCACGCTCGGCGTGAGCCCGAGGTCGTAGCAGCCGTAGAAGAGGTTCGCGGCGCGGAACGGTGTCTTGCCGTGTCGATCGCGCAGGCGCAGCAGGGTCACCACCGAGAGGTGCGCGCCCGCCGACTCCCCGCCGATCAGCAGCGTCTCGCTCCCGAACTCGGCGCGGGCGTTCCGGGCCAGCCACAGGGCCGCGGCCTCGCAATCGTCCGCCCCGGCCGGATGCGGGTGCTCGGGCGCGAGCCGGTAGCCCACGCTCACCACGGCCACGGACAGCGCCCGGGAGAGCGCGTCGAGGGCCTCGTCCTGCTGATCCGCCGCGCCCAGGGTCCAGCCGCCCCCGTGGATGTGGAGGAACACACCCCGCGCCGTCTCGGGTCGGAACACCCGCAGGGGAATCGGCCCGGCCGGCCCCGGGATCTCCCGGTCCTCGGCGTGGTCCAGCTGCACCAGCGGGCCCCAGACCGTGCCGCCGCTGGCCCGAGCTGCGCGGATCACGGAGGGCTCGAGTGAGGTGATGGGCGGAGCGGCCGCCAGGGCCTCCTCCACGGTCCGGTTCAGGGCCAGGGTGTCCGGGTGGATGGATGCGGGGTCGAAGTGCCCCGGATCGGTCTTCATCGCTCACCTCGGCGGCCGATTGTACCGAGAAGAAGAGAGGGGGCTTCGACGGCGAGGCCCGCCATCGATCGACCGGCTTGAAATGCCCGGGGGCGACGGGGAAGATCAACCCGGGCCCCAGCCTGGCCGCAGGGGGAATCCAATGACCCGTACCATCCGACTCGTCTTCGTCGGCCTCATGAGCCTCACCCTCATCAGCTGCGAGAGCATGCCCCTCTCGAAGGAGCTGATGGGCACCGGAGCCGGCGCCGCGGTCGGCGGCGTGATCGGCGGGCTCGCAGGGGACGGCAACGTCCTGGCCATCGGCGCCGGCGTGCTCGTCGGCGGCTTCATCGGCAATCGCGTCGGCAAGTACCTCGACGACCGCGACAAGGAGCTGCTGGCCCAGTCGACCAGCGAGGCGCTCTCGACCGGCTCGAACCAGAGCTTCGACAACTCGGAGACGGGCGTGAGCGGTGAGGTGATCGTCGAGTCGTCGGAAGCCAGGAGCGACAGCGGCGAGATCCCGGTCATCAAGGACCGGGTCGAGAGCGTTCCGCCGCTCGAGCTGGTGGGCGAGCCCTATCGCGCCAAGAAGAAGATCAACGTCCGCGGCGGCCCGGGTACGGACTACGCCGTGGTGGGCAGCCTGCCGAGCGGCGACCCCGTGCACGTGGTCGGCCGGGTCAAGGACCAGCGCAACTGGTTCATGATCTCCGAGGGCGGCGCCGGCAGCGGCTTCGTCTACGGACAGCTCCTGAAGCGCGACCTCGACGCGGCGGAAGAGGTGGCCGAGCAGCCCAAGCCCAAGCGCGCGGACGTCGCCAAGCAGAGCTACGACTACTCGACCCAGTGCCGCACCGTCATCCAGAAGGTGAAGAAGAGCGACGGCGAAGTGGTGCAGGAGAAGATCAAGGCCTGCCGCGGCGAGCAGGGCTGGGAGGCCGTTTAGCAAGCGGCGAAAGCCGCGCGCAGCGAGCCGAAGGCGAGCGAAGTCGAACAGCTGGACCGCAAGCGGCGAAAGCCGCGCGCAGCGAGCCGAAGGCGAGCGAAGCCTAAGACAGCCGGCGGCGGATCTGGCGCTTGAGGCGGAGGGCTTCGGGGGCGAGCTTGGCGTCGTCGGTGGCGAGGAGCCAGGCGTCGAGGCCGCCGTTCTTCTGGACCGTGCGCAGGGCGCGGGTCGAGATGCGCATGGGGACGCTGCGGCCGAGGGCGTCGCTGGCGAGATGGACGCGCTGCAGGTTCGCGTCGAAGCGGCGCTTCGTCTTCACGTTGGAGTGGGCGACGTTCTGGCCGGCCTTGCTCTTCTTGCCGGTCAGCTCGCAGTGCTTCGGCATGACTACCCCTTCTTCTGGCCGTAGCGCTTGCGGAAGCGGTCGACGCGGCCCTCGGTATCCAGCTCGCGCTGCTGCCCCGTCCAATAGGGGTGGCTCTCGGCCGAGATCTCGAGGTTGATCAGCGGAAGCTCCTCGCCATCCACCTCCTTGGTCTTGTCGGAGGTCAGCGTGGAGCGCGACACCCACTCGCGGCCCGTCGCCGTATCGACGAAGAGCACCTTGTGGTAGTCGGGATGGATGTCCTTCTTCATGGCGGAGTCCCTACCAGCTCGACTTCCGCATGCCGGGGAGCTCGCCCCGCAGCGTCATCTCGCGGAGCGCGATGCGGGAGATGCCGAACTTCCGGTACACGGCCTTGGAGCGGCCGGAGACGCGGCAGCGCCGGGTCAGGCGCGTGGGGCACGAGTTGCGCGGCAGCTTGGCGAACTCGGCCTGGGCCGAGAGCTTGTCCTCGATCGAGACGTTCGGGTCCTGCAGCTGCTGGCGCAGGGTGGCCCGCTTCTCGGCGTACTTCTGGATGAGCTTCTTGCGACGCTGGTCGCGAAGCACCTGGGATTTCTTGGCCATTCTCGGAGGACTCCTCGGGGACGCGGGAGATTAGGCAGGGACCCGGTGCGATGCAACGCACTCCCCGAGGGGATCAGGCCCCGCCCCGGGGCAGGATCAGGACCTTGCCGCGGGTCTTCCGCCCGGCCAGGGCCACGAGGGCCTGGGCGGTCTCCTCGAGGGGGTGGCGGCGCTCGATCAGGGGCCGGATCCCGCCCTCGGCGTGGAGGCGGAAGAGCGCCTCGAAGGTCTCCGGGATGCGCTCCGGCTCGTGCTCCTCGTAGGCGGGCCAGTGGAGCCCGGTGACGGCGATGTTCTTGAGCAGGATCCGGTTGACCCGGACCGACGGGATCTCCCCGCTGGCGAAGCCGATCACCACCAGCCGGCCGTTCCAGGCGATGCACTTGAGCGAGCGGTCGAAGGTGTCCCCGCCGACGGAGTCGTAGATCACGTCGGCCCCCCGTCCCCCGGTCTCCGCGAGGACCCGCTCCACGAAGTCCTCCCGGCGATAGTCGACGAGCACGTCGGCCCCGCACCGACGGGCGATCTCGAGCTTGTCCGGCCCGCCGGCCGTGGCGATCACGCGAGCTCCGAGCGCCTTCCCGATCTGGACGGCCGCCGTCCCCACTCCGCCCGCGGCGGCGTGAACGAGCAGGGTCTCCCCGGACTGGAGCGCGGCGCGGAAGACCAGGGCCGCGTAGGCCGAGGGATAGATGATCGGGAGCGCCGCTCCGTCCTCGTAGGACATGCCGTCGGGCATCCGGTGGGCCGCCCGGGCCGGCACCACCGCCTGCTCGGCAAAGCAGCCGGTCAAGGCGCTCACGAGCACGCGGTCCCCGAGGGCGAAGCCCAGATCCTCGGACCCGAGGGCGCTCACCACCCCCGCGGCCTCCCGGCCGAGCACGAAGGGGAGCTCGGGCTTCTCCTGATAGCCCCCCTTCGCCATCAGGATGTCCGAGAAGTTGCAGCCGGCGGCGTGCACCTCGACGCGCAGCTCGCCCGGGCCGGGCTCCGGCTCGGGAACCTCGTGGACCGTGAGGTCCTCGGGCTCGCAGAGCGTCTCGACGACGATGGCGCGCAGCTTGGGCCCCTTGCGAGTCGGGATGGGTTTCGGACTCTTCCCGCGCCGGTCGGATGCCGATGAGAGGAGAGCCGGGCGCCGAGCATAGCGGCGGCGTTCGCCAGCGAAGGAGACCCATGCAGCCCCGCCGCTCCCACTCCTGGACGCTTCGTGGCCTGATGGTCCCGGAGCTCGTGCTCTCGGGGCTGCTGCTCTCTGGCCTGCTGCTCGGAGGCGCCGGCTGCGCCACGGCGCCGGGAGGCACGAGCGCCGACGGGGCCGCCGTAGCACCCCGCGCCGCAACCTTCGATCTCTACCTCTGGGAGGTGGCGCACGCCGACCCCGAACGCGGCGGCGGCTACCTCTTCGGCACCGTGCACCTGGGCGACGGCAGCGGTTACGACCCGGCCATCCTCGCGGCGCTGGCCGACACCGACACCCTGGTCCTCGAGCTGTCTCCCGAGGAGACCAGCCCCGAACGCGCTGCGGGAGCGCTGCTGCGCAACGGGCGCCTGCCCCCGGGCCAGACCCTCGCGGACTTCCTCCCCGCGGAGACCTTCGCGGCGCTCGAGGCGCACTACGCCGGGCGCGAGGTCGAGTGGCTCGGGCTGCAGCACATGAAGCCCTGGGTCACGCTCTTCGGCCTGATCGCCGAGGCCTTCGCCGAGCGCGGCCTCACCAGCGAAGGCGGCGCCGAGGCCTTCCTCCAGGCCGCCGCCGGGGAGCGTCCGGTGCTCGGCCTCGAGACCCTCGAGGAGCAGATCGCCGTCTTCGACCGCCTTCCGGTCGCGACCCAGGCCGCCGCCATCGCCGACGTGCTGGCCCAGGACTCGGTCGGGTCCGGCGAGCCGGGCGAGCCCGACTTCGTGGACGAGATGCTCCGCGCCTGGCGCGAGGGCGACGACGAGGCTCTGGCCGAGCTCTCCTTCCGCGGCATCGACGAGCCCGGCATGGAGGCGTTCTATGCGGCCGTCTACTTCGAGCGCAACGAGCGCATGAGCGAGCGGATCGACGCGTTGATGCAGGGGCCGCAGCGGACCTTCGTCGGCGTGGGCGCCGCCCACATGATCGGGGACCAGGGTCTTCCGACGCTGCTCAGCGAGCGCGGCTGGCAGCTGCGCCGCCTGAAGAGCAGCCCGCCCGCCTCTCTCGACGCGCCCTAGGGCTCCCGGCGAAGCGCTCCGCCTCTGCCTCGGCGCGGTACACTCCGCGGCCCATGGCGAGCGACGCACTGCAGGAGATCGACCCGAGCGCCTTCGTCGCCGCGGGCGCGCAGCTATACGGGCGCATCCACGTCGGCGCGAAGGCCTCGATCTGGCCCCAGGCGGTGATCCGCGCCGAGTGCTGCGAGGTGCGCATCGGCACCCACACGAACGTCCAGGACTTCGTGATGATCCACGTGGGCTACGACCACCCGACGATCATCGGGAGCTTCTGCTCCATCACCCACCACGCGACGATCCACGGCGCCACGATCGAGGACGACGTCCTCGTCGGCATCAACGCCGTGGTGATGGACGGCGCCGTCGTCGGTCGCGGCTCCATCGTGGCCCCGGGCGCCGTGATCAACGAGGGACGCGTGATCCCGCCCTGCTCGATCGTGGCGGGCGTCCCGGCCAAGGTGATCAAGGAGCGCGACTCGAGCCTCGAGAACCGCATGAACGCCTGGTCGTACGTGCGCAACGCCGAGGCCTACTCCCGCGGCGAGCACCGCGCGTGGGACGGGCCGGGGTACCGCGAATTCGTGGCGACCAAGCGCGCCGAGCTGGAGGCCGAGGAGCGCTGAAGGCGCGACCGCAAAGCGGTCAGTCCTTCGTGCTGCAGCGGTGGAACTCGAGCTCTTCCATCTGATCCCCGTAGCTCGCGACGACCCGGAGCTCCCGCGACGACCCCTCGGTGATGAGCCCGCGGATCTTCAAGTAGTGGAAGCTCCCGGCGAAGTGCGCGAGGCGGTCGTCGAGGAAGGCCGGGGACGTGAGGGCGTGAAGGTGCAGCTGGTCGTCCTCGAGCTCCCAGTAGCCGAGCGCCTCGACGCGGCCTCGGCGCTGGTTCTGGAAGGTCCCGTCCTGTCGGAACACGACGCGATCGGCGTCGCGCTCCTTGCAGGCGCTCCGGCCTTCCAGGCTCCAGGTGCCGACCATGGGATCGGGGATCGGCTTCGAGTGGTCGCCGCTGAATCCAGCGGTCGCGGGGATCAAGGCGATCACGAGAACGATGAGGGTCTTGCGGGTCCGGTCCATGTTCATCTCCGGTACGTGTGGAGGAACTCGTGCAGAGCTCCCTAGAGGCTGTCGAGGATCGCCTGGCGTCGTGCCGCGTACTCGCCGTCCGTGATCAGACCCTGCTGGCGAAGCCGCTGCAGCTTCCCGAGCCGTTGCTCCACGGTCGGCGGCGGAGGGGCGACTGCGGGGGGCGCGTAGGCCGGCGGCGGCGCGGCCGGGCGGGCGCCGGAAGCGCCCAGTCCCTGGATCGCCCGGGTCTGACGGTCGAGAGCGCGATTGCGCTCCTCTCCCTGGTGGAGCATCTCGCCGACCACGAGGCCGCCGATTGCGCCCAATGCGGCGTCGCCGGAGTCCGCGCGGGACGGGGTGGCGGGATGGACGAGCGCGAGAGCGAGCACGCCGAGCGCGTTCAGAACGAATCGATTCATGGTGACTCCTCGTGAAAAGTGGGGGCCGATGCGAAGGGTCGGCTCAGCGCCGATCGGCGGTCATCCAGAGCTCCTGCTCGAGCGCAGTCCGGACTTCGAGCCGTCCGGAGTGGACGCCCAGCCCCGGCTGGAAGCGAGCCTCGTAGGTGTACTCGCCCGGCTCGAAACGACAGCCGAGGTCGAGGAAGGAGAGGGTCGGGCGCGACACGAGCCACTCGCCGCGAAGCTCGAGCGTGTCGGGTGCCGCACATTGGATGCGGTCGGCCGCATCGCTGCGGAACTGCACGGTGAAGGGGCCGTTCGAGTAGCCCAGCCAGCGCGGAGACTCCGCGGCGGACACGACGAGGCGTTCCGGCGAGAGGCCGCCCGGCGTGACGGCGACGACCTCGGAGCGCGCGGGCCGATCCGCCGGATCGATGGCTTCGGCCGCGAACTGCGCCGATGCCGCGTTCACCACGAAGAGCACCGCGGTGATCGGAAACACTGCGAGGAAGACGATCTCGAAGAGCTGGCGCGGGAGGGAAGCTCCCGCGTCGTCGGCCGACGTCGAATCGAGAGTCTCGTGGTAGGAGAGTGCCATCGGAGGGCTCCTTGGTTGGCTTCGATCGGGTACGCACCGTTTGCGCGCGAAGCCCGCAAGGAGCGGCTCGCGGCTCGCGGGGCCCGGCGTGGCGGGCGCCCTTGGCGAGGCGCGCCGACCGCCAGGGGGCCTGTGGTACGCTCCTCCCTTCGGGGAACGCGAGTGCGACAGGAGCGCTTCGACCAGATCCGAGAGCTCTTTCTCGAGGCCTGCGAGCTCGAAACGAGCGCGCGGGAGGCCTTCCTGGGCGACCGCTGCGGTGACGACGCAGCCCTGCGCGAGGAGGTCGCTTCCCTCCTCGGCCACCTCGACGATCCGACCCACCGGGACGCGAGGGAGACTCGACCCGGGGACGTGCTGACCGGCCGCTACCGCCTGCTCGAGCGCGTCGGCGAAGGGGGCATGGGCGAGGTCTTCCGCGCCGAGGATCTCGAGATCGGCGTGCCCATCGCCCTCAAGCTCCTGCGCGAGGCGCGAACCGGCGACGCGCTGGCGCGCGAAGTCCGCCTGTCGCGAGAGATCACCCACCCCGCCGTGTGCCGGGTCCACGACCTCGGCGATTTCGCCGGCCGCCCCTTCCTCACCATGGAGTACATCGGCGGGGGCAGCCTGCAGGAGTTGCTGCGCAAGGTGGGCCGGTTGCCCGCGGAGCGAACCCGCGAGCTCGCAGCCGAGCTGAGCCAGGGGTTGGCGGCCATCCACCGGGCCGGTGTGCTGCATCGGGACCTCAAGCCCGCGAACGTGCTCGTGGACGCCGAAGGACAGCCGAAGATCGTCGACTTCGGGATCGCTCAGCTGCGAAAGGGGCAAGACGGGATCCCGATCGGGACTCCCCTGTACATGTCACCGGAGCAGTTCGAAGGAGGCCTGCTCACCGAACGCAGCGACCTCTATGCGCTCGGGGCCATGCTGTACGAGCTCATGGCCGGGCATCCGCCCTTCCGCTCGGACACGCCCGAGGGCCTCCGCGAGCAGCATCGCCACAAGGATCCCGCTCCGGTCTCG